>Ga0209692_10000644_pt1 | contig 71156 bp, 61 predicted proteins | sample tdDd472_FD_187129 | JGI IMG/M metagenome (GOLD analysis project Ga0209692, IMG submission 187129) | Marine sediment microbial communities from the Atlantic coast under amendment with organic carbon and nitrate - tdDd47.2 (SPAdes)... | ecosystem: Environmental > Aquatic > Marine > Coastal >... | reverse complement strand
ATTAAGACTTGTTCTTAATTCTCTTTCAGTATCACTTTTTGATCCTCTATATAACATATTAATTGATAATAATATTCCAAAAGGGGATAATACATTTGATTTATTGAAAGATGATACTACTTTATGTAGCATATATATAGAAAAATCATTTATAATCGTTACTGATATATTTTTAGGCGAAAAAATTTCCATATTACCATTAATTACAGAAAAATTAGCCTTATTATTTATAACAGGATCATAATATTGAACATCTATTTTTGGTGTCGTATCATATAAATCAAAGTCAAGATGTGGATTGTATTTTAGACTGCTATCAAGAAGAGATATGTTTTCTTTTGTAATTCCTGTATTAATTGATCTTAGTGGCATCCCTTGATCTGTTGATAATATATCATATGCTTCACCTGTAATTTCTCCTGTAATATAATTCGCTGAAAAATCCGGAATATTGTGTATTTTATCATTATGCATATCCATTTTGCTATCATAATTGAACATATTATCACGTTCCATAATACGTTTATCTATGTTATTATCATATTCATCTTTGTTAAAATATGGATCATTAGTAGTATTCCACATAATATATAGTAGTATATAATAGCAGTTATGTCAAAAAAAAATTGATATTCAGACACATACATATATAATATTTATATTCTAGAAATTACACACATACATACATACATACATACATACATATATGATCAGTTGGACACAATCAGATAATTATATAATTTGCAAATACAACGAAAATGATATAAAATTAAACAAAAGTATAGCAGGATTTGATTTAGACCATACTATTATAAAACCAAAATCTGGGAAAAAGTTTCCAATAAATCAGAATGATTGGATGTTATATGATGATAGTGTTATAGAAAAATTGCAAAATTTTTCTGAAACACACCAATTGGTTATAGTAACAAACCAGAAAATATTATCAAAAAATCCTGATAATATTCCAGAATGGAAAAATAAAATACATGACATTGTTATAACCATAGACAGACCTATTTTAGTATTGGCCAGTTTATGTAGTGATAATTTTAGAAAACCATTTACAAAATTATGGGATATGTATATTAAAAATACATCCACTGATTCATTTTATTGTGGTGATGCTGGTGGTTTATCAGCAAGAAAGATATGTAATAAAAAGGTATGCAAAGATTTTAGTGATTCAGACAAAAAGTTTGCTGTAAATTTAGGAATTAATTTTGTTCATAGGGATGAATTTATATATGGCTTATCATATGATGAGCAATATAAAAAATCTGTATCATATCCTGTTAATTTTAGTAATATTAGAAGAGGTACTTATACATTTACTCCATCTGATAAGAAAGAATTAATTATTATGATAGGATATCCCGGATCTGGAAAATCATACTATGTTAAAAATTATATATTACAACATGATAATTATGTATATATAAGTCAAGATGAATTGAAAACAAAGAAAAAGGTTATACAAAATATATATGATAATTTGACACTCGGTAATAGTATAGTTTTGGACAATACAAATCCATCAAAATTAATAAGGAAAGAATATATTGATATTGCTAAGAAATTTAATATATTATGCAGATGTATTGAATTTAGTACATCATTTGACCATTCATACCATAATAATATGTACAGATCAACTATTACACAAAAATATGTTCCTATTGTTGCATATCGTATTTACAGAAAAAAATATGAAAAACCAGTAGCAAGTGAAGGATTTTATGCCATTGACACTATTGATTTTACTCTTGATGAAGATTTTAATGATCCAACTTATGAGAAATATTACTTTTGAGTAATATATTTTACCAAATAATATTAGTAAATAATCATATATAACTTAGCTATAATCATAATAAATATATAATTTGTATTTATTATGAGCAAACAAGATATATGTATTAATAGATTAATTTATGATGATTATAATGATTATTTGAAGTTGTTAGAACAACTGACAGAAGTGAATAAACAGGATATAACCTATGATATGTTTTGTAATCAATTAGATAATATTAACAGTGACATATTTGTTTTAAGAGATAATGGGAAAATTATAGGTGCTGGATCTGTATTAATAGAGAAAAAATTTATACACAGTATGTCAAGTGTTGGACATATTGAGGATATCGTCGTAGATAGAAAATATAGAGGAAAAGGTTTAGGAAAAACAATAATTAATCATTTAATTCAGTATTGTAAGGACAATAAATGTTATAAAGTAATTTTAGATTGTTCTTTTGAAAACATAGAATTTTATAAAAAATGTGGTTTTGGGCAAAAGGAATGCCATATGGTTAAATATTTTTGATTTCAATGTTTTTGTAAATATCTATCAAGTGCATCGATAGGTTTATTTAGTTGGTATGATGTTTTAGTTGATATAGGATAAAAATGTATAACATTATCCAATTCACTGACAAGTTTTGATATATATCTGTTATCAATACATTTTCCTTTATCTTCACATTTATTTCCACATAATACAACAGGTATATTATTGTATATTTGTTGTATATTATTGTACATATTTTTTGCAAAAATAAGCGAACTATTATTAGTATAATCAAACATAATAATTGCAAAATCAGCATATATATGAAATCCAATGTCTAAATTATCATAATATTCAGATTTCCCCGATGTATCCCAAATATTATACGTTCCTGTATCTCCTTTTATTTCAAATACATTTGATTCTACAGTTGGAACATAATCTGTTTCAAAATTTCCATGCAATAATTTTTTAATATATGTAGTCTTACCTACTTTTTCTTGGCCTAAAAGAATCACATTATATTTATTGTCATTATTAGTAGAAAGCATACTGTTTATGATTTTTGATATAGTTTATATCATTTAACAGTTTCGATTTCATTTTTTTTATCTTTTAAATTTAATATTTTCATACCTAAGGCAACCTAGTTGGTCTTCTTTGCATGTTTCAGGGACTTTATATAACCATTTTGCGAATTCTATCTGATTATTTGGTACAGAGGTATTTGGTATAGTATAAAATTGTCTTTCAGAATTTTTCCTATCAAAAAGATCATCTAAATCCCTAAATAAATCTTTTGAGAAATTAATCCTCATATCATTTTTAATATCATCATCATCCACGTTACATGCGGCCGGTGGATCTCCATTGTTATACTCTGTTATGTTTGGATTCATATAAGGATTATGTATGTTAGGCTTTCTGCATGTATTTTTATTATATTCATCAATCTCATCTACTGTTAAAAGGGATTGTGTATTATATTTATGATCTGATCCAGTATATTTACCTATTAGAAGATCTCCATTTGAATCTATATGTCCAGCCTCTAAGCCAAAATCATCACCTTCTGTAAATTCACCTTCTGTATCTGTTTCATCATCATGTTTTAATTCTTTCTTTTCTTTCTCTTCTACCAATCTTTTTTTATTACCCCTTATATTCATAATTCTATCAAATTCCTTCCTTCTGCCATCATTATCAAAAATATTAATATTATACATAACAACAGTTAGTAAAATTCCCACAATAGGTAAATATAGCCACCTTATATTTTTGTTAAAAATGAGAGCAACAATAATAAAATAAATACAAAATCTAGTTATAGCATTTAATTGTTCAGCACGAGTAGATTCATATTTAGGATAAAAATTCAAATAATTATTGTTAATATATAATTGTTTTATATCATCCATCCAGAATATCTCTTTATTTTTATCAGATTTGCATAATGATAGGGGATTTTCGCACGTACCCATCTTATATTATCTATAGTATAATTTAATTATTCCTTGAATTTTCAATATTTTCTCTTGATTTTCTATAATTTTCAGCTTGTTTTATACTCATAGCTTGTTCACATAAGAGATTATTTTTTAAATTTAAAAGTTTTTGAACCTCTTGAAGTTTTTTTTCTCTATCTTCCCCATTTGAAGCTATGGATGGTTGTTTATCTAATGGTTGTGTAGGTGATGGTTGTGTAGGTGATGGTTGTGTAGGTGATGGTATAATTATATTTTGTGGATTTGTATGTAAATTATATTCCCATAACATTTCATCAAAATCTGAATCCATATTATATCCTTTTGTCAGAGGGGCACCTTGTTTATGAAGGAACATTAATTTTTTTAGTAAATCGGCTTTTTGCAGAAAGTATTTATCATAATTATTATTTATAACTTGTTCTTTTTTTTCTTTTATTGTATTTTGTAACATTTTTAAGGTATTACATACATCTTCAATAGATTCTCCTTCAACATCAGCTATATGTGCCATATCATAATAGAATTTAAATTTAGGAACACATGTAACATTTTTAGTATATTTCATATCATCTGTTTTGTAATCATTAATATCAATATATATGAAAAAGCAATCGCTATTTTCTTTCGCAAGTGATATAAATTTTGGTTTTATTCTTTTGCATGGAGGACAGGTAGCTGTTGAAAACATAATTATTACGATACTACTTGAATTTAATTTGAGAATATTATCAACATGTGCTTCTGATATAACTTTAAATATGTTATTCGACATTTTTAACTAATATATTTATAATTAGTTAAAAATAAAGTATTATTTACGCGAATTATTATTATTATTATTATTATTATTATTATTATTATTATTATTACCTCCAAACATACTATTAATAAGATTCATAGGGTCTTCTCCTTGCATGCCTATACTTTCCATAAGACTATTAATAATATCATTAGGATTTCCTCCTTGTTGTAAATTTCCCATAATATTATTGATCATATTAAGTGGGTTATCGGCTGATCCTGAATTTTGTCCAGTTAATCCAGATAATAAATCTGGCATATTTGTATTTTGTAATTTATCAGGTAGATCAGGGTTATCTGTTAAATCAGGTAAATCGGGAGTAATATTTTGAGCTATATTACTTGCGATTTTACTTAAATTTTCGAGAGGATTTCCAGTTGTGAAATCACAATTACCTAATTCAGTTGACATATTACTTAATATTTTATTGAATATTTCTGCTCTACTTCCATCTAATTTAATACCAAATTGTTCTTGTATTTGTTCTATTGCACTATTAAAATCATCTGGATTCATATTTTTAAGGTCATCAAGTAGTCCATTGACATTTCCAATATTACCTAAACCTAATTGTTTATCAATTCCAAATGTTTTGACAGCAGACATAAGTCCTGGTTCCATATTCTCTACTTCCTCTTCTCCTGGCATAGCAAGAGGACCAGAAAACATTGTATTAACATCATAATCTGAATTACTGGAGGGTCCTACACCTTTAAAAGGGTCGAATGTATTATTATTATTAATTGTATCATTTACAGCTAATTCTGCTTGAGCACGAAGTATATTAATATATACCCATACCTTTCTTTTTTGTCCACTTTCTAATTTATGCCAAATAGGTGATAAGTTTAATTCTGGTAAAATATAAAATGGAGTGGAAAATATATTTTCATCTCTATTTTTGATATTATCAGTATAATTATTAGTAAGATCAATATATACATTAATAAGTTTAGCAAGATCGATATTATCAACACTATCTATATATTTTTTACAGATATCATTAGGATAGTATCTGTTCATATCAGATATAAATTTTATTAGAGTTGATAAGAATTTTTCTTGATAGTTATCCATTTATAATATCAGACTATACTTCCATATTAATAGCATAACCGCAGTTCTTTTTTTTTAAGATATTTATAATATATGTTATACTTCTACATAGATAGCCAATATTATAATAGTAAATAAAAAAAATTGATATAATTATATTAACGAGATAATACACAATATATATTACATATATGCGATATTATAATGTATTTTTGAAGGCATATGGGCTTTATGGTATAATATCACCTGTTAGACTATCTGATACTACTCAAAAAGATACTGATACAAAAAAAGTGACACTTAGGATAGGAGAAGAAGGAGTAGAAGAAGAAGTTAAGAATAGTAAAAAAAATATTATTAGATCACCATTATTTAGATATCCTATAAATGGTATATATATGCTCTTAATATGTTGTATATTGATATGGCCGATACCATATGTGATATATAAAAGTATAGTAGAGAAGGATGCTAGATATGTTACATCAAACATATCATTATTATTATTTTTTTCGCAATATATATTTGGATTATTATACTACAGATCGGAACATTTTACAAGAATTACAAAAAGGTATAAAATATATAGCAAAGTAATAATACTAGGTTTTGTGTTAGGTTTATGTTTAACTATAGGATTATGTGTTATGGGATCACTATTAATAGCATTTGATATAAATGTAAATATATTTACAGAATTTTATGATGAATCTCCGTTAATTGGGAAGATATTTATATTGATAGGTTTTAACATATATATTTTCTATGCATACAATATATTATTTTCAAATTTCTTAATATTTGGCATGGTATTTTTGCTTCATAATTACAGTATTAAAAAGTATACAAAAACATTAGAAACATATATAGATAATTCAGACCCAGACTTAAGAATAGATGATATAGTTAAAGATTATTCAGAATTAAAAGCTCAACATACGAAAGCAGTTGTTAGTATGAATAATATATTTTCATCTGTTATAGTTTTAGGAGGTTTGATATCATACTTCATATTAATTAATTTTGAATCAAAATTTGTAGGAGTATTCCATTATATTGAGATGGGGTGCTTTTTATTTCTAATGATATTATATATATATATTAATAGTAGAGTTGTATTATCAGTATCGGGTATAATAGCTTTAATAAATTCACCTAGAATGGCATCAAGATATTTATCATCAAATACATTAACAGTTATGGGAGATACATATGATACAGATGATACAGAGATGAATAATATGGATTTAGAAGAATTGGCTTTAAGGTCATCTATAAAATCATCAGAAAATGTAAACATATCACATTGGTTAGTACTTAATACAAAATTAGGGGGAGCATGGGAAAATTTTAAAATTTTAGGATTTGATATGGATAATAATAATCTTATATATAAAGCAGGTGTTGTTATAACAGGACTAATAATGATGTTTAATCTTAATGAAAGACTAGGATTCTAGTAGGTTTTATTTATATAAAAAAACATATCAATTATAATATAATATGAATAATCAAGTTATATCAGATTTAGTAGATGAATTTAATAGTGTAATGATGGATTTAGTGAGAAACATATCTGTAGTATGTCCTACTTCAATTATAGCTGATAATATATCTCATATAGAGAATATATATACAAATATATGTAATGGTAAAACAGTTGATTTGTCAAATGTTTTAAATGAAAATGATGCTGCGAATATTAGTACAGTTCCAAAAAATTCATTAATAAATTTATTTATGATGCATGTATTACAATATAGAAATAGGATAGAAGCTGGTGATGATACATTTTTTCTAGGAGATGAATGTTATAAAAACATAAATAATTCATACATGGGTAAAATTTTTTATTTTAAAGATTTATGGAAATCTTTAAAAAGGGAGAATAAAGATATTGTTATAGAATTTATGACATATTTGTGTGATATAGCTCAAGATTATTTTAATGAGTTAGATTCAAACGGTCTATTATGATGAATTATATTTATAATTCCTAAGAGCATTAATTCGTAAATTTTTATTATGTTCAGAAAAGGTATTTTCTTGATCTTTTCTAGATTTATTTTCGTTATTTATTGTCTTTTTAAACTCATCTTTCTTTATCTTATCAAATTCTGGGAAAGTGATAATAGGGTCCATATGTTCAGTTCCTATACCTGAATATTTTTGAGGGAGAAATGAATCTTTATCAGTATATGCAAAGCTATCTGATATGCTATTCATTTCGGATTCTGTATATCCGGGCAATCGGTCTTTTTTTTGTTGTTGATTATTATTTGGATTATTATATTTAAGGAATTTCATATTATTGATCCATCCCATAATATCATTTGCAACAAGTGGTTTATCAATACCATTTACGATCATAGTTGGTACATGTGTGATACCTTTTGGAACTTCATGTAATCTTCCATCAACACAGAATAATACAAAAAAATTTATAAATTGTTCTTGATTGAGTATATTTAATATCTGTCTAGATAGAGAGCATTGTTTACTATAAAATAATACATTTCTCGTAGCCATTTATATCATTTATTGTACAAAATATAATGACAACAATTCCGAGAAATTAAAAATTAATAAAAATTGATAAAAAATTGATAAATAATCACATAGAATATAAATACATATTATATACTTATAATAAATGGCTAACAAATTATCTATAAAACAATTAGAAAAAAAGGAGCATATAGGATTTCAATCTAGTAAATTAGTATTGTTAATTGAAGGATCAGATACATCTCCTGCATTATTGAATAGTATAAGAAGATGTTCATTAGAATATGTGCCTACATATGCATTTTCACCATTAAATATTGATATTGAGGAGAATGGTGATATTTGGACAAATGATATGATAAAATTAAGAATATCGCAGATGACAATACCTAATATAAATAATCCAAATGTTAATTTTGATGAGGTACATTATGCGCAAATTAATAATGATCCAATAGAAGGTGAAAAAGATATTCGTATATATGTGGATATTACGAATGATAGTAATGATATTTTGAATGTGACAACAAATGAAATGAGATATTATGAAGATAATATTGAAAAAATAGTATTTGACAAAAAATATCCATTACTATTAACAAAACTAAGACCAAGAGAATCATTTAAATTTAACGCTAAAGCGACATTAGGAGTAGCTCTAGCACCGGGAAATGATATATGGGCTGCGGCAAGTAATACATATTATGAGTATGATAATGAAAGTGATAATAAGTATGTATTTACTATAGAATCACAAGGTCAATTAGATGAATATGATATAATAGACAGATGTATAGTTATTTTGATAGAAAAATTTATTAGATTAAAACAACTATTAAATACAGAATATAGTAGTGCAGATATAGAGAAAAAGAATACTATTATATTAAAATTAGAGGAAGAAAGTTTTACAATAGGTAATATATTAAATCATAATTTGCAAAATAGCAATGATATTATATTTTCTGGAATAAATCGTCCAGATCTTCTACAAAATGATATTATACTTAAAATAGTAAGCAAAAAATTAAACCCTATACCGATTATATTAAATACTATAGATGACATTATTAAAATTTATGAAAATTTCAATAAATTAATAAATAAATTAGGAAGTAAATACATTCCCAAACATTAGCACTGTATGTGTAGATGTATATGAACATTTACTTATATACACTGGTCTAGGTATGGTATTACACAATACCATTCTTTGATAAAAGATATGTCTTAACTTTTGTGGTTCTAATGATTTTAACATATCATATATATTATATTTTGTAATAGCTTTTGATTTAGCTTTATTTTTATTAGAATCAGACCCATCTTTAAAATCATCAGTTCTATTTTTTATATAAATACCATGTATCTTATATAAAACATGTTTATATATTCCAGGTAGTAATTGATACATATCAGGATTTTTGTTATTTCGTGTTAGATGATAGAGATCAAGCAATTCTTTTGATATTGTTTTAAATGAGTTATTAATCCTTTGCATTATATCAAATGAATAATTTGTGAAATATGGTAATATATCCTTTAATTTATTTGTTTGATATAATTCAAGATAGCATTGGTTTAAATTATTGTTATTTGGGAGTAACTTTGATAATTTTTGATATATATATGTTTGTAATTTATATATTACAAATGGACTTTTATGAATTTCTCCCTTATAATGTTTAAGAATATATCCTTCAGTAGATACCCTTTTATTTTTACAATCTTCCCTGTTAATATTTCCGATATGTTTCATAAGTGAATTAATATTAGGGAATTGTTCTTTTTTAACATATAAAGTTCCGGGTACAGATACATTTACTTCATTTAATGTATATTTTTTTGTAACTAATATACAGTAAATATATTTATAATTATTATTATCACAAGAATATTTTACAATACCTTTTATTTTATGGTGAATTAATACAAAATGATAACAATAGTTTATATTAAGATCATCAAATGAAAACTTATCTTTCATAGTTTCGATAAATATATCCCTAAATGTTTGACCTGAATAATCAAATTTTCCTTCAGAATTTAAGCATCTGCGTGTGGAAATATACCACTTATCATTATGATAATATACTAAGAAAGTAGTTCCCTCATAACATTTATAAATTACTATATTATTCCAATGCATATTACTGATAGCATTAAATGCATCATGATTGTATACGATAGGATTATATTGTGACCCTATTATCTTTAGTGATTCTTTTTCAATAATAGTTGATTTACTATATTTTTTAGATTGTTTATCTGTTTGTTCAATAGTATTACTATCGGTATAAATTATTGCTAATTCATCATTTTCTTTAATTCCTATTTTTGGATTTTGCAAAATATAATTTTTGAGATCATCAAAAGTTGCCCTATTTCCATTTTTAGATAGTACATTTATAATATTAGTCAATTCGAGACTGTCAGCAACAACATTATTCATAATATATTGGTTTTACTTAATTTATGAATATAATTGGTCTTTATGTAAATTTTAAGTATGATATATGTATCAAATTATATTCTTGTTATATAATATAATTACATTAATCAATGTATATTAATAAAATAGATGAATTAATTGATAGTATACTAGATAAATTATATACTATTATACTCAAAGACAAATTTATGCAAATAAATATTAAAAATGAGAAAAATTTTATAAAATTTCAAAAAGAAATAAATGAAATGTTAACAAAATATTTTAAATTAATTAATATTGATGAAATAGAAAAGATTATTACAAATAAAAAAAATATTAATGGAATTGTAGAATTATTAAAAGGTTATATAGCATATTACACATTTTTTATGATAGGATATTACAGCAAAGGATCACAAGAATCATATATTAATAATATAATTGAATTTACAAAAAATCAGCCAGGTTATAATGTGAAGATAAAACGTTATTTTACAAGTAATTCGAACAGGATTACTATTGATATTTACTCAAAGTTATTAAATATATTGACATTACTGGTGGCTGATAAAAAGAAATTAGAATTTTTAATGCAAAAGCAGACATATATTGATGCTGGAAACATATTAAATGAATTAGGAAATAAATATGTCACTGAATTTTTGATATTAAAAAATATTGATGGAGACAAGAATTTACAGATACATAATTTAATAAAAACATTAATTATTACGCAGATATATATTAAAATAGATAAAACAGATATATTTAATATTTTAGAATCTGCACATATTGACTCTGGTGAATATATTTTTATAAATATAGTTTTGCCGAAAAAAGTATTATTAGATTTTAATGTAATAGAGAGTACATTATCACGGGATGAAAGTGCTGATGGTTTAGCATACAGAATATATGATGCTATATTATCCACTGAAAAAATTGTAAAGGATATCAGTATTAATGAAAAAATATTATTTTTAATAAATAATAAGATATTAGTACCTATTGTAGATGATTTTTTACTGTATCACAAAGATACAGAAAGGTATGATTTAATATCTGACAAAAAAAAAGATCATACTAGAATTAAATATATTATTAATAAGATAGATACAGTAAAAGAATATTATTCTAGTATTACAAAAAAAGATAAAAAAATTAAAGATAAAATTGAAAAAATATTTGTACCTACACTTAAAAATAAAAAAGCTATTGTAGTAAATGATTTAGAAAATATAAGGATAATTGACAAGTTAAATAAACAAGGAAAGGTTGTATCAATGAATAATGAGTATTATAGTGATTTATTAAATTATATGAAATATCCATATATTAATTTTAAGGATTTTGATAAATATGGTTTTAGATTAGTTACAAATAAGACAGTAGATGTTGTAAGAAGAATATCATTAAATAATAATAATAAACATTTACAGATTAGAGTTGGGAGTAATAAAATGGAGAATGATATAATAGGATTTTTTTTAACGAGATCAGATAAACCTATTGAATTTATAAACATGGATGATACAGATGATATACATAATTCTGGAAAGAATGGATATAGGAAAGTTATAGATATATTAAAAAATACTACTGTTAAAGGTAAACAATTAAAAAAAAATATGTATTGGAAAATAGATTTAAATAAGGATAAAATATCTCTGGATAAATATCAAAATACTGGAAAATTAACTCAAGAAGAAATTACAAAAATTTTAATAGCAGATATTTATGATAAGATAATTAGCGAATCTTACTCATATATTTATGATATAATTTCAAAAAATAAAAGATTATCATTATTTTCGTATAAACAATTAATGTATAAATATGAAAAAAAAATATATAACTTACCAAAAAATAACATATTATATGATAATTTTAACATATATACTTTTAAAAATCTATTAACTATAAAGGATAAATATGATGAAAGAGAAGATATATTTACAGGTATAGGAAAAAATGCTATTAAAATACCTACTTATAAAGAAAATGTCACTGATAGTACAATATCTATAGTCTTAAATTTATCTAAAAAGAGAGAAAATATAGAAAAACAACAAGAAAAATATGAAAGTATATTAAAAGGAGCTGTATGTCAACATAATATAACATGGGAAAAGATAACATCGATTAGAAGAAATAATCCAAATAAATTTACAAATATTCTAACAGAGTTTATTTTTCAATATGTTATAGAAGATGATATTGGAGATTATATATGTAAAAGTTGTGGTGTCTTGTTACCTATAAAAACATATATACAAGGAGGAGTATTTGATGAAGATGGTAGATACACAAGTTTTTCGCAACAGATGATTATACCATTAGAAAATATACCAGAATATGAAAAATATATACCATCAATCCAAAATATTGATAAGATTATAGATAGATTATCTTCAATCGCAAATTTTAGTTTTTTATACGAGAAAAGTGCAAGTAAAAAGAATGAAACCAAAAAAAGGATAATTAAAAATACGATTGATATGTTATTAATACACAATAAAGTAATGAAAAAAAATTATAAATATAGAAGCGAAAATATAATACAAAAATATGGAGTTAATCGAGAATATAGCAATCTATTTATATTTGAGTTAGATAATAGCATATTTACTTATTCTAGTAAAGATAAGGATTTTTATAAATTTATAAAAAAAAATAATATACTCGCATACATAATATTTTTTCTTTTATTAGAATTAAACGATACACATGTAATATATATGGGTAGTGATAAACTATGTAATTTTTTTATGTTTACAAAAATTAAAAATATTTTATTTCAAAATATAAAAATTATAACTAATAATACTGGAAAATTAGATTTTATAACTAACTATCCAGTATTATGCTATATGGTTTTTTATATATCTTGTATGATGACAAAATATAATATGTGGTTCAAAAATGAAGAGCAAAAGAATACTGGCCAATCAATGGCAAAAAAATATGATCCTATGATACAGAAAATGATTATACATACATTAATTGATCTTGTTAATAGCTTTTTAGAAAGAACAGATGAATACAACAATGATTATATTTATAAAATAACCATAAATAGGTTATATAATAAACTTGCAACTACATTCAAAAATAATGATATTATGGATAAGTTGGAGAGAATACATTCAAATAAGATAGTTACCGAAAATGGAAAACAGAAATATAAAATGACAAAGATAAATTCAATTAAGATACCAGATACATATTCATTTTATGAATATAATTTAGTAAGTAAGTGGGAATTAAGAAAATGTAATGGAAAAATATTAATACCTTTAAAAAAACATATATTACCAAATTATATTGAAGAAAATAATATAACTAATTGTGAATCAGGAGAAATACATGATTGGAAAATATCAGGAAATATATATATATGTTCCATATGTAATAAAAGGTCTAACTCAATAAAATATGACGATTCACTTACACAAAATATAAACAGAAATATATCAAAACTTGTATTACAAAAATATTCAGATAGATATTGTAAGACAGGTATTATTGAAAACTATGCTAATAAAGTTAATAGATACAATAAAATATACAGTAAATGTAAAAATGTATCAGATCTTAAAGATAATGAATTAGAGGATATATTCAATATATATTGTGATATGATTCAATCACAGTATAATTCTAATCAAAAAATGTATAGAAAATTAATAAGCATAGAAAAAAATAAAAATTCAGCGTATTATAAGAAATTATCTGAATATAAAAAGAATTACAGTTATACAAAAAATCATAAAGAAGATTTTTTAAATTATATAGAGAAATTTGTTAATAAATTAAAAAATATTATTGGTCCAGATATAAATATAAATGGAGACAATATATTTCTTGATTTTGATGCATATATTATAGATCATGACCATAATGGATATAAAATAGATAAGCCTTTTGTAATTAAAGATAATGGAAATAAAATATTATACAAAAAAAATCATCCATATTTTAAGAAAGATGTATTTTATTATATCAATAACAAATTTAAAGTAAAAGTATTTTATGATAATGTAACAAAATTATTATTAGGGTATCAAGAATATAATAAAGATTATAAAGATGCTAAAGTAGGAAATATTTTTCTTAAAATAAACTACTCTATAAAGCGAATGTTAAAATTATTAGGATACAAGTCTGCACATATAAATATACAAGAATTAAAAAGATATGTTGAATCAGAATATGATTTTAAAGATGAACAAATTATATTACAATATATAACTGCAAGAATTAATAGGGATAGATTGAGTATACTTAAAAAAGTAATTTCAAATACACAGAGATATATAAATAGGATAATATATGGATATTCTGGAAATAATATTGATAAGTTAACAGAAAAATATATAAAAAAATTAAAAAATATGCAAACATTCAAAAATGAAAAGAAAATTTTTAAAGATTGGAAAATTTTTATTAATAATTTGAACATCAATAGTTTGGATAATAAAGTTATAAATATTCCTCTCTCTAGTCAATTTGTTATATCAGAAGATTTTAACTACTATGATTATCATGGCAATTTAGCTTTATTTTATATTATTAATGAATTTACACATTTAATTGATTATAATTCGTCAAAATTATTTAAAAATACTGTAATATATTTTGTTCTTGATATTATTATAGATCAGTATAAGTTGTACGAGGAAGAGATAAAATTTTCTAACTATGAAATTAGAAAATTTAACTATCTTTTAGAATCAAAATATCTTTTAGATGTAAAATTAGATAGTGATATTGTTAATACAGAAGGTATATATGGCGAATATATTGATCCAGATGTCGAAGTTGATGAGGCTGTTGTAGAACAACAGATAGATAATCAAGAAGAATTAGATTCTATTGATGTTGATACAGAGATAGATTATCAGATAGATTATGATTGATTTTATTTACTAAGTAATATATATAGCATGAATATACTAAATATATTTATTATTTTAGGAATTGTGTATATAATATTAAATATAACAGACACAAGTAAATCAGTAATTTCTACAAAGGAAAATAATACAAATGTGGAAAATATGAATACAAATACAAATAAGATTACTGGATCATACAAAACAGATGATATAGGTTTAGTTGATCAGGTAATAAATGATATCGTAAGTTGGGATAGTAATGATAGTAATGGTAATTATAATGATAAAATTAAATTTAACAGGATTAATAGTAATCTGATTAACAATAAATTTCATAATGATTATAGAGATGTAATGACAGCAATAAATAATATCATTCCTGATAAGAAACAAATATTTAATCTTGCAAATATACCTCTTAAATATTCACAACCAGAGATTGCTGAAGTTAAAAATTTAGTAAATGATTTTGTAAAAGTATTAAATGAAAATATTAAACATGCAGTTCCAAGTTATAGAAACCCAAATTCTGGATGGGATGAGGCTATAATCGATCCTACTGTTAAATCTGGATGGGATAGTGTACAAGAATCATTAGGATTAAATCCATCATTATGGGATAAGCCGGCTGTTAAAGATAATATTGAATTAATAGCTATAACAGATGTTGATAAATATGAAACAGAAGATGAAATCAAATATAGTTGCGATATAGTAATACAAAAAAAGAATGTATATGACCAGATGATATTAAAAGCAAGTTTTGTTCAAGATAAAAGACCATTACATGATGAAAATAATTTTTTCATCACAGCGAATGTGGATATGAAAATAGTTGTTGAAGATATTAATATATTAGGATATTTAAGTGAAGATGGTACAGATGCAAAATTATTATTTGATAAAGATATGGAAAAATTTTATGACTATAATCAATTAGAATATAATAATTTAGTTGATCCTAAATATATCCAGAAGATTCTCATGGAAAAATATAGACAACGAACTGAAGAAATGGAACAACGAAATGCAATGTTAGATGAAGAAGGACAAACATTTCATAGGGAATTGCCACATATTTATGATTTTTCAAATATAAAAGGGACACAAACAATATTTGATGATATGAATTATTCAAAGAAGTTTATTTAGGCATAGTTTGGCTATTCAAATATCTTTATTATAGTATATAATGTTAAATCCAGATACACCATTATGCAATACGATAATAATGTATATTATTATAATAGTTTTGGTATTATTATTAAAGCCTGAATTTATGTATTGTAAAGAGACAAACAGATTTAAACAATTTGGCCTAGAAAAAGGAAAAACTATAATATCTTTTCCAATAATGTGTATGGGAATAGGTATTATATTATACATGATATTTATGCTTATAAATATCATATGCAAGTTGATAAATTAATTAATTAATGAGTACATAAACATTCCATATTTTTTAAAATTATTATTGTCAAGATGTATAATAATAGATGTATTATATTCCCTATATTTATATCTCTTGTACATATCAGTAACTATAAATCTAGCACATATACTAACAACAAGTTCATTATCTTCTATGGTGTATTTAATGTATCTATTATCGCTGCAACATAACACAATTTTATCAGTATTTATACCAGTACAAAATGTATTATGTAATGTTTTATATTGAAGGTAATATGATGACTGATTTATTAACATAGCAATAATATTTTGTAAATGAAATAGTTTATCTTTGATATATACTCCTGTATATTTGTATTTATTTGAACATTCTATAAAATCTTTATATGTATTAATCTTTTTATCTTCCCAATATACATCTATTCTAGGAAGATCTTGTTTTATTTGATCTATTATATGATTTTCGTCATAATGGTATGATTGCAGTATATCATCTAGATAAACAGATGTATTGAAGTATATAAGATCATCATCATCATCTAATTTATAATTATCCATTATATACTAACTTTTTATAAATAAACTTTTTATAACTATTATTAATAAGTTATTATTTATTATATTATATGGTCATGCTTTTGCATATAATATAATAATTAGAATTAATAAATCAATTTTTTTGGATGATTTTCTAATAATTCAACTATTTCTGTATAACCTCTTCTATGAGCCATTATGAGTGGAGTTCTTCCTGAATAATCTGGTATGTTAATATCTATATCTTTATGCTCTAATAATAATTTAGCTATTGCAGTATGTCCTTGCTTTAATGTATATAATAATACTGTATCACTTCCACAATAATTTTGCATATTAACAATTATATCTTTTTTCCCTAATAATAATTTAACTATTTCACCATATCCACAAACAGATGCTAATGACAGTGGTGTTTCACCATTATCATTACATTTATTAACATCTTCTGAAGGTAATATCTTAACCAATTTTATTAGTTTTTTCATATCCTTCATATGTTTATTAAATTCATCAAATATTTGCTTAATAATTGGTATGTCATAAAATACCTTAGACATGTCTGAATTCTTTAATATAATTATATTGTCCGATTAATTTATAATTAATAAATCAATTTTTTTGATAATTTTCTAATAGTTCAACTATTTCTGTATAACCTTTTTCACGAGCTATCATGAGTGGATTTTGTCCAATTGAATTTATTATGTTAATATCAATATCTTCCTTTTCCAATAACAATTTAACTATTTCAGTATGTTCAAAATGCGATGCATGGAACAACGCCTCTCCATAAAAATATCGTGTATTGACATTTATATCTTTTTTCCCTAGTAATAGCCTAACTATATCAATATGACCATAACGGGATGCAAGTAATAACGCTGAACGTCCACGTCCAAATATATCTTTTTTATGGATATCAATATTTTCGTAGTCAAGTAATAACTTAACTATTTCGGTATATCCATATTTAGATGCAAGTATTAGTAGTGTTTGGTCATATTTATCATATTTATTCACATCTTCTGGAGGTAATCTCTTAACCAATTTTATTAGTTTCTCCAGATCCCTATCCTCTTTACCTTTATAAAACTCTTCAAATATTTGTTCAATAATAGGTTTATCATAAAATACCTTAGACATGCTTGATGTTGTAATATAATTATTGATGTGTTAATTTACAATTAATAAATCAATTTTTTATATAATTTTCTAATACTTCAGATATTTTTGCACAACCTTTTTCACGAGCTATTGTAATATTTATGTCTTTATGATTCAATAATAGTTCAACTATTTCAGTATGTTCATTACAGATTGCATATAATAATGCTCTATATCCTATATTATCTGCATAATTAATATCAATATCTTTATGATTCAATAATAATTTAACTATTTCAATATTTCCATATTTTGATGCATATATAAGTGCAGTTGGTTCAGTAGAAGATGATTGAGATCTAATATTTACAATAATATCTTCATTTTTTAGCAATAATTTAACTATTGTAGTATATCCATAATAAGATGCTAATAATAGTGATGTTTGTCCATGTTTATTATATTTATTAATATCTTCTGGAGGTAATATCTTAACCAATTTTATTAGTTTCTCTTGATTATGATCCTCTATATCTTTATCAAATTCATCAAATAGCTGTTCGATAATAGGTTTATCATAAAATACCTTAGACATGCTTGATGTTGTAATATAATTACTGATTTATTAATTTACAATAAATAAATCAATTTTTTTGATGATTTTCTAATAGTTCAATTATTTCTGTATAACCTTTTTCACGAGCTATCATGAGTGGATTTTGTCCTATTGAATTTATGATGTTAATATCAATATCTTCCTTTTCCAGTAACAATTTAGCTATTTCAGTATGTTCATAATGCAATGCATATAACAACGCATCTCCATATAAATATCGTGTATTGACATTTATATCTTTTATTTCTAGTAATAGCCTAACTATATCAATATGACCACAACAGGATGCAAATAATAATGCTGAACGTCCAAATATATCTTTTTTATGGATATCAATATTTTCGTAGTCAAGTAATAACTTAACTATTTTGGTATATCCATATTTAGATGCATATATTAGTAGTGTTTGGTCATATTTATCATATTTATTCACATCTTCTGGAGGTAATCTCTTAACCAATTTTATTAGTTTCTCCATATCCCTATCTTCTTTATCTTTATTAAATTCATCAAATATTTGCTCAATAATAGGTTTATCATAAAATACCTTAGACATGCTTGATGTTGTAATATAATTATTGTTCTGTTAATTTACAATTAATAAATCAATTTTTTTGATAATTTTCTAATAGTTCAACCATTTCTGTATAACCTTTTTCACGAGCTATCATAAGTGGAGTCCTTCCAAATGCATCTTTGATATTAACATTTATATCTTTATGATTTAGTAATAGCCTAACTATATCAATATGTCCTTGTTTTAGTGCATATAATAGTACTGTACTTCCAAAAAAATCTCGTAAATTAACATTAATACCTTCATTCTCTAATAATATTCCTATTACTTCAGTATATTTATTACGACATGCTAATATTAGTATTGTATCCCCCCAGTCATCATATGCATTAACATCCTCTGGAGGTAATCTCTTAGCTAAATTTATTAATTTTTCTTCATCCATATACCAACATTTATTAATTTCACTAAACATTTGCCAAACAACAGGTTCATCATAAAATACTTTGGACATATTTGTAATACTCTGGTATAATTATTGTTCTATTAACAATTAATAAATCAATTTTTTATAATTTTCTAAGAATTCAAATATTTCATAATTTTGACAATAAACGATTCTATATGCACTATATCATGCCTGCCTCTTATCAAATTATATTCTATATCTGCAGCAGCACTTATTATATATAATTTAGAGCTGTCACTGATACTTTCTCGATTAAGTAGAGCTTTAAGAATATCTTTTAATATTTTTGTACAATCATAATTAGTAATGGTTATAGGGTATGATTTTAACCTAAATTTATCAATATTTGTTGTACTACAACTTAATATAATATCAACTATTTGTTCAATATTTTTATCATATACAGATTCAGTGGATACATTATATTTATAGCAATTAAGGAGCCATAATATATTTCTCATATTTCTATCTGATTTTTTTAGTATATTATCATAATCTTCTATATTTAATCTAATATTTTCGCTGGCTGATACTATTGCTATAAATCTGAATAATTCTGTTGCACTTGGTACATCCAATCTATAACAATAACACCTACTTCTAAGTGGATCAAATATTTTAGACAATGTATTACACCACATGATAAATCTACAATTACTTGTATTTGATTCCAAAATAGTTCTTAAGGCAGTTTGTCCATAATGTGATAAATTATCGGCATTATTAATAAGTATAACTTTAAAATTTCTATTAGATGTATAATATCCCCATGAATTTCTTCCAACATATAATTGTATCACATCTCTAATTAAATACCTATCAGAATTTGATCCAGTGGGATTAATTTCTATATGAAAATCGCTTTGTTTTATCATAATTTCAGATGAACTATTTCCACTACCAGAAACTTTATATGGTGTATCATGTAATTTATGTACTTCTTTTCCATATAACATTTCAAGATACATTGATACTATTGATTTCTGATTACTTCCGTCTGGACCATAAAATATTATGTGAGAAATAGATTTATCATCAGCCATTTTCTTCAGTCTAGTTTTTTTTTCCTCGCTAAAAAATAAATCATAATTATTATTTGTCATATATTTTTTGATAAGAAACATAGCAATTATTATAATATAGTAAAATACGATTTACTTATATATAAAATGTTCAATTTTTATAGCTAAATAAATATATACATATATGATATCAAACAAAAGATATATCGGAGCACATATTGATAATTCTGATTATGTTACATTTGAAAATAAGATTAAAAAAATAAAACAGGTAGGTGGTAATATTGTTCAGATATTTGAACCGACATATGATATTACTAAAAATATTAAGCAAATTACGGATAAGAATAAGGTAAAAATTGTTATACATTCATCATATATGCACAATATTGCTAATAATTGGGATACTGATAGTTGGTGGATAAAAGGAATAATAAAAGAGATTAAAACTGCTGCAAAATTAAATGCTTTTGGAGTAGTATTACATTTTGGAAAATACAAGGACTTACCAAAACATAAGGCAATTAATAATATGTTTACATCCTTATTACATATCCATAATTCGACCATTAATGAAAATAATGTAAAAATAATATTGGAGACATCTACTGGTCAAGGAACAGAAATGTGTTATACACTTGATGAATTATCATACTTCTACAAAAAAATACATCCTATACATAACAGAATAGGTTTATGTATAGATACATGTCATATATTTTCAGCTGGATATGATATTAGAACAAAAAAAGATGTATTGCTATATTTAGAAGCATTTGAGGAATTAATAGGGATTAATAAAATATCTCTAATACATCTCAATGATAGTAAAGTTAAATTAGGCGAAAAAAAAGATAGACATGAATCTATTGGGGAAGGATATATAGGGTTTAATGGGTTAAAAATGATTTTTGATTATTTTTATAATATGGGCATACCTATTATATTAGAGACTCCTAATAATAGTTATATCAAAGAAATTCCTCAACTACAATAATAATGAATTCAAATCGAATAATATATCATTAATTTTTGCTGATGAACATATATTTATATAATATTTTGGTTCAAATAAATGTATTATAATTGCATTTTTTTTATTTATATTTGTTGCAATATATCCTTTTATTATATTATCTTGACTAATTTTCCATGTATTATCTAAATTAAAAAAGTAATTTATTTCATAATTATGTTTTATAAAAATACTAAAAAGTTTTAATATCTTGTTCTTTGTTCGTGGTTTCACCGTATCATCAATAATATGAGCTAATTGGTCATAATTATTAATGTTATTATTTTTGTAATTATTAATAGAACGTTGTTGTGGTTGTTGTGGTTGTTGTGGTTGTTGTGGGTGTTGTGGTTGTTGTGGGTGTTGTGGTTGTTGTATATGGAATGGATATAATTCACTATCAATATTTTTCCATATATGATTTATTCTATTATGAATATTTGTCTCATAGGTTCTTAAGTTTTCATAAAAATTAAAAAATTGCTGTTTGATATTTTTTTCTAAATCGAAGAAATTTTGTTTAACAATATTAAAGTCTGTATAAATATAATCCAATTCATTAAGATATTGTGTTATATTTGATGTATTTATATGTTTATGGTTATTATTTTTATTTATTTCCATTAATTTTTCCATTAAAAGTATCCCTGCTTCTATTTTATCAAAATGGCCAAAAATATTTGGCAGAAAAAGAATAAAATACTTTTCCCCCATTACAGAATATTCTCTTATACTCATTTGTTTCTGTTTTACAAATCCTGACTTTAAAGAAATTATAATTCCATAGTTAATATTCATAAATTTAAGATCATATTTAAATTTATCTATCTCATCACTATTAACAGTTTTAGTATAATTTTTAAGTTCCACCATTATTTTCTTTTTATAATTTTTATCATTCATATCTATAATAGCATCACCAGAATGAGGTATTTTTCTAGTTTCATGAATAGTATAATCTGCGAATCTTCTTTTTAATATTTTAAAAATTATATTTTCAGCAAGTTGTCCTTTCTTGGAAGAGTTTTCATTAATTCCTAATAATTCTTCTAGAACATCTGTTAACTTTTCAAACTTATCTCCTATATCCATGTTATCTATTTGACTTTTAATATTTTTAATATCATATTTTATTGAATCTGTATGATGGTTTAAATTATTAATAATTAAACTATTATTAACATTATATTTTTTCAAGTTATTTGGATATAGAGTGTTATATCCAACATGAAAGATGTTTGCTAATACAGCATCATAATTATCTTTATTAATTACTTTTAATAAAGGATAATTATCCAAATCAATATTTATACATATATTAGTTGGTGCCATTATAAGATAAATAATTATTTTATCTTATAAATGAGTATTATATATTAACAAAGTATAAATCAAAATTTATATCTAAAAGTATAATATAATTATGTCAAATAGATTTGTAAGATATATACCAAAAGTCCCAACAACTATAAAAACTACTTATGCTGCAGGATTAGGAGGAGGAGCATTAATAACTATATTATTATTAATATTAGTTATATGTTGTTGTACTTCATCATTAGTAGGTACAAATTGGGCAAAAATAAAAGATTATTATGATAATTTATTTGGAACTGTTGAAGGATATAGGAATAAAGATAGATATTAGAGATAATTACGTGTCTGTTTTTTTAATTCTAATTTCATTTTCAAGTTGCTTAATACCTTTTTCTATATTCATAGATGATGTTTTAATAACATATGCTTCAGTTAGAGTGAATGCTCCAGAAGAGCATGCTTTTTCTAAAGCAGATGATATAATTTTGTAAGATTCTCTTAATTGATCAAGTGATACAGGTATAGCATCATGTATATTATTTGTTAATTGTCTATTCATGTATATATGTGTGTATATAAAAGTATCACTAATAAATAAACACACTTACTTATTTGCAAAATTTCTTTTTCTTCTTAAAAAATCTGCTAATTTTTCTTTAATTTCAGGAGTATTGTTATACTCTTCTAATTGTTCAATGGTAAGTGTTTCCTTTGTAAAAGGATTTTCTTTTTTACTGAATAAGTACCGCATGATAGTACTTTTATCCAAAAAAATATCATTTTTCATATTAGGTAATAATATAGGATTTTCAATAACAGAACATACTATAGGATCGATAAATTCATCAGGATAGTCAATATCACTGCATATATTATCAGGAGGAGTAAATATAAGATCAATTTTATTACTATCGATATCTTTTAGAACATCTACTGTACTATATTTTGTGCCTAAATTGCTATAAAATTTAGATGAGAATGTTTCATTGTTATCACACATAAGATAATTATGTAATAAATCTGTTATATTTAATGCCATAGTATACATATTGTTATTTAGTATAGAAGATATATTAGGTACATTAATAGTTATTTTTATAATATGACACAACACATCTATAACCTGAATAAATTGGTCAGTTAACATATTATTATGAATAATATAATTTAAAAATGTATCTGTCATATGTAATTTATGTAGTAAGTATGATATATTTAACATATAAATTGATACTACATCAAACATATTTTGAAAAGTACAATTATTAACAATCGTATAATTGTTAATAGTATTCATAATCCTTCCGTTAAATTCATACTTAATATTATATATTAAGTACAATAAATGTGTATAATATTCTAAACAGTTACCTAATATATTATTAAATAGAATATATATAAATTTTTGTCCATCTATATTATTTTCTATGTCACATCCACGATACAATATATAATTATGTATTGTATCAATCTTTGTAAGTGTATCTGCTCCTATATCATTTGCATCATCTAAATTATTATATATATTTATAATACTTTCATTTAATTTTTTATCAGATATGTTAATAAGTTCATGATGTTCATAATAATCACTTTCTAATACTCTTTCTAATATACTAATTTTAATATCAATATTATTAGTATATAATCCACATACTATTCCTTTCCATAATTTTAATTGATTTTTTGTATTTATAAGATTAATAATACTATCTATTTCATATATATGCTCATTACTTACAACCCAATCTATAATATGATTATAAAATTTATCAAGAAGATAACGGTTAAATGTAGTGTATATACCACATAATTTATTTAATTTTTTTTTCATTATTTTAATATTCTCTCCAAAATTAAATATATTATTATGTACTGCTATATTGTTTGATAGATCTATACATTTATTCTCTACTGGTACTACCAATATTCTTATAGTATTAAGTATAAGAAAATATAATTTTGTTTGCATATTGTAATTTTCCAATTGGTCATCTACATTTTTGTTTTTGGTGTACCAATTTATATTACATATAGGACTTACCAGATAAGTATTATCTATTTCTAACACATTACCATAATTATTAAAATACATTAGTAACATTATATTCAAAATAGTAGTTATAGATTCAGCACTTTCTATATGTAATGATGGATTACGCATTAAACTAATATTATTATTCAAAGTATCAGTTACATATTTTATAAAAACATTTGATGTGTTATCATTACATATTAACCCTATAATATCATTCATATTATAATTATATGGTGTAGTATTTAATAGTTTATTTATAGTATCTACATACATATTATAATTGTCTATAATAATTAATTGTACACTATTATTAGCCAATAATATTTCATATATATTTATAGGCGTACCTTTCTTATTGGTTAAAGTAATAAAAATATTTTTAATTTCCTCTTGATTACATTTTGATATAGAGTTATTAATAATATTGTTAAGTAGAAAGCGATTATTTATAGAAAAGTTATAAATATCATCGATTGGACATCTATCCCAAAAGTTCTTCATACTATTATTTATGTACAGCAAAAAATAGTTACTGTACATATCTTTTTGCTCATCGGTTAGACAGTAATAATTTATTTTACTAAATAGTTTCATTCCATTGCTATTTAATGTAGATATGAATATGGAGTCATTATTGTTAATATGTTGCATTATGTCCTTTATATGGCTCAATATATATGAATAATAGTATCATATTATTATAATTTCATTTTTTTTTGTGTAATAGTGTATATAATGAGACTATATATCATAATATTTATTATTGCTATATTATGCATATTTAATGTAAATAGAAATATAGAGCACTATGATGACAGATATACAGATACTAATTTTACAAAGTGTGCAAAATTATGTAGAGGTATATCAGAATGTTATGGTTTTGGTTATGATAGAGAAAAAAATATATGTTACCCAGCAAAATCAACCATAGATGGTGTTCCTTTAGTTGGAAGTTTATTTGAATCACAATTTAAACCTATACATACTACATGTAATAAAGTTGAGCCTATATTAGAAGCAACAAGTAAAGTATCATTTGATGCTAGAAGAAAGAACTCTGTGTATTCATGTAAAGAAAGGGATGATTTACAACCACAATGGTATTTTTATAATAGAGATAAATTTACAAATATAGGAGAAGGGAAAAATTTAGATGAGATATTTGATGTAGATGAATATAAAGTACGACCATATAGTTGGCCAATAAATCAATTTAATACAGATCAAATAGATCTCTTAGAAGATATTACAAGTTCAAAAAGATTAACTCCAAAAAATATAACACAGGTTGACAGGATTAATAGTGTTTGGGGAGATGTAGATAATATTATACCTATCAATAACAATATATCATATAAAATCTCAAATGATATGAATACAGGAGAATATTTATATCCTCATAAATGTACAAGCGATATATCCAAAAAATCATGTTTGGATATATGTTCAAAAAATAAAAATTGTGTTGGTGTGGAATTTAATAAAAAATTTGGAGGAAAATATAATGTGTGTTGTCCTTACAAAACGAAAGGAAAATTTATAAAAAGACCAAATAGATATGTTATAGGTGATTATTATGAAAAAATTTGGTCAAATAATAAAGCAAATAATAACACAATAATAGCATTATAATAATTTATGCAATAATATAAATTAATCATAATTCAACACGAATTATTTTTTTCCTCTACCTCTTCCTCTACTTTTTCCTTTACTACCTCTTCCTGTACCTCTGGTACTTTTACCTCTTATACTTTTGTCACTTCTAGTATTTCTTTTCTTTGATTTTGTGTTATCACATAATTCTTTATTAAAATCTTCTGCATCTTTGGCAATCCATTTATCATAAGCTTTTTCAAATTCTACAAGTTCTGATAGCCATAAATCTTCAATAGTTGTATTAACATATGTGTCATACCTTACTTTTTCTTCTTGTAATTTTTTTTGTAATTTTTCTAATTCTTCGGTTGTTAGATCAAATATTTTAATATCTGTAATATAATCATATGATTTATTTTCTCCTTGGAAGGTTTTAGACAATACTGGAAAATTATATTTAACAAGATCATTTATAACAGTATCTTTTGATACTGTTTTTTTATTAACCATTACTTTAATATTTCCATTAATGACATATTTTATAAATTTTACTTTATATTTTATGATATTTAGATCATGTTCTAATTTTTGGGTAAAATATTGTTTTCTTTTTGCATACATTTTAATTCTAAATGTGTAATAGACATTTAAAATATCTATTACAGAATCATACCTATTTATAGAACCATCATCAAGATGCAAATGCATATTGGATGTACATATAGAAGAGCTTAATTTTAATGTTTTAATTATAGTTCCTTGTTTTATAAGATTTTGCAATTTGTTTACCATAAATGTTACAGTAAAGTCTACATGAAGATCAGAAGGTTTAGGTTTAAAGTCCATTATAATTGCTTTTTTATTATTATTCTTTTCATCATATAACAAACTCTCAAGGAAAGTTTTATAATCAGCAGTCCATGTTCCTATAGGAAGTTCTGTTATACGTATCGTATTTTTATTAATAATTTCAAATACACCTTCTGATAAATATCTGGAATCACTAATTTTTGTTATGTTGCCTTTAAAGTTTCTATACCATGGTGTCATATCAACAGGTTGTTTACCTTTCAACATTAGTTTAATATTTGCAATAATATTTTTAGGATTATAACAAGGTACAGTAGTACTAAATCCAGTACCTATACCAACTGCACCATTAACTAATGCAAATGGAATTATAGGTGCATATACAACAGGTTCAACTACGTCACCATCATCATTTACATAATCAAGTACATATTTATCCTCAGCCCTAAATATTAAAGGAGTAATACTGTTAAGTTGAGTAAATATATATCTAGGACTAGCATCGTCCTTTCCACCTAAAATACGAGTACCAAACTGCCCTTTAGGTAATAATGTATTGATATTATTAGATCCAACATAATCTTGAGCTAATTTAACTATAGTTGAGTTTAGACTAGCCTCACCATGATGATAGTTTGATTCTGCTGATACATAACCTGCTAATTGGGCTACTTTAATCTCTTTATTTACTATATTATGTTTTATTGAAGTATATATAATTTTTCTTTGTCCTGGCTTTAATCCATCAATAGCAGGTATAGATCTATAAACATCATCCTTTGAGAAATGGATCATATCTTTGTTGATAAAATCACATATCTGAATATCCTTTTCTTTTGCATTATCTATTATATTATCCCTGTTATAATTTAATAACCATAATTTTCTGTCATCTGCTCTCTTTTTATTGAATGCAAGATCTAATGCACCACCATCATCTATATCTGATAGGTATTTATAATTAATAAGATTATCTGGAAACGGGGCAAAACATTCTTTAGCTTCAGATGATAAATAAGTTCCTAACCCCTTGTAATATTTAACAGACCATCCAGATGTATTTCCAGATTTCCATTTTTCATATTCTGTTAAAGTATAAAATGATTTTGTTTTCTTTCCTTTTGCTATTTTAATTATAGGAAGTGCCATAGATCTTATAAAATCTGGAAAATTAACAAGTAAAGATGGCCAAAAGAAGTGAATAAAATTTATAAGTAATCCTTTAATATGAGATCCATCTACATCCGCATCAGTTAGGATAATAATTCCTCCACCATATCGCAATTCTTTTATATTTTCTTTATCATATACTTTCTTATCTCTTAAACCGATAATTTTCTTAATATTAACAATTTCTTCATTTTTTAATAATTGTTTAATTGATGCTTCTTTAACATTTAATAATTTACCTTTTAAAGGAAATACACCATAGAATTCATTACCTATAACAGATAATCCAGAAACAGCAAATGCTTTAGCTGAATCCCCTTCTGTTAGTATAAGGGAACATTTTTTTGATCTAGTGGTACCTGCTTCAGTAGCATCATCTAATTTTTTAAGACCAGTAATTCTTTTTGTCTTTTTACCATCTGTTTCTTTCAATCTATCCTGTGTTTTTGCTTGTGCCATATTTATTATTTCATTTTTAATCCCAGTCTTACTTAATTCCATAATAAAATCATCTGATAGTACACATCTTGATCCGAAATTAGTTACTGTTGTTTTTAATTTTTCCTTAACTTGACTATTAAATGAAGGATTTTCGATAACAGAGTCTATAAATATGGTTATATTATCTCTTATAATTGATGTTTTAATTACAAGATCTTTGTATTTGTCATTTATGATTTTCCGTAATTTTTCATAAATTTGATTCATAATATGGGATACGTGATTCCCTCCTTGATATGTACAAATACCATTTACATATGATATCTGTCTAAATTCTCCTTCTGGATCATATACAGCACATACTTTCCATCTATCATTAGTAGGTTCCTCATAATACACTTTATTCATACTACTGTCAAAAAACATATCAGTGTAATCCTTGAAAGAATTTATCTTGATAAGTTTACCATTAATATATACTTTTATTCTATTATCTGTACATGCAACCATATCATATGCTCTTTTCATAAACAGACTATATGTATCATCATCTAAACCATCAATTCCAAATCTTTTATAATCTGGTGTAAAGTTTATTAGACAATATGATCTCTTTTTTGTTGTTATATCTTCTACAACAGGATCATCTTTATCAAACATATTATTGTAAAAATTTTGTTTGAATATTTTTTTTCTTTTGCTATCTAACACTTCAACATAGAAATGTGATGAATATATATTACAATTGTGTGTTACTGTAAAATCATTAAGAACAAACCGTTGATTTCCATCTATTAATAAACCTACAAATTCTCCAGAATTAACCTCTTTTACTTCTATTTTTCCCGATAAAATTGTGGTGCTTGATATATATTTATCCTTACTTGAAAATAGAGTTGGTATGTCTCTAATCTCTCCTAATATATGTACAGATGTCATATCTTCCTTTCCATTTCCAAGGTTGCACAATAAGCCAAGAGATCTGATTAAAAATACAATATCACTTATTAATTTAGAATTATTATTGTTATGTATTGTTAATTCTGCTCCTTGTTGAGTTATATCACCAAATGTATCTATTAATCCAGCAAGTAACTTTTTTCTCACATCTTCTGAGTTAATAATATATTCTCTTGGGATGTGTTTGTAACTGGCTTCCCTACTTTCCCTATTCAAACCTTCCCAATTCTCTAGATATTTTAATATTTTTGGATTTGTATAATTATTTCCTAATAATAATCCTAATATATATGGATCTGTATGTACTGGTGTAAATTCCCATTGTACACATTTTCCCACATATCCTTCTAATCTATCTTTTATCTGTTGGTCCAAGTTTATGTAATCTTTAACACTGATATTAATAGTGTTATCATCTGGAATATTTTTAATAAATTTTCTCATACCTTCTAATTTTGTTTTAGATTCATGAGCAATATCTGATATATTATCTACTTTTACCGATTTACTTTTAATAGTTACTGTATTTTTGTCAAGCCATGACACATTATAAGAGTTTCCACAACGATTCCAATAAATATACTTATGATCTGGCATTTGTAAACACAGAATATGATTTTCATTAACTGTATAAGGATTACTGTATTTTTGGTTAATCTCGAATAATTTATCACAACCTTCTACTTTAGATATTACTTTTCTTGGCAAACCATCATCACCTATTAATTGCTCGCCTATACCGATATCTTCTATTCTTTTTAGTATACCATCAAAAGTCGGAACAAGTGTTCCCTTTTTAAGGCAAGCTTTACTACCTAATCCATTAAGACCTCCAACAATTCTCTTTTTGCTATCATCATAATTTTCAGATGTTAATAGGTGACTAAAAAGTAGTTCAGGAACATATATTTTATGTTCCTCATGTATAACTACAGGTATTCCATTATTACCATCATTCATGCATGATATATTGCCATTCTCTTTATCAATATCAATTTTAATAGTTCGACAAGTTTTATCATTTACAGAATGATCTCTTGCATTGACAATTATCTCATCAAATATTTTGTATAAAGCTGGTACATATTTAATTTTCTTGTATACCATTTTATCTGTAGATTCGGAATATATCCACATATTTTCTTCATTGATATCCGCACTACCTACATACATACCGGGTCTTAATAATACATGTTCATGTTGTGACTTTTTTTGGTATCTTTGTTCAATGGTTAGCTCTTTGCTAATTTTTTTAGTTGTACTTTTTCTTGACCCAGCTTTACTCATGTGATATAATTATACTACTGATATCTTAAAGTATCTTTATGTTTAAAATATCAATTTTTTTTATGCCATATATTATTAATATCATTAAAAAGGTATGGCGGATCATACTAATAAAAATTTATTATTTAGAGACAGATATGTCCAAAGACATATAGGAGGCAAAAACAGACCAGATAATAATCAAGAATATATAAATAATCAGAAAAAAATATTATCAGATAACAATAGGTATATACCTCCAAATGTAAGATATAATAAATCTGAGAATACTGTTACATCAAAAAATATAGGTTATAATGGTTATAATAATAACCAGATAAAACAGGATATTTATATGAAAAATGATCATGATAGATTTGATCCATATGAGAATTATTTATATCAGAAGGGATTATTAACTGATGGAGATACATTAAGAAGATTTAGGACAAATTATATTAATATAGATAGTAGGCAAAGAATAACATTACCATCATCGGATTTAGAAGAATCTATATCATTAGATACAAATCCGATTGATTTTGATGCTGGATCAGATAGAGTATTTATTAAACATGATGGTCATAATTTTGAAGTTGGTGATCTAATAACACTTGATAACATATATGGAGATACATTTATACTTCGGACATATGATGATAGGGGTGTACCTTCATTCACTATTCCAAGAGGATGTAATATAATGAAAATAACTTTATCAAAACCTCATAACTTAAATAATTATAATGGAAATATAATTGAAATTGATATAAATGGGATAAAAGGTGATAGGGGGAGTATTGAAACATCATCATATTTGGGTAATTTACCTGTAAATATCCTTAATACAAGACACAAAATAATTATTAATCCAGATCAAAATGATCTAGATCCGAATTGTGTACCTCCAGACAATTTTTTAAATCCATCAGATAATGATATATTTATAATACTACCATTAACAATGCATAATGATAATCCACCATATATATTGGGTGAATATAGCTATAGAATAGTATTTATGGCTATAGCAGGCATACCTATAAATTTATTAAATAGTGGATATCCGATAGAACCGGAACGTAGACAAGGATATCAAGTGATAACATCTGTTATGAATAATGGATATTTTATAGAAATACCAGTTAAAGCTTTCAATGATAATAGTGGAGGTGGTGATTGTGTAACAGTATCAAAAGTATTATCAATAAATACAGGATACCCCAATGCTAATAATTATACTATAAATTTAGGTGATACTTATCATAATGTAATTAGTATAAGATTAGTTAGTTTTGAATTTCCAAATGCTAATACAGCAATAAGAAGTTTCCCAGAAGAAAGAGCAAATAATAAGATATATTGGAATGATATAGATGATGGAGATTTTTTATATTCTATAGAAATTCCTGATGGAAATTATAATTCATCTGAACTAATATTAAAAATGGAAGAATTGTTTCTTGCAACACCAAGAATCAATTCCGGACAAAATATAGGATCAAATTATGAACCAAACCATTTTATAAAAATGGGTATTAACAGTACAACTAATGAAGTTACATTTGAATCATTCAAGGAATTTTGCCTTATACAACCTATAACAGAAGTTACACCTGAAATCACTATAGGAGAGCCTAATAGAGAAGATGAAGCAAATTCTCAGTATACTATGACTATTAACCATCCCGGACATAATATGGTTACTTCTGGGCAAACAATTTTGATATCAGGTGCTTTAAGTCACTTAGGAATACCATCAACTGTTTTAAATGGAGAACATACAGTATCTGATATAATTGATTCTGATAATTATAAAATTACATTTCCTAAATGTTCATTTAATTTATCAGATCAAAGATTTGATACTAAAGGAGGTGCTGCTGTTACTATATTAATACCCGATCTATTTAGGTTAAGATTTGATGAAAGTGATACTATGGGTAGTATTTTAGGGTTTAGAAACCCCGGAAATCCTAATTCAATATTTCCTTTTCAATATACTATATCAAATAAAGATAGATATGAATTTGATCTTGATGAAAATGCTTTAGGTGAACCAGTCATAATTGATAATAATGCAATACAGTTGAGTGGTGATGATTATGCTATAATGGTTATTAATAATTTTGTTGGTATAAGAAGTATCGGAAATATTCAAGATGCTTTTGCAAAAATACAGTTATGTGACATTCCCGGAAAAATATTATTTAATACACATGTATCAACACCTATTAAATATGTTGATCCAGAGCATCAAATTGATGATTTAAGCATATCTTTTTACACTCAAGATGGATTTTTGTATGATTTTAATGGGATAGACCATTCATTTACATTAGAACTTGTTACAGTAAATGATATTCCAGTAGGAACTGGAATTAATGCTAGTACTGGCAGAAATTACAATATAAGGCAAAATCCTAACCATTATGTATTGTAATTATTATTTTTATAATAGGATACATACTATTATAAAAGTATCAGTTTAGGCTCAAGACATATTTTTTAAGAGTAATGTCAATATATCCAAATATCTACCCTCATTTTGTATAAATCTTGTATAATTATTTACCACATTCCACATTTTTGGTATTACTATTTTGAATAATTCTTTAAAATATGGATATATATAATTTTCTATATTTTCTATAACTTGGGATTCTCTTGCTATTAGTACAGTATCACTTGTTGTTATAATATCAGTTATCGCATCAAAAAATGTATCATAGGATGTAAATTCTTTATCTTCGTCATAATCATCTCCATAAATATTGATGCTTATCTTTGTTATTTTTTCCGGCATATTCTCTATTATGTATGATTCTAATTTTTTATCTTTTGTCATTCCTCTTACTTCATCCCCTATAAATAGTCCTAATTCACTTTCTGGCAAACTTCCGTCAGCATGTGATAAATATTCTGCTATGGTACGGATTATTACTTTATACATATGAACACATAATATATGTTTCACTATATGGGCTATTATATTGAATGTCTCTGTTACTATATAATTATCATCAGTTAATTCCTTTGGCATTTCATAAAAATCTCTTGATATAGGTACAAGGATGTCATTGTATAACTTATTTATTAGTCTTGTGTCTCCTAAATCTCTAGCATCTTTTTCTGCTAATATTTTCTTTTGAATATATACACAAAGTACATGTGGTATAGAGATATTTATTATTCTTTCACTATTTACCATATCTTTCCAGAATTCATTATAAACAGTATATGCACCTCCAAAAGTATCGTCATTATTATTTATATATATATTAGAAACACTTTCAAAAGCAAGTTCATACATTTTAGAAGGTAATTCAACACTATATCCTACATTATAAGGTTTCTCGATATATCCTTTTTCTTTATCTGTTGCATTATTATAATTCATATTTGCAACTCCTTTAAAATTATAAGCATTTTTATAATAAAAATCTGGAGTGTTTAGTATATTATTATTTCCTTCACCAAATAATGTTTCTAAATGCCGCATATCATTGTTATTGGTTACTTCATAATACAAACCTGTTAATTCTGATAACTTATTTACTTTTTCTTTACTAAGTTTCAATATATATTCTTTTACCATAGGCTTGTCAGCTGCGTAATTATAATTATCTAATTTTCTAATTTCATCACTTATATCATTAACTCTGTCTATTAATGATAGTATATGTTGTTCTAAATCTGCATATGTGTCTGACTTTCCTATACTATTTATTTTCTTCATCATAACTTTCTTGCTGGGATCTTTAATATGTTTGATATTTGGTATATCAAGTAGTGGGAGATTAGAAGCAGTTATGTAATTATATCCATAATGATTTGCCATATTTATTAGATTATTATTGGAATTCCATCCGTTTAATTTTATAAGCATATAGTAATAAAATATACCATTAAACATAATAAGAAGTTGGGGAAATAATATATCAAGATAGTCAGGAGTATTAAATTTAAAAGTTGGTTTATCGTGTAATTCTGATTTAATATCTTCATAAATAGAATCAGTGAAGCGTTTAATGACATTTGTATTTTCTGATACATTAATATGATTATTATACATTTCAATAAAATGTTCATAAGGTGTCCTTCCAGCACTATTTTTAAGTGTTGGGTTATCAATTTCTGCTCCTAAAAATATGGATTCTTTTATAAGATCAACATGTAAAGTTTCCAATGCTATATGGAGGATAGTTGATAAAGATGAATCTTTTGTATTTATTTTACTTCCTGCTTTAACTAGATGTTTGAACATATCCAAATCTATATGATAGCACATATCTTCAGCTATAGGTTTTGCCAAATTATAATTTTGATCAATTACTTTATATTGTTTAGAAGTATCTACAGTTTCCATAAGTGGTTCAGATATTTTTAAATTATCATAAAGTAAATCTGGGTCATATTCAGAGCCATAATAAAGATTGCCTAAATATCCTTGAACTAATTCATCCAATAATTTATTATAATTAACACTAAACCCTATATCTGTATTAAATGTAATTTTGCTTTTTAACTTATCTATAATATTTTGTGTGTTGTAATTCATATCCTTCCCAGATACTTTCTTTAAAACATATGTAGTTATTCCATCTCTTATGGAATAATTAGTATATCCTATAGCTAATTGATCCGCTATCTTTCCTATAGTCGTGTATATAACAGATTCTAAAGTATCATCAGACATACCTAAATGGTTCATTACATTATTTAAATCTTCTATATTTATATTTTCTATAATATGTTTTATAATTCGATATCTAATGATATATATATGATCATCCAAATATTTACCGATTACTGGATACATAGGATTATCAATAGTTTTAGATTCAGCACTTCCGATATGTCCTAAATTACCTGTATTATCATTATTGGAATCATTAAGCCTATCATACCCATCTGATGTTTCACCATATGGTAACCTTGGAAGAGGGACAAAATTGATTTTATCAACAAGGTATCCTATTATACTTTCAATTCCTACCTCATTTATTTTTAAAAGTGTACCATCATATGCATATCTAGAGTATAATAAATCGCCATGGTTTTGTGTTGCACCTATATAATCACAATAATTATATATATTGACGTTAAATATGAAATCCTCATATAATTTTTGCTTCAGTTGATTACCAGAAAGATGAAAATATTTTTGATTATATTTTTCTAGTGTTTCTGGTAATAACACAATAAATTTTAATTTATCAGAAAATATACCATCATATTCTATATCATTTATTGCATCAGTAAGACTATTATTAGCAGAATTAAAAAAGTACATACAATTATATGCAAATATGTTATTTAGAAAAATTATGTACTTATTTATATTTGTTGTCATTTTGTAAAGTAGATCATACATATCCAACAATACATACCTAATTTTTCTAGCATATTTTATTATATCATTTAAAAAATCTGTTCTATATAGCAAGGCTTGTTCCATAGTTACACGAATATTATCTGTTGTTTGTTTAATTTGAGAATCAATTTCATTAATACCCATATTTATATTTTGTATAGCATTCAATATAGCCAAAATTATCTGATTGAACAATTTATTTACTACAAGATAATATGATTTGCTTGTATTTACACTTTTAACAAGTTCAAAATTTTTCGCAATCACATTATAATGTTTCCCTATATTATGTATAGCGATGTCTAATTTTGATGTATAATATATACTACTTTCATCATCATTATAATAAAACCTACCATTATATCCAAAAATAGGATCTGCAAGGTTAATATCACTATCAGAAATTATCTTATTGCTGTTTAATATTATATTTCCAAGGATTTTATCATCATTATAGTTTGTGAGAATATTAACATCAACAGATGAAAAATCTGGATTTTTATAAAATATAAAATCAAGTAAATATTGAATTATATATATATGTTCATTATCACCATACACAAAATAGCCATTATCCCAGAAAAAATTATATATTTCTCCTATATTATCTTTTTTGTTATCGTCTAGATCTGCTAATAATTTCTCTTTAACTTTCATCAGATTATTTTTAACTTTATTTGGAATATTTTTATCTATAAAACTATTAATTGCTTTATTAATTTTTTCTTTTTTATTTCCGGGATTAGTTGCTATTTTGTATGCTATTATAATACTAATTGGATGGTCTATAATATTATGTGTGGAATTGTATATATTAACCATATAATTTTCAGATTTTCGCAATAATCCAGCAAAATTATCAATATTAGATGATATATCCGTGAATATGTCAAATAAATAAGTATTATTCGCATTTTCAAATTGTTGTAATATATCACTAAATGATTTATGCGGTAATATTTTATTACTTTCTTTATTATCTGGTCCCCAACCATTTTTTTGATAAGGTGATATGTCCATGGGTTGTGTCATTTTAGGTAATTTGTTTACCATATCATCATATATGGTATTGACTACACTATTAATATCATGCATAACTGTTTTTTTTGTTATAGGATTTATATCCTTTGGTATTTTATCAGCTAAATCTCTTATTAATGTTTTTACATATGAATTATCATTAATATAAAATTCTTCATCAAATATTTTATCTAGTGTTGCACAAGTATTTTTAATATGATTAAAATATCTAGGAACTGGATCTTCTTTAAAAATTGCCATTATTTCATCTGTTATTTCACTAAAATTTTTCTTAATATCTGGATTTTCTTTTGGTTTTGGGATTAATGCACCAACTCTTTTTTCTGGTTTACATGGGGATATATTTATTAGCATAAACAATGGTGTTTGATTTTGCTTATTAACAGAATTAGGATCAGCTCCTCTATCTAATAATAGTTTTGCTACACTGAATAATTGTTGTTTTACAGCAAGATGTAAAGGAGTATTTCCTTCATCATTATAATCATTTACAGCCACTCCATAATCTAATAATTTTTTAGCCAAGTTCCATTTTTGCTGCTCAGTCATATTGGAATGGGTATTATTTATTAAAGCATGAAGTGGATTCATTTTAGTTTGTACATCTTTAACATTTAATACGTTATTTTCATTTATAATGTACTCTATAATGGCATTATAATCTCCATTATTGATTATAGAGAATAATTTATTAATTTTATCTTGACTTACATAATTTTTTGGTATATGTTCTTCTTTTATAAATGATTTACGCGATGTACCAGTATATTGTTTGTTGATAATATTAGTTGGGTTACGATACATACTTTAACTTATATTAGAAGTATATAAAATCTTTTCAATAATATAATGAGCAAATCATTAATAAGTAGCGGTAATTGTGGGGGAAAAGGTTGTTGCTCAAGTAAATCATTATTTCAATTTGATACTGGATCAATATCATCTATAGTTATACCAAATGATAGATCTCTCAGTAGTTATGTAAATTCGGTTGTACCGGATAATTCACCTTTGTCAGTTGTTACTGGCAATCAAGTAATAAGTATTCCCGATCCACTTATAATTGATACTATTCAAGCACAAAATATATTTGCATTTAACACCTTACAAGCATCTAATGCTGATATATTAGGATCATTGAGTATATCAAACGGTGCTTTATCTTTTAATGGTGATGTTATCGGTGGTAATAATGATATTTACATACAACCAACATCTGGTGATATTTATTTAGAATCAAATGATTTTGTAAAAATAACTCCAAAGTTAAAAGTTGATGTTATAGAATCATGCAATGGCACAGATACTATCATATTTAACAGTCCAGTTAACATTGTTGCAAGTGCTATATCATGTTATGGGGAAATGTACGGTACTGTGGGATCATATGTAATATCTCCTATACCTATAGGATGGACAGATGCTGTATCTGGAGAATTAAATAATGTATCATTTATTAATAATCCGACTGCTGATAAATTGCAAATTAATGAGGATGGTGTTTATCAGATAGTTGCAAGTATAACTGGATCTATAACATCATCATTTAAAGTTGACCTTAATTCACAGATATATGTAAATAATGTAGCAAATTCAAGACTACTTGCTATATCAGAATATAATCCATCATTATCTCATTCTATAGAATCTATATCAATAACAGGATTATTAAATTTATCAGCAGGTGATGTATTGGATTTAAGATTTTTCAGGACATATGTTATACCATTTGGTAGTGTAACATTTTCAATAAATGCTATAAATTTTAATGTTACAAAAGTTGTAGGAGGGAATGGAAGCACAGGGAGTACAGGACCGACTGGATCTGTTGGTCCAGTAGGACCTACAGGCCCTACTGGTTCTCCTGGCTCAACTGGACCTACTGGGCCTACTGGGACAACAGGAACAACAGGCCCAACAGGCCCAACAGGCCCCGCTGGACCTACTGGCCCAGGGGAAAATATAATTAGTATTAATAATGCTGCCGAAAATTTAACAGCAGATGATGTTGTTGATATTGTTAATTCAGGTGTTATATTGGCTAATGGATATAAATTAAATAGGAATGTAAGCCTATATGGAAATATAGGATTAGCAGGGTCTTCAGATGAGGATCCTGCTAGAATGGTATTTGATGGGAAAAAACACATATACTATTCTATACTTCTTGATGCTACAACAACTATAGGTACTGATATAAGAGGAAATTTAGTAACGATAACTTCAGCGGGTATTCCGGGAGAAGTGCTTGTATTTGTGAAAATGGATTTACATGGAAATATAATATGGTATAGAGAATGTGATTTCACTGTTACAGTTGGTACTGTATTAAGATCTAGAAGATTTATAAAATATGATACAAATAATGATATAATATGGTTTACAGGTATGATAGCAGTAGTTCCATTTACAACTGATTTTGGTGCTGGATCATCAATGGATTTGAGAGCTCATCCATATACAGGAATAGATACTTCTACTAGTTTATTAAGAGGAACAGGATTAAATGGATATTTAATAGGATTTGATACTTATGGAAATTTGTATGATTTCACAACAATTACCTCATCTTCAAATACTAGTGGAGATGCAGCAATAAGTGGTATTGTTATTGATGGATCAGGAGATGTACATGTATGTGGTCTAATAACAGTTGCTGGTCCAGTTACTGCGGATTTTTTAAATTCTACTACAGGAGATATTAATATAGATAGTACACACTTTTCATCCGCAAGGACAATGTATGTTGCTAAATATATCCCAACAACCGGTTTTGATAGAGTGTTAATAGCAAGAGATGGATCCGGTGGTTCTGGATTTAAAACTTCTGATTATGTATTTATTGATAAGTATGATACAAATTTATATGTTGGAGCTTTAACAGATAGTGCTGCTGCATGGAGTTGGGGTAGATTATATATAAGTGGTGGTGGTGATGCTGATTCTCCTACACTCATAACTGTTGGTATTGCTGTATCAAATAACCGTTCTATATTAAAAGTAAATAAAGATACATATGATCCTAATGAATTAGCTATAATACATAATGCAAATAGTGGATTGGTGAGGGCAAATCCAGTATATGATGAAGAATTAGATGAAATAATTATATTTGATAGTAATAATACCAATAATATAGACTTTTATGACGGATATACTGTTGCTATAGGAGCATCCGTAAATAATATAACTGGGCCTTATTATGCTAGACTTGACGGGAATTTAGTATGGGGGAGTATTGTACAAGATGATAGTGTCACTGCTCAATGTTTTGATACAGAACATAATATTATATTAATGGACTATACTACAGCTAATATTACATTAGGTGGAACAAATTATCCAATAGGTGGATTAATATGTGCAAAAATAGATAATAATAATAATTATTTATTTAGTAGAAGAATAAGTGGAAATGATATTGAATCAAATTTTATATGTCCAGTTATAGATTATGAGCATCCAAACGATACTTATTATTTTCATAGTGGCATAATTACAGCTAATATAACTGAAAATGGGATATTATTATCCCATACATTAGGTAATGCCAGCCAAATATTTAATTATTTTATCGATTCTGCTAATTCACCACTTGGTATTCTAACAGCAGATGTTACTGCTGGTAATCCAGCTAGTGTTCAAATATTTGGACAATATACTATGCAAAATAATGTACTAATCACTGGAAATGACTATTATAATAATTATGGAAGTATAATCACTGAACCACTTGTTAAGAAGAAAATCGGAAAAGCAATATCAACAACAGATATAATTATTGATATATAATCATAATATAATTATAGCATTAGGCTTGTTTAGATATTCATAATATACAATTTATATACTATGAATGTAATATTATTAAAATTAATTATCTGGATTCAATCTGAAATCATCCAATGCCCAACATTTACGTAAAGGTGCAAGTTTTTTATTAGTGTTCAAGTTATATATTGAATCATATGCTTGTCTTTCTTGTACAAAATGTCTTGGAGATTGTCTGGTAGGATAATTATGGACACAATCATTTGTCCAACACCTATTATATTTATTATGATATGCCATCTCTCTATCTAATATTTCTTTACCGTTTAATTGCAAAAATAATCTATATTGATCATCGCGCCATATATCATTTATATATTTTATATATTCATTTCTTCTTGTTGCTGTTTTATAATCTCCCAAATGGCGGCCACCGTCTTCCATCATAGGAGGACAATTCTGAAAATAGTTATCCATTTATATATATTTCTACTAGATTTTATTTTTTAGTGCTAAATCTGTTTTGATATTATTGTACAATTCTTTCTTTTTATAGTTTTTTCTCCTAGCATCTTTATCAATATATGATAGTGGCAATTTAAATTTTTTTGTTATAAGTTTTAAATCTTGAACAGAATATGATTCTATTGCCATAATTCTACCTTTTTTAAATACATCATCAACAAGATAATTTATAGGTTTAAGTTTAGTATGGACAGATAACATACTTTTAATACTTACTTTACTCTTTACTGACTCATTGTCTTCAAATATCTTCATACTATCATATGATGTATTATCATTTTCTACATCCTTTACATCTTCCTTTGTATCGCCATTTGTATCATCTTCTGTATTTGTATCATCTTCTGTATCTGTTTCTGCATCATCTGTTTCTGTATCTTCTACATCATCTGTTTCTGCATCATCTTCTGCATCATCTGTTTCTGTATCATCTGTTTCTGTATCATCTTCTGCATCATCTGTTTCTGTATCATCTTCTGCATCATTATCTGTATCATCATCTGTATCTGTATCTTCTGCATCATTATCTGTATCATCATCTGTATCTGTATCTTCTGCATCATTATCTGCATCATCATCTGTATCTGTGTCTGTGTCTGTGTCTGTGTCTGTGTCTGTGTCTGTGTCTGTATCTGTATCTTCTGCATCATCTTCTGCATCTTCTATAATTTTGGTATTATTTGTATTATGTATTATTTTATTTTTTTGGTTAGGTGATTTATTATTGTATGGTATTTGACATTCAGCACCCAGATTACATAAAGTAGATTCTTGTATATTTTTGTTGATATTGGGTGTATTATTATCTGATAATACGATTATTTTTTTATTATTTTCTGTATTTTCAGTATTAATTTCTGGATATATATCATTATTATATATCATTTGATAAATATCTAATTCAATATTATCAAATTGTTCGATATTATCATTATTAATCGGAAAAAAATTATAAATAGGTATATCATCATTTTTATTTTTATTATCTGTATTGTTTGGATATATAGGTATATCTACATCCTGAATTACAGGATCTGATGAGTGATTATTTTTAAATATAGATTCATCATCACCACTCATATAATAACTAGTTATATTAATATGTGATGATTTATCAGATTGTTTTTTTTTGAAAATATCATTTTTAGTTTTTGCGGCATCTGACAGATAATTTATATTGGTATAATCGCTATATTCTTCCTCTGTAAAATTGTTTGATATTCTTGTGATAGGTTGATTATTTAAAAAAGTTATTTGTTTTAACTGTTGTATATTATTTTCGCTAATATTTTTGATATGTGTAATATATTTTTCCATAGTATTATTAATATTAAGTGTATTATCAGTTCCAATTTTTCGCATATTATCAGCAATAACTCCAAATTTCATAAGTAGATTACCTTTTATAAAGGATACTTCTCTATACAGAAGAACAACTAAAAAAATTAGTACAGTTAATATTATCATTTTGTAATCCATTATTATATATTATGATGTAAAAAACTAGTTCTTTTTGAACTCGCTAAAAAATAGATTATATATATATAATGCCATCCTTTAAAATAACAAAATCAGACATAAATGAAATGTTTTATGATATAATAAAATTTATGACATATGGTATAATAGTTCACATATTGTTAGTATCTGTAGATGAAATTGGAGAACCTTTTAATAAAAAAATGTTGAAAGTATTATTGTATACTTGTATATCAATGATAGTATATCATTTGCTAGTAAAGAAGATAGTTAAACACTTATTAGAATAATAGATAATATATTATAATGGTTGTTTTTTTCAAAAAGGGATATTGTTGTGTAGTCAAGAAAAATAACCATGAACCTTACGATAATTTTGTAAGTAGAGGGTTATTTGTAGTTAATCAGAGACCTAAAAGTATGGAAGAATACAAAGATATTATAAACAAGTCTTATATATATATTAACATCAAAAATGGGTTAATATATGGAGATAGTATAATGAAAAGTATATGTGAATTATCTACCGGCATTTAATTTATCTTCAATATATTCTACATTTATGCGATCAGGTGGTGTTATTCTTCTTGATGAATGCCATTCTTTCATATCCATTGGCGCACCATGGGTATATGATGGAAGGATTGCTGATCTTTGTTGAGTTACACAAATTGGTGGTCTTGGTGGTTGTCTATACCACTTTTCAGGGGGTAAAAAAGAATATCCATATTCATAGTCATGACTTTTATATCCAGAAGCAACTGGAAGATGATTATAATCAGTATATGGTATTTCATCATCTAAATCTCCAGTTATCCTTCTTTTATTATCAGTTGTTCTTAATATTTCTGATTTTTCCCCAACATCTTGATATCTACCTTCAAATCCATTTGTGTTTTGAAGGCGATCTTCTATTCTATCTTCTCTTGCTTCATCACGAGCCATTTTTTTAGCTAATTTTGAATAATCTTTATTTTTGAATTCTTTATAAGATGGATAATTATCATAAAACATACCACCAAAACCATACCTATCATCACGACCCATATTATCATATCTAGAAGTCATATTATAATCTGTTTTAGTTTCTTCAAAACCTTCAATATCATGTTTTTCTTTTGTAATTGTATTATTTACATCCTTTTCCTCACTATATTCAGAAGAACTATCATCACATACTATCCTACATTTATTTTTAGGTTTAACTTTCTTATTCTCTTTAAATGATTCTACATTACATGTATCACATTGTTCTTCTCCAGTTATATTTATGTGTTTGCCATTAAAAATATTAATACATACCCTTTCGATAAGAATATACAAAACCATAATAACTATAGTTCCTATAATTGAGCGTGTTATATCTAACTGAATATATGGTAAATTACGGAATATGATATATATTATAGATATTAAGGCCAAATATCTTAATATATCAAATATAATTGTTATATTAATCATACTATATATATAAATTGCAAAAAAAATACAGCCTAATCGTATAATTGACACTTCATATATTCTGGATTTATAAGTGTACGTATAATTTTAACAGTTGCTATAGCAAATGTAATTATAAGTGCTAATATAATATTATGATAATGCTTATCTATATTAGCATATGGAACTAGTTGATATCTGTATATATAATCGGTATATATTGTGTATGCTATAAATCCTGTAAGTGAAACTTGTAACGAATCCATTAGTATCTCATTTATATCAATCTTACACTTATTTTTTATTTTTGATATAACTAAAAGGATGAATTGAGTTATAAACAAAGCTATTGCGATAATTATTTTATGTGTTATGTAATTACTGTTATTAATATCTGGAATATTAAAAAAGAACAGTGAGAATAAAAATATGATTAAAAATAATATATTAACTAAAATATACATTATATAACGATATATCATAAAAAAATATTGTTATATAATTAATAATTACAGCTATTCCAATTACAGCTATCTCAATTAAAATTTGCAAAATTTTTGCATTATAATAATAATACACCCATATTTTACAATATTTCTTTAAAAGTAATACTATAATAATAAGTTTCACATAACATTATCCTTATAAATTATATACACAAGTAATAGTATAATTATAATATGTAAACCTACTAAAACTAAATAATATTTACCTATTTTTTTAAATAATTCTGATATTACTGGATTTATTATGTTATTTGATATTTTATTTTTATTTTCATCTTTTTTGAATTCTATAACTAACGCATTTATAATATCCTTAGTTATTGGACCGATATATTCGTTCATATAATTCATATATTATTTTTCAATATATTATTTTTATGTTTCAATCCCATATATTTATACTTGTAATTTTTATAAGATATATAATAGCCACCTTTTTTAGTATTTGCTATATCTGTTGTATATGTTATGGTATTACTTAAACATTTTATATTACCCATATATTTTCTTTTTGTTAGAGTAATAGGTTCTAATTTGGTAATATATGGCATATTATCAACAAGTCGTTTTAAAATTCCTCTAGTTCTTCCTCGTAAAGTCCACGTTTTGCCATTAATATCAGATATAGTTGTACTATTTTTAATAATATTATCTATTGGAATACGCACAATATTATCTGTTTCTTTCCAATGGTGGCTACAGTCATCTGTATTATTTATATTTGAATAATATACATTTTCATCGATTTTATTTATACATATAACAAAAGATACATACTCCCACATAAATATAGGAAAACTTTTATTTTTAATGGTATTTATATCAATATTAAACATATTTCTTGATTCTTCCATTGTTTCTCGTTGTGCTGTTTGAAATATATTTTCACCTTTATCTTTTAATCCTCCTAAATCCTCTAAATTTCCATTTGAGCTGTTAGAAAATAAAATAATATAGTTTGTATCATCTCTTTTCTCTATTATAAATATTCCTGATCCGGTATATTTTTTATTTTTGTTTGATATACTGTTCATCTATAATATATTATGTATTTTTATAGTGTATTATAATAATTAATATTATATATGAGTGATACCTTTCAAATACAAAATTATAATTTTAATGATATTAACTTTATCAGAGATAAGAAAAATTATAAAATATATATCAAAAAAGGAAATAAGAACTGTAGGATTAGACTACTTACATCAATACTATCTATTCCGTTTGGAATTGAGAAGTATTTCAATAAGTATATATTAAATTTGAGTTTTTTCAATATAAAAGAAAACAACTCTGCACATAATTTCTACTCTGTACTATTAGATATTGATAAATATTTTATGAATATTAAGGATGTTGATACAGCCCCTATTGACTTAAAATTATTAGTTAAGGATAAAACTTATATGTCTTGTATAAGGGAAACTTCTCCTTATCCTCCGCTTTTAAGAACACATATTAAAATAGTAAAAAATAGTATTATTACAAAATTTATATCATATAATGATGTAAATTTATGTATACCAGAAGATAAAATTAAAAATAAAAAAGGGTATTTTACTATAGAATTATCTGGTTTATGGGTAAATAAAGACAGTTATGGGTTGATATGGTATTTAAATGGAGGGAAAATTTATTAATAATAAATTAATAAAAGTCTTCACTATCAACATATGAATCAATGCCATAATTTATACTTAATGGTGAATAGCTAGCATCAGGAACATCTACTGATGTAGTATCTGATATATTTTCAGATGATGTATTCTCTGGTGTTTCTGATGTCTTTTTTGCTTTCTCCTCTCTTTTCTTTTCAGAAATTTCTCTATGTTCTTTTCTTATCTTTTCACCTTTTGACAGATCTTTTTCAAATTTCTTAAGATCCTTTTTAATTTCTGAAAGTGTTCTATTTCCTTTTTTTTCTGTTACAAATTTATCCATTTCTATAGATTGATCCATATTTGATAATTTTGGGAATTTTTTCTTAATCATATCCCATAATAGAGATTTATAATTTCTTGCTTTATCTTCAGATACTTCTAATATCTTTTGTATTTTGTCTACAACTTCTTTATGTATATTTTTATTCTGTCTAGCTATCATTCTGGATAATTGTGTTGGTTTTCCTCCATATTGAAATGATAACTCATCACTACAACTTCCACCACCACTCATTGTTGCCTCATAGTTATTTATTATGCTTTGAATATAATCCTCAGTATCTGCTACATTATTTCCACCTTTAAAATTATTACTGTCATATCTACCTAATAATGCATTCAAATAATTTTCTGTTGAATTTGTAATAGAATCTCCTCCTCCCAGCATATTATTATTGTTATTATTATTGTTAATGTTATTTTCTAACCTTTTTAGGAAAGAGTCAGTATTTTCACTAGGTATATTTTTATTATTTTCCTTATCAATAACATTTTGTAGGAAAGAGTCAGTACTATTATCTTTAGCACTATTTTTTTTGGCACTATTTCTTCCATCAGTTTGAGTATTAAATAAATTATCATTTAATTCTGTTTCATCTGGTTTATATGTGTCGATATTTAGTACAAATATATTTGGATTTTTATCACTAAATTTCATATTTGCAGTATCAGTATATGGGGACATTGGTCCCATATTATTTTTTGTAGTTAATAATATTTTTTGAATATTTTGGAAAGCATTATTAAACATATCAACAGGACTCATAACAGATTCAGATTCTATAGTTTCAGTTTCAATGTTTAATCCATCATTATTTTTAATAGAAAAGTTTGCACCCATATTGTACATTATATCAACAAATTTATGATGTCCATGTTTTAATGCAACCATAGCTGGTGTATCTCCATGATTGTTATTTTGTATATTAATAACAGATTTGATATCTGGGTTATTTAATATAGAATTTAACAAACCATTATTAATTTTGTCAAAGAAATATGCAATATAGTGAAGTATGGTATTACCATGTTCATCTTGTGCAGTTATATCATCAATATAATTATTTTTAAGAAGATAATCAACAACATCAAATTTACCCTCTGCTGCAGCCTTAAGTCCAGCTTTATTTGAACTACTACTAAATAATCCACATAAAAATCCTCCTTTTTGCCCATCAGTATCAACTGTTAATTTTGGAGAATTAACAAATTGAAAATCTGATGCATAATCACTTGCACTTATACTTGGTATATTAATACGTTCCATTATATAAGTAAATGATATAATTTTTTTTAATGTTCGGATATATTGTACAAGTTTATTTATATAATTATGATATATGAATATCAATAATTTTAATTTTGACAATGTTTGTATATCTGAGCCTGTATTTGACAATAATAAGAATATATATGTATCAGATATCATGTATAACACTAAAAATATGAATTGTGTAAGTTTTTTAATACAAGATCCAAATATAATAAAAAATAGCAATAACATTTTGCATATAGAGATAGAAGATGAAAATATATATCAATTTATATATAAGTTAGAAGATGCTATTTTAAAATATATTACAAATAATTCAGAAAATATATTTGGAACAGAATTAGATAGAGAAAGTACAGAAAATATGTTAATAAGAAGTTTCCATATACCATTAACACTTAATAATAATCCATATATGAAGATATATAATACTATCGCATATGATAATAATTGTAATTATGATATAACATTAGGTATTGACAGGTTGGAATTTTATAGGACTAAATTTTATATAAATCTAGTGATTAAAGATGCACCAAAACCAGTATTAACACAATTACAAGTGCCAATTTTGCAACCTATGAATAAATTACAAACAGATAATACAGAGTATCAAGATACTAGTGAACCTGATGATCTTAGTTTTGACATAGATGACGATGATGCGTCAGTTATATTGACAGAATGTTTCATAAACAATAAATAAAATCTTTTGTATAATTATATAGAATAATGGCTTTTAAAAACCAAACTAAAACATTATTAGCTGTTGGAGGTATATTATTAATAATATTTTTATTATATAAAGGAGCCAATGGCGCAATCATTAATGATGGTGAAGTAGCATTTTCTGAAGAAGAAACAATTCTCCCAGAAAATATGGAGGAAGAAGTAATTGAAGAAGCACCTAAATACAAAGATTTACCATTACCAAGAGAAGATATGGTAAAATATTTCCCACAAAAAGATTATGCACCACCTGAATCTGATTGGTTAAAACAAAAATTTAACGGAAGAAATACAACAGATAGAGGTTATAAAAATAGTAGTTATAGTGGTGCATTAAGAGGAGATTTAGGACCTAGTGATTGGGAAGATTATTATGACCATAATAACAATGTTATCGGAAATAGTCAAACAGGTGAAAATGACAAATTCTTACCTATTGATGAAACTGGTGGTGGTTTTGCGGTATTTAAAAGTAAAGGAAGAGCTACCTGTGGTAGTAATCAAAACTGTGAACCAGAAGATTTATTTGATGTAGATAAATATTTACCCCAAGAAGTCAATGATGATTGGTTTGATGCTCCAAAAGAATCAATCTCATTAAAGAACAAAAATTTGATAAACATTGTTAAGCCAATTGGTATAAATACTATCGGAACATCACTAAAGAATTCATCATATGATTTAAGAGCAGAACCAGCAAATCCAAAATTTGTAATAAGTCCATGGTTAAATACAAGTATTGAACCAGGTAATAATATTAAACCTTTATTTTAGACAAAAAAAATTGATTTATGAAATATAAATAATAAATAATGTAGAATATTATATTATTTATTATTCGTATATGCTAAAAACACAGGAATTAGTAAGCTTTCTTAAAAAAACATCTGATCTTGATGATTTTTATAACAAAATCAAAAAGAAATCTGCAAATTATAAAGGTTATGCATTTGAACTATTAACAAAATACATATTTCTGTATCACCCACAATACAGAAATCAAATCGAATTTGCATATCTTTATGATGAGGTTCCACAAAAAATAATAAAAAAATATAATTTACCAACAAAAGATAAAGGGATTGACTTAATTGCTGTTACAAAAGATAACGAATATTATGCAATACAATGCAAATATAAATCTACCCGAAATTCAGCAACTTCATGGTCAGAATTATCTACATTTTGTGGTATGCTTAATAATGTTAAAGGATGTTTTGAGAAAGGTATATTAGTTACTAACTCTTATAATCTTAATGTTGAAACTAAAAGAGCTATAACAAATGGAAAACTGATATGTATTGATGGAAATTTTTTTGATTCAATGTCTGGATCTATATTGAAACATATTACAAATTGTATAGTTAATAAAAAAGTAGTACCTTACAGTTTTGAACCAAGAGAATATCAAAATAATATTGTTCAAAAAACTACAAATTATTTTTCTAAAAAAGATAGAGGCTGTATTATTATGGCATGTGGTACAGGTAAAACTATAACATCTGCATTTATAGATAAACAGATGAATAATACTACAACATTAATATTAGTACCATCATTATATCTATTATCGCAATTATACAGGGAATGGTCTAATTTTTATACATCAAATATTATTAGATTCTTATTGATAGGTTCAGATAGTGATGTTGAAAAAGATGATAAAAATATTGTTCATGGTCTAATAACAACAACTAATGAAGACAAAATTGCATCAAAAATACGATACTATAAAACTTATAACAAAAAGATAATAGTTATATCCACATATCAATCAGCTGAACGATTAAAAAATACCGACATTACATTTGATATATGTTTCTTTGATGAAGCTCACAGGACAGCAGGTTGTAGAAAAAATATATTCACGGCATTATTAACAGATGATATTGTCACAATCAATAAAAGATTATTCATGACTGCAACACCAAAAATATATAATAATATAGGAGAAAAAATAGAAAATACATACACTATGGATAACAAAGCTATTTATGGAAATGAGATAGCTACATATTCTATTAGACAAGGTATTAATGATGGGTATTTATCTGATTATGAGATAGTTGTATTGAATATAACAGATAAAACTATAGCAGATTACATTAAGAGAAATAATTTAACAGATTATGCAGATAGTCATCATTTAGCATGTGCGTTAGCTATTGATAAGGCGTTTAAAGAACTCAAATGTACACATATGTTAACATATCATAATAGAATACCTAATTCTAAAAAATTTGTTAAATTGTTAGACAATATATCAACATGTGATAAATATGTCGCCCATATTGATGGAAAAATACCACAAAATACCAGAAAAAAGATAATAAATGATTTTATATCGGAGAAACAAGCAATACTGACAAGTTCTAAAATTTTGAACGAAGGTGTTAATATACCTATAGTAGATAGCGAATGTTTTGTTGAACCTAGAAAATCTACATTTGATATAGTACAGTGTATAGGTAGAGCATTAAGAATACACAAAGGGAAAAAGATTGCAAGAATTATTGTCCCAATTTTATTTGATGAGAATAATAAAGATAGATGTAATACCGATACATCATTTAGTAATATGTTATATATCATTAAAAGTATATCGGAACATGATGAAAATATAGGTGAATATTTTAGTGCAAGAATGAACAATAAACCGATTGATAAGAGAATAATAAGATATATAAAATATAATGATAAAGGGCCGATGGAAGATATATTAACTGATGTTAATCTTGATCAATGGATAAAATCAATCGAATTAGATATATTCTTAAAGGCTGATCAATGGGAATTCAAGTATCAAAAATTAGAAAAATTTATTAAAGACAATAAATCATATCCTTGTCAGAGTAAATCTGACAAAAATCAAAATACAATTGCAAATTGGTGTAATAAGCAAAAGGCTGATAAAAAAAAAGGTTCGTTAAGTAATTATCAGATTAAAAAATTAAATAATCTTCCAGATTGGACTTGGGATAAAGATGGTACATTTATGGTAAATTATAATAGAGTTGTAAATTATGTTAAGAAATATAATAAATTACCATCACATGGTAACAAAAATAATGATATTCAAAAAATAGGTAAATGGTGTTCTATGAGAAGAAATGAATACAAACAAAACAAATTAACTGATGAAAGGATAGATATGTTAGAAAATATAGATGGATGGTATTGGGATAAATACACAGACATGTTTAATAACAATTATACAGATTTAAAAAATTTTGTCGAAATAAATAATAGATTACCACAAGCAAATAGCAAGGATGATAAAGAAAAAAGTTTATATATATGGATAAATAAGAACAGAAGTAAATATAAAAATAAAAAACTGACACAAAATCAGTTTAATATGTTAATTAATTTGGGTATTAATTTTAGCAATACTCGTAGGGCTAAAAAATGTAGCTGGGATGAAAGATATAGCAAATATTTAAATTTTTGTAAAACAAATAATAGACACCCAAAGATAAATATAGATAGTGAATCTGTATTATATAATTGGTCTAACCAACAAAAATCAAAATATAAAAATAAAAAGTTATCAGAAAATGAGATAGAAAAATTAAATAATATTGATGGTTGGTTTTTTGAAAGAGATCCTTTTACTAAAAATGCAAAAGAATTAATGAAATTTGCCCAAAAACACAAAAGAATGCCTGTTATAAAAGATAATTTTGATAATGGTAAATCTTTATCATATTTTGCGCAAGATAGAAGAAAAGATTACAAAAATAAGAAATTATCAAAAGAACGTATTGATAAGTTAGAAAGTATACCATTTTGGTACTGGAATAAGAAAGAAAAAGAGGTACAGGATGATATAATGAATATAAATGATTTTGTGGAAGTATATCATAGATTTCCTAAATTTAATGTTGAGTTAAAAAGGGAAAGGTGTTTGTATATATTATTAACTGCATTAAGGACTATGTATGCTAAAGGTGAATTAGATAAAATATACATAAATGTAGCTGAAAGTATAAAAGGATGGACATGGTAACCTATTATAAAAAAATTGAAAAAAAATGTTTAATATGTACAGATTAATATATTATTCATATAAAACAGATATGAATAACCTATTCGAATCATTCAAAGAACAAAGAAACGATTTTCTAAACAATTTGGCAAATATGGCTGAAAAAGAAATGTTAAAATGTGATGTAACTGAAGTAAATCCATTTGGAGAAAAATCTACTAGATCATGTAGTGAATTTGATAAAGGATATGTAATTGAAATGATAAAAGATATGGGTAAAATTAATAAAATGTTCGATAAATCAATGGATAAAAAATTACAACTAAAAAATGTATATGCGGATATGTTTGAATCATATATTTTAACAGATTCTTTTGTCAGACATAGAATAAAAGGTACTGGATGTTTGTTATACAAATATACTGATAATCCATATATTGTCCTTAATACAGACAATATTGTACAAAAACTTAAGACAAGTGAAAATAATGTGACATTAACATGTACAGACCAAGAAAATGGTTTTAATTATGAACTTAATGCTGAATTTGATATTAGCAATTAATTTATTAGTGTATCAAAAAAATTGATAAAATAATAATATAAAGTAAATTTTACTGATATTACATAATAATAGGATGGACATTAATAAAGATGATTATATAAATATGGAAAATAGAACATTTGGAATTATGAATATATTTTTTCAATATTATAAAGAGTTATACGGCAGACCAAATAATGAAAAAATATTTGAGAATATAGATTATTCAGATAGTAGATCAACAAATCGATGGATGGAACTTTTGTATGAACACAAGATAAAATATACAGAATTAGGTGATAATATATTTGTATCTGACCCAGAAGACATAAATATAGAAGATCATCCAAATATATATCAATTATTAATTAATAATATTCAAGTAAAAGTGTCAAATGCTTTATTACCACTATTAGAATACCTATATGACAATTGTGATTGGAAGAAAACCCATTGGCAAGTTGAAGTTATAAAATCAGAATATTAAGTTAATATTCTTTATGAAAATTTGTTTATAAAGAATATAACATGCCAAGATCATCAAAATCAAATAAAAGTGTTGGACTAAAAGATGTATTAAATGGACAAATAATAGATCATATATCTCAAAATAGTTCATTAACTATTAATTTATGTGACGATCCACCGAGTATTGATAGTGAAGATGATGATTATGAGATGGATAGTGAAGAGTTGGCATTACTAGCGGAATTTAGAGAAAATGTAGTAAAATATGTAACTATTGATAATTTAATCCTTACAAAAAAGAATGAGCTGAAAATTATAGAAGCAAAAAATAAAGAGATAACAAATGTACATAAAAATAATATAAGAGAATTGGCAAAAAGTAAGGAACCATATGAAAAAAATATATTAGAATATTTAAACAAATTAGGAGAAGACACAGTGGATTTAAGTGATGGTAGATTACGAAAGATAGAGAGGGAAATTAAAGGAAGACTAACAAAAGATATAGTTGTATCAGCTATTCAGAAACATATATATGATACTTTGGTAGTGGCTGAAATAATGGAAACTATGGATAAAATGTTACCAAGGAAAAAAAATATCAGCTTAAAGAGAACTTAAGTTGAAAATACACATATAAATAAATATACTATTAATGAATAGAAAATATCCTCAAAATAATAAATTTATTAATTGGTTAAAAAGTAAAAGTGATTCAGGGAAAATATACAATAATTATAGTCCTGATAGTTATACATTATATTATAACAATACAAATGATTTGGATCTATATCTCAATAAAATAGAAGATATAGAACGTATAGAGCAAACAAAAATATATAATCCAAATGATATGTCAGAAAATGATAAAATATTGGAAAAATATATTGAAAGGTATAAAAATGGGAAAAAGATATTAATTAACCCAGATACTATTCATTATCATATACATACATTATATCAGAAATTAATTGACCATAAAGATAATACAAATTACCTATTACAATCAATAGAAATAGATGGTTCAATAGATAAGAATATGGATGAAAATGTAAATATATTTGATAAAAGCATAAAGGATGCTTTTTACAGATTTTGTTTTGAAAATAGTATATAAATATGTATTACTAATCGTATATAATAATGGAAAATGATCCAACCAATAATATTATGTTATTAAATGAAGAAATTAAGGATACTGAATCTATATTAAGTGATATAGAAGATTCAATAGAAAAAATGTATTATAATGTAATAAAATCATACACATCAGATTCTCCAGTAATATTAAATAATATGTATGATGGTAAATATAAATTTACTAATTTTATGAAAGAGAATAGTAAAGCTTATTGTTGGTTTCATAATTTTTTAATATATTTATATGAAGAGAGAGATAAATTAAACAATAATTTCAATATAAGGATGTAATGTAGGTATAAATGTCGGGATAAATAGACTTTCTACAGTATAAATAGTTGGTGTGTACCACCACCACCACATAAGTGGTGTACTTACTTTACTTTTAATAAGATTGTATTTCATCCTATTATGTATATTATCATCAAAATAGAATTCAGAGAAATCTGTATCAGATTCTGAATCATCTTCATCATTATGTCTGGAGCGTTTTTTACGTTTACCACCTGTTTGTATCTTGTCAAGATCCTTAAGATGTTTTTTAAGTTTGTTAATTTTAGTTCCATTAAGTTCGGAAACAATATATTTTATTTTATCATTTTTTATAGTCTCTTCTATTAAGAGATTATAATATTTTCCATCATTAACATCTTGTATAGTCATAGCAAATTGTGGGATATTATTAGAAAAATTATTTGATAACTTATTCCATATTTTCTTCCCAGCATCGATATGATTTGAACAAGTGTATTCTGTTTTAAAATTTCCTTTAATATATGGATTGATTAGTTTATATCTATTGCTCATAGTATTATATATAGTATTTATATATAAAAAAATTGAATAAAAAATTCAATAGTTATGGATAAAATATAACTATTTAAATAATATATGTCCCTAGAATTAAGATCAGATATAATAGAACTAAAGTCTGTTATATCTGTATTAAAGGATATAACTACAGATATAAATATAAAATTTGATGAATCATGTTTAAGAATGGTTGCTCTCAGCAATTGTAAATGTATATTTGTGGATTGTGAATTATATGAAAAAAAATTTCATAGGTATTTAGCACATAATAAGCAAATAAGTATTAATCTTATAGTATTTAACAAACTATTAAATACTATAAGCAAAAATGATATTTTATCAATTAAAAAATTTAAGACAAAATTAAGTATACGTGGGACTAATAAGGAATTAACAAGGAAAAAATATCATAGTATGCCACTTCAAATATGTGATAATAATATAGAAAAAACCGTTCCACCAGACAAGATTAAAGGATATGTAGATAATAATTATTGGAAAGCAGAAGTGATTATGGATAGCAAAGAATTTGTATATCTTTTAAATTATATTAAAAATTCATCAGAATATGTAGATATTGAATGTAGTAATAACTACATTAAATTTACATCAGGTGACGATATTAATAGTAAACAAACATATACTTATGAAAGAGGTGAAGATATTAATATAACATATAGAAGTGATTTGAAGAAGTTAGTAAATAGTTATGATATAGGTGCTATTGATACAGCAAAAAAGTTAGCATCATTATGTGAAACTATAGAAATATACATAAATGACATGTTAAAGATAAAATATAATTTTAATCTTGGTTATTTTTCGGAATATATTCCACCTCGTACAAAAGAATCGGATGTTGATATATATAATGATTATTATTCAGATTCTGATGATGAAATATAGTGTGTATATAAAGAAGTATTAAATATATATCTTTTATTTATTCAATGAGAATACTTGAAGTAAAAACAGAACATTCAAGTGTAATTAAATCACTAATTGAAGTATTAAAGGAGATATTACAAGAAACAAATATAGAATTTAGATATTCAAATGAGGATGATGTATCTCCAGGTGATAACTGTATACGTATTTTAGCGGTGGATCCCAATAAGACAGTTCTTATAAATTGTAAACTTATTGCTGATAAGTTTTCAACATTTCATTGTAAAAAGAAAAAAATGTCATTAGGAATAAATCTTACTTATCTACATAAATTAATAAAATCGGTTGATAAGGATGATAATTTAACATTATATATGGATCATGATGATAAGAATAATTTAAAAATAAATTTAAGTAATACAGAAACTGGAAAACATACAGATCTTAAATTAAAATTATTAGACTTGGGAAATATAAATTTACGTGTGCCAAGTATAACATTTCAATCTGTTATTGTTATACAATGTGCTGAATTTCATAAATTATGTAGAGATATGAGTAATATTGCTGATTATATAGAGATTAAATGTCTTAAAAATAAAATTATTTTTACAGCAAAGAGTGATTATGGAGAAAAAAGTTTAACATTTGATAATGGGAACAAGGTAACAATTCAATTTGGAAAGGATGAATCGATTCCACCCATAATTCAAGGTATTTATGAATTAAAAACGTTATCATTATTCTCAAAATGTAATGGTTTATGTTCTGTCATAGAAATATACATGAAAAATAATCATCCATTAATAATATCATATAATGTAGCAACATTAGGTAAATTATTATTATGTTTGACACCAAAAGATCCACCATCAGATGATGAATGTGATAGTGATGATTTATATTCAGATGAGGAAGATAATCCTATAATTTAGATGTTTATATCGAATATTATATTGAATATTATATTCTTTTAGTACCTCCATTATATGGGTATCCATGACCTTCATTAATCATTATCTGATTAATTGTTATTTCATCATCAGGGTGAAGTTTAATAGTCCCTAATATTCTCCCATATTTATCTAAACCTTCACAATAAATATATACATACTTATTTTGTAATAATTCACTTATTCTATCTTTAGCAGCATATGCTGCCTTTTTAATCTCTTCTCTTTCTAGTTCTGTGTAGTCTGCTTTTCTGGGTCTCATTTCTGGAGAATCATATCCAGCCATTCTTATTTTAAATTGATAATATTTATTATTTTGTTTAAATATGCAATATACAGTATCTCCATCGACACATTTTACAATTTTTGTAAGATGTATTTGATCAGAATAATCAAAAAATGGTGTTTCATTGGTATAATTTTGTAATTCTTCTTCTGTTTCGTATATATTCATTTTTATGATTATATATATAACAATCATAAAATTTTATAATTAATTAGAATTGGATTTATATTTCATACTATATTTTTTACAATGTGTTAATACATTATTTGAAAGTGTTTTTGTTAAATCATTATTACTATCTCTATTCCATATTTTGATAAGTCCCCAATTATTTTTGCTATTAAGTGAAATACCATTTATATCATAATTATCGACTGTTAACATATTATTAACTAACATACATGCGATATATTCCCATAATCTAAGAATATTTGATGAATCTGCTTTAAATGAGCAAATACCTCCATTTTTATTATTTTCATCTTCCCACATAGGAAGAATACCTTCTTTCATAATAAAAAAATTATTTATATTAATACCTAATTTATCAAAATTATTAAATAATTTCCAAAATTGCGATACATTATTAATAGTGCATAATTTTTTGTAACTATTTATACTCCAATCGCTACAATTAGCATCATGACTCCATAATACATAACTATATGGTAATTTATGGCACTCTCCGCTATCTGATTTTTGTTTTTTATATGTTATATTTGAGTCGTTAGTATTGCATCTATTATTGGATATAGTTTTTGGGGTAGATTTAAGTACAGAAGCCCAACTATTACCAGATGTCATATAATTATATTATTATATTTTTTTATTTAAATCTATTTTATAGATAAAGAAAATTCCGATAAAGGCAGATAATTGTATAAAAATATTATTTGTAATAGATAGATTATGTTCAATTTCACATAATTTATCCAATATATTGGATATATCAGATATATTATATGATTGTATAATATCTGGTTGTTTATTATTCAACAGAATATTAATAATATAATTATGTATTTCAGTTACAATATCGGACAAAGATAATCCTTCTTTTTTTATTAATGATACTATATGTTTATGAGCATTATTAAACGTTTCGCAAGATATCCATTTTAATATTTTTTTAATATGAATTAGTCTAGGGTATCCCAGACACATATTTACATATTTTTCATTAACAGTATCAAACATCATAGAAACTGATTGTGATATATTTAGGGCCTTTCGCATATCTCCATTAGATCTTTTAATAATTTCTGTTATTCCACCAGAAGTTATATTTATATTTTCCTTGCTTGCAACATATCTTACTCGTTTTCCTATAGAATTACCATCTAATGGGTTAAATCTAAATTTAGTACATCTAGATTGTAATGCTGGAATTATATTTTTGATATAATTTACAATAAGACAAAATCTAGCATTTTTTGTATGTTTTTCTATAACTTGTCTTAATATTGCTTGAGCATCAGCAGTCATTGCATCTGTTTCATCAAGAATAACTAATTTAAATAATCCCTTTCTCTCTTCTTCAGTTGAACCATAAAACGCATTTCCAGTAATAACAAATTGATGAATCTTATTCCTGACTACTTCAATACCTCTGTCATCTGATGCATTAAGTTCCATAACCATAAAATCAATATAATCACCATATAATTCTTTAGCACATGCTGTTATAGTTGAAGTTTTACCAGTTCCAGGTTTTCCGTAAAATAATAAATGAGGTAATGAACGATTAGATATAAATTTTTTTATCATACAAATAATATCTGTATGTGATACTATATCATCTAAATTTGTAGGTCTGTATTTTTCTATCCATGGTAAATTATCCTCTTTATAATTTTTGCCCATATATGTTAATAAATATATATAAGGTTAATTAATTATATATATTATCAATTTTTTATTTATATGAACATTATAGTATCAATATTTAGTCTGAAAGCAAAAATATCATCATATTTTAGAATATTTTATAGAAAATACATAACAGATATAATAAGTATAAAATCATACAAAAATGGGAAAATATCTGAATGTATATATAATTATTATATATTTCAAATGATAAATGTTCTAAATATATGCCTATTTGGAATATTAAATTCATATGTTAATAAATTAGATATACCTCTAGGAAAGACATGTATCACAAAAAATTATGGATACAAAGAAGAAAAATTAATATGTAATAATATAGAACATTTATCCGATATACAATATAAAAGTGCATATAAAAAAGATATTTCTCCAATAATATTTAGTAAGTTTGCACTAATTACAAAAAATGAAACAATATGTTTAAAGAAATATTTATTTAACTATAGTGATATTTTGGAAAAATATGATAATACATTAGGAAATATATTATTATTTGAAAAGATAGGACCATATAATTATACAACAGATGAACTTACAGATGAACTAACAGATGAAACAACAGATGAACTTACAGATGAAACAACAGATGAACTAACAGATGAAATGTATGTACATATTGTAAAAAGGGATAAAAATAAAAGAATTAATAAAAGGTTAATATATGAAGAATGTAAGAATTTGCATATAAATCACTTTATAAATATATAAAAATTGAATTAGAAAATACATAAAGTTACATGTATATATATATAGATATTATATATATACATATATGAGTTCAGCATATAGATATGATGAAGATATAAAACCGATTGATCATATTGATTTCACGATATGGCCAAATTCGGAGATATTAAAATCATCAGCATTAGGTAAGAATTCAATAGGTATAAATATTCCTGATTTATATGAAAACATGCAACCAAAGAGAGGTGGTTTGATAGATACAAGATTAGGACCAGTGGATAAAGATATTAGTTGTGCTACATGTGGATTATCAATAAAAGATTGTGTTGGGCATTTTGGTCATATAAGTTTAGCTGAGCCGGCATTTAATATGGGATATATAGATTTTGTAAAAAATATATTAAGTTGTGTGTGCTTAAAATGTTCGAAATTGTTACTGGATAAGACAGATGAAGAATTATTTGATATACTTAAAAATAAATCAAGAAAGGCAAGATTTATGGAAATACGTAACATGACAAGTTCCGCAAAATATTGCAGACGTCCTGGTAATGAATGTAATTATCCTGTAGCAAAAATTAAAAAGGAAATTAAAAAGGCATCTGCAACTGTTACTATTATTGCGGAGACTAATATTGAAGGTTTACCTACAGAAGATGGATTATTTGATGGGAAAAAGAAAATTCGAAAAACATTGACCCCTGAGATATGCTATGATATATTAAAAAATATATCTGATACAGATTGTACAATAATGGGTTTAGATCCCAAAATATCTAGACCAGAAGATATGATCCATATTATATTTCCGGTGCCTCCAGTTTCTGTAAGACCTTCTGCTAAAGTTGAAATAATGGCATCATCCACGAAAGAGGATGATTTAACACATAAATTAATTGATATTATTAGATCAAATATTCGGGCAAGAAAATATAATGAAGGAGAAGATGATGAAAAGAAAGTATTTTCACATGATCATATATATCTATTACAATATCATGTTGCAACTTATCATAATAATGACATAGCTGGTTTACCAAATTCAAAACAGAAAGATAAGAAAAGTAGATCACTTGTTGAAAGATTAAAAGGTAAAAAAGGAAGAATAAGAGGTAATTTAATGGGTAAGCGTGTAGATTTTTCAGCACGTACAGTTATTACACCTGATCCGACTATTGATATAGATCAGCTAGGTGTGCCTATAAATATAGCTATGAATTTAACATTTCCAGAATTAGTAACTCCAGAAAATATTGATAGATTATACAAATTAGTTAGAAATGGGAGATATAAATATCCTGGCGCAAATTATATATTTCCGGCTGGATCAGTACATAATAGTGGTAGATTATTTGATCTTAGGTATAGAAAAGAGAATATTGAATTAAATTTTGGAGATATTGTGGAACGTCATTTACAAGATAATGATAATGTATTGTTGAATAGACAACCTTCATTACATAAATTATCAATGATGGGTCATCGTGTCAAAATATTAAAAAATCCCGATTTACAAACATTTAGACTGTGTGTATATGTAACACCACCATATGGTGCTGATTTTGATGGTGATGAGATGAACATATTTGTTCCACAATCAAAACAATCATCAATAGAGTTAAAAGAGATAGCAAATGTAAAAAGGCAAGTAATATCTCCACGTACAAGTTCTCCAATTATAGGTGCTGTTCAAGATGGTGTTTTAGGTTGTTATAATCTAACTGATTCTGATATGAATATTAATTGGAGAGATGTTATGAACATATTATCCTATACATCAACATCAATGGATGATTTAGGAAAAATAAAAAAAGATACAGATTATAAAGGAAGTGATATTTTTTCTCATATTATACCCAATAATATAAATATGAAACACGCAGGTATCACTATTAAAAATGGTAATATTAAAAGTGGACAGATAAAAAAAGCACATATTAGTAATAAAACAAATAGTATTATTCATGCAGTATGGAACCAATATGGTATGATGGAAACTAAATCATTTTTAGATGATATTGCAAGATTAGCGAATAATTTTAATTTGTATAACGGTTTTACTGTGGGAATAGGAGATTCATATATATCCCCTGATATAGAAAATCAGATAAACACATTATTTGAGACTAAAAAAATGAAGGTAAGACATTTAATAACAGATCTGGAAAATAATCCAGACTTAATAAGTGGGGATATGTTTGAAGCATCAGTAAATGCTGAATTGACAGCTATTAGAGATGATGTATCAAAATTAATTATGGAAAATTTAGACAAAATAAATAATTTTGCCATTATGATAAATTCAGGTTCAAAAGGATCTTCTTTAAATGTTGGTCAGATGTCTGGATGTATCGGTCAACAAGTTATTACTAATAATCGTGTTGCAAAAAAAGTTAATGGAAGGTCTTTACCATATTTTCATCAAAATGATGATACAGCATTTGCAAGAGGTTTTATTGAAAATTCATATATAAATGGAGTAGGATCAGCAGAATATGTAATGTTTAGTATGGCTGGGAGAGAAGGTATGATCGATACTGCTATAAAATCAGTTACTGGAGATACTCCAATTATTATTGCAAATAATAATGAACTAAAAAGGGTGTTGATAGGTGATTGGATTGATAAATTGATGGATAACAATAAATCAGATATTAAAAGAGAGAAAGAAAAAGATATGGAATATTTGTCAATTAGTAGCAATATATACATACCCACAACAGATGAAAATGGATATACTAGTTGGGGAGAGATTACAGCTGTAACAAGACATGATCCAACTGAATATATATATAAAATCAAAACATTGGGAGGTAGAGAAGTTATAGTTGCTGAATCAAAATCACTTTTGGTATTTAATGATAATACAGGAAAATATGAACAAAAGTATACACCAGATGTATTAGAAGGTGATTATATGCCTGTAACTCATATATTAAATAATTTTAACAATGTGTCAAGCATATGTGATACCATGGAAAATATAATGAGTGATAATTTAAATGATGTGCATGATGGCAAAATATATACATTTGAAAACGATAAGAAAAGAGATATGTTTATAATGGGATGTGCAAGTATTGGTATTTATGGCAAAATAGAAGGTAATTCCTATATAGTGCAAGATGTCAATAATTATAAGTTACAGAATGATACAATATTAGACAAGATCATATATATTGAAAAGATGAAATCATTAAACCATCCTAGATATAAAAAAATGTATGATTTAACGGTACCATCCACATTAAATTTTGGCTTAGCCAATGGACTTCATGTTGTTGATACAGCTGAAACTGGGTATATTCAAAGAAAATTAACTAAATCAATGGAAGATATTATGGTTACTTATGATTGTACTATAAGAAATGCAAATGATATAATATACCAATTCATATATGGAGATAATGGGGTTGATACAACAAGACAATATATTCATAATTTAGATATATTAAAAATGGGAGATAAGGACATAAGAGATAAATATACATTTACGAATGATATAGGAAAATATAGTGATTTCAGTAAGAACGATAATGATAAATTTTATAAAGAATTGATAGAATTACGAAATATTATTCGTGAGACAAAAATAAAATTAGGTTCAAATTATATTACTTTTAATACTAGTGTATTCCTTCCTGTTAACTTTAATCTTATAATAAAAAATATCAAGAAAAGAGAGAAATCAAATTTAAAACCAAGTTATATTTTGAAAAAGTTAAACGAAATATTAGATTATAAATATACAAAGATAGTATGTATGTCAGATGATCAATATAATGATAAAACATCAATAAAACACAATGATGAAAAAATAGCAAAAACAATGTTTAAATTTGCATTATATTCATACCTATCACCAAAAATGTGTGTAGAAAAATATAAATTATCAACTGAAGATTTTGATAACATATGTGAGAAAATAATAACTGATTTTAATAATGCTATAGTACAACCAGGAGAAATGGTTGGTGCTGTTGGGGCTCAATCATTAGGAGAACCTTTAACACAATTAACATTAAATTCATTTCATCATGCTGGTATTGGATCTATGAGCGCTGAATCATTAGGAGTCCCTCGTATTAGAGAACTTTTAAGTTTTTCAAAAAATATGAAAACACCTATTATGAAAATATATATGAAGGATAATATTAAAAATAATAAAATTATTACAAATAAAATAGCGTCCTATATTAAACATACAACACTAAAAGATATAAGAGATAAGACAGATGTTTATTATGATCCATATATATATGCAAAAAATGGATACATGTATAAAGATAATGTAACAAATGTATTTCATAGTTATGCAACTTCAAAAGATACATGCCAAAAAGATATTAAGAATTTGCCTTGGTTGATAAGAATCAAACTTAATAGAGATAAAATGTTAGAAAATGGAATAACATTACTTGATATAAAATCAAAATTTTGTAATGTATGGGAAAATAGAAGAAAAAATATTAAAAATGTTAAAAAGGATAATAGAATAATTATTGAAGATATAACTCAATATGCAATATTATCAAATGATGATAATGACAATATACCTATAATACATATCAGATTTGATATGGGGACAATTAGTTATAATGTAATAGCCACATTTTTAGATTCATTTGTTGATAATTTTAAATTAAAAGGATTAGATAATATCAAAAAAGTTTTAGGTGTTGAGAAAAGAATGATGTATACATTTGACAATAATGATAATGCATTCGAAAAATCAGATCAATATGTAATCGAAACAGATGGTATAAATATGGAAAGAATAAGGTATATAAATGGTATAGATCTTGAAAAGACAATATGTAATGATGTAGTTATGGTGTATAAATTATTGGGTATTGAAGCAGCAAGAGCACTTATAGTTAAAGAAATGGTTAATGTCTATAGTAATGAGTTTGTAAATTATCAACATATATCAGTAATAGTTGATCTTATGACTAATAATGGTAAATTGACATCTATTGATAGACATGGGCTAAATAGATTAGAAACTGACCCTCTCGGTAGAGCATCGTTTGAAAAGACTGTCGATCAGTTATTGGCCGCAGCAGTATTTGGGGAAGTAGATCATATGAAGAGTACTTCATCAAGAATTATGGCTGGGTTGGCTATAAAAGGTGGAACAGGCTTGTGTGATATATTAATGGATCTTGACATATTAGAAAATACAGAATATATAGAAGATGTAGAAAATGTATACAGAAAAACATTCAATGATTTAGAAGAAAATCCTGTGATAAATGATATTATCGGAAAGGAATTGGAAGGTATTTTAATACCAAAGTAATTTATTTATTTTTAACTTATTAATAATATTATATTATTAATAGGACTATCAACAATATATACTAACTGGATTGACTGACCAGTTGATTGGAAATACCAATTGAATAACTAGTTGATATCTAGCTGATATCTAGCTGATATACTGATAACTAGCTGATATCTGGCTGACATACTGATAACTAGCTGATATCTGGCTGACATACTTATAACTAGCTGATATCTGGCTGACATACTTATAACTAGCTGATATCTGGCTGACATACTTATAACTAGCTGATATCTGGCTGATATACTGATAGGCTGATATACTTATAGGCTGACATACTGATGACTAGTATATAGTATAAAAAAAATTGAAACTAAAACTATATAAAATCTTAGTCTGTAAATAAGGTTACTATATATGTCAACCTACAGAACTAAAAGAGCAACATCCAAAACTAGCTACATCAAATGCAAAGATTTTAAAAAAAACAAATTCAGTGTTAGTGAAATTCAAACAGACGGAAAATATACAAGTACACAATTTATAGCATATCCAAGATATAACAGAACAGGAAAAGATAACAGCTCAGAATCACCTCTTATTGAACTTCCAGAAATAAAAATAGTACAAGGAGGAATTTCTAAATACAATGAAGAGTATCATAAAGATGGAGATAAGAGTAGATCATATATTACTGTACCACTAGATCCATCAAATGATAATGCAGTAAAATTTATGAAAGTATTAGCAGATATAGATGATAGTCTTGTTGATGAAACTATCAAAAATGACATTTTCAAACCATTAGGTTCAGCAAAAATAAAAACAAAAGGTGGGAAAAAGACAGTAAGAAAACCGTTTTCAACATTATACAGATATATTCCAATAGTAAAAACATATGATGAATTTGTAGATGATAATGAAAATGAGTCAGGAGACGATGAAGATTATCCAGAAGATGAAGAAGATGAAATAGAAGAAACTGGAGATAAAGTTGGCGATGATACAAATGAAAAAACAAAATTTCCAACATGTAAAATTAGAATCCCTTTAAATTATCAAACAGGTATTATTGATTTACCTATCTTTGTTAAAAAAGAAGGAGGAAAACCAACTAAATTATCACCTCCACCAAGAAATATAACTGAACTTGAAGAACATTTAAAATTCTTAGATACTATTAAAGGTGTTGTAAGAGTTGCAAAAGTGTGGGCAAGTAAAAGTAAAGATGATTCAGGTAAACGTAAATATGGAGTAACATTAAAATTCGTTCAACTTGTAATTATGCCAAGAGAAAGATTGGAATCAAACAAAACCGAATTTGAAGAATATGCATTTTCTGATTCAGAAGATGAATATAATGATGACGTCAAAGAAGAGAATAAAGGTGAAGATGAAGATGAAGATGAAGGTGAAGATAAAGATGAAGATGATGACAGTGTTATAGATGATAATGATGATGAATCAGAAGATTATGAAGATGATGAAGGAGATGAAACGGAAGATGATGTTGTAGATGATGATGAGGTAGATGATGATGAGGATGATTGATTAATTTATTTTAAAAAATATTGATAATTAATGAGTTAATTAGCAATATTTTGTTATCCAATCTAAAAATATATATATAATGGATATATGCTTGTCCGATACTATTAAAAAAAATAATATACACATAATAAAAATTGATAAAATACAATTTGAACTAAAATTCGAACTGATCGAAATTAATAAAATAGGAAATAAAGGATTAACACATACAATTATACTTAATATAGGTGATAATTATGACATATTGTATCAGATTGATAAAAAACTGATAATATTAGGAAAAGATAATAAAGACAAATGGCCATTTTCAGATAGAAATAATATAAGATATAGGCAGAGTATAAGATATTTAGATAGAAAACCTATACTTAAACTTAATTGTCAAAAAACGAAAACATTTCAAACAGTTATTGATAATTTGATTTATGAGGATAATAAGAGTGAAGATAATAAAAATATGGTAAATTGTGATATAGAATTATATGGAATATGGATAAGTGATAATAATTATGGAGCATATTATAAATTACACAGCATTACATCCTTACAATAAGTTTATAAAATTCTGTATTATCTGTAAAATAATATAATATACAATACAAGAGCAATAATAATAAAATAACTATCATAATATACATATAAACTACTTCAATTTGTATATCCAGAAACATGTTATAATATATATCCATAATAAAATATTAATCCCACTACAGTTATAAACATAGTTACAATAAGTATATTCAATAATGAGAATGAACTAGATCCGATTATATGCCTTAAACCAAAAGCACAATATTCAGATCTTTCTAGATACATAGATGTCATTAAAAATATAATAATTGGCAATAATATCAAAGGTAAAATCATATAGTTTATATATATAAAATTTAATCGTATAATTTTGAGATGTATCTTTGTATATTATATATATTTAATCCATCTTTATCTTTTGGATTTATTGAGTCATTTACTGATAATGATATATTAAGTATACTTGATACAACACTATCTACTCTTAGCACTCGCTTATCTTTATCATAGTATAGATTATTAACCTTAAAATAATTATATACAGATTTTGTTATTTGAGGTTTAGACATTTCTGTACCTTCAGGTACATTTATAAGAGAACATATCTGTTTAGGAACAATAACTTTTTTTGTAAGATGTGTTATTCTTTTTTCTTTTTTTTGATTATTTATTATTTTATTTTGGGTATTGTATAATTTTTGCAAATCTTTTACTTCTTTTTCGATTGATTTTATGTTTGTTATTATATTGTTGCATCGTTGTGTAAACTCTTTTTGGTTAAATTCTGATTTTGTTTTATTTATACTTCTATCTAATTTTTCTATTAAATCTTCACTAGTATTTTCCATGTTAATACAAATATTAATAACATAGAAAATATAATAATATATTATTCTCTGTTGCAAAAAAATTGATAAGTTTATCTATTGATCTATTTTAGTATATATATATACTAGAAATGAGTAATAATAAATATTTTTATGATAAATGGTATGGGGAAAATTGTTGTTTTTCTAATACCACAACCAAAAAAATATCAATTGATAATTTATATAATGAGGACTTTAAAGTATATCTAGATGATCATGCACTTAATTATTATAATAATAAGGTAAAAAATACCCTATCACCTGATATATTATTATATAATTTTTGTCATATAGAGTTATACAGTAAATATATAGATTCTAATGAAATAATATGTCTAGTTGTAGATATTGATCATACAATTTTAAGTGATAGGTTATTTACGAAAAATAATATGAGCAAGGATGAGATTAATTTTTTACACACATTAATGTATTATCATGATATGTATACTTGTTATTATAATAATATATCACATATTGATCATGATACTGATTTAACAATATCAAAAAATAAAGATTATTTAGCAGAAAAGTTAGATATATGTGTCGATTATACAGGAGATTATATGATAGATCAACCAAAAAATATCAATTTAAAGTTATATAATTTTCAAAAATGTAATATTTATTGGATGTTGCAGAAAGAATTAAATCCTAAAACTATATATTTTAGTATATATGAAGAGATTAAAATTGGAGATATATATTATAATTTAATTGCAAAAAAATTCTGTAAAAAAGAAGATAGACAATCATTAACATTTTATGGAGGAGCTCTTATAGATGAGGTGGGAAGAGGAAAAACTATACAAATGATAGCATTAGCATTAAGTAATCCAGCAAAAGATATATCATATTTTAGGAATGATAAAGAGAAATATCCTAATAATTATGATGATAGCTATTTATATAGTAGAGCTACATTTATAATATGTCCAACGCATTTATGTAAACAATGGAGAAGAGAAATAGAAAATAATATATCAAATATAGATTCAATTAAAATAATATCATTACTTACAAAAAGAGAGCATGATAAATATTGTTATCAAGATTATTTGGATGCAGACTTTGTTATAGTTACATTTTCATTTTTAGCTAATAAATCTTATACTATGAGATGGACATCTCGTATTAGTAGTAGAAACAACTATCATACTTATAAATGGTCAAATGAAGAAAGAAAAAATGTAAAACTACTATTTAAGAATGATGGAACTGATTTAATAAATAATGGATTGACATCTTTAAGAGAGAGAAATATAATGATGCATAATATACATTGGCATAGGATAATAGTTGATGAATTTCATGAAGGGTATACAGGTAAAAAAGGAAATACTCATATTCCTAACTTACTACCATTATTCAAATCAACTTATAGATGGTTAGTATC
>Ga0209692_10000643_pt1 | contig 71230 bp, 83 predicted proteins | sample tdDd472_FD_187129 | JGI IMG/M metagenome (GOLD analysis project Ga0209692, IMG submission 187129) | Marine sediment microbial communities from the Atlantic coast under amendment with organic carbon and nitrate - tdDd47.2 (SPAdes)... | ecosystem: Environmental > Aquatic > Marine > Coastal >... | reverse complement strand
CAAGGCACGTGGCCTCGGCATGGCCGTCAGCATGGCCAAAGAACTCGGCATCAGCCGCATTGCCATGCCTACAGCGGGTAATGCGGGCTCGGCTCTGTCGGCCTACTGCACCCATGCCGGTATCGAAAGCTATATCCTTTGCCCCGAAGACGCGCCGGAAATCAATGTGGTTGAAACCTGTATGCAGGGCGGCAAAGTATTTAAGGTCAATGGCTTGATCAACGATTGTGGCAAACTGGTGGGTGATGGCAAGGCACTGATGAACTGGTTTGATCTGTCCACCCTTAAGGAGCCATATAGAATCGAAGGTAAAAAAACCATGGGGCTAGAGCTGGCCGAACAATTGGGCTGGGATGTCCCCGATGTCATTTTTTACCCCACTGGTGGCGGGACTGGGCTGATCGGCATGTGGAAAGCTTTTGCCGAATTAGAGGCCCTGGGCTGGATCGGATCAAAGCGCCCGCGTATGGTTGCGGTACAGGCCGATGGCTGCGCACCGATTGTCAAAGCCTATAACGAAGGCAGCCGCCATGCCGAATTGTTCCCCAACGCCCACACCCACGCCGCTGGCATGCGGGTTCCTATCGCTGTTGGTGATTTTCTCATTCTCGACGCGGTTCGGGAAAGTGGCGGTTTTGCCATCTCGGTATCAGACGAAGCCATGGAAGACGCACGAACCTTGTCTGGACACACGGACGGCTTGCTTTTATCCTTAGAAGGGGCTGCGACACTGGCAGCTTATCAAAGTGCTCTAGAAAAAGGTGATGTCAGTGCCGATGATAAGGCGGTTCTTTATAACTGTGGCAATGGCCTTAAATACCCAATGCCGGACACATCAGCCCGCATCAACAAAGACGTCCCGTTGAGCGTGGATATGTTTCGTTGATCAACTGTCTGGCATAACGAATGGTCGGGCAAAACCATTTAGGTTCGCCTGAAATGGTCTGGCGCGCACTGGAGCCGCCAGACCTGAGTTGGGACGATCACGGCAGCCCCCATTCGACCCGTCACCAAGATATCTATTTTGCGCCTGATGCAGGATTGGATGAAACCCGCGCGGTTTTTCTGAACGGTATTGGCGCGCCCGAAACGTGGCGGAACACAGGGCGCTTTGCCATTGGCGAGACTGGCTTTGGCACTGGCCTAAACTTCCTAGCAACACTCCAGGCGTGGCTCGCGACTACGCCAGAGGATGCCCAATTGGACTATGTGTCCTGTGAACTGCACCCCATGTCCGGGGGGGACTTGGCGCGAGCTTTGGCCGCCTTTAATGCACTCGGCGATTTGCGAGACCAACTCCGCGCGCAATACCCGCCCCCCTATCCGGGGTTTCATCAATTAAAATTTGCCGGAGGGCGCGTTCGCCTGACGCTTCTGTTCGGTGATGCGAGCCAAATGCTTGCCCGTTGCACCGGCCAGATCGACGCTTGGTATCTGGATGGTTTTGCCCCGTCAAAAAACCCCGACATGTGGCAGACGGCGCTTTACCGGGAAATCGCCAGACTGAGCAAGCAAGGTGCGCAATTAGCCACCTTTACCGCCGCTGGTCATGTGCGGCGGGGCCTTCAATCTGCGGGCTTTGATGTCATTAAAACGCCGGGCTTTGCGGGCAAACGCGAACGTATCACCGCACGCTACCAAGGGGCCGTGGAGGATAGCAAACCCCATACAAGGCACACAGCGATCATCGGTGCGGGTATTGCTGGGCTATCTGTCGCTCATGCGCTGCAACAACGTGGGGCTGCCCCGGTCCTCATCGACACCACTGGTGATCTTTTAAAAAAATCATCTGGCAATCCGGCGGCCCTTTTTAGCCCCAAACCAGCGCTGGGCATTGGCCCCTATGATCGCCTGCACATGTTGTCGTGGCTCGATGCCACCCGCTTTTATGACGAGATTGAAGCAAGCGGCCACAAGGTCTGGTTGGAGCCGCGCGGACTACAGATTTTAAGTCAGACACCTAAACAACGCCAACACCAAGCGCAATTGGCTCAAAAATTTAGCTGGCCGGAATGGCTGACTGGTGATGGCGATAAACTGTCGCTGCCCCGCGCCGGCAGTCTGGATACCGCCGCGGTCGGCCGTGCGCTGGCCGGTCAGTGCACAGTGATAAAGGCCACAGTTGGCAGCATAACACACCATGTCGACTGGCAGATATGGGATTCCTCTGGTGACTTGATCGCCACAGCAGACAATGTGGTCTTGGCCAACGGTACAGCGCTTTATGACCTTTTGGATGATATGGACAATATGATCATTCCCGTGCGCGGTCAGGTGGAATTGCTTGCCGCCAATATGTTCGATAACACACTGCCATCCACCAGCTTCGGCAGTTATCTGACAGCACCTGTTGCCAGCAAACATGGCCCTGTCCGTCTCTTGGGGGCCTCCAACAAACGCTATCTGCATGGCCTGCCCGGTGATTGGGCTGATCCCAGCGCGGCAGATCAGCAGCACAGTATGGCAGCGCTCGCCGCGCAGTTTCCGGGGATTGCCAAAACAACCCCTGTGTCCAGCCGTGTGGGGGTCCGCGCAACGACCCATGATCGCATGCCCATCGTCGGCCCCGTACCCGATATGAAGGCGTTAGAGAGCCTACCCACGCACAAACAAAAATTCCGCGCGCATGATTTGTCGACCAATCAATTGCATCAGGGTCTTTTTATGCTGGGTGGCTTGGGCTCACGCGGCTATATGACCGCGCCGTTGCTGGGTGAATATACCGCGGCGTTGATCGAGGGCACGCCCCCGCCCTTGGACCGCGACATCGCCGACGCGATCAGCCCCGCGCGTTATCCGCTATCAACCAAACCCTAAACAGCATCTGGTTGGTTTTCAGGGCGTGCGGCATCAAAGGCGGGGTGCGTATTCAGCCGGTCTACAACAGCGCATATAAGGGGATAGGCAGACACATCGCAGTCCATCCGCCGCGCATTATACATCTGTGGCACCAGTGCGATATCCGCCATGGTGATGGTATCGCCAAAACTGTAGCCACCCGCACTGCCATAGGTAGCGACCTGACGTTCATAAGCATCAAAGCCTTTGGCGATCCAATGCGCGTACCACGCACTAACTGCGGCCGCGTCTTGTGCCAATTCATTTTTCAGATAGCCGAGGACCCGGAGATTATTCAGTGGCTGCATCTCACACGCCACGATTTGGCTCATTGCCCGCACCCGCGCCCGGTCGGCAAGACCGCTTGGCAGTAAAGCTGGTTCTGGATATTTCTCATCAAGATATTCAATGATGGCCAGCGATTGCGTCAGTAAAACGCCGCCATCCTCTAGTGCCGGAACAAGCCCCTGAGGATTTTTTTCCAAATAGGCGTCCGAGCGCTGATCGCCCTGCACCAAATGTACAGGGATTTGCTCATAGTCTTCGCCCTTCAGATTAAGTGCAATGCGCACCCGGTACGAGGCTGAACTGCGGAAATATCCATATAATTGCACCGGGGCCTCCTTAGGTCTAGCTCGGCTTAGTTCGACCAACCCGTCCAGCCCGGCCCGCGGACAACGCGCCCCGGCGTTGCGCCTGTGTGTTCGCCATCCTTTAATACCTGCGTCCCGTTGACAAAAACATGCAAGACCCCGGTCGAATATTGATGCGGTTCGGCAAAGGTCGCATTATCACGGACATTGGCGGGGTCAAACACCACGACATCACCGTAATACCCCTCAGCCAACAGGCCGCGATCACGTAGTTTCAGGTTCGTTGCGGGCAGGTTCGTCAGCTTGCGAATGGCTTCTTCCATGGGCATCAGCCCATCATCACGCACGAACTTGCCGATCACGCGGGTAAAGGTGCCATAGGCGCGCGGATGGGTGCCGGAATTCAGGAAAACCCCCTCGGTGGCGGGAGCACCCGCATCAGAGCCAAAGCTCACCCACGGCAGAACTGCTTTTTTCGCGATATTTTCTGGGTCCATGGAAAAATAGACAACCCCAACACGGCTGTCGTCTTCAAGGATCAGATTGATGGCTGTTTGCTCCGGTGTTTCGCCTCGAATCTCGGCGGCTTCTGTCACAGTTTTACCAATCAGATGGCGCAGGTCAGGGTTTCTAAAACTCACCAGCATTGTCCGATCAGGCCCCACGTCGGTCCACTGATTGCGCGCTGTTTCTGTGCTTTGCATTTCGCGGATCAAACGCGCCTGTATTTCGGGATCGCGCAGACGCGCCATCCATTTTTCATGGCCGCCTTCTTGCACCCACAGTGGCATGGACGCATTAAGCCCCGTTGACGATGCCGGATAGGTATACATATCGGCGGTAATTTTAAGCCCCTCTGCCCGTGCAGCATTCACCCGGTCAATCGCTTGGTCCAACTTGCCCCAGTTGGGAATACCGGATGCCTTCAGATGATAAATCTCCGCAGGGACCCCGGCTTCACGGGCAATGGTGATCAATTCTTCGAGGGCATCCAACAAGCCCGCGCTTTCCGAGCGCATGTGCGAAATATACATGCCATCATATTCTGCAGCGGCTTTATTCAGGGCAATCAATTCGGCCGTATCCGCATAATTTGCAGGGGCATAAATCAGTGATGACCCAACCCCCATGGCACCTTCGCGCATGGCCTCGCGCACGTAATTCTGCATATTGGCAATCTCTTCGGCTGTCGCCGGGCGATCTTCATACCCAATTTGATTGATCCGCAGCGTTGTCGCCCCAACAAAAGAGGCCACATTTGGCGATACACCCTTAGCTTCCAGCGTTTCTAGAAACTGGCCCACCGTGCGCCAAGTCAAATCGAACTTGATATCACCCTGCCGCGCCTGTGCATCTGCTGCCATGTCTTCGCTATAGGGGCCTTCAGACCATCCCTCGCCAAACACTTCTAGCGTTACACCCTGCTTGCTATCAGACATGGCGCGACCATCTTCCATCAAGGTTGTCGGGGCCCACGAAAGCATATTGATAAAGCCCGGTGACACCGCCATGCCCGTGGCATCAATGTAATTATGGGTCACGCCTGTTGGGATATCGCCGATTGCCACGATCCGATCACCGATCATCGCCACATCCCCAACAATAGGGGGATTGCCCGATCCGTCATAGATGGTGCCACCACCAATCACCACATCATATATGGGTGTGTCGGACTCTGATGAACAACTGACAAGGACAGTCGCCACAACAAATGCAGCGACTATATTTTTAAAAACAGCAAATTTTAGCATCGACGCCCCCCTTTAATGACAAGACGAGAGCGTTACAGCAAAGCGCCGAAGCGTCAAGCCTGTAGTCGCGCTCTCCGTCCAATTTTCAGCCGCGTCGATAGTCCATTAGGGTTGATGGCCGGGCCAGCCGGGTCCACGCACAAAACGCCCGGGCATCGCGCCCGTGTGCGCCCCATCTTTCAACACCTGCACCCCGTTGACCACCACATGATCAACACCTGTGGAATATTGATGCGGCTGATCAAAGGTCGAATGGTCCTGTATTGTCGCGGGGTCAAAGACCACAACGTCACCATAATAGCCTTCGGCCAATAGACCGCGGTCCCTGATTTTCAGCCTTGTCGCGGGCAGACTGGTTAGGCGACGAACGGCCTCGCTGATGCTGATAACACCCTCTTCACGCACATATTTCGCGAAAAGGCGGGCAAAGTTTCCATATGTTCTGGGGTGGGCGCCTTGGTCGGAAAATCGCCCGTCAGTGGCAATCGACGCTGCGTCCGAATCAAACGATACCCATGGCTTGGCAATCTGCTTACGAATATTTTCCTCGCTCATTAAAAAATAAACCGTGCCAACGCGGGTTTCATCTTCAAGCACCAGATCGATGATCGTGTCGGCCGGGCTTGTGCCCCTGTCTTCGGCCACCTGAGCAATTGTCCAGCCCACATATTTCTTGAGCGCATCATTCTTAAACTGCACCACCAACATACCCTCTGGCCCGGCACCATAGAACAGGTTTTCCCAATCATCTCCGGGGCGCTGCATCTCGTCAATCACTCTTGCGCGGATGGCTGGGTCGCGCAGACGTGCAAACCAAGCCTCCTGTCCGCCGGCTTGAACCCACGTCGGCATGGCCGCATCTAGGCCGGTGGCGCCCGCCTGATAAGTATACATATTCGCACCAATCTGAAGCCCCTCGGCGCGGGCCGCCTCCACCATTTCAAGGACTTGATCCATTTTCGGCCAATTATCCCGACCACCCGCCTTCAAGTGATAAATCTCGCCGAATGTGTCGGCCTCACGCGCGATAGTGATCAACTCATCAACCGCCTCGATCAAGCGATCGCCCTCGGACCGCATGTGGGAAATATATCCCCCACCATATTCCGCGGCGGCCTTGACCAAGGCAATGAGTTCTGGTGTCTCTGAATAACTGGCGGGTGCATAGATCAGCGAAGACCCCACCCCGACGGCACCTTCACGCATAGCTTCGCGCACCAAATTCTGCATTTCGACGAGCTGTGCGGGCGTGGGGTCCACATCATCCTCGCCCAACACATAAATCCGCACTGTTGTCGCGCCAACGAATGAGGCCACATTGGGCGTAATGCCCGACGCTTCCAATGCCTCCATAAAGCCGCCCATAGTGGTCCAAGTGATCTCCTGCCCTAGGTCCCCGGTCAGCTCCGCCATCAAGCCCGTCATCTTGTCGTTGATGGGGCCATAGGTCCAGCCCTCGCCAAACACCTCAAGTGTTATGCCCTGCTTGGTATCGCTCATACCGCGGCCATCATCCATCAAGGACACAGGCGCCCAACTGAGCATATTGATAAAACCCGGTGACACCGCCTTGCCCGTTGCATCGATATAATTATGACTGACCCCCTTGGGAATATCCCCCACGGCAGCGATGCGGTCACCGACAATCGCGACATCACCCATAATTGGGGCGCTGCCTGAACCGTCATAGATGGTCCCCCCGGCAATGACGAGATCATAAACAGGGGCATCCGATTCCGACGAACAGCTGACCAAGAAAACACCAACAACAAAGGCTGTGGCAATATTTTTGATATGATGAATATGTAAGGTCTGAAATAGCAGCATGTGGCCCCTCCGTTTTTTGAACAGAGAAGCCTTGCAGCAAAGCGGCTAAGCGTCAAGTCAGGTTAAGTCAGGATGCTAAAGGCACCCTGTGCGACCGCGGCAAAACCCACGATATAGATAAAACGCTTAACGATTATTTTTGTTGGGACATGATCCATAGCAAACACTCATACTTTAATAATTGGCAAATATGGTATCTAAATGTACAAACACACTACATATTGAATGTTTATGGCATATTCAGATTTTCTAATCAATAATCAGAATTTATAAAAAAGCCGCAAACCAAAACAGTCAATGAAAGCCATATATCCAAAAAAACAAGCCTCGGGTCAAGACTGAAAATTTGAACTTTTTGTGACGAAGTCGGATTATTTAGGGCTGGCCAAGCTTTTATCCCGGATGGCGCGAAATTCGCTTGTTTCATGCCAATTTGGCCATGTAGAACTGCGCGCAATTTCCAACCCGACATCAAAGAATAATTGTGTATCCAGCACAGCGCCGGACAGGTCCCAAGTCGGGTCGTATTCATCGGCAGGTGTATGATATCGATTGGCCACATAATCCTCGGCCATCTGCATCCCATATTCAAACCCGTGCTCGATATGATCGTACCCCGTCCCCGGGTAAATCATCGGTACACCCTGTTTAGCGAGCGGGAAATGGTCGCTGCGGTAATAATAGCCTTTTTCCGGTTCCGGGTCCGGAGCGACACGGCGCCCCACCAACGCTGTGGCGCGCTCAATATAGGCGTCCAGTTCAGAGGCCCCATAGCCTGTCACCACAATATCATTTGTCGGGCCATAATAGCCAAGACCATCCATGTTTAACCCAGCAACTGTCTGCGCCAGTGGCACCACCGGGTGTTCAGCATAATAAGCCGATCCCAACAGCCCCTGCTCCTCTGCCGTTACCGCTAAAAAAATAACCGAGCGCGCTGGCGCTTCATCCAGACTTGCATAAGCTGCCGCAATTTCAAGGAGGGCCGCAGTGCCCGTTGCATTATCCAAGGCACCATTGAAAATGTTATCCCCTTCCATCTTTGAGTCCGTTCCCAAATGGTCCCAATGTGCCATATAGACAAAATACTCCTCCGGGGTTGCACTGCCGGGCAGGACCGCCACAACATTTCGGCTATTGGCATATTTCAAAACATTGGCAACTGCGCCAGTGGCTTGCAAATTCATCGGTACAGCCTTGAACCCGCGCGTCGCCGCAGCCGTTTTCATCGCCTCCAACTCTAGACCCGCAGCTGTAAACACGGTTTGGGCAACCTCGTCCGTCATCCACCCCTCAATCGCCACCCGCGATGCATTGCCATCTTCCCGCACCAAATCAAACTGCGGTCCTGTCCAACTGCCGCGAACAACGCCCCAACCATAACCAGCAGCGCCAGTATCATGAACAATCAACGCGCCAGCCGCACCCTGACGAGCGGCTTCTTCATATTTATAAGTCCAGCGCCCATAATAGGTCATGGCGAAGCCCCCAAACAGCGTTTCATCTCGCGTTGCATAGCCCGGATCATTCACCAAAATAACAACCGTTTTTCCTTTAACATCAATGCCTTCATAGTCATTCCACCCATATTCAGGCGCATTAATGCCATACCCGACAAAGACCATATCGCTGGCATTGATTGCGGCCCGTGCAACATTGCGCGTGGTACCAATCACCACTTCGTCGCCATAGGAAAATTCGCCTACCTGTGTGCCGTCGGTGCGGGTTATGGTTAGTGATGTATCAGAACTGGCCTCAATTGAAACCAACGGGACATCTTGAAAATAGCTTTCGCCATTGCCGGGCTGCAAACCCATTGCGCGGAACTCGGACGCCAAATACTGCACCGTTTTTTCTTCGCCTTCGCTGAACGGCGCTCGGCCGCCAAATTCATCCGAAGCAAGGGTTGCGATATGCGTCGCCAGTCCATCTTCATCAATGGTATCACGCCCTGTCGAGTTGTTTGAGCCGCCATCACAAGCGACTAACCCCAAGTAGGCGATCATTGCAAATGCGCCGCTCGTTATAGGCGTCAAAGATTTGCTCACAATTTTACTCCACGATATTAGAGAATACTGGTTTTGTTATTGTTGTGCGGCGGCCTCGACCTGCGCCCAAACGCGCAACAGATTTTCGCCGAGGACCTTGACGATGTCATCATCCGAATAGCCGCGGCGCTGTAAGCCCTCAATAAGGTTTGGATACGCGGACACGTCTTTAAGGCCAATGGGCAGGCTATCCCCCACACCGTCATAGTCAGACCCCACTCCGACATGGTCGATCCCCACAAGGTTCACAACATGGTCAAAATGGTCCAGTGTTTCATCCAAGGTTGCATACGGATAAGGGTTTTCCTGGGCATAGGTCGCGCGAAACTGCTCATCCAATTCATCGCTGTCTTCTTGGCTGGTCTCCGCGAGCCACGCCTCATAAGCAGCGTTCCGACGAGAGCCATAGCTATTGGCTTGTTCCGTCAGGAAGGACGAGCCAAAATTGATCTGGATAACCCCGCCTTCACTCGCCAAGCGCTTGATCATTTCGTCATTCATATTACGTTCAAATCCCGGCGTATAATGACGCGCTGATGAATGTGACGCAATTGCAGGCACATCGGTCAACTCCATTACGTCCCAAAATGCATCATCTGACACGTGAGAGATATCAACCATGATCCCCAAGCGGTTCATTTCCATAACCACCTTCTCGCCAAAGGGGCTTAGCCCGCCCCAGCGTTTATTATCATCATAAGAACTATCAGAAATATGATTGGATAGTGAATGGGTCAGGGTCACATAGGTGATCCCGCGCTCCTTAAAATGCGTGAGATTGGCAAGATTCCCGTCAATCGGCGCGCCATTTTCCATTCCCATGGGCAGGGAAATTTTTCCATCCGCAAAATTACGCCGAATGTCGTCAACACTATAAGCCAGTGCGTATTTTTCAGGCGCCGAGGCGACAATGCCTTCGACCAGATCAATCAAATGATCCGCATGAGCAAATGCCGTTCCGTCCTGTTCCATGTGCGCGGGGATATACACCGACATGAACGCCGCGTCTAAACCACCCGCAACGGCGCGGGGGTAATCAAAATCCCCGCCTTCGGTCGCCATGCTGACATCCTCCATTTTATCATAAAGACGATAAGGAACATCGATATGTGTATCTGCAATGATTGCGCTTTTTGCCAGCTCCGCGGCGGGCATATTGGTCATTTCATGGCCAGCATCTTCGCCGCCACCATCACATGCGGCAAGGCCAAGTGAAGACACAACAAAAAGTGAAAGTGCAAGTTTATGATTGCTGAACATAGTGGGCTCCCCATTGAAACTGAAATTCATTTAGGGGACGTTTCCACGTATCGCCCAACGGGTCAAGCCCGTCTATGCGACAGCACGAAATGATGTCGATTAATTACTCGTCGACGTCGCTGTGGACGTCGAGGTGGAGGTGGAGGTGGATGTCGACGTGGAGGTGGAAGTTGATGTGGAGGTGGAGGTGGAGGTGGATGTGGACGTAGATGTACCACCATCACGGTATCCGTCGTCTGTCCCCGCCTCTAAAATCGCTGCCAAAAGGCCGCCGACAACAGCGCTTGTCATAATAGCCGTAGTGCCGAAGCCTATTCCACCTGAATCATTTGCGATCTTAACGGCCTCCGCGCCCGCGGCGGCGCTGCCACCCTCTTCCTGAGCATAGCCAGAAACGGGTGCCGCGATCACGGATGCGGTCAGGGCAACAGCAGGAAGGGTCTTGCTCAATAAATTCAAAATGATGGGCGTCATGAATGACCACTCCGGGAAATGGGCAAGCCACGATGACCAGCCTCCTGTGCGATTTCACTTAAAGCGCACGGCCATAAAATACAAGCTTTCTGTTCAAAATATGGCGAGAGTTTTCTCAAAACCTTACACAGAACAAAGAAAACCCGGCGATAAGGCCGGGTTTTCATCAAAACTGCTAAAACCTAAGTGAAATACTTAGTTGCCTGCAACGGCTGTCGCTGTCGCTGTAACGGTTACTGTCGTCGTAGATGTATTTGTGCCAGTACCTGTAACTGTCGTCACAATCTGCTCAACTTCTACGACTTCTTCACCGGGCTCGGGATCGGGATCGGGATCGGGATCTGGAGCAGGAGCTCCACGGTCTTTGTTCCCATCAGATGCAGCTTCAACCACAGCTGCAACAAGCGCACCTGCCACCGCTGCAGCCGCCACAATACCGGCCATGCCAGCGCCAACGCCGCCAGCAGCGCCTGCGGAGCCTGCAGCGCCTGAACCAGCAGATCCACTGCCCTCTGACCCCTGCTGCTGAGCGTAACTAATTGTCGGTGACAATGTCAGCCCCGCGGAGAGAACCAGCGCTAATACTAATTTCGACTTTGGCATAAAATTACCCTTCTTATTTAATCCACTGAAATCTTATTCCTTAAACAAGCCAGTAGTTTATTAATAAATTCCTTATCCGCTAGCAAAACTGACCACTCCCCCAAAAACCCCAAGCGAATAGCTTTGAGGTTGTTGCTTTAATGTATCAGTAGATACGAACATCGCTTGATAACAAATATAATACCGCCTGACTAGTCTCTATCTAAAATAATACCCTTTTGATTAGGGGTAGTAGCGCTTTAAGACATTGATTTCAATATCATAATTGCCATTTAACAACCTTTGCTGACTGCGCCAAATAAAGCCATCTGTTTGATCAACCCAGAAGATATTTTTAATCTTTTTATCATTGGTTGATTCGCAGACCTCAACCAGGCGGTGCGTATCATGAAAAATATCCAGTATTTCGATGCGCTCTTCGCCATCAAACATCAATTCACACGCTAGACCGACATTTTTCACGGCCCCATCGATATATTCCAGAGACAGATTATATTTTTCTACATTGTCAATATGATGAGGGTTTTGAGAGAGTATATCAAGTTGGCTACTGCCTTGAAATTGTATATCATTCGGCAGCCCAACAGTGCGAACCACACGACCATATTGGGTAACAATGCTTGCGCTGTCACTGGCAATCCACTGCAACTTGTCGCCATCGACATAGCCTAGCACCATAAGACTGGGCACATTATTTTCAATGGTGGCGAGAATTGTCGCATAGGGAATGCCGTTAATTTGCTCACGTGTGTGCGGGTGGTTCTGCCCCCGACCAAAGATTTGGCTCGCCGCCACGTCGCGCGCATTCGCCCAGACCCCATCATTACCGCATGCCGCAAGCATCATGGTCAGGATGCTCAATGTTACAATAGAAACGTACCTATTTCCTCGTTTTGAAAAGATCATTGCCACTCCGTCGCTGTCGCTGATTGGTTTTAATTAAGCTGCCCACCATTTTTCGTGTGGAAGCTATGCGCGAATTACCCGCCTGTCCAATAAAAGTTTCCTAAAATTGCAGAACAAATGCACACAGCCGTCCCCCAGCATGACAGAGTAAATAATCACCATGACAAACCGGACCCACACGGTAATAATGAACTTTGACTTTTATGTGGTAACGGGGGAAATTAAATGAATAACAATATCATGCTAAAAATCATATTGGCTGTGGCTCTGCTGGCAGGGGGATATTATTTCTTGGTCCCCGCGCAAGTGGACATTGTTGAAAACGAACAAGTCAGCGCTGACCAAGTGACCAATGCCCCGCACAATATCTACACAATTTACGAAGGTCGCGCGATTCCCAGTTTAGCCGACCAAGATCAAAATAATGACGAGCAGGATAATGAGCCAATCATTCTTGATGGTGCAGGCAATACATACAAGATGCGTCCTGCCAACCCCTTTCTTGCTGATATGCTGGACGCCACACCTGTCGGGGAAAGCCGAACATTTTCCATCAGCGCCGAGGACATTCCCGAAAGCGCAAGCGGCTTCGAGGCACGCGATTACATCATTGAGCTGCATGTGAAGCAGCGATTGGATGGACTAGAGATTCCCGGACCTGCTGACCATATTCCTGATGATGCCACAATGACGGATAATGGCATGGGCGTAAAATTCCTGACCCAAAATCCAGCAGGTCAACATCCTACGCTGAATGATGACATCGAGGTGAATTACAATCTGTGGCAAACAGATGGCATCATGTATCATTCCAGCGAACTTGCGGGCGGTGGCACCGATACATTCCCCCTTGGTCGGCTGATCGCCGGGTGGCAAGAAGCCCTGCCCCTGATGCGGACGGGCGAACGAGCGGTGATTTGGATTCCCGGCGCGCTGGCCTATGACCTGCGCGAAGACAGACCCTATGCCCCCAAAGGCATGCTGATCTTTGAAGTGGAACTTGTGTCTATTCCCGGGCCGTCAGTGGCACCCCAAGAATAATCAGAAATAATCAGGAATCAAAGTCCAGAACTACCCTGTCGCTTTGCGGCTTGGACTGACAGGTCAACACATAGCCGGCTTCGAGTTCATCCTGTTCCAGCGCGTAGTTAACCGCCATATCGACCTTGCCTTCGACCAGTTTGGCGCGGCAGGTCCCACAGGCACCCCCTTTGCACGAATAGGGCGCGTCTGCACCCGCGTCTATCGCCGCATCAAGAATGCTGTCTTCATCACCAGCAAATATAAAACTGGACTGCACACCATTGATGGTCACGTTCACCTCAGCGCCTTCAACCGCCGTCTGATTTGCCCGCGCGCTTGCCTCCCCGGGCACATCGTCGGGGCCGGAGATAAACCGTTCTATATGGATAGCCGCGTGATCCACCCCATGCGCCAAAAGGCTAGCCTCCGCCGCGTCCATCATTGGCGCTGGTCCGCAAATAAAAACCTCATCTATGCGACTGACATCAACAAATTTATCCAGCATCAGATCGCATTTTTCACGGTTCAAGAGGCCATTAAAGGCCTCTACTTCGTTCTGCTCTTCTTCCAGCACATGAAAGATGCCTAAGCGATCCATATAGAGGTTTTTCAGCCCTGCCAGCTTTTCCATAAATATGATCGAGGATTTATTGCGGTTACCATAGAAAAGCGTGAAACGACTTTTGGGCTCTTCTTCCAATACGGTTTTGATAATAGAATAGACAGGGGTAATGCCGCTACCGCCGGCAAATCCAACATACGCCTTGGCCGCCCCTGCATCCAGTTCTGTATAGAAATGACCCGCTGGTGGAAACACATCCAGTGTATCGCCCACCTTCAATTCTCGGTTCGCAAAGGTTGAAAAGCGCCCGCCTTTAATCTCCTTCACCGCCACACGCAATTCATCGTCACGGACAGAGGCACAGATAGAATAATTCCGGCGCAAGTCTTCGCCGCCAATTTGGTGGCGCAGGACAATATGCTGACCTTGGATATATGCGTAATCTGCCTTTAGATCCTCTGGCACCGCAAACACAATCGATACAGCGTGTTCGGTTTCGCGGTTAATCTCAGCAATTCCTAATTTATGAAAAGTTTTAGCGGTCACGTTTTTTCCTGTTCAAATACACTTAAAATAATCAAAAGGCTCCAGACAGTCGCTACATTGATAGAGCGCCTTACAGGCTGTTGAGCCAAATTCACTGACCACCTTGGTATTGGTCGAGCCGCATTGTGGGCATTCCACGTCGGTAGGCAAGCCCAAAAGCGCCCCACGCCCCGCGGCTTTACCCATGGGCGGCGCAATACCATAAGCTTTGAGCTTCTCGCGGCCAGCTGCGCTCATCCAATCGGTCGTCCACGCTGGGGATAACTGCATGATCACGCGCACATTTTGGGCGCCAGCACCCAACAAGGCCGACTTGATATTCTCCTGCAACAGCTTGGTCGCCGGGCAACCCGTATAGGTCGGCGTCAAAGCCACCTCTACCGCCCCGTCATCCTTGATATGAACACCGCGCACCATCCCCAAATCCAAAACGGACAAGACCGGGACCTCCGGGTCCAAAACATATTCCAACGCCGCCATATAAGCTGCATGGCGCGACGATGTATCTATCTCAGGTGCGGGAACCATATTACTACCACGATGCTTCGGGATAGGATCGCGGCAGGAATTGCATTTCTGCGAGCAGATGCCCCAAATGTTCTGAATGGTACCCATCATAACGGCCTACGACCAATGTTCTCGGCTCATCAGGGCGGTTTAAGCCGGTTTCTGCCAGAACCTCGTTGATGGCTAAATCCCAGTCTTCACGCAACGCGGCAGCATCCACCGCAATGCCTGCATCAATCAAGGCCTGTTCCTCAGCCGAGACAACGAATAATTCCCCCGTATAGCGCCACAGGTCGTCCAACCCCCGTTGCACATAGCCCTTGCTTTCCAAGGTGCCATCGCCGAGGCGAAACATCCATTCCGTCGAGAAGCGGCGGTGATAGGCAACTTCCTTGGCGGATTTGGCCGCGATCGCCGCAATCGTGGCATCCTTTGATTTGGCCAATTGAGCCAAATAAAGGTCCATGAAGACCGACCACAGGTAAAGACGCACAATTGTCCGCCCCCAGTCTTTGTTCGGTTGTTCCAACAGCAAGTGATTACGGAAATCAAGCACGTCGCGGTGAAAGGCCAGATGGTCCGCATCCCTCGCATCAGCACTTAATTCCGCCGCATAATCGAGATAAAGCTGCGCCGCTCCGATCAGGTCAAGTGACAAGTTGGAGGCCGCAATATCCAGCTCCAACGCGGGTGCATGTCCCAGCCATTCGGACAGGCGCTGGCCGAGAATCAAGCTGCTGTCGCCCAAGCCCAACACGTAATGATAAAGCGCTTTGTTTGCCATGACGCCGCCCCCTTACATATTCTCGATGCCGTCTGGCACCGTATAAAACGTGGGATGGCGATAAATCTTGTCATCTGCTGGGTCAAACAGCGCCTCGGAGTCGGCCGGATCGCTGGCGGCTATTTCCTTGGACGGCACCGCCCAAATGCTGACGCCTTCTGAGCGCCGCGTATATAAATCACGCGCATTTTCAATGGCCATGGCCGCATCCACCGCATGGACACTGCCCACGTGTTTGTGCGCCAAACCATTGCGGGAGCGGATGAAAATCTCGTAGAGGTCCCAATCACCTTTGCTCATTATTTTTTCCTTCATTCCTGTTAGGCAGCGGCGCCGCGTTTTTTCTGTTTGGCAGCATAAGCTTCGGCAGCGGTCCGCACCCATTCGCCATCGCGGTATGCCTCGTTGCGGGCGTCCAGCCGATCACGGTTGCAGCGCCCATCGCCGCGCACCACGGCCCAAAATTCTTCCCAATCTATCTCGCCATATTCCCAGTGACCTGTCTCTTCATTAAATTTCAGGTCAGGGTCAGGAAAGGTCAGGCCAATGGCGTGGGCCTGCGGCACCGTGGCATCAACAAAGCGCTGACGCAGTTCGTCGTTGCTGAAACGCTTAATTTTCCATGCCATCGATTGTGCTGAATGGGTGGACACCTCATCCGGGGGGCCAAACATCATAATGGATGGCCACCACCAACGGTTCATCGCGTCCTGAGCCATGCGCTTTTGCTCATCCGTACCCGCCATCATGGCGGTCATGATCTCGTAACCCTGACGTTGATGAAAACTTTCTTCCTTACAGATGCGGATCATGGCGCGGGCATAAGGGCCGTAAGAACACCGGCAAAGCGGGATTTGGTTGGTCACCGCCGCGCCGTCAACCAGCCAGCCAATGGCCCCAATATCAGCCCAGGTAATCGTGGGATAATTAAAAATGGTTGAATATTTGGCCTTGCCTGTGTGCAACTGATCCAACAAGTCGCCGCGAGAAACGCCGAGGGTTTCAGCAGCGCTATAAAGATATAACCCGTGCCCAGCCTCGTCCTGGATTTTTGCCAGCAAAATCAGTTTGCGGTTTAGGGACGGCGCACGGGTCACCCAATTTCCCTCAGGCAACATACCGACGATTTCCGAATGCGCGTGCTGGGAAATTTGCCGAACCAGCGTATTGCGATAGGCGTCCGGCATATGGTCGCGTGGCTCGATCATCTGATTATCGTCAATGCGGGCCTGAAAAATAGCGTCCTCATCACCTGCTTGGTGCAGGTCCTTCTTGGCGTCCTTGGCTTTTTCGGCCTTGGTTCGCAGATCGGTCGTGTACATTTATTTCTCCCCTAATCGCAAGAGCGTCAAAGAGAGTTTTATAATAATTCGACCGACCGGTCAATTAATTGTCAGTGCGGGTTATGCATCCCAGAAATGGCCGTCCGGATCATCGGGGTATACCCCTAAATGCGCGCCGTGACTTTGATACCCCATCAAACGCCGGATATGATCGGGGTAGCTATCGGCAATTTCTCGCGGGATGGTCAAATACATGTTTTCTTCTTGGCGCAACCAGCCCAGACTATAAGTGGTAATCAGACCCGAGCGCGAACGATCAGACCTATTCGCCCCGCCGCCATGAACAGTCGCGCCCAGATAAAACAAGACGGAGCCTTTCGGCATAACGGCCTGCTCCACATCCTTGTCCTTGATGCCATCAATCTCTCGCATGTCTTGGCTGCCCGGCACCACCCGCGTCGCGCCGTTCTCAACCGTAAAGTCATCAAGCGCCCACATGGCCGAGATTTGAAATTCCACACCGGGTATACGAATTGGATAAAAATCATCATCGCGGTGCAACACCTGCGCGTCTTCGGTGGGGAGAATTTCTATCGCCGTGCTGCTGCCAATCCGGTAACTGGTGCAGTGGCGCTTCAAGACGATATCTGCAACCTGCATCACCAAGGGGTGCGCAATCAGATCGGCAGATGCCCGCGACAGCGCCAATATACCGCTCAGGCGACGGGTCTTATACCCGTTGAAGTCATTCGAAAACTTAAGCCCTTGCGCATCAAACGGGCCGCGCAGATCCTCGGCGATTATATCCATCAAATCCACAGGTGCGCTGTCAGTGACAATCACGCCGCCGTCTTGCAACAGCAATTTTGCGACCTCTTCCGCCGTTGAATTTTTGCCCAATGTGCGCAGCATACCGCCCTACCCCAAACTAAATCCCGATTATACTAACCCTAAATCCTTCAGCTCTGCCAGCAGTTCTTCAGGGATATCATTAGCATCCATGCCGGGGGGCAGGTCGGCGGGGGCGCGCTCACCATCCAAATAGCGCCAGCCCTGAAATGGCCGATGCGCGCGTGGCTCCGTCGCGGTTAAAGGCACGCCGAGAATGAACGCACAGCCCGGCTTACCGCGTTCGGTCACGGCGTCTTCAAACCCCAAAATAGGATTGCGAGCCACGATCCGCCCTTTCACAACCCAGTAAAGCGAGCCTCCATCCAACAATTCGTCCGCACGCTTAGGAAAATTTCGAGTGATATGTTGCACCGCTTGCTGGCCCTTGTAATCAAAGGCCCGGCGACGATGCCAATTGATGACATCATCCAGTGTTTCTGCCCCTACGCAGAGTTTGATCAGTTGTACCCCCACGTGGCTAGTCCTCGATTTCCATCAGACCCTCGGTTGCTGCGTGTTGAAAGCGGGGGTCGGTGGCAAAGCTATCATAAATGCTGAACAGATAGTTCAGGTCTTCAATCCAAGGGAATTCCAGATGCCCAACCGCCGCCACCAAATAATCAGGAAAACGCACCACCGCGCCCAGCGAAGTGCAGGCCTCCAACACCAGATGTGAAAGTCGCCCCAAAAAGAAAATGCGTTCAATCAAGCGCGCGCCATAATGCGGGCCAACATTTGCAACTTCTTCGCTGGCTTGACGGGCCACGGCGATCAGCAATGCCTTTTCCAATCGCACATATTTTTCGATGGGCGGGGACCTACCAAGTTCTTCGTCCTTGGCCAATTTTATGGCCTTGGCGCGAGCTGCCGCGGGTAGACCCTGAAAACCGCTGCCGAGCCAAAACATGACCCGCTGCATCAACACGTCCAACCGCGCGCCCTTGATCAAGAAATCATCACCGCCCGCAAGCAGGCCTTGCCGCAGGACCGAAATATCATCATAGCCGGTAAAGAATAATAGCGGTGCGCGCTTCAACCCCTCTTGGGTGAGTTCGTCACAAAAATCAAAGCCCGTTTTCTCCGGCATTTCCACATCGGACACGATCACCCGTGGGCGGTATTGGCGCGCCATGTCCACGCCCATATCCACATCTGAGGCAACAATGACTTCAACCCCCCGTTTTTCAATCGCGCGGGAATAAAGCTGCGCGGCCACCGGTTCGTCATCAATCAACAAAACCGACGCGCGCGCTTTCTTAATTGAATTGGGCTTATTTGAATTGGGGGCCATCATCGCGCCTTTCTGATTCACATCAGAAAAGTAGCGGCTAGCCCAAGAAAAGCGAGGAAGCCCACAACATCAGTAATGGTTGTTACAAATACCGTCGACGACACAGCCGGGTCAATATTCATACGGTCCAGAACCAATGGCACCATAATGCCCGACAAGCCCGCCACAATCATATTCAAAACCATTGCCGCACCAATTACCAAACCCAAACCGGCACTGGCAAACCAAAACGCCGCAACCACCCCCATAAGCACGGCCAGCAACGCGCCATTGGCAAGGCTTACGAATAATTCCTTGGTCACGATACGCGCCGCGTTTGCTGATGTCAGTTCCCGCGTTGCCAAGGCCCGAACCGCCACTGTCATGGTTTGCGTCCCAGCGTTGCCCCCCATGGACGCGACAATGGGCATCAGGATCGCCAAGGCAACCAACTCTTCGATCGACGCTCCAAACTGGGCAATGACGGCCGACGCTAAAATAGCCGTTAACAAATTGACCAACAGCCAACCAAAGCGCGTCTTGGTAATTTCCCGCACCGAGATATTCACGTCACCTTCACTAACACCAGCAAGGGCGAGGATATCTTCTTCGGCTTCTTCGTCAATAACGTCAACGATATCGTCAATTTTGACCACACCCACCAAACGCCCAGCATTATCAACCACAGCAGCGGAAACCAGATTATACCGCCGGAACCGATCAGCCACTTCTTCTTGGTCCATTTCGACGGGAATCAGGGTCTGTTCGGTCTGCATGATATCCCCCACCAATGTTTCGCGGGGGCGGCGCATGATTTTACTCAGCGCCATCGTGCCAATTGGATGATACTGCGGGTCAACCACAAAAATTTCCCAAAAATCGTCAGCGATTTCATCTTCGGAACGCAAATAATCAAGCACCTGACCCACGTTCCAAAACGGCGCCACAGCAATCAGCTTACGCTCCATCATGCGGCCAGCGGTGTCTTCAGGGTAGGAAAGCAATTCTTCAATCGCAATACGGTCCTGATCCGAGACCTGCTCCAAGACCTCTAACTGCGCGGTTTCGTCCATTTCCTCTAGGACGTAGGCCGCATCATCAGAATCCATCTGGCTCAAGGCGCCAGCGATGTCAGACGATTCCATTTCGCTGATAACATCTTCGAAGGCTTGACCTTCAAGCTCCGGCAGAATGTCGGGGTCCAATTGATCGCCAAGAATATGCACAAGCTCTTTACGATCACCATGGGGCAGCAGTTCAAAAACGTCAGCCAAGTCGGCGGAATGCACGGGTTCCACCAGTTCCGAAACGCGCTCCCCATCGCCTGCACGAACGGCCTCACTCAGATCGCGCACCAATTCAGTCTGTTGCTCCAGCTCCTCTTCCGCTGATTGAACAGCGGACGCAGACGCCTGCACGTCGGCGTCTTCTTCCTCTGGATTCAAATCATTTGGTTGCTGGGACATGGCTCCCCCTTTTGCCCGCTGTCTGCTTTGGCACCTGCTGGAAAATTCAGACAAGATCATACTATGCGTTTGATATTAAAATGAAAAGAACAAGCGGTAGAAATATTTCACAGGCATATGAATGACCGCCTATTGCCCAAACTGGTCATATCTGAAATGCTTGTCAGTTCATGATGAGAAGGATGAGGGGCGATGCAAAAGATATTCATTCTATCCGGCGTCACGCTGCTGTTGGTTTTTATCCTCGGCGGTCAATATATGCGGGACTTCGTCCCCACACTTACGGGCCAGGATGCGTTTGCGCGCATGGCGTGGCGGGCCAATCACATCTATTTGATGTTTGCAGGGCTATTGCACCTTTTCGTGGGATTGTATTGGTCAGCCCCAGACAGCGGCTGGAGTGGCTGGGTCAAGCGCGTGGCGTCGCTGCTTGTCTTCATCGCGGGGCCGCTGCTGGTGTATGCGTGGCTTAACGACCCAAGCCATGGCGGCTATGAGCGGATATGGACAGCATTTGGACTGTTTGCGGTATTTGGCGGGGGACTGCTGCTGGCTGTGGCACGCGTGAAAGAGCTGAAAGACGCACGCCCCTAATCAATATAAACAAGAAACCCCACAAGGCTTAACCTTGCGGGGTTTCAAAATGGTGCGGTCGAGAAGACTCGAACTTCCACGGGATACAATCCCACAGCGACCTCAACGCTGCGCGTCTACCAATTCCGCCACGACCGCAAATTGGATGCTCGACTTAGCAAATGCCGAGGCTCGCATCAAGCCACAAAAGGTATTCCCTGAAAAATAGTATGAAAATTTATTTGATGTGATAAACGGGTGCGCGCTCTTACCGCCACAAATCACCGGAAATCAACCCAGATACTAGCCCATATCCTAACGATGCAATTCCGTGATCGAGACGCCAATTTTTTCACCGATCATCATAATCTCACCGCGACCAATCAGGTTACCATTGGCATAGACCCAACAACTATCTTCATGGGTGGTCGCCAGATCGATCACAGCCCCACGGCCCATCTTCAACAATTGTTTTATGGGCATTTCCGCATTGCCGAGCACGACACTGAGTTCCACGACGACTTTATCTATGGCTGCCATTTCTCTATCCTTTGGGGGAATGACGACGTTATTTTCACGCCTCTCGCCCCTTATTCTGCTTGCAGCATCCCTAAACAGGGTTACTTTTTCATTAATCTTTCGATTAAACCTGTTTTTATCATTATCTACAAAAACTTGGCATTCATCTTAATACGTCTTATGTAGCACGTATGACCGCCACAATAAAATCAGAAAATACACCCGATCATCCGCTTGAATGGCGGATCGCAAGCGCACTTGTCCCCTATGAAGAGGCGCTCGAGACCATGGAATCACGGGTCGCCGCAATTCACGCGGGCGATGCGGGCGAGTTGGTGTGGCTATTGGAGCACCCGCCCCTTTATACCGCTGGCACATCGACCAAGGAACAAGACCTGCTTGATGCGCGCTTTCCCGTGCATAAAATTGGTCGCGGCGGCGAATTGACCTATCATGGCCCCGGTCAGCGCGTTGTTTATTTCATGCTGGATCTGAACAAGCGCGGCCGCGACATACATAAATTCGTGCACAAGCTTGAAGCCCTGATCATTGCTGCGCTGGCCAACTTTGGCGTTAAAGGCGAGATGCGCGATGACCGCATTGGCGTTTGGGTGGTGAACCCGGACGGCTCAGAAAATAAAATCGCCGCCATTGGCGTGCGGGTACGGAAATGGGTCAGTTTTCATGGCATCGCGATCAATGTGACCCCGGACCTGAGCCATTATGGCGGCATTGTCCCCTGCGGCATCCGCGAACACGGTGTCACATCATTGACGGAATTGGGAATTCAGGCAACTATGGCGCAAGTGGACGAGGCGCTGAAAGCGGCGTTTCAATCAGTGTTTGAAAACGAGGAGCACAAATAATGGCGAACGAAGGTTATCATGAACCCATCGGGGAATTGAGCGACGAAACCCGCGATATGCACCGGGCGATCACATCCCTGATGGAGGAATTAGAGGCGGTTGATTGGTACAACCAGCGTGTTGATGCCTGTAAAGACAAAGAGCTTGCCGGCATTTTGGCCCATAACCGCGATGAAGAAATTGAACATGCTGCGATGGTGCTGGAATGGATCAGGCGTCGCAATCCTGTCTTTGATAAGGAACTCAACAACTTCCTCTTCACCGACAAGCCGCTGACCCACAAGTAAATAATTGAGCCATCTAACCCAGCTCATTCTCTGTCCTAAAAGCTATCAAAGCTTGCGCTAAAAGATTCATAATGCTACTAAAAGTGGCAAATATTGAACCATTGCGAGGTAGGTATGAGCCAAGTTAAGATGTCATTGTCTGCCCTTGTTGTGTTGTTATTGACGGGCTGCTCATTTTCCAAAAATATTGAGATTGGCGAGCAATATGTCGCCAACTTTCACCTCCTTTTGAGTAAAGGTCAGATAGACGAAATTATGTTAGGCACTAGCGCCGAGTGGACGGAGCAACATACAAAGGCGGCCCATAATCTCCTGATCAATGTTCAGAGTTTTTTCGGCTTCGTCATCAGTTCTGAACAAGTTGATTGGGGTGCCAAGTCCAGTTTTGGCGGCAAAAGTACGGTAACGCTGATACAAGATACAACCTTTGAGAATGGCTCAGCCAAAGAGACATTCGTTCTTGAGATAGTCGAAGGCACGGCCTTGCTGTACAGCTATAATATTAAACTGGCACCCGAAATATTGAAATTGTATCAGAGTTCCCGCGCTCGCGAAACTTGATGAGTATCCTCAAGCCGTTTTAAGAATCTCGAAGCCCTCGCCTGCGGGCTTTGCACAGTGTCTTGAAGTCACGTCTTTGACCTTGGAGAGGGGCGAGCCGTCCCAGAGGGCGTTCAGCATGTCCTCAACCAGATGTGATGGGCCGGAAAAAACCGCTTCGACATCGCCAGAGCGCAGATTACGCACCCATCCGTGCAAGCCCAAGTCGGATGCTTTTTCGCGCACCCAAGCGCGGTACCAAACCCCCTGCACCCGGCCAGAGACAATGACATGCACGGATTTGGTTTCTTCACTCACACCTGAAATTCCATGATCACATCATCCACGGCCAAGGGGTCGCCCTGCCCGGCGTTAATCCTAGCAATCACGCCGTCTTTTTCGGCGCGCAGGATATTCTCCATCTTCATGGCCTCAACCACACAGAGTGCCTGTCCAGCCTTCACCTCGTCGCCCTCGGCCACATTGACACTGACCATCAAACCCGGCATCGGGCATAGCAGAAGGCTGGACGTGTCCTTTGCAACCTTTTCAGGCATATAGCCATAAAGCGCCGCGGCACGGGGGCTGAGCACGGCCACATCGCGGCTGACACCATCGCTGGTCAGTCTGTAGCCCTTGGGCAGAACGTCGATTTCGATGGAAATATGCCGACCCGCTATCTCTCCTACAAAAACAGGCATCCCCGGCACCCAGTCGCTGACCAATTCAAGATGATCCCCGTTCAACGAAATATCCGCGCCATCATCGTGAAGGACCACGCCGATCTCATATTGTACACCATCAAGGACGACAATATGGACGTCTTCGTCGTCGCCCGTGATGCGCCAGCCATCGACCGCACGCAGATAGGCCGCGGTTGCCACCATGGCCGCCCCGACCTCAGCATTGAGCGTACCACCACTAAAACCGTCCGCATATTCTTCGGCGATAAAGGCCGTGGTTATGCGGCCCGCCTGAAACCGCGGATGCGCCATGACCGCTGACAGAAAGGGAATATTATGGGAAATTCCACGGATATAATAGGCATCCAGCGCATCGCGCATGGTGGCAATGGCCCCGTCCCGCGTCGCTTCCCATGTCACCAGTTTGGCGATCATGGGATCATAAAACATGGTAATCTCGGCGCCTTCATAAACGCCAGTATCGACGCGCACATGGTCATCCTCGGCGGGCGGGACATAACGGGTCAGACGCCCAATGGATGGCAGGAAACCACGAAACGGGTCCTCGGCATAGACCCGGGATTCCATGGCCCAGCCGTTGAGCTTCACGTCCTTTTGCGTGATCGACAGCTTTTCACCATTGGCCACGCGCAGCATCTGTTCCACCAGATCGACGCCGGTGATTTTCTCGGTCACAGGGTGTTCGACCTGTAGGCGGGTGTTCATTTCCAGAAAATAGAAATTGCGGTCTTTATCGACAATAAATTCGACAGTGCCAGCCGAATAATAGCCCACAGCGGCCCCCAGCGCGATGGCCTCGGCGCCCATTTTTTCGCGGGTCGCAGAATCAAGGAATGGGCTTGGTGCTTCTTCGATCACCTTTTGGTGGCGGCGCTGGATCGAACATTCGCGCTCGCCCAGATGAATGATATTGCCGTGCTTGTCCCCTAGGACCTGAATTTCAATATGGCGCGGCTCTTCAATGAATTTCTCAATGAAAATACGGTCATCGGCAAAGCTTGATTTGGCCTCATTACGGGCAGAGGTAAAGCCCTCGCGCGCTTGCGCCCCGTCATAGGCAATGCGCATGCCCTTACCACCACCACCGGCGGATGCCTTGATCATCACGGGATAGCCAATCTGGCTCGCGATTTTTGCGGCCTCGTCCTCGTCCGCGATCAGGCCCATATAGCCGGGTACGGTGCTGACACCCGCGTCGGCTGCAATTTTCTTCGACGTGATTTTATCACCCATGCTGGTGATGGCCTTTTCGCCCGGGCCGATGAAGACCAAGCCCGCCTTTTCAACGGCCTTCAAAAAGCCCGCGTTTTCCGACAAAAAACCATAACCGGGATGGATCGCCTCGGCGCCTGTTTCCTTACAAGCGGCAATAATTTTATCGCCAATCAGATAGCTTTCAGCAGCGGGCGGCGGGCCAATGAAGACCGCCTCGTCCGCCATGGTGACATGCTTGGCGTCCATATCCGCTTCGGAATAGACCGCCACGGTTTTAATACCCATGGCGCGCGCCGTTTTGATCACCCGACAGGCAATTTCACCACGATTGGCTATGAGAATTTTTTTGAACATCTATCAGCCCTCGCCATCATCTTTCTTTTCGCTGTTTGCCTGCGACAAAGCAGCGCCAAAAACGATGCCCATTGCAACCCCCAAGCCGACATTATCCATGGCGGCACCGATGGCTGCGCCGAACGCCACACCAAGACCCACAAACGTGCCTGTCCTTTTTTCCTTATCGTTCATTTTCTGGCCCCCTAAAGCGGCATGTTGGCGTGTTTTTTCCACGGGTTTTCAAGTTGCTTATTCTCGAGCACTTCCAGCCCGCGCGCGATGCGGCGGCGGGTGGAATGGGGCATGATCACATCGTCGATAAAACCTTTGGCGGCAGCAACAAACGGGTTGGCGAATTTTTCTTCATATTCTGCCGTGCGTTCTGCGATTTTCTCCGGATCGTCTTTTTCATTGCGGTAAAGGATTTCCACAGCCCCCGAAGCCCCCATCACGGCAATTTCAGCGGTGGGCCACGCATAATTCAGGTCGCCGCGCAGGTGTTTCGATGCCATCACATCATAGGCGCCGCCATAGGCCTTGCGCGTAATGACGGTGATTTTCGGCACCGTTGCCTCGCCGTAAGCATAAAGCAGCTTCGCCCCATGTTTGATGATGCCGCCATATTCCTGCGCTGTGCCGGGCAGGAATCCGGGCACATCCACCAGCGTAATAATGGGAATGTTGAAACAATCGCAAAAGCGCACAAAGCGCGCCGCTTTTTTCGACGAATTGATATCCAGACACCCCGCCAGAACCATCGGCTGGTTGGCGACAATCCCCACGGAGCGTCCGTCAATACGGGCAAATCCAGTGATGATATTTTTGGCGTGGTCGGGCTGGGTTTCGAAAAAGTCGCCCTCATCGACAATTTTATGCACCACCTCGTGCATATCATAGGGTTTATTGGCATTGGAGGGTACCAGCGTATCCAAGCTGGCCTCGACCCGCTGCGGGTCATCAAAGCTATCGCGGCGGGGTGGTGCCTCGCCATTATTCAGTGGCAAGAAATCATACAGCCTGCGAATCTGCATCAGAGTTTCAATATCATTATCAAAGGCGCCATCAACAACGCCGGACTTGACCGTATGGGTGGATGCGCCGCCCAGTTCTTCTTGAGTCACCACCTCATTGGTGACGGTTTTCACCACATCCGGCCCGGTGACAAACATGTAACTGGTATCGCGCACCATGAAAATGAAATCCGTGAGGGCGGGTGAATACACTGCCCCACCGGCACAAGGCCCCATGATCACGCTGATCTGGGGGATCACGCCCGATGCCAACACATTCTGCTGGAACACGTCCGCATAGCCCGCCAGCGACGCGACACCTTCTTGAATGCGCGCACCGCCCGAATCATTCAGGCCGATCACAGGTGCACCCACCTTCATCGCCATATCCATAATTTTCAGGATCTTTTCCGCGTGGGTCTCCGACAGCGATCCGCCAAAGACTGTGAAGTCTTGGCTGAACACATAAACCAGCCGCCCATTGATGCACCCATTCCCAACAACCACACCGTCGCCGGGTATTTTTTTGTCGCCCATACCAAAATCGGTTGAGCGGTGCTCTTTGAAGGTATCAAATTCTTCGAAACTGCCTTCGTCGAGCAGAACGTCGATACGTTCCCGCGCGGTCAGTTTGCCCTTGGCGTGTTGGGCGTCGATACGCTTTTGCCCGCCACCAAGCGCTGCCTCGGCGCGGCGTTTCTCCAAGTCATGAATCATTTCACGCCCCATATGGGGGGCGCCCATCGACCCGTGATCCCCGGCAAACCATTCCGGCCAGATATCTTCCATCTTTTCCCCAAGATGATCAGCAATGGCCTGATTGGCGCGCGGCACTGGTTGGCGCAAGGCCAAACGCGTGGCGGAATCTGAAAGTCCGGCATCACGGGCAATTGCCGCAAGGGTTGAGCCGGATTTACGTACAGCACCCTTGATATCTTCGGCATGTCGGTTTTTTGGAAACATTGAAAACCCCTGCTAACTGAATGTTCGCGCCCATATACAACCAAATGAGCCAATTAACGAACGTTAGTTAGCATAAGTATTCGATAGTTTCAACAGAAATTAATCTTTATTTACAATGTATTAGATAGATCTAATGTAATGAATAAATTATTCAAGGCGCCCCACTTGCGCAATATTTATGCCCTCGCCGCCCGCATAAAGCGCGTTGCAGCATCAAGGGCCAAAAACTTACTGTCAGAGCTTGCCTTGGCTTCCCCGTCTTCGCCGTATTGTTCATTTTGAAATTCTTCATCCAGCTGAGCAGCCGCCCAAACTGCGGGGGCATCGGCATGTCCTTCGGCCAGTGCCAGCGCCAAAACCAGCGAGCCAGTGAGCTTGGTTGCACTATTGAGCGCCGCAAGCACCATGTCGTTGCACCCATCAACCCGCTTTCTGATGGTTTGCAGGCTATGTTGGGGTTGTTCAACTGGGATGACCCCTTCGGTCAAAACCATGTTCACGCCAAAGCGTTCTTCCGCCCAGTCTATAAATGGGTCCCACATGGTCTTTTGCCGCGTGACCAACTCATCCGGCTCCGCGGCGCGGTAACAGAGCAAATCACTGCCTGCAAAGGCGGCGGTTTCTTCAATAATTTCGTCACGCGCCGCTTTCACACGGTCAATGGCCGCATAGGCGATCGCTGTCAGCGGCATCGCCGCCATATCCAGTTCTTCGCCCTGTGCGTTCCATTCATCCCTGATCAAACCTGCAAGGTCTTCGCTAAAGACCTCCAGCACGCGGCGCGCGGGCGTTTTGATTGGCTGGGCATCCAACACAATCGCAAAGCGCGCACCAGTGCGTTCAATGCGGGCTTCTTTATAAAAGCGTTTCATAAATTACTCTTCATTCTTGGAGGCTTCTAATTTGTTGTCTGGCGTATTGCGCGCCAGTTTGCGCCGCAGGTGGCGCGATTGCTTGCGGCGGGAATGATGTAACTTCTCTTCGGTGCCACTTTCCGACTTATAGACATTAAATGTTGAGGAACTGTCATTGTCGTCACGCGGTTGACCCAATTCGACCCCGCGCCCCAACAGGCGCAAACCAATCCTCGGCACTCTGTAACACAGCAGAAAAAACAAAGCCAAGAGAACCCCCATCGTGATCGAAACAATAAAGGCCTCGTGGCTATAGGTCAGGTCGAACAATTCTTCTTCGAAGACATAAGCCAAAATGGTCAAGAGCATCATAACCGCCGCCAGCACCAAAAACACCGTGAGGCGCTCATGCACGGCGTCAGGGTGATAGATGTCCCGCTCCCCCTCGTCAGTGGAGCACGCCGGGCCTTCTGCTTTTTGTTCGTCCGACATTTGATATTCTGGCGATGCCAGCCCCTAGCCTATCAGGCGTTGGACCAAGCCCTGCACTTGGTCATAATCGTTTGCAACATGATGGGCACCGGCCGCAACCAATTCATCGGCTGGGTGGTAGCCCCAAGAAACGCCAATCGCGGAAGCCCCCGCATTGGTCGCCATCAGCATATCATAACTGGTGTCGCCAATCAGCACTGTGTTTTCTTTTCCAGCCCCTGCTTCTCTCATCGCCTTTTCCAACATTTCCGGGTGCGGCTTGGATGGATTGCCGTCTGCGGTCTGAATGGTCACGAAATAGGGTTCCAAATCATGCAGCTTCAGGGTGTTTCTCAGACCCCGACCGGACTTGCCTGTGGCGATTCCCAACAAATAGCCCGCCTCATCCAAGGCCTCAATCGCCTCTCGCGTGCCGGGATAAAGCGGTTCGTGATTATGATTCTGTCGAAGCTCGCCAAACGCATCGCGGTAATGGGCGACAATTTCTTCCACTGTTGCATCACTGTGGCCGGGCATCAATTGTTTCACTGCATTGAATAGGCTTAAACCCACAACACGCCGCACGGCTTCGTCCTCAGCGGGGGGTAGCCCCATGCGTTCGCAGGCCGCACGCATGCCCTGAAGGATCATGTCCTGACTGTCCACCAGCGTTCCATCGCAATCAAACACCACCAATTTTAGTGCATCACTCATATTTTCAATCTTCTAAACTTATTCATCTTCGACAAAGGCCAATTGACCATCATCTTCGTTAAACCCAAGCAGGTCCCACGTGTCCTTCATATGGCGCGGCAATGGCGCGGTTACAACTAGGTTTCCGCGGGCGCGCGGCAAAGTAATACTGCGGGCATGTAGATGCATTTTTTTCGATACGCTGCCACCAAGAAAGGCCTCCTCGCCGCCATATTTACCATCGCCCACAATCGGGTGACCAATTTCCGCCATATGCAGACGCAATTGATGGGTTCGTCCCGTGACGGGCTTCAAGACCATCCAACTGGCGCGGCGGTTGGCATTATCAATACGGTGATAATCTGTGACCGATGGCTTGCCATCCTCTGTCTCGACCATGCGCTCACCAAGACGACCAGGCAACTTGTCCATCTTCATCTCAATGCGACCACGGGGATGGCGGGGCATACCCACCACCAACGCCCAGTAAATTTTCTCTGTTTCGCGACGACGAAACGCCTCGGTCAATTCCTTGGCAGCCTTAGACGTTCGCGCCAACACGAGAACGCCAGAGGTGTCTTTGTCCAATCTGTGTACCAATTTCGGGCGAGAATCGCCGGGCCTTGCCAATGCACTCAACATCCCATCCAAATGGCGCGTTGTGCCGCTACCGCCCTGCACTGGCAATCCAGCGGGCTTGTTAATGGCAATGAGGTCGTCATCTTCATACAAGACCGCCGCTCGCAGCATCTGGGCATCTGCGTCACTAACACTATGTTCGGTCGGCTGCGCGGCGCTGATCTCGTCTGCGCTCAGATGCAGCGGTGGTACGCGGATTTCCTGCCCCGTATAGACCCGGTCACTGGCCTTTGCCCGCGCGCCAGAAATTCTGATTTGCCCCTTGCGCAGCAATTTCGACAGGTTGCCAAATTTTAACGCCGGATAATGTCGCTTAAACCATTTATCTAAACGGATATCGTGATCGTCTTGGGTCACGATTTTCTTTTCTACGCCACTCATAACCCGGCCCCAAACACCATCTTAGCAAGCCACATGCCCGCGAACAGGCCCAGCACCGACAGCACCAGCGACCCGGCCACATAGAGCGCAGCCGCCGCAAACTGATTACGCTCGACCAGCAGTACGGTTTCCAGTGAAAAGGTAGAAAATGTCGTGAACCCGCCCAACACACCAACGGCCAGAAATGCTCTCAATTCTTCGGACATTTGCAGGCGGACCGCCAAGCCCGCGACCAGCACCCCCATCAGGAACGACCCAATGATATTGACGCCCATGATCCCAACTGGAATACCCAGAACAGACGTATGACCAAAGACCAACGCAATGCGGTGCGCGATAAAATGCCGCGCCACCGCGCCAATCGCACCACCAAGGGCTATTGCAAGAACCATCTGCATTTATAAATCTTCTGCAAAACGCACGATAAAACGGCGGTTTTGCTTGCCTTTATTTTCTATTTTAGAAATGACCACTTGGCCAATCTCTGCCGTGGACTTCACGTGGGTCCCGCCGCAGGGCTGCACGTCAACATCTTCGATCTCTAATAACCGTATCCGGCCTGCCCCGCGTGGCGGCTGCACCGACATGGTGCGCACAAGCCCGGGGTTGGCATCCAAGTCTTCGTCGGTAATCCAGCGGGTGCCAATCTTGTGATTTTCCGCAATGACAGCGTTTAGTTTTTCACTCAATTCTATCTTGTCCGGCGGGCCATCCGGCAGATTAAAATCAAGACGCGCCTTATCAGCAGCCAGATTGCCGCCCGTGACATCCCCATCGATGAGCGAGCACAGCACATGCATACAGGTGTGAAAGCGCATATGACGATAACGTCGGTCCCAATCCAGCACTGCGTGTACCTTGTCGCCAACCGCTGGCAAGATGTCGTCCTCTGCCACGATATGCACCACATCGCCCAGGCTGTCGCCTTTACGGGCCTCTGTAATGCGAATTTCATCGCCACTTTCAAGTTTAAGCACACCGGAATCCCCCGGTTGCCCGCCGCCCGTGGGATAGAACACCGTTCGCGACAAGCGAATACCGTCTTCGCCGACGCTGATCACTTCAGCATCACAAGATTTGAGATAGGCATCATCTTGAAATAACAGGTCCATTGGCTCACCCTAGCTCGCGTCGTCATTATTGTTTCTTGGCAGCTTTTCGCGCAGTCCAGCCCAATAGTCCATTCGTTTTTTCACGTCGCGCTCGAATCCCCGTTCCATAGGCACATAAAATTGCTCACGCCCCATGTCGTCGGGGAAGTAATTCTGTCCGGAAAAGCCATGCTCGGTATTGTGGTCATAGTCATAGCCTTTGCCATAACCTAAATCCTTCATCATCGCCGTCGGCGCATTCAGGATATGTGCAGGCGGGTTCAGGGACCCGGTGGCCTTGGCGGCCCCCTTAGCAGCCTTTTCCGCCACATAAGCCGCGTTGGATTTGGGCGACGTCGCCAAATAAATAACCGCCTGAACAATCGCCAACTCGCCCTCGGGGGAGCCAAGAAATTCAAAAGCGTCTTTCGCGGCAAGGGTCTGTGTCAGCGCTGCTGGGTCGGCGAGACCGATATCTTCCGAGGCAAACCGCACCAATCGGCGCAGGATATAAAGCGGCTCCTCCCCTGCCACAAGCATCCGTGCAAACCAATACAGCGCTGCATTGACGTCTGATCCGCGCAGTGATTTGTGCAGCGCGCTAATCAGATTATAATGACCGTCCCGGTCTTTGTCATACTGCGGCGCCCGGCGTTGCAGCACCCGCCCCATGGACTGCGTATCAAGCAGGTCTTCCCCCGCTATGGAATATAATGTTTCAGCTAAATTCAATAGATAGCGCCCATCCCCATCAGCCATCGCCAGAAGGCTTTGCCGCGCGTTTTCATCCACGGGTAAGGGGCGACCTTCTAGGGCCTCGGCCCGTTTCACAAGCGCCGACAACCCATCTACATCCAGTCGGTGCAACACCATAACCTGCAAGCGTGACAATAAGGCTGCGTTCAATTCAAACGACGGGTTCTCGGTTGTGGCCCCAACCAGAACAATAGTGCCATCTTCCACATGAGGTAAAAACCCATCTTGTTGGCTGCGGTTAAAGCGATGTATTTCATCCACAAATAAAAGCGTACCGCGGCCCGTGCGGCGACGGGTTTTCGCAGCATCGAAAACTTTACGCAAATCAGCGACGCCAGAAAATATCGCGGAGATTTGTACAAATTCCAGACCGCCCACATCAGCCAACAGGCGCGCGATGGTGGTCTTTCCCGTACCCGGTGGCCCCCAAAGAACCATCGACTGCAATCGGCCCGCCGCAACCATCCGACCAAGCGGCGCGTCACTTGCCAATAAATGGCCCTGCCCGACCACATCGCCTAAAGATTTCGGGCGCAAACGGTCGGCCAGCGGCTGGGTTTTATCAGCAGCGGCATTAGGGTCGTCATTGGTCGCAAACAAATCGCTCAATGGATTGCATTCCTAAGGTTTAATTATTGGCGACAACTAAATGACCGCGCCCCAATGATGCCGCACTCATAAACCTGACCATCGCGGCGAAAGCGGTAGGTATAGTCTTCCCGAATATCTTCTAATGCGCGTTCCAAATCATCCACCACAGTTACAGTCTCGCCGTTCAGGCTCAACAAGATATCGCCAGGGCGCACCAACTGTCGCCGCGCCGCAGGACTGCGGCGGTCCACAGAAATAACCATGATCCCGCGCGTTAGCTGGTCCAAGCCCAGCTCCTCAGCATATTTGGGCGATAGATTGGCAACCGTCACCCCCTGAAACAGGTGACGCCCTTCTAACAGGGTGATATCGCGCGCCGGGTCCTCGGGCGGCTCTTCTAGGCGAACTGATACCGTCATGCGGCTATTCCCGCGCAAAAGGGTAAACGCCGTGCGCTCGCCCACAGGCGCGGTCGCAACGCGGAAACTCAAACCCTGCGGGTCAATAACCTCACGCCCTTCGACAGCAATAATAATATCGCCCGCGACAACACCGGCACGGTCTGCGGGGCCACCTTCATAGATATTGTTTACAATGACGCCGCCCGGTCTGGGCAGGCCTAGGCTTTCTGCGATCTCGGCCGAGACCCCCTCGCCCCACGCGCCGAGCCAAGGGCGGATGATTTCGCCATCATTCATCGCCGCAGCGACAACAGATGCCACCATATTGGACGGAATGGCAAAGCTGATGCCGTTATTTTCACCCGCGCGCGAGAAGATGGCGGTATTAATCCCAATCAAACGTCCGTCCACACCCACCAGCGCTCCGCCGGAATTCCCCGGATTGACCGCGGCGTCGGTCTGAATGAAAAACTGAAAATTGGAAATACCCACCTGCGTGCGCGCGGTCGCAGATACAATACCTGATGTCACCGTCTGGCCCACGCCAAAGGGGTTGCCAATGGCCAGAACCAGATCACCAACCTCAACATCATCGCTATCATGCAGTTCCACCGTGGGTAACGCCTCGCCGCGCGGATCGATTTTGAGAATCGCCAGATCCGTGCGCTCATCCGCCAAAATGACGCTGGCTTCAAATTCGCGACGGTCCGCCAGCACCACGCGGATGCTATCTGCCTGACCGATCACATGGTTATTGGTCACGATGACCCCATCCGCGGCCACAATCACGCCAGAACCAAGCGAGCCTTGGACGCGCTCCCGCGGCATGGAAAAGGGGTTGTTTTCACCAAAAAAGCGACGGAAAAACGGGTCGTCAAAAATGGGCGACTGGCGCACTTCGACCACACGCTGGGTATAGATGTTCACCACCGCGGGCGCGACCTGTTTGACCAACGGTGCAAATGACAGGCTGATCTGCGCTTGATTTTGCGGCACCACTTGTTGGGTTTGCGCCGATACCCCGGAAATAACCATTACGGCAATGACAGCAAAGAGTGAAACTATCTTTTTCATCTGATTCAATACCTTTTGAAAAACAGCATGGTTCAATGTTCTATATCTAGCAAACTCAAGCATGCATGAAAAGATGGGTGGCATTAAACACTGGCCACAAGACACCCAAGTTTAAACGACCTTGAGTTTTTCATCCAAATGACCGCGCAGCCGCCCCCAATAACCATCATCCAACACACGGCAGGACATATCGTTGGCTGGTTGGGTTCCATCTATTTCGCCGCCATCCACCAATATGGTTGGCGATGGCCAACTGGCAAGTCCCTTATCGCAGTCCTGTGCGCCAGTATCAATCCGGTTCAGCTCAAATTGTGCACGGCCCAATTGAGTCAGCAGGGTCTTTAACTGTGCCAATGCAGGTGCCGCATTGGGGCAGCCATCAAAGGCCAGAAAATGAATAGAAATACGCTTAGTCATAAGGTCGCCATTTAAGTTGGTCATCCATATGGCGCAAGCCGTATTTATCCGCCAGGGCAACCACCTCGTCCAAGGGGATCGCATTCAGGTCCCCACGGTGACCTTCTACGTCTGTCGCCATGAAAATGGAATTATAGATCGCTTCTTGGGTGGCTTCTTCGACCGCCATGAACAGGCTTGTCATATTATCATTGGCAACCAGCGGCGGCACGTCCACCAAACCATCGGCATCATCATAAGGAATGGTATAGGCGGTTGAAAAGGCCACCGCATAGTCGCCCGAGCCATTGCTCATCACCGCCCGCGTACGACCAAGACCGGTCATGGCCCGGCGCGCCATGCGCTCTAATGACCGTGCATCAAGCGGTGCGTCTGTTGCGATTATGATCATGCAACTGCCGTCTTCGCGCGGCAACATCGCATCCAATTCCGCTTGTTTAACCTCCCGCGTGAAGGGCACGCCATTGATGTTTAAAATCCAGCCGAAATTAGACTGCACCAAAACACCAACCGTGTATTCGCCATCGCCGTCAGGTTTGGGGGCCAAGCGCGACGACGTGCCAATACCCCCTTTGTAACCAAAGGCACGTGTGCCTGTTCCGGCGCCGACGCTGCCCTCCGCAACAGCGCCATCAGTAGCGCCCTCGATGGCGGCGAACACATCAGCCTCACCCACCACCTGAGCGCGGATATTGTTGAGATACCCATCATTGGTCTCGCCGACCAGCGCATTGACGCTGCGCACATCTTCGTTACCGTTTTGGCGCAAAGAATATTTGACGGTCGCCGCAACCGCTTGCCCCACCGAAAGGGTGTTGGTCAGAACAATGGGGGTTTCGATATTGCCAAGTTCTTGCACTTGGGTGGATCCAGCGAGTTTACCAAAGGCATTATAAGCAAAGACGGCCCCCGGGACCTTATCCTGAAATATATTGCCCCCATGCGGTAGCACAGCGGTCACCCCGGTACGGACATCATCGCCGCGCAAAATAGTCTGATGCCCGACCTTCACGCCATCCACATCGGTGATGGCATTCAGGCTACCTGGCTGCATAACGCCCACCCCCAATCCCAAATCCCGTGCGCGCGCACGGTCTTCATCACCAAGAGCAGTCGTCGGCATGGCAAGGCCAAGCAGAATAATCAATAAATGGCGCATCTTAATCTCCTTCAGCTTGGCGAAAACTCTACGCCAGACTGACCAGAAGGCAAAGAAAAAGGGCACAGGAATGTCCTGCGCCCTTAATGCAAACTTATAAGCTAAGCTTAAGCGGCTTCTTCAGCGTCGCCGTCAAACTCGACCGGGCCAGAATCCTGACCTTTGGCATCTTCGTTGCGATCAACCAACTCAATCACAGCCATCGGCGCGTTGTCGCCTTTACGGAACCCAGCTTTCAGGACACGGGAATACCCACCGTCACGATCGGCATAACGTTCTGCCAACTCGGTGAATACTTTTTCCACCAAATCCTCGTTGGCCAGACGCGCAATCGCCAGACGACGGTTGGCCAAGCCACCCTTTTTGCCAAGCGAGATCATCTTTTCAACGATCGGGCGCAATTCCTTTGCTTTGGGCAAGGTTGTGACGATCTGTTCGTGCTTAATCAACGCCTGCATCATGTTTTTGAACATGGCTTTGCGGTGCGATGATGTCTTGTTGAGCTTGCGACCAGCTTTGCGGTGACGCATGGCTAACTCCTTCTAATCCCCGGACGACCGGGCTATTGTCTTAAATTTCGTTTTCCAGTTTCTTGGCCATGTCTTCAATATTCTCAGGCGGCCAACCCGGAAGGTCCATGCCTAGACGCAGTTCCATCTGGGCCAAAACTTCCTTGATCTCGTTCAATGACTTGCGGCCGAAGTTCGGCGTCCGCAGCATTTCGGCTTCGGTTTTTTGCACCAAGTCGCCGATATAAACAATATTGTCGTTCTTCAGGCAATTTGCAGAACGAACAGACAATTCCAACTCGTCAACCTTACGCAGAAGATTACGGTTAAACGCTGGCTCATCATCCTCAACAGCAGCCGCCACATCTTCCGGCTCGTCGAAGTTGATAAAGAGCTGCAACTGGTCCTGAAGAATGCGTGCGGCAAACGCCAAGCTATCTTCAGGCGTTACGGTGCCATCAGTTTCGATAACCATAGTCAGTTTGTCATAATCAAGAACTTTACCTTCGCGGGTGTTCTCGACTTTGTAGCTGACTTTACGCACCGGGCTAAACAGCGCATCAATCGGGATTAAGCCGATCGGCGCGTCTTCTGGGCGGTTCCGCTCGGCAGGCACGTAGCCTTTGCCGGACGAGACGGTCAATTCCATATTCAAGGTCGCACCGTCATCGAGATGACAGATTTCCAGGCTTTTGTCCAAAATCTCTACATCAGCAATTTCACTGATCTGGGCCGCGGTGACAACACCGGGGCCAGTGGCTGTAAGTGTCAGCTTCTTAGATGTCTCAGACAGCATACGGATCGGCAACTGCTTGATATTCAGTACGATATCAGTCACATCCTCGCGAACGCCGGGGATGGACGAAAATTCGTGCAAGACACCTTCGATTTTAAGGCTGGTGACAGCGCCCCCCTGCAGGGAGGATAGCAGTACGCGGCGCAGCGCATTGCCCATGGTCATACCAAAGCCACGTTCTAATGGCTCAGCAGTTATGGTTGCTCTACTTAACGGATCTGCGCCAGACTTAATGTCCAACACATTCGGTTTAATCAGTTCTTGCCAATTCTTTTGAATCACGATCGTACCTCGCGTTCCCGGGGCTCTAAGAGCCGTTCCAAATATATTAAATGACCGAAAGTCGCGCACCAAGCACGACCCCGACCTGACTTCTTAATCGTGCGTTAAACGCGACGACGTTTCGGCGGACGACACCCGTTATGCGGAATGGATGTCACGTCACGAATAGCTGTAATCGTAAAACCAAGCGACTGTAGCGCCCGCAAAGCAGACTCGCGTCCGGAGCCGGGGCCCTTCACTTCAACTTCAAGGGTCTTCATACCATGCTCGGCAGCTTTACGGCCAGCTTCTTCCGCTGCAACCTGGGCGGCATAGGGCGTTGATTTGCGAGAGCCTTTAAAACCCATGGCCCCAGCGGAACACCAAGAAATCGCATTTCCCTGTGCATCTGTAATCGTGATCATGGTGTTGTTAAAGGTCGAATTTACATGCGCAACGCCAGATGCAATATTCTTGCGGTCGCTACGCTTAATCCGTGAGGTCGGTGCTTGTGCCATGCTCTAATCCTTATTTCTTCTTACCAGCGATCGCAACCGCTTTACCCTTACGGGTGCGTGCGTTTGTGCTGGTGCGTTGGCCGCGCACAGGCAATTTGGCACGATGCCGAAGACCACGATAGGAGCGAAGGTCCATAAGGCGCTTGATGTTCATGGCCACTTCGCGGCGCAGATCACCCTCTACGATGAAATCTTGATCAATCATTTCGCGAATCTGAATCACTTCAGAATCGGTCAATTCATTCACTCGCCGTTCTTCCGGAAAGCCAATTTTGTCACAGATTTCCTTGGCTTTCGCCGGTCCAATGCCGTGGATATAGGTCAATGCAACCTTCACACGCTTGGAAGTTGGAATATTTACGCCAGCAATACGCGCCACGATAAGTTCTCCAGATCCATTTAGTTCAAAAAAAGTGCCAGCCCGCTCCGAGCCGCGCGATTATAGGGATAAAGCCCCGTTAGTCAATAACCACGCAGTTTATTTTTAAAGCGCATCCAGTACCCGGTTAATCTGGTCGGTTACATCATCGAAACCGGCCATTCCATCTACTTTGCGAAGCACACCCCGACCATCATAATATGGAAGGAGCGGCGCCGTCTGCTCATGGTAGGTCGCAATCCGCGACTTTACCGTTTCTGCATTATCGTCCTTGCGTCGGGTAAACTCTGTCCCGCCGCATTCATCACAAACACCTTCTACCTTTGGCGTTTTGAATTCGTCATGATACCCAGCATTGCAAGCTGCGCATGTATAGCGCCCAGTAATGCGTTTCACCAGAGCATCGTCTTCCACCGCAATCTCAATAACGGCGTTTAATTTCAAACCGCGTGCTGCCAGCATGGCATCCAGTGCTTCAGCTTGCGCGATGGTACGGGGAAATCCATCAAGAATAAACCCGCCCGCGCAGTCGTCACGCTCGATACGGTCTTCAATAATCTTTACAACAATCGCATCGGAGACCAGTGCGCCAGCGTTCATCGCTGCTTTGGCTTCTAAGCCGACTGGTGTTTCCTTTGCGACGGCGTCGCGTAACATATCACCCGTTGACAATTGAATCAGTCCGCGCGCATCCATAATGCGTTGAGCCTGTGTACCCTTCCCAGCACCCGGCGCACCTAGGAAAATCAAGATCACCGCTTCTTCCCCCGTAGCCGCGCTTTTTTCATCAAGCCTTCATATTGATGCGCCATCAAATGAGAGTGAATCTGACCGACCGTATCCATGGTCACATTCACAACAATCAACAAGCTGGTGCCGCCAAGATAGAACGGCACGGAGTAATTTGCGATCAACAATTCCGGAATCACACAGACCACCGACAAATAGATCGCACCAACAACGGTCAAACGCGTTAGGACATGGTCCAAATATTCAGCCGTGCGCTCGCCCGGACGAATACCCGGAATAAACCCGCCGGAGCGTTTCAAATTGTCTGCGGTTTCTTCGGGATTGAACACAATCGCCGTGTAGAAAAACGCGAAAAATACGATACCCGCAATATACAGCGCGATGTAGAGCGGCTGACCCTGACCAAGCAACGCGGAAATTGCACCCAGCGTGTCGGACCCACCTTGAGCGGAAAAACTTGCGATTGTCGCCGGCATCACCAACAAAGAGGATGCAAAGATCGGCGGAATAACGCCTGCGGTATTCAGCTTCAATGGCAGATGTGAGGTATCGCCTTGGCTCATGCGGTTGCCCACTTGGCGCTTTGGATACTGAACAATCAAACGGCGCTGTGCGCGCTCGACAAATACGATGAACAGAATAAGGCCAACAGCCAAGGTCAACAGGCCAAGGATGATAACTGGCGCCAAAGCGCCTGTGCGGCCCAATTCCAGTGTCGCAACAAGCGCGCGGGGCAGCTCGGCCACGATACCGGCGAAGATAATCAGCGAAATACCATTCCCTACACCACGTGCCGTGATTTGTTCGCCCAGCCACATCAAAAACATGGTGCCACCCACTAGGGTGATCACGGTTGTGGCGCGGAAAAACATGCCCGGCTCAATCACCGCGCTGGCTCCGGTTGACGCCGTTAAGCTTTCCAGACCAGCGGCCAACGCATAACCTTGAATAGCGGTTAAAAGCACCGTGCCATAACGGGTATATTGGTTAATCTTCTTGCGGCCACGCTCGCCTTCTTTTTTCAGCGCGCCCAATGTCGGGGACATGCTGGTCAAAAGCTGCATGATAATGCTGGCGGAAATGTAGGGCATGATGTTCAGCGCGATGATACTCATCCGGCTTAAAGCACCACCAGAGAACATGTTGAACATATCAACAAGGCCACCGCGCAATTGGCTAAATACATCGCTGAGGACAACAGGATCAATACCCGGCAACGGCACATAAGTGCACAAACGGTACACAATTAACGCACCCAGTGTGAACCAGATACGGTTTTTGAGCTCCGTCGCCTTGGAAAAGGCGGAGAAGTTCAAATTGGCCGCGAGTTGTTCAGCAGCAGATGCCATTCATAGATTCCGATACTTATGCTTTATCAGCTTTGGCTTTTTTAGCCGGCGCTTCAGAGGTTTTTGCTTCAATGACGGAGACCTTGCCGCCAGCTTTTTCCACCGCTGCAACAGCGGCCGCACTGGCGCCGGACACTTCGATGTTCAGCTTAGCGCTCAACGCGCCTTTCGCAAGAAGACGAACACCATCGCCAACTTTACCAACAACACCAGCAGCAACCATAGCTTCGGCGGTCACAGGCTTTTTGGCATCCAAACGCCCTGCATCAACGGCTTTCTGCAAGCGGCCAATGTTTACATGAGCAAACTTCTTGGCAAAAATGTTGTTAAAGCCCCGCTTCGGCAAACGCATGTGAAGCGGCATTTGACCGCCTTCAAAGCCTTTAATCGCCACGCCGGAGCGTGATTTCTGACCTTTATGGCCGCGACCAGCGGTTTTACCCTTGCCGGAGCCAGGACCCCGAGCGACACGTGTACGTGCTGTACGCGCACCTTGAGCATCTTTTAATTCATTCAGTTTCATATCATTTCACCAATCTCTGGTCACCACTATCTGGTCACCAATTCCGGGTCACCGATTTCAGGGTGCCGCACCATTGAGCCGAGGCTCGGGCGGCTATTCTTCGATCTGCACCATGTGGCGAACTTTATTGATCATGCCGCGCACTGCGGGTGTATCTTCAAGTTCACGGGACTTATGCATTTTATTCAGACCTAAGCCGACCAAGGTCGCACGCTGTTCAGAATGCCGACGGATCGGGCTTCCAGTCTGGGTAATTTTAATCATCTTTTTGGCCATGTCTCAAACTCCGTCCCGCTAGGCTTATGATGCTGCCTGTTCGGCATTTTCTGCTTCTGCGTCCACCTGCGCACGACCATCACGACGCGCAACAATGTCAGCAACTTTCTTGCCGCGCTTGGCAGCAACAGAGCGTGGCGACACCATATTGATCAACGCGTCAAACGTCGCGCGAACCATGTTGTAAGGATTGGATGAACCAACCGACTTGGTCACAACGTCTGCAACGCCGAGGCTTTCAAATACAGCACGCATCGGGCCACCAGCAATGATACCCGTACCCGGCACAGCTGCGCGCAGGATCACCTTACCAGCGCCGTGACGACCTTTTACGTCATGGTGCAGGGTCCGACCTTCGCGCAAGGGAACACGAACCATGTTCTTCTTTGCGGCCTCGGTTGCTTTACGAATAGCTTCTGGTACTTCGCGGGCTTTCCCCTTACCAAAACCAGCGCGACCGCGTCCGTCACCCACCACAACAAGTGCAGCAAAACCGAAACGGCGGCCGCCCTTGACCACTTTGGCCACACGATTGATGTGTACCAGCTTTTCGATAAATTCGTTTTCGTCGTTTTGAAACTTGTCAGGCCGTGCCATTGGGCTACCTCAAATCTTTCTTAATCTTAAAAATCTAATCCGCCTTCGCGCGCGGCGTCCGCCAGAGCTTTCACCCGGCCATGGAACAAGAAACCGCCACGGTCAAAGACCACTTTTTCAATGCCGGCCTTTTTGGCCCGCTCGGCAATTAATTTACCGACCGCAGAAGCTGCATCAGCGTTGGAGCCGGACTTACCCTTGAAGTCTTTGTCCAATGTTGACGCCGCAGCCACCGTTTTACCGTCAACATCGCTGATGACCTGCACATAAATATGCCGACCAGTACGGTGCACGGACAGACGGGGGCGACCGGCAGATGTCTTGCGAATCTGACTACGGACGCGCGCTCTGCGGCGCTCAAATAATTTCGTGTTCGAAGCCATGAAAGCCACCTATTTCTTCTTACCTTCTTTGCGGAAGATATATTCGTTTTCGTATTTAATACCTTTGCCTTTATAGGGCTCGGGCTTGCGATATTCGCGAATCTTGGCCGCAACTTGGCCAACGACCTGCTTGTCAATACCAGAGATAACCACGGTTGTCTGATCTGGACACTCAATCTTGATGCCATCCGGGATCGGAAAGTCAATGTCGTGACTGTAACCAAGCTGCAAATTCAGGCTAGAGCCTTTCATCTGTGCGCGATACCCAACGCCGTTAATCATCAACTTCTTCTCAAAGCCGTCCGTGACGCCCTCGATCAGGTTAGAGATCATCGTCCGCTGCATGCCCCACATAGACCGAGAGACTTTGCTTGAATCGCGCGGCTCCACTGTTACCGCATCATCAGATACGCTGACATTTACCTGGTCCATTAAGGCCATTGCCAGCTGACCCTTGGGGCCTTTTACTGACATGTCCGAACCACTGAGTTCCACTTGTACCCCTTGCGGGATGGGAACGGGTTTTTTACCAATTCTCGACATTGTTTCTATCCTCGAATGTCTAGAAGACTGTGCAAATTACTTCGCCGCCCACATTAGCTTCGCGCGCTTCCGCATCTGAAAGCACACCTTTGGGCGTAGAAATAATAGAAATACCAAGGCCATTATGGACACGCGGCAAATCGCCGACTGCCGAATATACCCGACGACCCGGCTTGGACACGCGCGCAATGTGCGTGATCACAGGGTCACCTTCATGGTATTTCAACATAATACTAAGTTCGGCTTTTCCACCGTCCATAGTGTGCCATTCAAACCCACGGATAAAGCCTTCACGTTCTAGCACCTGCAACAAGCGCTCGCGCTTGCGAGAGGCTGGGCTATTCACGCTATCTTTACGCGCATGCAAACCATTGCGGATGCGCGTCAGCATATCACCAAGGGGATCAGTCATCGCCATCTTGATCGTCTCCTTACCAGCTCGACTTCACAACGCCGGGAATTTTCCCAGCGGAAGCCAATTCACGCAACCCAATGCGGGACATTTTGAACTTACGATAGTAACCCCGCGGACGCCCGGTCAGTTCGCAACGATTGCGAACGCGGCCCGGCGCTGAATTACGCGGCAACTCAGCAAGTTTCAAACGTGCAAGAAATCGCTCTTCATCGGGAAGGCTTTCGTCGTCGGCCATAGCCTTCAGACGAGCCCGCTTGCCCGCATATTTTGCGACCAATTGCTTGCGCTTTACGTTTTTGTCAATGGCGCTTTTCTTAGCCATGTTTCTTTCTCCACTGTCCCTTGTTGGACCGCTTCCGTTATGCTTTAAACGGCATCTTAAAGCCGGCGAGCAGCGCTTTTGCTTCTTCGTCGGTGGTTGCCGTCGTGCAAATAATGATATCCATACCCCGTACATCTTCGACTGAATCATAGTCGATCTCGGGGAATACCAGTTGCTCTTTCAGGCCCATAGCGTAATTGCCAGCACCATCGAAACTCTTGTGGTTTACTCCGCGGAAGTCACGAACACGCGGCAGCGCGATTGTGATCAACCGATCGAGAAACTCATACATGCGTTCTTTGCGCAGAGTAACCTTGACACCAACAGGCATGTCTTCGCGCAACTTAAAGGTCGCAACAGACTTTTTAGCCTTTGTGATAACTGGCTTTTGACCAGCGATCAGTGTCATTTCTTCCGCTGCTTTCGTGACTTTCTTTTTGTCTGCAACAGCCTCGCCGACACCCATGTTCAGGACAATTTTGTCCAGGCGCGGAATCTGCATGCTGTTTTCGTAGGCGAAAGTCTCTTGCAGAGACGCACGAATGGTCTCCTCATACAGCTTTTTCATACGGGGTGTGTTAGCTGCTTCAGCCATCAATCGTCTCCCCTGATTTCTTTGCGTAACGCACTTTTTCACCATCTTTCAAGGTCTTGAAACCTACGCGGGTCGGTTTGCCATCCTTGGGATCTTCAATCGCAAGATTAGACAAATGAATCGGCGCTTCCTTGGTTTCTATGCCACCCGGGCTTGTCTGCGACGGGCGATTGTGGCGCTTAACCAGATTGATCCCACTGACCAATGCCTTGGACTTACCGGGAACCATCGCGACGATCTCGCCGGATTTTCCTTTGTCCTTGCCAGCCAGAACGACGACCTTGTCGCCTTTTTTGAACTTAGCGGCCATTAGAGCACCTCCGGAGCAAGTGAAATAATCTTCATATGCTTCTTCGCACGCAGTTCGCGCACAACCGGGCCGAAAATACGGGTGCCGATTGGCTCTTCCTGCTTATTAATCAACACGGCAGCGTTGGAATCAAAGCGGATGGTTGTGCCATCGGCGCGTTGGATATCCTTAGCGGTGCGCACGATGACTGCACGGTGCACATCACCTTTTTTCACCTTACCGCGGGGAATAGCTTCCTTAACGCTGACGACGATCACGTCGCCAACACCGGCAGTTTTTCTCTTTGAGCCGCCGAGTACCTTAATGCACTGAACGCGCTTGGCACCCGAGTTATCGGCAACTTCGAGATTTGATTGCATCTGGATCATTGGTCTTTTCCAAACTCTTTAGTCAATTTCAGGCCAGTTGGCTGTGGCTATTCGCCAGCACCTTCAACGACCCGCCATGTTTTTTTCTTCGAGATCGGCGCGCATTCTTCAATCTTCACGCTGTCACCCATTTTAAAAGCGTTGTTTTCGTCATGGGCGTGGTACTTTTTGCTACGACGCACAATTTTTTGTAGCAGAGGATGCTTGAAGCGCCGCTCTACGTTCACAACGACGGTTTTGTCGTTCTTATCCGAAACAACCACACCTTGTAATATCCGTTTTGGCATCTCTTAAACCTTCTCTCTGCCTTAGCTTGCAGCGGCCTGACCGATGACCGTCTTGATACGGGCGATATCGCGGCGTATCTGACGAACACGTGCGGTATTCTCCAACTGGCCAGAAGCCCGTTGAAACCGCAGGTTAAACTGCTCTTTTTTAAGTGCCGTCAGCTCATCGTTAAGCTCATCAGGCGTTTTTGTTTTCAGATCCGAAGCCTTCATCATGGCTCTCCTTAAATCCTCTGTCCCTATTCCCACATAACAAACAAGCTACGGCTTATTCACCAGGGCGGACAACAATCCTTGTCGAAATCGGCAATTTGGCGGCGGCCAATTCCAGCGCAACCCGCGCCAAGCCTTCGTCCACACCGTCCATCTCAAACATGATCCGGCCCGGCTTTACCTTGCACGCCCAAAATTCTGGCGAGCCTTTACCTTTACCCATGCGGACCTCGGTCGGTTTTTTCGACACTGGCACGTCTGGGAAAATACGAATCCATACTTTACCCTGACGCTTAATGTGTCTGGTCATAGCACGACGAGCCGCTTCAATTTGGCGCGCTGTAATACGGCCCGGTGCAGTGGCTTTCAGGCCAAATCCACCAAAATTCAATTCTGTTCCGCCCTTGGCTTTGCCGTGGATGCGACCCTTATGGGCCTTACGAAACTTTGTTCTCTTCGGTTGCAGCATGTCGAAACTTCCTAAAGCTGTCCGTTAATTCCAAATCTAACCAGTGGCCTTAGCCGCGGTTATCGCGACGGGGGCGTGATGGACGCTGTGGCCCAGCAGAAGCCTGCTGATCCGCGATGCGTTTATCATGAGCCATGGGATCGTGTTCCATGATCTCGCCCTTAAAGACCCAAGTCTTAATCCCGCAAATCCCGTAAGCTGTTAGCGCTTCGGATTCGCCGTAATCAATATCAGCGCGCAGCGTGTGCAGCGGCACGCGGCCTTCGCGGTACCATTCCATCCGCGCAATCTCAGCACCGCCAAGACGACCACCGCAGTTGATCCGGATACCACCAGCACCGAGGCGCATCGCACCCTGAACTGCCCGTTTCATCGCACGGCGGAAAGACACACGACGCTCCAGTTGTTGCGCGATACCATCGCCGATCAACTGTGCATCCAATTCCGGCTTGCGGATCTCAACAATGTTGAGGCTCACATCGCCGGTCGCCGTAATATCGCGGATTTTGGAGCGAAGACGCTCAATATCAGCGCCTTTCTTACCAATGATCACACCCGGGCGTGCGGAGTAAATGGACACAAGCGCTTTCTTCGCAGGGCGCTCGATGATCACCTTGGATATCGCTGCCTGTGCAAGCTCTTTCATAACGAACTCACGAATCTTTAGATCCTCATGCAGCAGATTGCCATACTCGTCACCTTCGGCATACCAACGCGAATCCCATGTGCGGTTGATACCCAGGCGAAGCCCGATCGGATTAACCTTCTGACCCATTATGCGGTCTCCTCAGCTTCGCGAACCACAATCCGGATTCGGCTAAACGGTTTCAAAATCTTGCCAGTGCGGCCGCGTGCGCGCGGACGGAAGCGGCGCATAACAAGCGACTTCCCTACGCTGGCCTCAGCAACCACCAAATTATCCACATCTAGGCCGTGATTGTTTTCGGCATTTGCGATTGCGGACTGCAATACTTTCTTCACGTCCTCTGCCGCTTTGCGGTGAGAGAACTGCAGAGACACAAGAGCTTTATCAACCTTCTGGCCACGGATGGTTTGGGCGACCAAGTTGAGCTTTTGCGGTGACCCGCGAAGCATCTTGCCGACTGCGAGAGCCTCGTTATCGGCGAGACTGCGTTCTTTTGCCTTCTTACCCATGGTTAGCCTCTCTTCGTTTTCTTGTCAGCGCCATGACCCCAATACGTGCGGGTCGGCGAAAATTCGCCAAGCTTATGGCCTACCATTTCCTCGGTTACCATCACCGGGATGAATTTCTGACCGTTATAAACATTGAAGGTCAAGCCGACAAACTGCGGTACAACGGTTGAACGTCGCGACCATGTTTGGATTGGGCGGGCCTTCGCGCCTTGTTCTTGTGCCTCTTCTGCTTTTTTCAGCAGATAGAGATCAACGAACGGACCTTTTTTTAGGGAACGAGCCATTTTATTCCTTACCTCTTCTTCTTACGTTCATGACGCGAACGGAGGATGTACTTGTCGCTCGCCTTATTAGAGCGGGTACGCTTACCTTTGGTGGGCTTGCCCCATGGTGTTACCGGATGACGGCCACCAGAGGTCCGACCCTCACCACCACCATGCGGGTGATCGACCGGGTTCATAGCAACACCACGAACGCTCGGACGCTTGCCCAACCAACGGTTACGACCAGCTTTTGCAAGCTTGATGTTTTTATTATCCGGGTTGGATACGGCGCCAACCGTCGCCATGCATTCCGCACGAACGGCGCGCTGCTCACCCGAAGACAGGCGAATAAGCGCCATGCCGCGGTCACGACCAACAAGCTGTGCATATGTACCAGCCGCACGCGCAATCTGACCGCCCTTTTTAACTTTCATTTCCACATTGTGGATGATCGTTCCGACCGGCATGTTTTCCATCGGCATCGCGTTACCGGGCTTCACATCAACCTTGTTGCCAGCAACAATTGTGTCGCCAGTTTGCAGGCGTTGTGGCGCCAAAATATAGGCCAACTCGCCATCTTCGTATTTCACGAGCGCGATAAAGGCTGAGCGGTTTGGATCATATTCCAAACGTTCCACCGTTGCTGGCATATCCCATTTTTGCCGTTTGAAATCAACCACACGGTAAGCGCGCTTATGACCACCACCACGACGACGCGAGGTAATACGGCCATTATTATTCCGGCCACCCGATTTGGTCAGACCCTCGGTCAGACCCTTAACAGGCTTGCCCTTATGTAGACCAGAGCGGTCAACAAGTACCAGACCGCGTTGACCCGGCGTGCTTGGTTTATATTGCTTCAGTGCCATCCGGTTAGACCCCCGTTGTCACGTCAATGCTATGGCCCTCAACGAGGGTAACCATTGCTTTTTTTACATCACTCCGCTTGCCCTTGATGCCGCGAAAACGCTTAACCTTGCCTTTTTGACGCAGGGTATTCACAGCTTTGACTTTGACATCAAACAATGCTTCAACCGCCGCTTTAATCTCGGGCTTGGTGGCTGTCAGGGGGACACGGAATGTCACCTGGTTGTGTTCTGCACCCAGTGTTGCCTTCTCGGTAATCACAGGGCTCAAAATTACATCATATTTCTTGAGCGAAGCGTTCATGCGAGCCTCTCCTCAATGTTTGCCAGCGCGGCCTTGGTCAAAACCAAAGTGTCGCGGCGGAGAATATCGTACACGTTCAAGCCTTGGCTCGGCAGCACATCCATGTGCGGAACGTTTGCTACAGCTTTGGCGAAACCGGCGTCAACCTGCGCACCATCTACGAACAGTGCAGAGGTCAGGCCCATTTTTTCCAGCTGAGCGAAAAGCGCTTTTGTTTTCGCTTCCTTCATCGCCAGATCATCGACAATCACCAGTTTCTTGTCAGCAGCTTTAGACGACAAAGCCGTTTTCAGACCCAGCGAGCGAACTTTCTTGTTCAGTTTATGGGCGTGATCGCGAACCACAGGACCGAAGGCACGTCCACCGCCACGAAAGATGTTACTTTTGCGGTTACCGTGACGCGCAGTACCACCGCCTTTTTGGCGACCAACACGTTTGGTTGTGCCAGCGATATCGCTGCGGAATTTTACGGCGTGGGTCCCGGCGCGGCGCTTGGCCAACTGCCAAGTTACAACCCGGTGCAGGATGTCGGCGCGCTTCGCAAGACCAAAAATGGCCTCATTCAGCGTAACGTCGCCTTTTTTCTTTCCATCCAGCGTGATGACATCGGTCTTCATCGCTTATTCCTTGTTTTCTTCTGCAGCGTCAGCTTCGGTCACAGCTTCGGATGCCGCTTCTTCTACCTTTTCTACCGCTGGCGCTTCTTCAACAACTGCCGCAGCCGCTTCAACCCGAACACCCGCAGGCATCGGCGCATCACTCGGCAGGGCTTTCTTCACGGCGTCCGATACGAACACCCAATTTTCTTTCGCACCCGGAATAGCACCGGACACCAAAATCAGGCCTTCATCATCATCCACCGCGACAATCTCTAGGTTCTGAACAGTGATCTGCTTATCACCCATGTGCCCAGCCATCTTCTTACCCTTGAACACGCGGCCCGGGTCTTGACATTGACCAGTAGAACCATGTGAACGGTGAGAGATAGATACACCATGTGTTGCGCGCAAACCGCCAAAGTTGTGGCGCTTCATCGCGCCGGCAAAACCTTTACCCTTAGAGGTGCCAACAACATCGACCTTTTGACCGATTACAAAGTGGGACGGGACCAGTTCCGCACCCACATCAACCATGCCTTCGCCGGATACGCGAAACTCAGCAACTTTCGCTCTCGGCTCAACTTGTGCCTTCGCAAAGTGGCCCCGCATAGCCTTGGACATGTTTTTCACTTTGGTCGCACCACAGCCCAATTGTAGGGCGGTGTAACCGTCTTTTTCTTCCGTGCGTTGGGCAACAACCTGACAGCCATCCACCTTAACAACCGTTACGGGGATATGGCGGCCGCCGTCACCAAAGACGCGGGTCATTCCAACTTTTTTGCCGATCAAACCGGTGCGCATTTGCATTATCCTTGCAGCTTAATCTCGACGTCCACACCAGACGCCAGGTCGAGCTTCATCAGCGCATCAACCGTTTGAGGTGTGGGGTCAACAATGTCCAGGAGACGCTTGTGGGTCCGAACTTCGAACTGCTCGCGGGATTTTTTGTTTACGTGCGGTGAACGCAGAACCGTAAACTTCTCAATCCGATTGGGCAGCGGGATCGGGCCACGAACCATCGCGCCTGTACGCTTAGCCGTGTTCGCAATTTCAGTCGTCGCCTGGTCTAGGACCCGGTGATCAAATGCCTTAAGGCGGATGCGAATATTTTGCGTTTCCATGGTCTTTACTTTCCTTAAGGGCCGCTTGATCAATTAAATTGACGAACAACCGGCCCTTTGGGGTTTCCTTATTCGATGATGCTAGCGACGACGCCGGCGCCTACGGTACGACCGCCTTCGCGAATAGCAAAGCGCAGGCCTTCATCCATGGCGATCGGAGCAATCAGCTCAACTTCCATCGTGATGTTATCACCAGGCATAACCATCTCTGTTCCTGCGGGCAGGATCACCGAACCGGTCACATCCGTGGTACGGAAGTAAAACTGCGGACGGTAGTTAGAGAAGAATGGTGTATGACGACCACCCTCTTCTTTGGTCAGAATATAGGTCTCTGCCTTGAATTTCGTGTGCGGGTTGATCGTACCAACATGGGACAAAACCTGACCACGCTCAACATCTTCACGCTTGGTACCACGAAGCAATACACCAACGTTATCGCCCGCTTCACCCTGATCCAGCAACTTACGGAACATCTCAACACCCGTAACAACTGTCTTCTGAGTGGCTTTGATACCAACAATCTCAATCTCTTCGCCAACCTTAACAATGCCCTGCTCAATACGGCCCGTCACAACAGTTCCGCGACCAGAAATTGAGAACACATCCTCAACAGGCATCAAGAAAGGCTTGTCCGTCGCACGCTCAGGCTGCGGAATGTAATCATCAACCGCCTGCATCAGCTCAAGAATCTTCTCTTTACCAATGTTGTCGTCACGACCTTCAAGCGCTGCAAGGGCTGAACCCGCAATGATCGGAATATCATCACCCGGGAATTCATACTCAGACAGAAGCTCGCGAATTTCCATCTCAACAAGCTCAAGCAACTCTTCGTCGTCAACCTGATCAACCTTGTTCAAGAAAACAACAAGCGCTGGTACACCAACCTGACGCGCAAGCAAAATATGCTCGCGGGTCTGTGGCATCGGACCATCAGCCGCATTCACAACCAAAATCGCTCCGTCCATCTGTGCCGCACCCGTGATCATGTTCTTCACATAGTCAGCATGGCCCGGGCAATCAACGTGTGCATAGTGACGCGCTGCCGTCTCATACTCAACATGAGCCGTCGAAATCGTAATCCCGCGCTCGCGCTCCTCAGGAGCCTTGTCAATGTTCGCAAAATCTACAGCAACGCCGCCAGACGTCTCAGCCAATACCTTCGTAATCGCCGCCGTCAAGGTCGTCTTGCCGTGGTCAACGTGACCAATCGTGCCAATGTTGCAATGCGGCTTGGTACGTTCAAACTTTTCCTTAGCCATACCTTCTTCCTTTCAAACTGTTTCGCCATTTTCCAAATGTCAGGCGAATGAATTAAGTCCAATAAATTCCAACTAAGCCATCTTGGCTTTCACTTCTTCCGCAACTGCGGTTGGAACTTCAGCATAGTGCGAGAACTGCATGGTGAACTGAGCGCGACCTTGGCTCATTGAGCGCAGGTTGTTCACATAACCAAACATATTGGCCAGCGGAACGTCAGCATTTACCACATTTGCAGGACCACGAACCTCGGTTCCCGAGATTTGGCCGCGACGGCTATTCAGATCGCCGATCACATCACCAACAAATTCTTCAGGCGTCACAACCTCTACGGACATCATCGGCTCCAGCAATTTAATACCAGCCTTCTGCGCCGCTTCGCGCATTGCGCCGCGACCCGTGATCTCGAACGCCATAGCGGAACTATCGACATCATGATAGGCGCCATCGATCAGGCGAACTTGGAAGTCGATGATCGGGAAGCCAACCATGTGGCCGCTTTCCGCAACATCCCGGATACCTTTTTCGACCGAGGGGATAAATTCGCGCGGAATATTACCACCCTTGATTTCGTCAAGAAATACAATGCCTGAACCACGCTCGCCCGGTGACACGATAATTTTCGCGCGGCCAAACTGACCAGAACCACCAGATTGCTTTTTGTGGGTATAATCAATTTCAACTTCGCGGGCGATAGATTCGCGGTACGCAACCTGCGGCGCGCCAACATTTGCCTCAACCTTGAACTCACGCTTCATGCGATCAACCAAGATATCCAGGTGCAACTCACCCATGCCCTTAATGATGGTCTGACCACTTTCATAGTCTGACGTCACACGGAAACTGGGGTCCTCAGCAGCAAGACGCGCAAGCGCCACACCCATTTTTTCTTGGTCAGCTTTGGTCTTCGGCTCAACCGCAACCTCAATCACGGGATCCGGGAAGTCCATGCGTTCAAGAATAACAGGCTTCAGATTATCACAAAGCGTATCGCCCGTTGTCGTAGATTTAAGGCCACACACAGCGATGATGTCGCCCGTACGCGCTTCTTTAATATCTTCGCGGCTGTTGGCATGCATTTCCAGCATACGACCAATCTTCTCTTTTCGCTCTTTCACCGAGTTGGTGACTGAAGACCCGGAGGTGATCACGCCCGAATAAACGCGGCAGAAGGTCAGCGAGCCGACAAATGGATCGGTCATAACCTTAAACGCAAGCGCAGAGAAAGGCTCATCATCAGACGCTTTACGTGTTGCTGGCGTTTCGCCGTCAACCTCAACACCTTCCATGTCAGCCAAATCCAGCGGCGACGGCATGAAATCAACAACAGCGTCCAACAGCGGCTGAACACCCTTGTTTTTAAACGCTGTGCCATTCAGAACGGGCACAAAGTCGTTGGCGATCGTGCCTTTACGGATGCAACGGATCATTTCTTCCTCGGTGGGCTCTTCACCTTCGAGGTATTTTTCCATCAAAGCCTCGTCCTGCTCTACGAGCAATTCGATCATCTCAATACGGGCAACTTCAGCTTCCTCTTTCAGCTCGTCACGGATATCGACATACTCGTATGACGCGCCAAGGTCTTCACCCTTCCAGATGACTTCCTTATTCTTCACCAGATCAATCAAGCCCTCGTACTCGGCCTCAGCACCGATCGGCAACTGAACCACCAGCGCATTTGCGCCCAAGCGATCCTTAATCATCGACACGCAGCGATCAAAGTCGGCACCCGTACGGTCCATTTTGTTCACGAAACACATCCGCGGAACACCGTATTTATCGGCTTGACGCCAAACGGTTTCGGACTGTGGCTCAACACCGGCAACGCTATCGAATACAGCCACCGCACCATCAAGAACACGCAAGGACCGCTCAACTTCAATCGTGAAGTCAACGTGACCCGGGGTGTCAATGATATTAATACGGTGATCGCGCCACGCACATGTGGTTGCAGCGGACGTAATTGTAATGCCGCGCTCCTGCTCCTGCTCCATCCAATCCATGGTTGCAGCGCCATCATGCACTTCGCCAATTTTGTGGCTACGGCCGGTGTAATATAGAATACGCTCGGTCGTTGTGGTCTTACCCGCGTCAATATGGGCCATAATGCCGATATTGCGATAGCGGTCTAGAGGGGATGTGCGTGCCATTGTCTTGTCTTTCCTGATCCGTGGACCGTTATTACCAGCGATAGTGTGAGAAGGCTTTATTCGCTTCCGCCATGCGGTGCGTATCCTCGCGCTTCTTCACTGCGTTGCCGCGGTTATTTGCTGCATCGAGCAGCTCACCGGACAGACGCTCTACCATCGTATTCTCATTGCGCTTGCGCGCCATCTCGATCAGCCAACGGATAGCCAATGCCTGTGCGCGCTCGCGGCGCACCTCGACTGGCACTTGGTACGTCGCACCACCAACGCGGCGTGAACGGACCTCAACAGCAGGCTTTACATTTTCAAGCGCATCGTGAAACAGCTGAACTGGATCCACTTTGGCTTTATTTTCGACGGCTTCGAGCGCGCCATAAACAATGCCTTCAGCGACTGATTTTTTACCATCAATCATCAGGCTATTCATAAATTTTGAGAGAACGAGATCCCCGAACTTTGCGTCGGGAAGAACTTCTCTTTTTTCTGCGGCGTGGCGGCGAGACATGTCTGAAATCCTCGTTCTAAATTACTTAGGCCGTTTGGCGCCATACTTGGAGCGACCTTGGCGGCGATCGGAAACACCCTGCGTGTCCAGAACACCACGAAGAACGTGATAGCGGACACCCGGCAAATCTTTCACACGACCACCACGCAGCAGAACAACACTGTGCTCTTGCAAGTTATGGCCCTCACCCGGAATATAACCGGTTACTTCAATACCGTTGGTAAGACGGACGCGCGCAACTTTACGCAGTGCCGAGTTCGGCTTCTTCGGCGTTGTTGTATACACACGTGTGCATACGCCGCGCTTCTGAGGACATCCATCCAGCGCGGGAACTTTGTTACGGCTTGCCGGGCGCTTACGCGGGTTCCGGATCAATTGGTTAACAGTCGGCATTCGTTTTCCTATCGCAGTCCGTTTCAACCAGTGCGTTTTCAGTGTTTCGAACCACTGATGGGCACCAAAAAAGCCGCCATAGCCCACTGTTTTTGCTCGATAAACGAGCAACACCACTCAAAAGGGAGGGTTCTCCCTCGAGAGGCCTGACGGCACGTAAAAATATATCTTCATCAAAGCTTGTTCGGTACAGCGTTTAGCGAGATCCGCTACCACCTGTACGCAAGCAGTGGCGCCGTTATATATAGGAAGGGATAGGGCGTCAACCGAAAAAAGAGAACAGGTGTCAGTTTCCGAAATGCGCGGAACTCCAGTAATTTTATGCCCAAAGGTGAACAGTTTGCGACACCTTGTTACCCGCGCTGAGCCAAAGCGGGGGTGCGACGGGGGTACGGCGGCGTATATCTTAAGAATCGGATCACTTCGGGCCTGGTCTCATCACCAGCTGAGCGATCGCCGATTCTCGGCCCTTTGCCACGAAAAATGCCCGGTTAAAAAACCGGGCATTCTTAATGATCTTCACCTCAACTATTGTTTGGGGGCAATCGGCCATTATTCGGCCTCAGGCGATACCCCTTCTGTTTCGGCAACATCCTGAACAGCTTCAGGTACCTCTTCCTCGATCGGCTGAGGACGGCTATCGAGAATAACTTGATCGCGTTTCTGAGCCTCGTGATTCAAGCGTGACATCGCCGCGCCCGTCCCGGCCGGGATCAAGCGACCGACAATCACATTTTCCTTCAGGCCAACCAGATTATCCGCCTTACCGGATACGCTGGCCTCCGTCAGGACACGCGTTGTCTCTTGGAAGGATGCAGCCGAGATAAAGGAACGCGTCTGCAAGCTTGCCTTGGTGATCCCCAACAAGATGGGATTACCTGTTGCAGGGGTTTTACCCGCAGCAACCAGCTTTTCATTCACGTCCTGAAACTCTTCGCGGTCAATCGTTTCACCCAGCAAGAAGTTACTATCGTTGCCGGACACAATCTCAACTTTTTGCAGCATCTGGCGAACAATCACCTCGATATGCTTATCGTTGATCTTCACACCCTGCAGGCGATAGACATCCTGAATTTCCTGAACCAAATATGCCGCAAGTGCCTCAACACCCATTGTCGCCAAAATATCGTGTGGCGCGGGGTTGCCATCCATCAAGAACTCGCCCTGACGGATAAAGTCACCTTCTTGCACCGCAATATGTTTGCCTTTCGGGACCAGATATTCAACTGGCTCGAGGCTTTCGTCCTGCGGGCGGATCATGATGCGGCGCTTGTTCTTATAGTCGCGACCAAATTCAACAATACCATCCACATCAGCGATAATGGCATGGTCTTTTGGACGACGCGCTTCGAACAGTTCCGCCACGCGTGGCAGGCCACCCGTGATATCGCGGGTTTTTGCAGCTTCGCGCGGAATACGGGCCAGCACGTCACCCGCATGAACCTCGTCCCCGTCACCGACGGATAGAATGGCCCCAACACTGAGATCGTAACGGGCTTCGAGACCGCTCGCATGCACAATGATGTTGCCATCTTTACCCATCAGCCTTACGCACGGTTTCAAATCCGCACCTTTGGGCTGAGATCGCCAATCGGTCACAACACGGGACGTCAAACCAGTGGTTTCATCCACTTCATCGCGGATGGACACACCCTCAACCAAGTCGGCATAACTGATCACGCCGCCCTTTTCGGTAATGACAGGAATAGTGAATGGGTCCCATTCACAAAGCTTGGTGCCTTTTTCAATCTTAGCACCTTCATCGACCAGAATACGTGCACCATAAGGAATCTTATGCATGCCCTTTTCACGGCCCTCTTCATCTTCAAGAACCATTTCAAGGCTACGAGACATAACCACGTGACGGCCCTTGCTGTCGGTCACAACATTTTTGTTGCGCAGACGCACAATCGCATCATGTGACGCTTCGAATGAAGATTGCTCGTTAACCGTTGCTGTACCGCCGATATGGAAGGTCCGCATGGTCAACTGTGTCCCCGGTTCACCAATGGACTGGGCAGCAATAACGCCAACCGCTTCACCCGTGTTCACTTCCGTACCACGGGCCAGATCGCGACCGTAACAATGGCCACAAACACCGTTTTTGGTGTGACAGGTCAGCACTGAACGGATCAAAATAGACGACACGCCCGCGGTCTCAATTGCAGCAACTTCAGGCTCGTTGATTGCGTGACCCGCAGGAACAACAACATCGCCAGTGATCGGATCTTTGACATCCACAGCAGCATGACGACCAAGAACACGTTCGCCGAGGCTGACAATCACCTCGCCGCCTTCTGAAACTTCTTTCAGCATGATGCCATCGGTGGAGCCACAATCACGCTCAACAATCACACAATCCTGCGCCACGTCAACCAGACGACGCGTCAGGTAACCGGAGTTAGCTGTTTTAAGCGCTGTATCCGCCAAGCCCTTACGCGCACCGTGGGTGGAGTTAAAGTATTCAAGAACCGAGAGACCTTCTTTAAAGTTAGAGATAATCGGAGTTTCAATAATCTCCCCTGAAGGTTTTGCCATCAAGCCGCGCATACCCGCCAGCTGCTTCATCTGAGCCGCAGAACCACGGGCACCAGAGTGAGCCATCATATAGATAGAGTTCACTTCGCCTTCGCGGCCTGTTTCCGGATCAATGACGGTGGATGAAATCATTTTCATCATTTCATCAGCGACACGGTCCGTACACTGCGCCCAAGCATCTACAACTTTGTTGTATTTTTCACCCTGTGTAATCAGGCCTTCTTGGTACTGTTCTTCATATTCTTTTACCAACGCACGGGTTTCATCGACCAATTGCTCCTTGGCTTCGGGGATGACCATGTCATCTTTACCAAAGGAAATACCCGCCGCCGCCGCACGCTTAAACCCAAGGTCCATAATCGCGTCACAGAAAAGGACCGTCTCTTTTTGGCCGCAGTGGCGATAAACCACGTCAATGGCTTCAGAAATTTCTTTCTTGGTCAGGACCTGATTAATGATGTCGATGGACACTTTTGGATGCTTCGGCAGATGGTGTGCCAACAGCATGCGGCCCGGCGTGGTTTCGACCCGAACGGCGATTGGTTTATTGTCTTCGTCCACGGTTTGGAACCGTCCGAGGATTTTTGTGTGCAAAGAAATCACACCCTCATCCAGCGCCATCTGAATCTCATCCAAATCAGAAAATGCCTTGCCCTGCCCTGGCTCGCCTTCGCGTTCCATGGTCAGATAATAAAGACCAAGGACAATATCCTGTGACGGCACGATAATGGGTTTGCCATTGGCCGGTGACAGAATGTTATTTGTGGACATCATCAGGACACGGGCTTCCAACTGTGCTTCCAGAGAAAGCGGCACATGGACAGCCATTTGGTCACCGTCAAAGTCGGCGTTAAAGGCGGCACAAACCAACGGGTGAAGTTGAATGGCCTTGCCTTCGATCAATACAGGCTCAAACGCCTGAATGCCAAGACGGTGAAGCGTCGGCGCCCGGTTCAACAGGACCGGATGCTCGCGGATCACTTCGTCAAGAATATCCCAAATCTCGCGGCGCTCCTTTTCAACAAGCTTTTTCGCTTGCTTAATCGTGGTCGCGATGCCTTTTTGATCAAGGCGGGAATAGATGAATGGTTTAAACAGCTCCAACGCCATCTTTTTCGGCAACCCGCACTGGTGCAGTTTCAATTCTGGACCAACCACAATGACCGAACGACCTGAATAATCAACACGTTTACCAAGCAAGTTCTGACGGAAACGCCCCTGCTTGCCTTTCAACATATCAGACAGTGATTTCAAAGGACGCTTGTTCGCACCTGTGATAGTCCGACCGCGGCGACCGTTATCAAACAAGGCATCGACAGCTTCTTGCAACATCCGTTTTTCGTTACGAACGATGATGTCCGGCGCGCGCAGTTCAATAAGACGCTTCAAACGGTTATTCCGGTTGATCACACGGCGGTACAGATCATTCAAATCCGAGGTCGCGAAACGACCGCCATCCAGCGGCACCAAGGGGCGCAGCTCTGGCGGAATAACCGGGATCACTTCAAGGATCATCCATTCGGGCTTATTGCCGCTTTCAAGGAAAGCTTCAACAACCTTCAGGCGTTTGACAATTTTCTTCGGCTTCAATTCCGATTTTGTCTCGGCCAGCTCAACCAATAGGTCTTCGCGAACCTGCTCCAGATCAATCTCTTTCAGGAGCTTCTGGATCGCCTCAGCGCCGATTTCACCGGTAAAACTATCCTCGCCATATTCGTCCTGCGCCCGCAAGAAGTCTTCTTCCGTCAGCAGTTGGAATTGCTTCAAGGGCGTCAAGCCCGGCTCAACCACCACATAGCTCTCAAAATAGAGGACACGCTCAAGATCTTTAAGCGTCATATCCAGCAACAGGCCAATACGGCTCGGCAGGGATTTCAGGAACCAGATATGAGCGACGGGTGCAGCAAGTTCCACATGCCCCATCCGTTCACGGCGCACCTTGGAAAGCGTAACTTCGACACCACATTTTTCACATGTGATGCCTTTGTATTTCATGCGCTTATATTTACCGCACAAACACTCATAATCTTTTGTCGGGCCAAAAATCCGCGCACAGAAAAGACCATCGCGCTCCGGCTTAAAGGTCCGGTAGTTAATGGTTTCTGGTTTTTTGATCTCGCCGAACGACCAAGAGCGAATACGCTCCGGGCTCGCAATCGAGATACGGATCTGGTCAAACATTTCCGGTTTCTGACCGGGGGTATAAAAGTTCATCAGCTCTTGGTTCATGGGTGCTGCTCTTTCCATTTAGCCTTTGCCCTTGCGGGTCACGAGTAAGCTGTTGTGCCCTTTCGGGCTTCAAACAAAATCTAAGTCCTTGATCGTCTGCGATGCAAACGCCTGTGGGTTAGTCCTTGCTCTTCAATTCTACGTTCAAGCCGAGTGACCGCATTTCCTTCACAAGTACGTTGAAGGATTCCGGAATGCCGGCTTCGAATGTATCATCACCTTTAACGATGGCTTCATAGACCTTGGTCCGGCCCGCAACGTCATCCGACTTCACAGTCAGCATTTCTTGAAGCGTATAAGCCGCGCCATATGCCTGCAATGCCCAAACCTCCATCTCACCGAAGCGCTGGCCACCAAACTGTGCCTTACCACCCAGCGGCTGCTGGGTCACAAGGCTGTATGGGCCAATGGAACGGGCATGGATTTTGTCATCCACCAAGTGATGCAGTTTCAACATATAGATATAGCCAACCGTGGTTTTACGATCAAACTTGGCCCCTGTTCGGCCATCCCACAATTGCACCTGACCAGAGGACGAAAGCCCTGCAAGTTCAAGTGCCTCGTTGATATCGGCTTCGTGCGCGCCATCAAACACTGGGGTTGCGAACGGTACACCGTTGCGCAAATTCCCCGCCATTTCGATGAGCTCGTCATCACTTAGCGGTGCAACCTTGGCCTTATATTCTTTATCGCCATAAATCGCTTTCAGGTGTTTCTTGATTTCCGGCAGGTTTTTACCGTCTTCATTGGCATAGTCTTCAAGCATTTGAGCGATTTGCACGCCCATACCGCGGGACGCCCAACCAAGATGTGTTTCAAGAATCTGACCCACGTTCATACGCGATGGAACACCCAAGGGGTTCAGCACCACGTCAACCGGGGTACCATCATCCAGATAAGGCATGTCTTCTTGCGGAACAATGCGCGAAATCACACCCTTGTTCCCGTGACGACCAGCCATTTTATCACCGGGCTGAAGCTTGCGCTTCACGGCAACAAAGACCTTAACCATCTTCAGAACGCCTGGAAGCAATTCATCCCCGCGCTGAAGCTTGTCGATCTTCTCTTCAAAGCGTTTTTGCAGGGAGATTTTCGAGAGGTCAAACTGACCACGCAGTGCCTCAACGTCTTCCATGGCTTTCTTGTTATCGACAACAAGGTTCCACCAATCAATGCGTTTCAATTCATCAAGCGCCTCGTCGGTGACTTTCGCCCCCTTCTTCAACGCTGTTACGCCTTGGACGACTTTATGGCCGACCAAGAAGGGACGCAGACGACCATAGATGTTACGCTCAAGAATAGCGCGCTCATCTTCGCGGTCTTTTGACAGACGATCAATCTCTTCACGCTCGATCGACAAGGCCCGTTCGTCTTTCTCCACACCGTGGCGGTTAAAGACTCGCACCTCAACAACCGTACCCGCCACACCCGGTGGCAAACGCAAGGAGGTATCACGGACATCAGACGCCTTTTCACCAAAGATTGCCCGCAGGAGCTTTTCTTCTGGTGTCATTGGGCTTTCACCCTTTGGCGTGATTTTACCGACCAAAATATCGCCCGGATGAACTTCAGCACCGATATAAACGATGCCGGCCTCATCAAGACTACGTAAGCCTTCTTCGCCCACATTTGGAATATCCCGGGTGATTTCCTCGGGACCCAATTTGGTGTCGCGGGCCATCACTTCAAATTCCTCAATGTGAATGGAGGTGAAGACATCATCTTTCACAATCCGCTCAGAAATCAGGATGGAATCCTCGAAGTTGTAACCATTCCACGGCATAAAGGCGACCAGAGCATTCCGGCCAAGCGCCAACTCACCAAATTCGGTGGACGGGCCGTCACAAATGATATCCCCGGGGTTTACCAAATCGCCCACTTTTACCAACGGACGCTGGTTAATGCAGGTGTTCTGGTTAGACCGTTGGAATTTTTGCAAGGTGTAAATATCTACACCCGGCTCACCCGGCTGCAAATCTTGGGTCACGCGGACGACGATACGTGTGGCATCGACCTGATCAATCACACCGCCGCGGCGCGCTGCAATAGCCGCCCCGGAATCGCGTGCAACGATTTCTTCAAGACCCGTGCCAACATAGGGCGCTTCCGCTTTAACCAATGGAACCGCCTGACGCATCATGTTCGAGCCCATCAAGGCCCGGTTCGCATCATCGTTTTCCAGGAATGGAATAAGGGCCGCAGCGACAGACACCAACTGCATGGGTGATACGTCCATCAACTGAATGGTCTCTGGTTGCATCATCATAAACTCGCCCGTTTGACGGCAACTGACCAGTTCAGCAGTGAACTGACCATTGGCATCAACCTCGGCGTTGGCCTGAGCGATTACAAATTTACCTTCTTCCATCGCGGACAGGTAAACCACCTCGTCCGTAACTTTACAGTTCTCAACCTTGCGGTACGGGGTTTCAATAAAGCCATAAGGGTTCACCCGCGCATAAACCGCCAGCGAGTTGATCAGGCCAATATTTGGCCCCTCCGGCGTTTCAATCGGGCAAATACGGCCATAATGCGTGGTGTGAACGTCACGAACCTCAAAACCAGCGCGCTCGCGTGTCAAACCACCTGGGCCAAGCGCTGAAAGACGGCGCTTATGGGTAATTTCGGACAGCGGGTTGGTTTGGTCCATAAACTGTGACAACTGAGACGAGCCAAAGAATTCGCGCACCGCAGCAACCACTGGCTTGGCGTTGATCAGGTCGTGCGGCATCACGGTGTCGATATCGACACTGGACATCCGCTCGCGAATGGCACGTTCCATACGCAACAGGCCAACACGGTACTGGTTCTCCATCAACTCACCAACGGAGCGCACACGACGGTTCCCAAGATGGTCAATATCGTCGACTTCGCCTTTGCCATCTTTCAGATCAATAAGGGTCCGCAGAACGGCAAGAATGTCTTCTTTACGCAGGACACCGACATCGTCCTTAGCATCTAGGCCAAGACGCATATTCATTTTCACACGGCCCACATCGGACAGGTCATAACGTTCCGCGTCGAAGAACAGGCCATGGAACAAAGCCTCGGCCGTTTCCTTGGTCGGTGGCTCGCCCGGGCGCATGACTTTGTAAATTTCTGCGAGCGCGCTGTCATAGCCTTCCGATTTATCGGCCATCAGGGTGTTGCGCAGATACGCCCCCGTATTGATGTGATCAATATCCAATGTTTCAATGGATTTGATTTTCGCAGCCATCAGCTTTTCGATGATTTCTTCGCTCAACTCTTCGCCGGCTTCAACATATATTTCGCCGGTTTTTTCATTGATCAAATCATAGGCGGAAAAACGACCGTAAATTTCATCGTCTGGAAGAAGGATTTCTTCAATGCTTTCCTTTTCCAGCTTTTTCGCGAGGCGCGGCGTAATTTTCTTACCCGCCTCAACAATCACTTCACCGGACTTGGCATTGACCAGATCAAACGCAGGCTTGGCCCCGCGCCACTGGTCCGCAACGAACGGTACACGCCAGCCTTTTTTATCTTTGGTAACCGTCAGGGTACCATAGAAATGATTGAGAATTTCTTCAGAGCTCATACCCAAAGAATAAAGCAGCGTCGACACTGGTAATTTCCGGCGGCGGTCGATACGTACAAAAATCAAGTCTTTACCGTCAAATTCGAAGTCCAGCCATGAACCACGGTAAGGAATAACGCGGGCGGCAAACAAAAACTTACCCGATGAATGGGTTTTGCCCTTGTCGTGATCGAAAAACACGCCTGGCGAGCGGTGCATTTGCGATACAATCACACGCTCTGTACCATTTACGACGAACGTACCATTGTCTGTCATCAGCGGCATGTCGCCCATATAGACGTCTTGTTCCTTAATATCGAGAACAGAGCGCGCGTCAGTGTCGGGGTCAACTTCAAATACGATCAACTGCAACGTCGCCTTCAAGGGCGCGGCATATGTCATACCGCGCTGGCGGCATTCGTCAGTGTCATATTTAGGTTTTTCCAACTCGTACCCAACATATTCCAATGAGGATGTGCCGGCAAAATCCTGGATCGGGAAAACACCCTTCAAGACGTTTTCCAAGCCTGACGCCAACCGTTCATCAACGGACGCATTCAGCTTTACAAACTGGTCATAGGAATTGCGTTGAACCTCAATCAGGTTCGGCATCTGGGTCACTTCGGCGATGGAGCCAAAATTCTTACGCGCACGCTTTCGGCTGGTGAAAGAGATTGTCATACTTTGCCCTCGTTCAATTTCCTGTGCGGCCACACCCGGTAGGACCGCTGGAAGTAATATATGTGCTGCGGGGCCGGTCCCGCCTGCTTATGTGGCCCACATTATTTAATGTGTAGACCGTATTTTATGGCCGCATTGGAGGTGGAAAGTTTTCCTGCCTTTTATTTGCGCCAATGGCACCAGCCCGTTTTCCGGATTGGCGCCTGAAACTTGATTACGATACCGGTCGGGGATGCCTGGTTTCCCAGTGACCCCGACCGGCCGTAAAATCTACTAGAGAGATTATTTAAGCTCGACAGAAGCACCAGCTTCTTCGAGTTTCTTTTTGATCTCTTCAGCTTCAGCTTTAGGTGCTGCTTCCTTAACCGTGGAAGGTGCGCCTTCAACCATGTCTTTGGCTTCTTTCAGGCCAAGACCGGTGATGGCACGAACTTCTTTAATCACGTTGATTTTCTTGTCGCCAATAGCGGTCAATACAACGTCAAAGTCGTCCTTAGCTTCAGCAGCGGCTTCGCCACCAGCAGCAGGAGCAGCAGCAGCTGCAACCGGAGCCGCAGCAGAAACGCCCCATTTTTCTTCCAACATTTTTGCCAAATCGGCAGCTTCCATCACGGTTAGTGCGGAAAGTTCTTCAGCAATTTTTTCTAGATCAGCCATTTTATTTCTCCTAATGGTCGGTCCGTCATTTGGACCTTTATCGTTTGATTAAGCTCACGCAGCGTCACTTGACCCGTAAGCGGAAAAGACGCGAGCCAACTGGCCAGCCGGTGCCTGTACAACACCAGCAACTTTCGTTGCCGGAGCCTGCAGGAGGCCAACAAGTTTGCCACGCAATTCGTCAAGACTTGGCAATGAAGCCAGTTGCTTGACGCCATCCACGTCCAAGATAGTGCTGTCCATAATGCCGCCGAGGATCACGAGCTTTTCGTTTTCCTTAGCAAACTTGGAAAGCACCTTGGGTGCGGCAACGGGATCGGCGGAATAGCCAATAGCCGTCGGACCTGTGAACAGGTCAGACACTTCCGATTTATCCGTGCCTTCAAGTGCGAGACGCGTGAGACGGTTTTTTGTCACTTTAAAGCTGGCCCCTGCATCGCGCATGCGATTGCGAAGGTCCGTGAGCTCTGCCACGTTCAAACCGCTGTAGTGGGCGACCACGACAACGGAAGACGCATCAAAGGTCTCCTTCAGTGACGATACCAGCTCCTGTTTTTGGGCTCTATCCACGTTTCGTCTCCGTCTTGGGAAGGTTTCCCTCCCCGGTTTGAGCCTGCACACCCCACCGTGGGGCGTACACACACTGTCCTGACTGTGTCACCAGTCGCAACAGGGAGCCGGCGAACCGACCAGCGAAGTTACGGAAACCGAGTTTGGCGATCGCCTCATCGGTCACTTCATTCCCTGTCTCATGCAGGCCGGAAAGGTCCGTTGTCTTTCCTTCTTTTAAACCCCACCAAAGCGGAGCACCTGCAGTCTCGGACATCTTAGGAAGATCGGGGCAAGCCCCAAGCTTCCGCTGATCCCCCCATCCCCTAGGTCAGACCCATGGAATAGAGGAAACTCTGCCTCAGATATGCCTAGAGCATATCCGAAACGTCAACTTTAAGGCCTGGGCCCATGGTCGATGTAAGAGCATAACCCTTCACATACTTACCCTTGGCACCTGATGGCCGCGCTTTGAGAATTGCGCCGACGAAAGCCTCGATATTTTCTTTGATTTTGTCAGCGCCGAAACTCACTTTGCCAACGCCACCATGAATAACGCCTGCCTTCTCAACGCGGAACTCAACTTGGCCGCCTTTGGAATCTTCTACAGCTTTTTTTACATCCATTGTGACCGTACCCAGTTTCGGGTTGGGCATCATGCCTTTGGGGCCAAGGATCTTACCAAGCTGGCCAACAACACCCATCATGTCTGGGGTCGCAATCACGCGGTCAAACTCAATCTCGCCCGCTTTAACTTTTTCTGCCAAATCATCCGCACCAACAACATCTGCACCAGCAGCGGTTGCTTCATCGGCTTTTGCATCGCGGGCAAATACGGCAACACGGACCGATTTACCTGTGCCATGCGGCAGGTTAACCACACCGCGAACCATCTGGTCAGCGTGGCGGGGGTCAACATTCAAGTTCAGCGAAACTTCAATGGTCTCGTCAAATTTAACCTTGGAGCCATCAACCAATTTTGCAATCGCGTCGCTTACACTGAAGAAGCCTTCGCGGTTCACGCCTGCATAGGCGTCTTTCATTCTTTTGGATACACGTGCCATTATCTTCAACCTTCCACTTCTAAGCCCATTGAACGCGCGGAACCTTCGATAATTTTCATCGCTTGGTCCATATCGAACGCATTCAGGTCAACCATTTTAGCCTCGGCAATCTCTTTCACCTGAGCTCTGGTTACAGAACCGGCGCTTTCGCGGCCGGGGGTGGTACCACCTTTTTTCAGTCCAGCAGCCTTCTTCAAATAATATGAAGCGGGAGCTGTTTTGGTGGTAAAGGTAAAGGACTTGTCCGCAAACACAGTAATCACTGTGGGGATTGGCATACCAGCTTCCATACCTTGGGTTGCGGCGTTAAACGCTTTACAAAACTCCATGATATTGACGCCGCGCTGACCCAAAGCCGGCCCAATGGGCGGGGATGGGTTGGCTTGGCCCGCAGGCACCTGCAATTTTAGATATCCATCAATCTTCTTCGCCATTATCTTCCCTTTCTTATGGATGGCGCCAAACCAATGTGGCGACAATCCGTCGTTAATGGGTGCGTGGTACGGCCATGGCGGGCCTCCCACACATCCCTGACCCTATCGGATCAGGTTTTCTCGACTTGCGAGAATTCCAACTCAACAGGCGTTGCGCGCCCGAAGATAGAAACTGAAACTTTAAGACGGGCTTTTTCCTCGTCCACTTCCTCAACAGCACCGTTAAAGGACGTAAACGGCCCATCTACAACACGAACCTCTTCGCCAACATCGAAAGAAATCAGCGGACGCGGACGCTCGACTCCCTCTTCGACTTGGTGCAGGATGCGGTTTGCTTCCGCTTCACTGATCGGTGTTGGCTTGCCCTGTGGACCCAAAAAGCCGGTCACCTTAGGCGTGTCTTTCACCAAATGGTAGGTGTCGTCAGTCATGACCATTTTCGCCAACACATAGCCGGGGAAAAATTTGCGCTCAGCCTTGACCTTTTGCCCACGCCGCACTTCGATCACTTCCTCGGTAGGAACGATCACTTCCTCAACCAAAGCGCTCAGACCCTGAACTTCGGCCTGCTCTTTGACTGCATCTGCGACGCGCTTTTCAAACCCTGAATAGGCGTGAATGATATACCACTGCGGATTGCTCAATGTCTTACGCTCCCAGATCCAAAATCAAACCGATACCCCAACTCAAAAGCTGATCCACACCAAGGAAGAAAATAGACATGATGAAAACCATGATGAAAACCATCACCGTTGTCACGCCTGCTTCGCGCTTGGTCGGCCAGGTCACTTTGGAAAATTCCTGTCTGACCTGCCTTACAAATTCGCCGGGGTTCGTTTTTGCCATCGTTATCTCACACCCAAAATATTGCCATTAGCCAACGCATCCTTGCACCCAATCACTCAAAAATCCCTCATTCGACGCCAAATTCGGCTCCCGATTCGGGGTGATTCGTTGCATTTTTGGACGCAACAAGCCGCCCGCCTCCAGCGACCTATCGCTCTTCGCCAGGCGGCCAACTCTTTGAATTGGCAGGAGTGGCAGGACTTGAACCCGCAGCCCCCGGTTTTGGAGACCGGTGCTCTACCAGTTGAGCTACACTCCTCTATATTGGTTGGCTGTGTACTTAAACGCCGACCATAGTGCAAGCTAAAAAACGCGAAATTATAAATTAGAATCCCAATGGACCTCACCAAACAAGAAGTCTAACCTTTCAATGCGTTACGCTTAAATCCGCGACCAATCAAAAACAAGAACATCGTGATGAAAATTACATAGCCAAATACATTGGCAATCCATGGCCACCAAAGCACCGATTGGCCGCCAACGACACTGGTCAAAACTGTGATTTCTGACCAGAATGGCAAATGCACCCGCCACAGACCATCAAGCGCAAATCCGGCCCCAACAAAAAGCATCGGCACAAACATGCCAATCATTACGTAGGTCTGCCCTTCTTTGAAGCTTTTACCAAAACTCGCAACCCCCAAAAGAATAACCGATGCCAGCATGATAGCGGGTAACAAGGTCAAAACAATCAGGACCGATGATCGCAAACCGGTATCTAGACTGAATTTCAGACCGCCGAGGTCCAGAAAATTCAACACCACGCCGCTCATGACAATCACGAGGGTCATGGAAATCAAGCCAAGGATGGTCATCATCAAAAGCTTACCCGCCGCAAGATTCCATGCCGATATGGGTTGCAGCAACAGCGGAAACAAACCGTTGCGCTCACGTTCGCCCGCAGTTGTGTCAATGGCCGCGGGCACCAACGCGCTCATCGGCACCATGAAAAACATAACAATCAAGATCGGCGCAAAATAACGTGCGAGCATCGACCCATGCTCCGCCGTGTCCTGAATATCCACCTGATATGGATTGAGGAGAATAGGGGACACCCCCCGCGTCACAAGGCGCGACACCGCAATTTCCTGAGCGTAAGCCTGCACGCTGGATCTAAAGTCTCGAACGCTTTTTGGTTCGTCCGTCAAATCCGCCCGCAGCGTAATGATTGGGATATAACCCGTGGCAATCTTTTCTGCGAAGTCATCCGGAATATTCATATGAACCATGGCGCTGTCTTCATCCGCAGCGCGGTCGAAACCATTTTCAGTTAAATAGCTGATCAAAGCGGGAGCCTGTTCAGCCCCCTCCACCCAGTATTCAACTGGTTTGGGGTCGCTTGATCTTTTCATGCTGAATTCCATCACCCCAAACATATAAATGGGGAAAATCAGGCTCATGGAGACAAGGACCATCCATGTGCGCTTATCGCGGCGCACTTCATTCAGTTCTTTCTGTAATATCAAAAATATGTTCCGCATCATGACGCCATCCTTTCCACGTGCACCATGAAGGCGTCTTCGAGCGAGTTTGTGCCAGCTTGCTCTTTAAGCGCATCTGGCTGACCCTGAGCACACACAACACCATCGGCGATAATCACCAAACGGTCGGCGAGAATCTCGACCTCTTGCATCACATGACTGGAAAACAATATGCCCGTCCCGGCACTACGAAATGTCATGAGCATTTCCCGCAACTGCCGGACCGCATAAATATCAAGCCCTCGGCTCGGTTCATCAAGGATCAAATAGTCTGGGCTATGGACCACAGCCCGCCCCAATGCCACTTTAACGGTCTGCCCTTGAGAGAAGCCCTTGGTAATACGCTCAGCAAGGTCTTCGATCCCCAACATTGCGATGGTTTTATCAACCGCATCATCTAGCGCGTGGCCGTCAAGGCCGTGCAAGCCGCCAAAAAAGCGGAAATGCTCGCGCACCGTCAGATTGGGAAAAAGCCCCGGCTTATCTGGAAATACACCAATTTTTTTGCGCGCTTCATTGGGTGACTTGAACGGATCAACTCCCTGTACATCAACAGCCCCGGAATCCGGTGCCAATAAGCCCGCCATAATGTTAATGGATGTGCTTTTACCACTCCCATTGCCGCCAAGAAGAGCGACGGTTTCGCCGCGGTCGAATTCAAATGAGACATCCTTAAGTGCCTCAACATCGCCATATGATTTTTTAAGCCCCTTTACGGAAATCATTTTTGTCCTCCTTCACGCTTGGCTTCAGCGGCCCTAAGGCCCATCGCAAACGCGGGCACATGAATAGTGCCTTTGCACTCCAGCTCTGGCGCATCATCTTCGCCGTCATCAAGAATGGGCACGTCTATAAATTTATTAACGAACGTATCCACACACGGAACTTGGCTATTAATATGGCCGCCATTGTCAATCAGGACATGGCGCAGATTGGTGTAAGCGCGTGCGGCATGATCCGCCATCACCGGCGGCGTGATCGGGTCCATGCCACCGGACACCATCACAGTTGGAATGGCAATAGAACCGGGCTTTGGTTTTGGCAGCGGGTCACGGGCCACATTCAGCGCCTTACAGGCTGTGGACACTGACTTGACCTGTTCCTGCCGCATAAAAACATCCGCACGAATACTCTCGTCCGTGACAATGCGCTCAAAAGCGGCAAATTCTTCGGCGCAACTGATGCCGAGAAAGGCGCCAGCATAAATAGTGACGATATCAAAATAGCGCCCCCCATCGATACTGATGGCTGCCATCGGGGCCCAATTCCCATGGTCTACCGCTTGGGTGAGGGCATAAGGCAGCCAGACACGGCTGGCAGGGCTATAAAGTGCACCCATAACCGCACCCGCCACAGCGGTGCGGCTAGTCGTTGTGGAAACGTCTTGGCCAGAGACTGGGTGAATATAGCTGATGGTCATGGAATCAGGGAGCTGATCCAACAGTGCTATGGGGTCAAAATCGGGAAAAGCACTTGCACAAGCATCATCCATTGCGCAGGTGGTCTGCAAGGCCTGTAATGACGCCACTGCGTTGTCCGCCTGCATGGTCACATATGATGGCGCAAAAGGCACCACTGCGTCCAAGATCGCGCTGCGGACGCGATCTGGATGGCTCACCATATAATATTGTGCAAAACGGGTGCCGTATGACCCGCCCCAAAGATTAACCTGTTCGATGCCAAGCGCATCGCGCAAGGCGTCCAAGTCGGCGACCGCTGTGCGGGTGGTGAAGGTTTTCATCAGGGCGGCGTTATCTCGCCAGCATTCGGCGAGGCCATCCGTCATATCTTCCATCGGCATATGGGTCAGCGGGGCAACATCCGCGTCTGGCAAATAGTCCTCGCAGGTCACTGGCTGGCTCAGCCCGGTACCACGAATATCGAAAAAGATCAGATCGCGCTGGTGAACGGTTTGCCGGAAATTCCGATACATGGGCCGCACCATGTCAGTTGCCGCCTGACCTGGCCCACCGGCAAGAATGACCAGCGGGTCAGGGTGTGGGGCAATGGCGTCAGACGATATAATGACCCCCTTCACCACCACGGTGCCACCATCAGGCAGCGCGCGCTCTAAGCTGAAGCAACGCACTTCTCGCGCGACGCCACTGACGTAACACGCTTCTTCGCGGTAATTTTTATGATCATCCGCAGCCTGATCTGTTTGGGCCGATACGGACACGCTCAAAGATGCGTACATAGCCACGCTCAAACCCGCGCATGTAACGCCTCGCAATTTTAGATTTTTCATAAGTCCCCAAGTGAAAGGCCAGTCCCAGCCCATCCTCCTTTATTGATTGACTGTTGATCTTGTCCTCTCTCAAAGGTCAATTTAGTCATGTTTTTTTCATCCGCAAGAGGCTAAGACGAAAAAAAGGGGCCCCCGAAGGCAGCCCCTTTAAATTCTCTATAGCCCTAAGGACTATTCGATGATGCTAGCGACGACGCCGGCCCCTACGGTACGACCGCCTTCGCGAATAGCAAAGCGCAGGCCTTCATCCATGGCGATCGGAGCAATCAGCTCAACTTCCATCGTGATGTTATCACCAGGCATAACCATCTCTGTTCCTGCGG
>Ga0209692_10000639_pt1 | contig 71965 bp, 71 predicted proteins | sample tdDd472_FD_187129 | JGI IMG/M metagenome (GOLD analysis project Ga0209692, IMG submission 187129) | Marine sediment microbial communities from the Atlantic coast under amendment with organic carbon and nitrate - tdDd47.2 (SPAdes)... | ecosystem: Environmental > Aquatic > Marine > Coastal >... | reverse complement strand
GCGCGAGCCATCTACGGCGATTCCGGCGAGATCATACTCATTGAAGGTATCCTCGAAGACATCACTGACCGTAAGAAAGCCGAACAGGATCTGGCCGACCTCAACCGCCATCTCGAACAACTGGTTCGAGAACGCACCGAAGATCTGGTCACCAAGGCCCGCGAACTCGAAGAAGCCAACCAACGACTGCGTGAACTCGACGAGATGAAGTCAGCCTTCCTCTCATCGGTATCCCACGAACTTCGTACACCGCTGACTTCAATCCTCGGCTTTTCCAAACTTCTGCACAAAGAGTTTGCCAAGAATTTCCTGCCCCTTGCCAAGGATGAACAAACCCTGGTCATGAAAGGCGAACGTATTCAGGAGAACCTCTCCATCATCAGTCATGAAGGCGAACGCCTCACCCGACTTATCAATGATGTGCTCGACCTCAACAAGATCGAATCCGGTCGCATGGGCTGGCGCGACGAACGCCTCAACATGACCGAAGTAGTCGACGTGGCCGTCAACTCCGTAACCGGCATGTTCACCCAGCCTAACGTCGAGCTGATTACCGAGATTGACCCGGGACTGCCCACTGTCATCGCTGACCCGGACCGCATGCAACAGGTGCTCATCAACCTGCTCAACAACGCGGCCAAGTTCACGGAAAAAGGCGGCGTTACCGTCCGGGCATTCCCCCGCTTCGGGCAGGTGCGAGTCGAAATTGCCGACACCGGGCTTGGTATCGACCCTGAAGATCAGGCGCAGATATTCGAGAAATTCCACCAGACCAGAAGCGACACCATGGAAGACAAACCCAAGGGAACCGGCCTGGGACTCACCATCTGCCGGGAGATCATCGAACACTACGGTGGACGGATCTGGGTCGAGTCCGAAATCAAAACAGGATCAACCTTTATTTTCACCCTGCCGGCTGCACCTTAGCCGAAGACGCAACAATCAAAAGGCCGCCCAGACTTAGTCTGGGCGGCCTTTTTTTATCCTTCGATAACGAGATAATTTCTTAAAAAATGCGGCAATTACCTATTCGCTGCCGACCTTCAATTCAACCGGCATTTCAGGCATTGCCCCTGCTTGTCCACAGACATAAGCGGCCACTTTGGAAGCATAACGATTTATCTCGTCGAGAGATCGCTCATGCAGGTAGGCCAGGACCATTGCAGCAGTGAACGAGTCGCCTGCGCCGATAGTATCGACGACGCCAGTAGGTTGACCCGAGAGGTCTGAAAAATGATCCTGCGAGACGATCAGGCTGCCTCGGCTACCTCTGGTGAGTACGGCAAGCCTGAGATTGTGGGCAGCCATTAGCGCATCAAGAGCTGCGCGTTCTCCCTGAGGCAGGGAAAACATGTCCGAAACGAGCTCAAGTTCATCGTCATTGATCTTGAGCACGTCGGCCAAATCCAGTGAAGCCTGGATGACTTCCCGAGAATAGAAATTCTGCCGAAGATTGATGTCGTAAATTTTCAAGGCATCGGGCGCAGCCTTGAGAAATGCGTGGATGGCTTTTCTGGAGATATCGCACCGCTGAGCCAATGAGCCGAAACAGATGGCGTGAGCCTTGGATGCAAGGGCCAAGGCGGAGTCATCGAGATCAAGAAAATCCCAGGCAACATCATCGGGGAAGACATAGGTCGCGACACCGTGTTTATCGACCAGGGCATCGACAGTGCCGGTGGGGTGCATGGGGTCGATTGAAACAGCGTCTATATTCAGACCATGCTGGACCAACTGATCCAGTGCCTCGCGACCGAGATCGTCGTCACCGACACGTGAGATGGGGATGCCAATCCCCCCGAGCTCATTGATCTGATAGGCGAAATTGGCTGGTGCACCGCCGAGTTTCCTGCAATCAGGCAGGACATCCCAGAGGATTTCGCCAAGACCTATTGCCAGAAAAGACGGCATGGCTACTCTGCACGCTCAACGATTTTACGAAGCCTGGCTTCGGTCCGCTCACGCAAGGCATCGGAGGTGGGCCGCGTTCCGGTCTTTTCAAGCAGCACTATGTAATTGTCCAGCGCGGACTCCATCAGCGGGTGGTCCGGGCCAAGGGTAGCCTCATAGGCTGCCAAGCCCTGTTCATAAAATCCAATGGCTTCGTCAGCCTGCCCTTTATTATCGAGCAAGAGGGCCAGATTGCACATGGCCTGTGCCGTTTCGGGATGTTCACTACCGAACAATTGCTCCCGAATGGTCAGACTCTCCCGGAAATATTTCTCTGCGGATGCGCTGTCTCCGAGGGATTCATGCAGAAGGGCAACGGTGTTGAGGTCGGCAGCCACCTCAGGATGGGCATCACCAAAAAAGGTGCGATTGATTTCAAGCGAACGCTCGGCCAGACGCAGAGCATCCTCCGGACGATTCATGGCTTCATACAACAGGGCCATGTTGCTCAGGCAGGAGGCAGTGGAAGGATGACCTTCTCCATGAGCCACGTCCAAAACTCTCAAGCACTCCTTGAAGGTTTGTTCGGCATCCTCAAATCGACCCTGGGCCTGCATGAGCACAGCCAGGCTGTTGAGAATGGGAGCAGTGGCCGGATTGTCCTCGGTGAAGATTTCCTTCTGGATTTCAAGGCAGGTAGCAAAGGCGGCCTCGGCCTTGGCGTACTCCTCGGCAGCCCAAAGAACTGTGCCCAACCCTTCAAGGTCTGCGGTAATATCCGGATGCTGCTTGCCCTTGAGGACCACATCCACGGCCAGGGCATGATCAAGAAATTCGGCAGCTTCATGATACCGTTGCTGATGATAGAGAGAAAATCCGGCCTGATGCAGGACGCGGTTTGCAGCCGGGGTATTCACATCAAGTTCAGTAATCAGGTCACGACAGGCAAGGATATGAGGCATGAGCCATTCGACAGTGGGCCAGTGCTGGGGTTCGGCATCGGGCAGCACAAGATTGAGCCCGTACATGGCTCGACCAGCCCATTCGATCTTCTGGGCCGTATCCATGGAGCTGAGAAGAGCTTCGCGGACATCCTCATGGAGAATGAAGATCTGATCATCTACATCGATTTTGATGAGATCGCGAGTAACTAGCGGATCAATGGTGGCCGTGGCCGCAAAAAAAGCGGCAGCCGGATTGATCAGGGAAGGATTATGCGGTGTTCCTTCAATGGAAAGGGCGAAATCATAAGGAAGAGTGGAGTCGGCCAACATGGCGGCCATAAACAACGCTTCGGCTCCGCCTGGTGCTACATCCTCAACTTCCCGGATGGCTGCCATTATGGTTTCGACACTTCGTTTTTCTATGCTGTCAGTCACGAGAGAACTCCTTGCTTGCCGGACATTCCCGTGTCTCTATCCCGTTTGATGGTGGAATTCAAGAAAAGGGACGAATATGATTGTACATATGCTTACCCCCCACCCATTATTCCAACTCACCACCACAGGCCCAAAACCTCATCGACTTGATAATGGAACTTAGCGAAAAAATATCCTGCCCCATATAACAGAAAAAGCCGCCGATGGGAGATTCTCCCAACGGCGGCTTTGATATTATCTTAGACTATGGCTGGCTAACGCTTGATGCCGATAGTCGTGTCTATAAGACCGTCGGCAGTGGTCATGACCTTGGTATTGGCCTGGAAACCACGCTGGGTTATGATCATCTTGGCGAACTCTTCAGCCATTTCCACGTTACTATGCTCAAGACTCTTCTGCTGGAAGGTGCCACGTCCTCCCACTTCAGCTACGCCGTCCCTGGCTGTGCCAGAGGCTTCCGTAGCGACGAAGTTGGTAGCGCCGTCACGTCGCAAGCCCCATGGACTGTTGAACCGATAATTGGCAACCTGGTATAACTCTTCATCCTGTCCATTGGTGAAATGGCCGCTGAGGAATCCTTCGCCATCCACGCTAGTAGATTCAAGGTAGCCCCACGAATAACCGTCCTGAATCTGGTACATGGTAGACGAGCCAGCGTCATAGCTGGTTGAAACTCGCGCGTCCCGATCCATATCAGAGAGTTCCTGAAGGTTATTTGCGTTGATTCCCACGCCAGCCGCAGTAGCTGCACCGGAGAGCCAGGTACCCGTATCCGAGGTAATGCCGAAATCATAGGAAACGGCTTCTGTCGTACCGATCGCTGTCCCGTTACTGCCATAGGTGAAGTTGAATTCAGGAACTCCGTCCGCGCTGAATGCACTCGCCGTCCAAGAACTCAAGTCCTTGCCCGCGCCACCGCTGGTACTGGTTCCATCAAGGGAAAAAGCGGCCAAGTCTACAAGCTCACCATTTCCATTAAAAGTCATGACACCTGCACCGGCAAGACCGGCCGAGGATGTCCCATACGCACTTGAGCCGTCCGCATCACCAGGCATGGCAACAAGGTATTCCCAGTAAGTGTATCCAGCGGCCGCATTGGAAAGGCCGGTTGTAGAAACGGGATCAAAATATATTGTCATGGCTCGTTCATTTCCGTCAGAATCATAGACACCAAGACTTGATGAGTATGCAGGCAATGTGTTGCCGAACGGAGAAGAGGCATTACTAGCACTGCCATTGTACGATTCGAGCATTGCGAAAAAAGGATCCGTGGTACTGGTAAATTCATCCTCCGCAGTAGGATCCAGATTTGTGACCATCTCAATTGCCGAGGTTGCACGAGGATCAGACCTGACGACGCGAGTAGCCTGGCCGTCTATGGTCACATCTTCATATGGAAGCTGGATGTCAGAAACTGTAGTGGCCACCGTACCGGTGTCCCGATCCACTTCGTACCCCTGCAAACGATAGTCGTTCGGATCGACAAGATATGCTTCGTTGTCGAAACGAAATGACCCCGCCCGCGTATAGTGCGTGGCACCAGTCGTACCAGTCCCCGCAGTGTTGCGAACACCAAAGAAACCATTGCCGGCAATGGAAAGGTCGGTGACAGTATTGGTATTCTCAAATCCACCTTCGGTGAAAATGGTCCTGACCTCGGAGATACCGACACCCTTACCCATCTGACTGACGGAATGGTTGCCGTTATCATACTGGGCACCGCCCGTGGCAAGCGTTTCACTCATGAGGTCGCCAAACTGCATATCCGCCTTTTTGTACCCGGTGGTACTCACATTGGCGAGATTGTTTGCTACGACTTCCATATAGGCACTATGGGCGACCACACCCGTTGCACCAATATACAGGCTATTAAAACTCATACTTTCCTCCAATCCGGTTCCAGCCGGATGTGGTTGGGAATCTTCCAGGAGACCAATCCCGGGAAAAAAATTCCCTATTCCTTCTCACCAGGGATTAAAGCAAGGGGTGTGCCACAAATAAATCAGGCTATTCCAAGGTGATACGTAAAAAACATACTGGGAAAATGGTTCCAACAATCCGAATCTGACCAAAAATCGGAGTAGCCATGTATACGAGGATTCCACTTGCCATGACATGCTGTGATGCGTAGTCTGGCGCGACTTTTCGTTTATACGAAATCAAACCGAAACACGGAGAACTGAATATGAAACGTATCATCACACTACTTTGCGCCGCCCTTCTGGGTCTGATGCTTCTCGCTGGATGCGAACCTCAGGCCGGAGTCAAGATCGGCGTAGTGGACGAAGCCGCCGCCTTCAAGGACAACAAGGCTGCCACGGCCGCCATGGCTTACCTCCAGGAGCTTGGTGCTCCCCTGCAGAAAAAGGCCGAAGAAGCATACAAGGCCATGCAGGAGGAACAGTCCGAAGGAAACGTAGCCGCTTACAAGCTGGCCATGGGCGAATTGCAGAACACCATGAACGGCGAGCAGCAGCGTATCGTTGCCCTCATCGACCAGAAGTTCAACGAAACGCTGGATGCCTACCGCACTGAAAAGGGACTGACTCTCATTCTGAGCAAGGAATCCGTCATCTCCTCTGCCGACACCGTCGACATAACCAGCGACATTGTGGCCGCTATGGACTCCATCGAACTGGACTTCACTGCCCCGGCCAAGACCGACGCAGAATAACAGTTTCATCCCGACCCAAACAAAAAGGCCTGTCCACTATAAGTGGACAGGCCTTTTTTATTATTCGGATTATTTACTTAATCGGCACTCATGAACTGGCGCATCTCGTCGTGTGCTGCATCGAGAAGCTTGGAAAAATTGTCAAACTGCTCTTTGATCTTGTTCAAGTCCCCATTTTTAGACCCATGCTCCATGCTGATAGCAAGGTTGACCAGAGGTTCGGCACGAACCACACCGCACATGCCTTTCAGGGAATGCGCCAGCTTTGAGGCTTCTTCTGCATCTCCGGAATCCAAGGCTTCCTTCAAAGAGGAAGCCCGCTCAGGGCTGTCTTCCATAAATGCTGCGAGAAGTTCCTGTGCCAGTTCCTTGTCCCCGGCCAGGCTTTGCAGAAATCTCTGCGAATCAAATAAGCTATCTGTCATTTCTATCTCCGTTTTGCCAAAATGAGTCGCCTAAAAACTAGCACCCCTCAAAAGGCAATGGAAGGATTATAACGCGTTCAATTAAAGCTCTTCGTATAAATTTGCAAAAGATGCAACCACTGTTGGCAAGGAGAACCGCGCCACCACTCGATCTCTGGCTGCATTTACTGTTTTCGGCATATCTTTCGAATGCTTTTGCAGCAAACGAATAATCGCATCGCCTGCAGCAATCGAATCCCTGGGTGGGACGACTTCTCCGGTAGAACCCACGATAAGTGCGGAATCTCCCACATCGGTCACCATGTTGGGAACACCGCAGGCCATGGTCTCACCCACAACATTGGGAAAGCTCTCTCCCAGCGAAGATGACACATGCACATCCATGGCCGCCATCAGCCTGGGCATATCAGCCCTCTCCCCCAAAAGCCTGACCTGCTCGGAAGCAAGTCCCGCCTCAGCCAGCCAGGTCGCAAGATCAATATTGTCATAGTCCACGCCCCGCCCTACGAGCACAAACACCACGTTCTCCATTTGCTTTGCCGCAATGGCCGCAGCCTGAATGAACGAGCGGTGATCCTTCATGGCATCAAACCGGGCCACATGACCGATGATCTGGGCATCCGGGGCGATAGAAAGCTCTTCGCGCACCTCGCGCCGGGCTTCACTGTCAGGCTTGAAACGATCTATATCGAATCCATTGGGAATGACTTCGAAACGTTTGGGGGCATACCCGAGTTCCTTATGGAATCTCCGGGCCTCCTGTGAATTGGTAAGGACCACGTCCGGGAAGCGGGACAGGGCGGCACACGTCTTGAGCGTCACACCGGTCAGCTTGCGATATTCTTCGAGGGCCATGTAGGAGCAACGGATATTCCAGGCCACCTTGGGCCCATTGCCCAGAGGAAACGCCAGCCGGGTTGCGATCAATCCTGCCAGATCGGCGTGATAGAGCCATGTCTGGACCACGTCAGGCCGCCAATCGCGGATGAGTTTGACGAGTTTGAACAGTCCAGCAGGGGACGGGACGCCTCGGTTCATGCCCAGCGAATCCACGCGGATACCGGCATCACTGAGCCGATCACCCATGAGGCCGGGCTCAATAAGGCTGACCACTCTGGTCTGAAAACGGACCACGTCCATGCGGGTGGCGAGCCGATAGAGCATGGTCTCGGCTCCGCCCACATCAAGTCCTGTTATGCAGTGCAATACTTTCATAATGATATATATACCGTAATACTCTCTAATTCTCTTCAGGCAGTTTTGGCCTATCATCATCCCACAGAAAAAACCATCCCGGCGGCCTGTCCAGAATATTACTCGCCCGATGACACTGAGTCCGATACCGGGTACAGAAGAAATTATGAGCATAAAAAAGCAAAACTCCGTTTATCTGTCGGCTCCGGTCAACGCCATCATAGAGGGCATCTACCAGGAAAAGACCACCATCGGCGAGATCCGGGAGAAAGGCGATTTCGGACTGGGGACCTTCAACCGCCTGGACGGTGAAATGGTCATCCTCGAAGGCGAAGTCTTTCAGATGAAGGCCGACGGCAAAGCATATGCGGTCAGCGATGAGGAACAGACCCCATTCGCCTGCGTAACCCACTTCACACCGGATACTCTGGATGAGTTCCCAGAACCGCCGGGCGAGGATTTGTTTTCCCTTGTGGCGCGCATCATCCCCTCGGACAACATGCTCTATGCCGTACGTGTGGACGGTACATACAAGCGGGTCAAGACCCGGTCCGTACCGCCCCAGGACAACTACCGCCCGCTGGTGGAAGTAGCCCGCGAACAACCCGAATTCGAATATGAGGATGTGGAAGGAACCATGGTCGGATTCTACACCCCGGATTTTCTCAAGGGAGTCGGCGTACCGGGAATCCACCTGCATTTCCTGTCGGGCGACCATTCCTTCGGTGGCCACCTGCTAGCCTGCGACCCGGGAGCGGTGACCATCGGCATCCAGCACGTACCGCAACTGGTCATGGGGTTGCCAATGACCCTGGATTTCCTGACCATGGGATTTGAACGGGATACGGCCAAAGATCTGGAAGAGGCCGAAAAATAGCCAAACTAGCCGCAAATGCAGGAGCCACCGGACTTAACGATCCAGCTCTGGCCTGAATATTCGAGCAGGATTTCCTGGACCGCATGATGGACACAATTATTGAGGCACTGCTTATTCGCCTGCCACTTGAAGTTGTCTGAAACCTTGCGGGCATATGAAAAATGACTCCTGACCCACATGTCTCTTTCGGGCTCCTGCGATTCAATGCGGGCATACGCCACATCTGAAGAGCAGTTGCCTTGCCTGGGAGCGGCAATGACAGTCGGCCGATCCAGGATCACGGGCTGCTCGCTGCCCAGAAAATTCATTTTGGTATCACCGCAAAACAAGACCCCGCAACCTCTGTCGCCATATTGAAAGACAAGTCCCTCACTTCGGCCAGTCAACCCCCTAGTCTCTCTGAAAAGCCTTTCAGGTGAAACCAATGGAACCACCCCTGACAACGGAGACACCTCGATGCCATTGAGACATTTGAGCGGATGCTTCGGGACAAGATGATCTTCCAATCTTCCGGTCTGCCGAAAGAACCGGACACGCGACTCGGTTTTTGCAACCATGGCCGTCAACATGGCCGCCATCGTCAAACTCTGAACCGTGCCTTTTATGGAGCTCCCCTCGGGCCCCGACAGCATCTCAGCTTCAGCCTGCAAAAGCCGACCACACAGCAAAACCGTTTCTTCCAGACTCCCCCCCAATGAAAGCCGCCACCCCATTCGACGGAGAATGCGACCAGCTGCCCCTTCATCATTCTCCCACCGGGTTGCAGCCCGATCAGACAACAACTCAAGAGTCCATCCGAAAAAATGAGCCAGTCCGGAAGAGGGATCAGCCCTATCTCCACCAAAGAACGCGTCCCGCGACATACCCTTATACGGCGCCCACCCCAAACAAGCTGTCATAGCGAGCCCGATCAGGACTGCCGCACCCTGAAGCCTGCGAAGTGAGTTGTCGTCAGGCAATGGATTGATGCCGCCACCCCAATCGTACAGAGTACTGTCGCCACCACGATTTGACGAACTGACCAGACCGAGCCATCCTTCCCAGTCACCACTGAACCGCCTGGCCAATTCGGGCAGGATCTCCAATCTGTCTGGAAGCCAATACTCGGCAACAGGATGTCCGGCTTCCATCAGTTCGATGATTCCACCCAGACGTTCGGGGCTTGGAGAACTGCAAACAACTGCCCGCAGCTTGTTCACCTTTCGGTCCGTGAGCATCTCAGGCAGCAAGCTTTCCTGCGCTCCACCATCTATCAGATAGCTGCCGCGCCTGCTCTTGAGCAAGTACGCGTCACCGCGCCTCGCCGGAAGTACCCTGAATTGCGTCACTTTCCCCAACCTCGATAATGTATAACCCTATATCGTGATTAGGACATATTATATAATACTGTCAATCTATATATATTATCAATATGACAATCGCGAAGAAATGAACCTTCCAAAAAAAGGCGTGATTCCGGGTATCTGTGAAGATGGAAGTTATTCACATCCGCCACTGTGTGGGGAGATGGGGCAAGGAAATCAACTTGTTGCGATGTGGAAAAACTGTTCTTAATACCGAAAGATTAAACTGTTGACAAGCCCTAAATGCGCAATTATATGCCTTCCAGCAAAACAAAGGGAGAAATCCAAAGATGAAAATTATATTCAACTACACCATCACACCGATCATTTGTGCGATCATCGTGATCCTGGCAGTAGTTGTCGTTGTAAAACAGCAAGAGATCGACGGTCTCAAACACAAGCTGGTCCTGGCGGAACAAACCGCCGAGGCACGCAAGTACATGGTCGAGGAAGTCCGCCTTCTTCAGAAAGCCATGTCCGCGCCGCCAGTTCGCAAGGTTACCGTCACCGCATACAATCCGACCACCAGCCAGTGCGACGAAGATCCGCTCATCGCCGCCAGCATGCGAAAGGTTCGCGCCGGCACCATCGCCGTATCCCGCGACCTCTTCGACCAGGGCTGGGTTTTTGGCCGCAAGGTCCGCATCGAGGGCTACGGCATATACGAAATCAACGACCTCATGAACAAGCGCTTCAACCAGCGCATCGACATCTTCATGTGGGACGAAGGCCAGGCTCGCCAATTCGGCAAGAAGAGCATCAAGGCCGCGCTGCTCGAAATCTAGATTCGACACGCAATGCATTTAAAAAGGCGCGACCCTCAGGGGTCGCGCCTTTTTCATTACTTACAAAAAGTCTTCCAATTATCTCAATCTAGCCAAGTCACCTCGACATCGCGACGACGAGGAATTCTCTGGTAACGGTATTTGGGATAACCGAGCATCAGCGCGGCGTAAATGCCATGCCCCTCGGGCACTCGCAACATCTCGCGAATGGGATGATATCCTTCCGCGGCCTCCATCAGGAATCCGGCCCAACATGCACCAACGCCATGGGCATGGGCGGCAAGCTCCATGTATGCGGCAGCCAGGGAACAATCCTCAGCCGGATTAAGGCCATCTTCAGCCGCATGGATGACAGCCACGTGTGGAGCACCGTGCAGGATCTTATCGATGCCTTTTTCCCAATTCTTGATAACGCCGGGGAAAACATTGTTGATGGCCATGAACTCCACTGTCAGCCCGGCCAGCTTGCGGGTGGCTTCGGCCGAACGTGTGACTATCCAGCGGGCGGGTTGCCCATTCTTCGCGCTGGGAGCAAAGCGGGAAACATCGAGAAGCTGGCCGAGAACCTCGTTGGGGACGAGTTTGTCCTTGTACGACCGGATGGAGCGGCGACCGCGCAGGAATTGTTCAGCCTGCTCGGGAGCCAGGCGCAAATCCTTGAGCAGAGGAGCGCACTGGTCCGGACTCAGGGACTGAACCACCGGCATTTCAGGCAGGGTAATGGCCTCGGTGGGACAAACGGCCACGCAATGCCCACAACCGATGCAGGTTTTCTTGGCCGCCAGCCTGATCTTGGGATAATCCTCACGGTCCTTGACGATCAGGTCGTAAGGACACTCCACGAAACACGCGCCACACTGCTTACATTTTTCTTTGTCTGCGAACATGCCACGCCTCTATGTCTATAGTTGCACCTTTGCAAACAGGTGCAAGATCATTCACATACACATCCACTTCAAACCATTCCAAACACATCCCAAGGGTGTTCCACGCAAAATCTATTGGGAAGCAATGCCTGCTATGGTGGGGACGGCTTCAGTCATGACTCCACGCAGGACCTCGGCCATGATGTCCGACTCCGAAGAGTAGCCGGGAACCACGATATCTTCCACTTCGCTGATATATTTCTCTACATGCACGGTCTGGCCGCCCTTCTGGACCATGATCTTGACCGACACCTTACCGGCATAAGTGGTGGTCCCGGTCTGGTTGAGCTCCACGGCCAGGACCTCTCCGGTCACGAGCACGGCATCACCGGGAGTGACGGTGGATGTCCGGTATTTGGGTTCACACCCCGCAGCTTTCAGTTCGTCGAAAAGAGCCCAGCCAACCCAGTCGGCCACATCGGACAAGGTGGTGATGGCGACATTGTTATTATTCTTTCCCAGGTTGGAAGCGGGACGTTTATCCTCGAACTTGAAGACAACGATCTCCCCCGAACAGGGGACGGATATTCCGGCCAGGGCATATCCAAGCTTTACCGCATTCCCCTTGGTACAACCGACTATGAAACTCAAAATGATGAGCAGAGGGATCAGGCGTTTCACATATACAGGCATTGAATTATCTCCGTTAAATCTCATCCCCTTCCGGGGCTTCTGGTGTTTCGGGGGTTTCTTGTTTCTTCATCTGCTCGTCGAGCTCCTGCTCCATCTTGTCCAGGAGCTTCTTGGTAATCTCAAGCAGGCGGTCCAGGTTCTCGTTCACGAATGACTTGGCCTTGGTGTCCAGCTCCTCATCAAGGGGATCCACATCGGCCTCGGGTTTAACAAGGGCATCAGCGCGACCTTTATCCACTTTCAGGATATCCTGAATCCCTTCAAGATTCTTGCGTATCTGAGTCAGCTCTTCGCGAAAGCTTTTTTCACGAACCTGGGCTTCCAGTTTGAGGGCTTTGACCTCGGCCTCAAGGGCCGCCAGCCGATCAGATGTCCCACTGTCTCCACTTGAACAGGCAGACAGACCGAACATCACAAAAACGAGCAGTACCAGACCAAACAAGGCCGGGGTGATTCTATTCATGACAATCTCCTTCATGGCAAGCTGATATCACACTGGGTCGCACACTGACAATCAGTTGAACCCGCATGGGTGGAGACGCTCAGACACTGCGAGTGCCAAGTGACAGGCGAAGTGCGCATCCCTAGCGATCTGGTCACTTTCAGGTCACCTTGATTTTCGTGGGAGAGTCCGTACAATGCGCAAGGTTTGGCGACTGCAACCCTTACCGCTGACGCAACAAGAGACAGTAACTCATGAAAATGACTCGCATCCTGACAATCTCACTCATCCTGATCGCATTGGCTGTTTCAGTCACTGCCGCAGACTTCAATCAGGTCAAACCACCCACCAGTTTTCGAGGCTTCAAGTGGGGAACGCCCTTGAGCGATATCCCCGACCTTATTCCGGTCCAACAGTCGAGATTCAAGAACACCTATTTCAGAAAAGACGAAAAGCTGACATTCGGCGATGCAGACATCGTTTCGGTGGCTTATTACTTTCGCGAGGACAAACTCTATAGTGCCGGCGTGGCTTTTACCGGCCGGGCCAATCATTTTTTGCTCAAGGATGCACTGATCAGGATATACGGACCAGGCCGGGGCGTCAGCACAAAGTACGGCTGGATGTGGCCGGATTTCTCAGTGGTAATAAGCTACGACGACGAAGCCAAATCCGGCGGCCTGCGCTACACTTTTGAAGGCGCCTTGGACTGACCCCAACCCTGCCGGAACCAAAGACCATGACCAACGAAAAACGACCCATCGCCAAGCTCAAGGCGCGATACAAGCTCTTTTACATATTGAGCATCGTTGTAGTGGCCGTCCTGTTCTGCCTCAACTTCGGCGTCATCTATACACTGATCGTCACTCCACCGGAACATCCTGAAACCATGATGAAATTCGTCTACCTGATCATGGTGGCCGGATTCTTCATTCTCGCAGCCCAGGCCCTGCTGGTCTTCACCCGGTTCATCGCCCTGCTGGGCAAGGAAACAGACGCCCTGGCAGACATGAGCGAGCAGCTTGAACAGCTCTCGGTCTACGACGACCTGACAAAGGTATACAACCGCTACAAATTCGAGACGGTAGCGACTCGGGAACTCGAAAATGTCAACCGCTATTCAAGCCAACTTTCCGGCATCATGTTCGACATAGACGACTTCAAGGTCCTCAACGAATCCTACGGCTACCGCACAGGCGACAAACTGCTTGCCAACCTGGCCCAGTTCGTTAACAGCAAGCTGCGCAACACCGATTACGTGTTCCGCTGGCGCGGCGGCAAATTCATCATCCTCGCCCCCCATATCAGTATAGATAAGGCCGCCATCGTGGCCGAAAAGCTCAGGCAAATCGTCGGCCACAAACTGTTCGGCGGAAAAATCCATATGTCCCTGTCCCTGGGTGTTGTCCAGGCTACTCCGGACGACTCCATGGATACATTTCTCCATCGCATCCAGACTGCCCTGGCCAGTGCCAAGAACAAGGGCAAGAACTGCGTAGTCGTCACCCGCAACAGCTAGTATTATATTTTTAGCATTCTTTCATATTGAGATGGATATATTCGGCTACCTCACTTAAACTGTGCGTAGCGTGAGCGGTCATTTGGTCGCTCCAAAGACAGTGCAGTCAGCCATGTCAAAGACCATCAAGGAATTCATCAAACTATTCGGGCCTCTGGCCCTGGCCTTATGTGTTGCCGCATCGTGGTTTCTACTCACCAACACCGATGTTCATTGGGAAATCGTTACCCTTGCCTCGTTAATCATCATCCTGATTGCCATAGTTTGCTGGTATCTTGCGAACAGCAGGGCCTGTCAGTTCGAAGCGGAAGAAGCTCTCCTGATTTCAGAACAACGTTTCAAGGACGTCAGTGAGGCGGTCGGCGAGTATATCTGGGAAACCGACGCAGGTGGACACTTCAAATTTGTCACCGACGAAACAACATCCGTATTCGGATACACACCCAAAGAACTCCTGGGAAAAACCATCTACGACTTCATGCCCGATGAGGACATCGAAGATTTCAGAAAATGGAAAGATGAAACCTACGGCAAACGCGAGTCTTTCACCAACATCGAAATTAAAAACCTTACCAAGGACGGACAGATCATCTGGATGCAGGTCAGCGGCGTCCCTCATTTCGACGACAAAGGCGAGTTCCTGGGGTATCGCGGCGCCGCCATGAACATCACCGATCGCAAAGAGGCGGAAGACGCCTTGAAGGCAAGTGAGCGCAGACTGCGGGCACTGGCCGAATCCGCTTACGACGCCATCATCATGATCGACAACAGCGGACGGGTTTCGTTCTGGAACCATGCAGCCGAGCAACTATTCGGTTACAGCGAAGCCGAGGTTATGGGCAACGACGTCCACGCCCTTATCGCGCCCCAAGAGGACCGAGACGAAGCTGAGAAGGGTCTGCATGAATTCGCCAAGAACGGCACCGGACCCATCCTGGGAAAAACCCAGGAAACCGTGGGCATGCACAAAGACGGGACCACCTTCCAGATTGAGAGGTCGGTCTCCGCCTTCCGACTGGGTGAGGAGTGGTACGCCGTCGCCACCATCCGGGACATCACCGAGCGCAAGAAAACCGAAGACAAGCTCAGGCAACTCGCGACCACAGACAGCCTGACCGGGCTATACAACCGCCACAGGTTCATAGAACTCTCGAAACGGGAATTTGCGCGGAGCAGACGTTACACCCGACCGCTGGCCATGTTCATGCTGGACATCGATTACTTCAAGAAAGTCAATGACGCCTACGGTCATGACACCGGCGACAAGGCCCTGCGCTCACTGGCCGAAACAGCCATCATTGCGCTCAGAAACGCTGATATCCTGGGGCGACTCGGCGGTGAGGAATTCGCGGTTCTGCTACCGGAAACGGGCCAGGATGCAGCCATGGAGGTTGCCGAACGCCTGCGGGTCTCAATCGAACGGTCCATCATCGTCACAAATTCACACAATCTAACTATCACCGTCAGTATCGGCGTGGCATGCCTCGACCCGGAAACCAGAACTCTGGAACAGCTCCTCAAGCGGGCAGATATAGCCCTGTACGAAGCCAAGCAACTTGGCCGGAACCGCACAATTCTTGGCTGAGTGGTCAGTCATTATAACACTCTTTCCTTTTTCCCCCATAGACCTTAGGGTAAGAGCATAATTGACCAATGGCCGCTTAATTTCGGCCAGGACCAAACGCATGACCCTGACTCGACTCAAGATACTTTTCAAACACACACCCTTCCGGGTGCTGCTGCCCTCTGTGCTGATGATTCTGCTATTTGCAGGCTCCATCTTTATCTATCTGCTACCCTCCCTGCATACGGCTTTCATGGATTACAAGAAGGAAACCATCCACGCATTGACCGGGTCTGTCATCAACACCCTGGGCCATCTCCGAGATCGCGCCGACAGGGGAGAGATATCCCAGAAAGAGGCGCGCATAATGGGCGTTGAGCTGATCAAAGCCATGCGCTACGGCCCTGAGGGCAAGGATTATTTCTGGATCACCGACGCCATGCCCCGCATGATCATGCACCCTTACCGGCCCGATCTTGATGGCAAAGACCTGTCCAACTACAGGGACAAGGCCGGAAAGCCCCTCTTCGTGGAATTCGTCAAGACCGTCCGTAAAAACGGCGACGGATTCGTTGACTATTACTGGCAATGGAAGGACCAGCCGGACAAGATCGTCAGAAAGCTCTCCTATGTGCGCGAATTCAAGCCCTGGGGCTGGATCATCGGCACCGGCATCTACCTGGACGACGTTGAAGAGGAAATGGCCGGATACCGCAACCGGATCACAATCATTTTCCTGACCATCCTGTTGATAATTGCCTGCCTCAATTTCTACATCCTCAGACAGACCGCGCAGAGTGAAGAAAAGAAGATCAAGATACAGGCCCAACGCGAACGGCTGGTGCGCGCCCTTCAGGAAGGAGAAGAACGCTACCGGACCATCGCCGACTTCGCCTACGACTGGGAAATCTGGACCGGCACTGAAGGCAACGTGCTCTATTGTTCGCCTTCGTGCGAACGAATCACCGGCTACCCGCCCGAACGTTTTTTCGAAGACCCGGGACTTGTCCGGGAGATCATCATTGAAGATGACCGCGACGCCTGGGACCTCTATCTGGTAGAGGCCAACTCCGAACAAGGCGATACTCTCGATTTTCGCATCAGAGATTCCTACGGCGAAATCCGCTGGCTAGGCGTGGTCGGACGGAGCGTCTCCGGCATCGGCATGAAACCCCTGGGCATCAGGTGCAGTTTCCGCGACATCACCGAACGCAAGCAGATGGAAGACCAGCTTCGGCATCAGGCTCTGCACGACCCGCTCACCAACCTCGCCAACCGCACCCTGTGCCTCGACCGCGTAGGGCAGGCCATGCGCCGGGCCAAACGCCGCGAAGACTATTACTTCGCCGTGGTATTTCTCGACCTGGACCGCTTCAAGGTCATCAACGACTCACTGGGGCACCGCTTCGGCGACATGGTGCTCACCGAGACCGGCAACCGACTCGACGAGCACGTACGAGGACTGGACACCGTCTCCCGATTCGGCGGCGACGAATTTGTGCTCCTTCTCGATGAACTCTCCAGTCCGGGCGAGGCCATCCGCATCATCAAACGCATCCGGCTGGAACTGGCCAAGCCATTTACCTTCCACGACCAGAAGGTCCAGACCACGGCCAGCTTCGGCATAGTCCTGAGCCCTGTGGGCGACAGCAAGGCCGCGGACGTGCTCCAGCACGCCAACATCGCCATGCACCGGGCCAAGGATGCCGGACGCAACAGGTTCAAAGTCTTCACCGGCCGCATGCTGGAAAGTGCAGTGGACCAACTCACTCTGGAAAACGACATGCGCCGCGGGCTTGAGGACGGAGAGTTCCACGTTGAATACCAACCCATCATGGACCTCGACGGTTCGGATCTCGTCGGATTCGAAGCCCTGGCCCGCTGGGACCATCCAGAACGAGGACCAATCTCACCCTCGGAGTTCATCCCCATGGCCGAGGAATCCGGACTCATCCTCGCCCTTGGCGAATGGGTGCTGAAGGCTGCCCTCAAGGCCATGTCCGAGTGGCGCGAGCACACTCCCAGCGCCAAAGACATCTTCATGTCCGTCAACCTTTCAAGCAAGCAGTTCGCCCGCATGGAACTGGACAAGGTCGTATTGCAGGCCCTCAAGGACGCCGACTTGCCGCCCTCCTCGCTCAAACTTGAGATCACCGAAACCGCCCTCATGGATCACCCCGAGGCTGCCGTTCGGACTCTCAGACGTTTACGCAAAGCCGGCATCCACTTCTCCATCGACGATTTCGGTACGGGCTATTCGTCCCTGTCCCAACTCCAGAAACTCCCGGTGGACACCCTCAAGGTCGACCGATCTTTCATCTCGCGCATGAAGACCGACCCGGAAAACATGGAGATCGTCAAAGCCGTCATCGCCCTGGCCCATTCCCTGGACCTAAGTGTCATAGCCGAAGGCGTCGAAGAACCCGATCAACTCTGTTCGCTGCTCGACCTCGATTGCGAATGCGTCCAGGGTTTTTACTTCCACGAGCCCATGAATACGAACAAGGCCCTGGCCCTGCTGGAGCGCCGGGGAACCGCAGGCCACACTTCCCCCAAACACAAGATGACCGAAGTCAAACGCGACTGTAACGACGCGACCGAGGAAGAAGAATAATACACCTTCCGCGCTTTTGTGTTATCAGTTGGACATGTCTTTCTACTTTCGCCTTTTGCGGGTCATAATTGCCGCCATCTTTTTCACCATCGTAGCCCAACCGGCATGCGCTGAGCCTCCCCTTGTCCTGTGCATCGACGAATGGCCTCCCTACGAATACAACTTGGACGGCAAACCTGCTGGATACTTCACGGAACTTGTCACTGCGGTACTGAAAAGCATGGATCAGGAGATCGACAAAATAATGTCCGTATCCTGGAACAGGGGGCTGGAAATGGTCAGATCCGGCCAGGCACACGCGCTCTTCTCCGCCTTCAGGGTCAACAAGAGAGAAAGCTACGCATGGTTCCCGGATGAACCACTCGAAAACACCAAATGGCATTTCTTTATCCGGGAAGACAAATCGGATCAGCTAAAATTCCGCACCATTGAAGATGTGAAAGGGCATCGAGTAGGGACAGTCAAGGGATACGTCTACACCAAGGAATTCATGGACTATATCCGGAAGAACCCCCTGATCGTCGCCTCGCAATCAAGCCCGCGCAGTTTTCGCCTCCTGCTTGAAAACCGCCTAGATTTCGTCCTTGATGATCTTGCCGTCGGAATGCACGAAATCCGAGAGTTAGGAGCGGCCGGGGAAATCGTACCCGTCGGGGAGGCGTTGTTTGAGCGCCCCACCTACGTCATGTTCAGCAAGGCCTCGGTGTCTAAGGAATTCGTTGATCGATTTTCTCACGCTCTGGCCGAGTTTAAGAAAACTCCCGAATACCAGGCACTGAGAAAGAAGCTCCTGCACTGACCACGCACCCCAGCCCTTTACAAACCGGAACAAATGCGCTCAAACTGAGCCCGTCCAACAAACAGGACGGAATCACTCATGAAAAGAATCCTACTTCACATATGTTGCGGCCCATGCTCCATCACGACCCTCAGGACCCTGCTCGACCAGGGATATGAGATCACCGGCCTGTTCTACAATCCGAACATCCACCCCCTGACAGAGTATCTCAAACGCCGCGACGGTTGTCTGGCCGTTGCCGAGAAGCTCGGCATCAAGGTCATCGTCAAGGATGACGAATACCGCCCGCAGGACTGGTTCCGCGACGTCACTTTCCGCGAGAACAACCGCTGCTTCCACTGCTATGCCCGCCGACTGGAACGCACTGCCCAGATCGCAAAGAAAGGCGGCTTCGACTTCTTTTCCACCACCCTGCTCTACTCGAAATACCAGAAGCACGACGACATCGCGTCCCTGGGCCGGGACCTTGAATCGGAAAAAACCAAATTTCTCTACCACGATTTCAGGGAAGGCTGGCAGGAAGGCATCGCCACCTCCAAGGAATGGAAAATCTACCGCCAGCAATATTGCGGATGTCTGTACAGCGAAAACGAGCGGTATAAAAAGGAACTGGGTAAATAGGCATGCTCGCATTCCAGAAAAGCCCCTTCGGTTTCCTGTTTCGAAACGAGGTCATCCTCATCTTCTTCATGCTCGTCAAGATTATCAATGCCGTCATGAACGGCATTAACGTAAACTCCAACGAAGCCTGGGCGATCGGCATATTGGCCATCCTGACTTACTCAGTGCTGGCCTGGTTTGCATACAAACGACAGGCCATCTCCATCTGGGCCATCAGTATCATCATGCTCTACGACGCTGTCGGCTCAACATCTGCGGCCCTGAATAATTTTGCGACGACCCCGACCACCAGCGTGATGGCGTTGATCATGTCCGGCTACATCATCCTCGGCGCATTGGTGATCTTTTCCAGCCGCCACGAGCACGGATAGGTCATGGGTAAAATCTACGGAGAGGACACCCCGGTCCAACCGGCCTTCCCGATGGTGGGCGGCAAAAAGAAGGTCGTGACACAGAGCAGTGAAAAAGGATTGCTACTCTACATTCACGTACCGTTCTGCCAATCCCGCTGCCACTACTGCAATTTCCACTCGCAGGCCTTTAATCAGGTCACCTTTGCCTGGTATTTCAAGTTATTGCTTCAGGAAATAGAGCTTTGGGGCAAGCGACTGAAAAAGCCGCTACTCAGGACAATCTATTTCGGCGGCGGCACACCCAGCCTGGTTCCGCTGCACCAGCTCGACCAGATCATGAAGGCCCTCGACAAGGCATTCACGTTCGGCTCCCCCATGGAAACGACCATAGAAGCCAACCCGGATTCGGCCCATGACGTCAGTTATTTCCGTGGCCTGCTGAGCATGGGGTTCAACCGCCTCTCGCTGGGCATGCAAAGCATGAACGACACGGAACTGCACATAATGGGCAGACCGCATTCGGCAGCCATGACCATGCAATCCTACGATGCCGCACGAAGGGCCGGGTTCGGCAACATCGGCCTGGACGTCATCTGGGGGTTGCCCGGTCAGCGATTCAAGTCATGGATCGACCAACTCAAAGGCGTGGCCGAAATGTGGCCCGAACACATCTCGGCATACAACCTGACCGTCGAACCCAACACCGTCATGAAAAAAATCATCGACGAGGGTGACGAGTACCAGCTTCCGCCCGAACAGGAGCAGGGGCGCATGTTCATCTACGGCGCCGAATACCTGGAGTCGATGGGTTACATGCACTATGAAGTCTCAAATTTCGCACGCATGGGCTTCACGTCCGTCCACAACTCAGGCTACTGGGACGGCTCGGACTATCTCGGACTCGGACCGTCGGCGGTCTCCACCATCGGCAGACGAAGGTTCACCACACCTCGCTACATGGACGAATACGACGCCTACGTGCGCGGCGGCCTGGTGGGCGAGGACCATGAACTGCTCACCGATGACGACCTGCTCAAGGAATTGGTCATGCTCTCTCTGCGCACCGCCAAGGGACTAGACCTCAAGGAATACCGCAAACGGACCGGCTTCGATCTCGTCAAACGACAGCAGCAGCTCATCACCGCCCTGCACCGCGAGAATCTGGTCCGCATCAATCGGGGCCACCTGCGCCTGACCAAAAACGGAATGCTCGTATCAAACGTCATCATCAAACGCCTGGCATTTGACACAGACTAACGATCTTGCCAGCCCCCACGACCTGGGGTAAACATATTCTCATGACAAAAACATTGATCACCGGCGGAGCCGGATATATCGGGTCCCATGCGGCCAAGGCCCTGACTTCTCTCGGCCGTGAAGTGGTGGTTCTGGACAGCCTGGTGGCCGGACACCGCGATTTTCTCAAATGGGGCGAATTTGAGGAAGGCGATCTCGCAGACCCGACGTTCATCAAGAGCGTCTTTGCCAAACACGACATCTCCGAGGTCCTTCATTTTGCCGCATTCATCGCCGTGGGCGAGTCCGTGGAAAAACCGGACATTTACTACGGCAACAACGTCCGCAACACCCTCAATCTCCTCGACGCCATGATGGAAGCCGAGGTCAAACGTATCGTCTTTTCTTCCACAGCCGCCGTGTACGGTGAACCGATAACCGACGTCATCGCGGAAGATCACCCGCTTTCGCCATTGTCTCCCTATGCGTGGTCCAAGCGCATGATCGAGCAGATTCTGGCAGACTACGGTGCGGCCTACGACCTGAAGCATGTCTGCCTGCGCTACTTCAATGCAGCCGGAGCCGATCCTGACGGAGAGGTGGGCGAAAGACACCAGCCAGAGACCCATCTCATCCCGCTTATTCTCCACGCCGCCCTCGGCCTGCGGGACAACATCACCATCTTCGGCACCGACTACCCCACGCCGGACGGGACCTGTCTTCGGGATTACATCCATGTCACCGATCTGGCCGACGCCCATGTCAGGGCCCTTGATTATCTGGAGTCAGGGGGCAATTCCGGAGCCTTCAACCTCGGCAACGGCAACGGGTTCTCCGTGCGCGAGATCATAGATATGACCCGCGAAGTCACGGGCAAGGAAATTATGGTGTCCGAGGCACCCCGCAGGGCGGGCGATTCCCCAGCCCTCGTCAGTTCGGCTGATGCCGCTCGCCAGACACTGGAATGGGAACCGAAACTCGGGGACATTCGCGAGATTATCCGCACCGCCTGGAACTGGCACCAGAAAGATCTGTCTTAGGTTACAAATAATGACTCCAGATTATTCCGACGACGCACTCAAAATTGATGAGCGCAAGACCAAAAGCGAACTCCTGTACGACCTTCGTTTGCAACGACTTGAGAATCTCAGAATCAACGAACTGCTTGCCGGTGCGCAGAACGACTTTTCAGGCCGCCAACTCATTTACCTTGAAAACACGGCCCTCATCGACAAAGCCATCCGCAGGACCACAGACCTCGAAGAGATGATGGACAGCCTCATGGCAGTGCTACGGACCATCTTCAAATGTGACCAGGCATGGCTGCTCCATCCCTGCGATCCGGATGCCCCCAGTTGGCGGGTGCCGTTTCGATCCACGAGCCCCAAGCATCCCATCCATTTCGGTCCTGAAGTAGACCTGCCTGCAACTCCTGATCTGGCAGAGAACTGTAGCCTGGCCCTCAGTTCCACAGACCCCGTACCCCTGGGGCTTGAGAACACCGTAAAAAACGTTCCCGAAGAGGCGCAGGATGCCGCAGCTCGGTCCGCCCTGCTCATCGCCCTGCACCCCAAGATTGGCCGCCCATGGCTCATGGGTTTGCATCAGTGCTCGCGGGAACGTATCTGGACGCCTGAAGAGAAATTGATGTTCCAGGATATTTCGAGCCGTATTGCCGACGCCTTGTCCACCACCCTTTTCTACCGTGATCTGGAACTGAATCAGGAACGGCTCAAGCATCTTTCGACCCAGTTGTTTCGGGCCCAGGAAGAAGAACGCAAACGTGTGGCCGAAGAGATTCACGACGAGCTGGGACAAGCTGCCCTGGCTATCAAGATGGGGGTGGAAAACGCCATCTTCCTGATGGAAGACACCGCCCCGGAGTCCATGCAAAAGTCACTGCAAAGCGCGTCCAACCTGTCAAATGACATAGTCCGGAAGATGCGGAGCATGCAGACCTCACTCTACCCGCCCACTCTGCGCGACTTCGGAGCCATCACCGCCCTGAGCGGACTCCTGAACGACTACGTCAATATCTACTCTGACATCACGGTCAAACGAAGCATCCACATCACGGAAAATGACATCCCGGGCAAACTGCAGGTGACCGTTTTCCGGCTGGCGCAGGAAGCGTTGTACAACGCGGCCAAGCACAGTCAGGCCGACTCCGTGACCGTGGTTCTGGACAGGCAAAGCCGCCAGCTGATCCTCGAAGTCATAGACAATGGTGTAGGATTCGATCCCTTAACGACCATCCGATATCCCGACAAACGATTGGGACTGGGACTGACCAGCATGCGCGAGCGAGCCGAAATGTCCGACGGGATCATGAAAATCGACTCCACCCTGGGACAGGGCACGGCCATCCAAATAAGCTGGGAGTTGACCGAAGGCATGTTCAAAGACGTCAACGACTAACCGAAATTACATTATTTCTTTTTCCACAAAAAAGCCGCCCTATAGGGCGGCTTTTTTTGATCATCTTATCCTAACTGGCTGTTGAGAATGGTTCGAGTGCTAGGCGCAAAAAAAGATCAAGGCCGACGCGTATTTTCTATACGCTAGGGTTTGATCTTTTTGCAGCAACGACGCAATCGAGCCTTTATCAGCAGTCTAATCAGACTTCCAGATCGTCGAGCAGGCCTGGTCCGGACGCGGCAATGCGCGCGAGGTCGTCAACCCGTTCATTTAGCAGATGCCCGCTGTGCCCTTTGACCCAGTTAAAATCGACATCATGCTTTTCGACCAGCGGGATAAGCTGCCGCCAGAGGTCCTGGTTCTTGACCGGCTTCTTGGCTGCCGTCTTCCAACCGTTTTTCTGCCAGTTCTTCAGCCACCCTTTCGTGATGGCCTGCTGCACGTACTTAGAGTCTGTCCACAGATCCACACCGCAACTACGGGTCAGCGAGTCGAGGCTGACGATGACTGCCAGAAGCTCCATGCGGTTATTGGTAGTTTCCTTGTAACCTTGGGAGAACTCTTTATAGTTGTCAGCCTTCTCGCCCTTGTATTCGCCATAGATCATGACGGCACCGTAACCGCCGGGGCCGGGATTGCCGAGGCATGAGCCGTCGGTATAGATGGTAACTCGATCACTCACTGGATGTTTCACCTTTATTCAATTTATCTAACTTGTTAAATATCTCGACCAGAACAATCTGTATGCCCTCTGGCCAGTTGCCTTCCTTGAACGACGGCAGGAGATGGTCGGTTTTGAGGTATTCAATGAACTCCGGCCCCAATGCCTGACGCATCATTGCCGGGAATCTGATCTCAACCATATCGATAGACGGGGCGATCCCGATGTACATTGTCTTGGAATCGAGGTCCGGGACCGTAAAATCTCCACCAAAAATCTGAATCCTGCACCCCAGGCCGTACTCGTCCCTCAGAGAGCGGGTAAATGAGATGATAAACTTGCGCTGTTCCTTGTCCAGGGTGCCGGTCTCGTCATAGATCGAGCTTTCCTGATTAAGGCGATCCACCACCCGCTTATTGTTCTCCGAAAATGCCCACGCCACGGCAGCAAAGACCAGAATCAGTGCCAAAGACCGGATGGCTTTTTCCTTGGGCGAGCTGCCATGAACCTTGGGTATCGTGATTTTCATGGGTTTATCCTTTTCCTTGGCCGAGCCAAATGATGGCACAACGGCTTCGCCCTACCATCTACCGTGCAGAGAGATTTCATGCAAGTCTGTATGGTTGCGAATAACCAAAACAAAGGGCCGGGCAACGCGAACGCTGCCCGGCCTCTCATTCTCTGGGAGAGTATTACTTAATACCGTTCGAATTCAGTGCCCTCATCCGCAGCTGCAGCTGGCAGAGAGGCATTTGGTGTAGCCATGACACGAACCTGGGAACCACCACGCCCGCCTACACTGAAGAAGCCCATGGTTTGCAAAAGCTGCCCGGACTGGCTGGACAGTTCCTCGGCAGTTGAGGCCATTTCCTCCGAAGCCGAGGCATTCTGCTGGACCACGGAACCAAGCTGCTGCATTGCCTTGGCTATCTGGGAGACTCCGGAATCCTGCTCGACGCTGGCAGCGGAGATCTCCTGTATAAGCTCGGATGTTTTTTGGATGTCCGGCACCACCTTGGCCAACAGACCACCTGCCAACTCTGCTACTTCAACGCTTTCTGCAGAAAGCTGGCTTATCTCATTTGCGGCCTCGCCGGACTTTTCAGCCAGCTTACGAACCTCGGCCGCTACCACGGCAAACCCCTTGCCATGCTCTCCGGCACGAGCGGCCTCAATGGCCGCATTAAGCGCCAGCAGATTGGTCTGCCGGGCAATTTCCTCGACGATCGTTATCTTCTCTGCAATGTGACCCATGGCCGAAACCGTCTTGCTCATTGCGCTGCCGCCCTCTTCCGCATTTCGCGCGGCCTGGGCAGCGATCCCTTCCGTTGTTTTGGAATTCTCGGAGCTCTGACGAATGCTGCCTGCAATTTGCTCGACAGAAGCACTGACTTCTTCCACGGAAGCAGCCTGCTCAGAGGTTCCCTGGCTGATCTGCTGGGATGTATTTGAAAGCTCCTCACTGCCGACAGACACCTGGCTTGAAGCAGCTTGTACGCCGCCGACCACAGATCTAAGCTTCTCAAACATCAAGTTGAGCGAGTTAAGGAGATCTCCCGTCTCGTCTTTTCTATCCACATTCACGTCCACGGTGAGGTCGCCCTTGGCAAGGGAGTCTGCCACTGCAATCGCCTCTTTCAGAGGATTGGTCACCGAACGAGAAAGGAGCCAACCGCACATGAGACTTACGATAATTGCCGCAATGGTCGCCATAACACTGCCCCAGACAAGCGCTTGAAGCTCGGTGACTATCTCCTCGGAGTCTTCACGTAGCTCATTGGTCTGCTCTTCAATGAAAGCACCAAGCGATGTGGAGAGAGCGGCTGCGGCATCATCGAACTGACCCATCATCTTGTTGCCTGAGTCCGCGCCGCCGGCAACATAGGCGTTGGCCATCTTCTTTCCGGCTTCGTAATAGGCACCAACGGCCTTTCGCAGTTCGGCGACATTGCGCAAACCGTTCGCGTATCCCTCTTCCCTGAACATATCTTCAAATTTGGTGAGCCCTTCAAGAAAGGACTTGTAGCTTTTTTCAGCTTCCACAAATCCATCGTCGAGACCATCTTTTCCCCGGGTTGCGGAGATATCCGTCAGCCACTGCTGGACCTGAACAACGTCCTTATCCATCCTGGCCGCCACAAGGGCAAACACAGCACTCTCGTCGGCGGTATGCTGCGCAGTTTTAATAACCTTGTTGCCAGCGACGATGGTCCAAAGACAGATCATAACCAGAAACGTCGCCACAATCCCCAGACTCACAAAAATCTTTCCTGCCACTCGCAAATCTTTCCATCTCATAGCTCCACCCTCCCCAGGTATATGGACGCATGAACTATAATCCTAATACCGTACTGACACATTGAATCTCTCAAGAGTCATCGGCACAACTTATAAAATAACACCAATGGCTCAACGCTTCATCACTGCCTTCTCGCGGTCAATGATAATGTTGACCAAACTACTCCGGTATTCTTGTGGGAACTGAAAACATCCTTTTCAATCAAAAACAAGGGGCCGGACAACGTAAACGCTGCCCGGCCCCTAACCCTTGGGGAAGATTGATTAGAACCGTTCGAATTCGGACTGCTATCCCTCGCCGCGGAGAGCTTGAATAGGATCGAGGTCGGCGGCCTGCTTGGCAGGCTTGAGGCCGAATATGAGGCCAATGGCCTGGGAACCGGCCAGGGCCATGAAGAAGGCCTTCCAGGAAAACTGGATGACCAGGATGTCGAGCCGGGACAGGAACTGCCCGAGGCCCAATCCGAGGAACAGGCCGAGTATGCCGCCGAGCAGAGTCAAGGCGCATGCCTCGATCAGAAACTGGAGCATGATGGCGGAATTTCGCGCGCCCAGAGCTTTTTTGAGACCGATCTCCTCGGCTCGCTCAGAGACGCTGATGGAAAACAGGTTCGCCAACACGAAACCGCCCACCAGCATGGCGATGGTTGCGGTAACACCTAGGAAAATCGTCAGCCCACCCTTGAACATGGCCAGGAACTTGAGAATCTCATCCGCCGTGAGAATGGTAAAGTCGTCGTCCTGCTCCGGCTGCAGATGATGCAGGTGCCTTAGCAAGGAGCGCAGGTTCTCTGTATGCCCGTCCATATAATCAGGCTCGTGAAATTTTACCCTGAGCGCGCGAAAATATTTTCGATTGAGATTGTACCGCTGCATGAGTGTGGAAAGCGGGATGATAATCCGGTTGTCGATGTCGCCGCCACCGCCGCCGGTGAATCCGCGATACGACAATTTGCCCACCACCTGAAACGGGATGTTTGCAATATAAACGACCTTGCCCACCGGAGAGTCATCGCCGAACAGCTCACTGGCAGGCTTGTCGCCCAAAAGCGCGACCTTTGCTCCCAGCCTCTCATCCTCAGCGGAGATATCTCGTCCCTCGGCCAGGGGCCAGTTCCACGCTTTACTGTAGCCTTCAGTGGCCCCGATGATCAGCACATCATGATAATTCTTATTACCCGTCTTGACCGTCTGGCCGCCTTTGGCGCGCATGGGAATGACCTGATACGCACCCGGCAGAGAGTCCTTAATCCGCCGGGCATCATCCCGACTCAACGTCAACGAACGCATACCCACCGCGCGTTTCATGAAATTGCCGCCGAATACCAAGGCAGAGTCCGGCCCGAACATGTCGACGATCTCCATCGCCTTCCTGTTCGCGCCATCGACCGCCGTCACGATCAGCGTCAAACTCGCTATCCCGAATGCCACGCCCAAAACCACGAAAAAAGACCTGAGTTTAAAGGCCCAGACAGCCCCCAAACCCATGCCCATTATCCGCGATCCCAAACGTGGTCCTATCATTATTACTAACTCTTTATACGTGAAAGCCTGAAAGCAGATTACCAAACAGATAGACTTAAGTACTCCGCCTTACAACTTAATCGGAGACAATCTCTTGCACCACTTGGAATTTGGAAAAATCCTCTATGTCGAGTCGATGATAGGCAACATCTATATACAAGTTATCACAGTCACATCCGATACTAGCACTTGGCCTAGACGGAATCACACCACCGCAGGACAAACACCTGTAAAAGATATCTTCCGCGATTGGTGCTTCACTGCATTTCTTAATATTTTCGGCAATCACTAAAAGTTTACTATTCCCCGTCTCTTTTCCCATAGCTCTCACCTCTTCGTATCTTCTGCGATTCGCCCGTCGTGCAGCTTGATGATTCTATCGGCTTCCTTGGCAACGTCCGCGTCGTGGGTAACCAATACAATGGTCCGGCCCGTGTCGTGGACGGTATGGAAGAGCTTGATGATTTCGGCTGATGTGGTGGAGTCAAGCTGACCTGTGGGTTCATCGGCGAGGACAATATCCGGCTCATTGAGCATGGCGCGGGCCATGGCGACGCGCTGCTGCTGACCGCCAGAGAGCCGGGACGGATTGAAGTCCATGCGATCCGAAAGGCCGACCTGTTCGAGCAGAAATTCGGCGCGTGCCTGGAGTTCTGCCTGCGGCTTGCCGGAATATAGCCCGGGCAGGATGACGTTTTCCAGGGCCGTCGCGTATGGAATGAGATAGAAGGACTGAAAGACAAAGCCCAACGACAGATTGCGCAGGTCGGACTGACGGTCATCATTGAGGGTGGATGTATCCTGACCGAGGAGCTTGTAGGTACCGGCAGTCGGGCGATCAAGCAGACCTATGAGGTGTAGCAGAGTGGACTTTCCTGACCCGGAAGTACCTTGCAGGGCTATGAACTCACCTTGGGCGACGTCCAGGGTGATGCCCTTGAGGACCTCGATACCAGGCGTTTCAGAGCCGTTTGTTTTCTCTCCCTGCTGAAGGAAAGTCTTGGTGATGCCGGAGAGGTGAATGGCCGGGGAGGACATGCTAATCCTCCTTCTTCTTGACCTTGGAGCCGGGCAGCACAAGCTGAGTGGCAACCACGTCACCTTCCTTGAGGCCACCGATTACTTCACTCATCTCCAGACCGACCAGGCCGAGTTCAGGAGTGACCTCACGGGGTTCGAGCTTGGGATCATCAACCACGAAGCAGACCTGACGGTTGGACACCCACTTGAGCGCGGTGTTGGGTACGGCCAGGACATCTTTCCTGGTTTCGACGATAATCTTGCACTGGGTGGTCATTTCAGGGCGAAGCCATTCGGCTTCTCCCTTGGTAACTTGAACCAGGGTGCGATAGTAGACGATGTTGTCGCGAACTTCCGGCTCGGGATAAATGCGATCCACGGTCCCCTTGAATATCCGATCCCGAAAGGCGTCCACTGTATACTCAACGGGCTGACCGAGGGCAACACGTCCCACATCGGTCTCGTCCACATAAATCCACATCTCAAGACGTGTCGGATCGAGCACGGTGATGAGATTGGAGACGGACAGGCCGGATACGATGGTCTCCCCTTCCTGGGCCGCAACCTGACTAACCACACCATCGATGGGACTGAAAATCCTGGTGTAAGAGAGTTGCACCTTGAGGGTGCCGAGCTTGGCGCGGGATGAAGCCACACTATGGCGGGCCATCTCGGCGTCCTGATAAGCGATATCGAGTGCATCCTGAGCTTCGAGCTTCTGCTTGACCAGGGAGCGCGTGCGGGGAAGGTTCTTCTCCATGTAATCAAGCTTGGCCTCGGACAGACGCAGATCTGCTTCTGATTCGGCAATGCGTGAGCGCAACTCGCGGCTGTCGATCTCGGCGATAAGATCACCCTTCTTGACGTGATCACCAACTTTGACAGGCACGGAGTCGAGCACGCCGGTGGCCTGCGCGCCGATCTTGACCTGTGCGCCGACCTGAGCCTTGACGATGCCTGTGGCCTCCAGAACCTTGGTCACGGTCCCCTTTCCAATGGTCGCAGTCTTGATGACCTTGATCTTGCCAGTGGACTGGCCGCCGGTGAAATACCAGATACCGCCGCCCGTGACGAGTGCCGCGATGAGAATGAATATGAGCTTTTTCATTGAGTTGGCTACTTCTTTTCCTGTTTCATTTCTTGACCCAACACTTCGGGAAACGATGGGACCCTGCCCTTCTTGCGTCGCGCCCAGACCTCCCGAAAGGTGATGGCCTTGAACGAGAATCCACAATCTTCTCTCAACCAGCCGCCCTGATAATATAACGACTTGGACGGGTAATCTTTACACAAAGGCAGACGAGATTCATAGCTTGTGCAACAATTATCATCGCCCAGCAGGGAACAGACGAATACGAGGTGGCCCGCCTCATCCTGCTCAACAATCTTGAATCGGGCGTGTTCCGGCTCCCGATCACAAAGCTTTTTGAACTTCCGTTTGCTGGTTAAAAAACGACCGCAGTCCTTGAGTAAAATGCCCTGACAACAACGGCCACACCCTTTGCACTGGCCGGTAACCTGAACTTCGCGACGCAAAGCCAGAAAGCGAAAGCGCCGGAATAACCCAGTCAAATATCTTTGGGGAGACACGGATCAGTCTCCCAGTTCCTCGATCCACTGCCTGATGGGCGTTTCCATGATCTCCCGGATTTCGGCGAGACGAGCTTCGGATTCGGATTCGAACCGGAGGACCAGTGCGCCCTGGGTATTGGAGGCACGGACCAGCCCCCAGCCGTCGTCGAAGACCACGCGCGCGCCGTCCATGTCGATGACGTTGTAGCGTTCCTTGAAGTACTTCTGGGCGCGACTGACCACCTCGAACTTGATGGACTCGGGACAGTCCATGCGAATTTCAGGGGTGTTATAGGTTTTTGCCCAGTCCTCAAGATAAGTGGAAAGCGGCTGATCAGAACGACTCAAAAGCTCCACCAGCTTGAGCGCACCGTAGGTGGCGTCGTCGAAGCCGTGGTAGCCGTGGAAGAAGAACATGTGTCCGGACATCTCGCCGCCGATGGCCGCATCAAGTTCAAGCATACGGGCTTTGACGATGGAATGGCCGGTAATGCACATGTCCGGTTTGCCGCCGTGGTCCTCGATATCCTTGAACAGGAGGTGGCTGCACTTGACGTCTGCCACAACCGCTGCGCCGGGAAGGGTCTTGAGCAGATCGCGGGCGTAGATGGCGAGCAGTTGGTCGCCGAACATCAGGCGGCCGGTCTCGTCCACTGCACCGATGCGATCTCCGTCTCCGTCCAGTCCCACGCCGACCTCGGCACCGACCTCAACCACCTTGGCCTTGAGATCCTCGACGTAAGCCTCGACCACCGGGTCGGGATGGTGATTGGGAAAAGTTCCGTCAGGCTCACAGTAAAGACGAACAACTTCGGCTCCGGCTGCTTCAAGGATATCGGCAGTCAGATCGCCTGCCGCGCCGTTACCACCATCCACCACGACCTTGACCGGACGAACTATGTTTACGCGGGAAAGGAGGTCTTCTTTATACGTGGGGAGAATATCATGGTGGGAAATGAGGCCGTCGCCCGAAGGATAATCCCCGGCAGCCATAACTTCATATATCTTCTGCACCTCGTCGCCATAAATGGTGGACAGCCCGCCCCATACCTTGAAGCCGTTGTACTCGCTGGGGTTGTGGCTGGCAGTGATCATTACACCAGCCAGATATCCAAGATGCTTGGCTGCAAAATAGAAAACCGGCGAGGAGAGCTGCCCCAGGCAGACCACGTCCACGCCCACTTCGGCCATGCCCTCGGCCATGACTTGCTGGTAGGTCGGCGAACTGGCCCGGCAGTCATGCCCCAGCACGGCGCGCTCCCAACCATTTTGCTTGAAATACGTACCACAGGCACGGCCAAGTTCCTTGACCCATTCGGCGTCAAAATCCTCGTCCACAATGCCTCGAATGTCATAGGCCCGAAAAATCTGCTTGTTAATCTCTTTCATCGCTCAGCCCACTATTTTGAAAATATTTATATTATATATGAAATACACAATGTTTTTATCCCTTACTACCTTGACCTATCCCTTCAATGAGCCTACTTCTGACTCATTATGAATTGGGACTGGGAAAAATTACAAAAGCAACAACAGGGGCGCCCCGGCGGCAAGCCGCCGAGTTTCGATGACTTTCAGGATCAGTTTGATAAATTCAAAAAATTCAAACTACCCGGATGGAAACTCATCGTACCAATCTTTATTGCCCTCTGGCTTGCGTCAGGATTCTACATCGTAGAACCCGACGAAGTCGGTGTGGAAAAACTCTTCGGAGCTTTCAAAACAATCACCACAGCGGGGCCGAATTACCATATTCCGTACCCGGTGGAAAGTGTTGAGACTCCGAAAGTCACGCAAATCCGACGCATCGAGTTCGGTTTCAGGTCGACAGGTCGTGCCAGAAGCCAGAACTTCCAGCAAGGTGTCAGCCGTGAGGTCAAAGAGGAATCCTTGATGCTCACCGGAGACGAGAACATACTCTCCGTGCAGTTCATTGTTCAATACATGATCAAGGATGCCAAGGATTATCTGTTCAGCGTCAACGACCCTGTCAAGACTCTTGCTCACGCAGGTGAAGCAGCCATGCGCGAGATCATCGGCAAGGGCAAGATCGACGACGCCCTGACCACCGGAAAGCAGGAAATCCAGGCAGAGACACGCGAGCTTATGCAGCGCATCCTGGACTCCTACAAAACCGGCTTGCGCATTGTGGCCGTCCAGATGCAAAACGTCCATCCGCCGGAACAGGTAGTGGATGCCTTCAAGGACGTTGCCAGCGCACGTGAAGACAAGAGCCGCTTCATCAACGAAGCCGAGGCCTACCAGCGTGACATTCTGCCCAAGGCCCGAGGCGAGGCAGCCCGCATCGTCAACGCAGCCGATGCCTACAAGGAAGCCAAGATCCGCCAGTCAGAAGGTGACGCGGCCAGGTTCCTGTCCGTGCTCACCGAGTACAACAAGGCAAAGAATATCACTCGTCAGCGCATGTATCTGGAGACCATGGAACACATCCTGGCCAACCCGGAAACAGAGAAGCTGATCATGTCTGACGACGCTCTCAAGAAATCCGTACCCTACCTGCCCCTGGAGAAGCTGCCCAAAGCGGCCCCGCCCAGGGAGAAGCAATAAGGCAGGTTAATATGAAAACAACAACCTTAGCACTCATCTTAGCTCTCATCGTTGGGGCTTTTGTCCTGACTTCGGCCGCCTTCACCGTTGACCAGACCCAGATGGCCATTGTCATCCAGCTTGGTAAACCCGTTGGCGACAAGGCCCTTGGACCCGGCTTGCACTTCAAGCTGCCCATGGTCCAGACCGTGGTTTTCTTCGACGCCCGCATCCTCGATTTCGATGCCAAACCCGAAGAGATCACCACCACTGACAAAAAGTACATGAACGTGGACTCCTATACCAAGTGGCGCATCACCGATCCGCTGACCTTCTATACCAAGGTTCGCACCATTCAGGGTGCACGGGCCAGACTGGACGACATCGTTCGCTCCCAGCTGCGCGTGGCACTTGGTAAATACACCCTGATCGAAGTGGTCTCCCACAAACGTCAGGAGATCATGGACGCGGTTACGGTCAGGTCCGAGGAACTGCTCAAGCCCTACGGCATCAAGGTCATCGACGTTCGCATCAAGCGCACAGACCTGCCCGCCGAAAACGCCCGTTCCATCTTCGGCCGCATGAAGGCGGAACGAGAACGGCAGGCCAAGCAGTATCGTTCCGAGGGTCGCGAGGCTTCGGCCAGGATCAAGGCCACGGCAGACAAGGAAAGAACCATCCTCCTGGCTGATGCAGACAAGCAGGCCGAGATCGCACGAGGCGAGGGCGAAGCCCAGGCCACCAAGATCTACGCTGACGCTCTGGGGCAATCCCCGGAATTCTACAGCTTCACCAGAAGTCTTGATGCCTATCGCAAGGGATTCGACAAGAATGCCAGATTCATCCTCACACCGAAAAGTCCTTTCCTGCAGTATATGCAATAACGCTTCTCGAACATAATGAGCACAAAGATGCGGCCTACTCTTAGTGGGCCGCATCTTTTTTTCATCTTCTATATATAAAGTAGATATACACCCTTGACTTTATCAGGAGATTCTCCCAAGCTCCTCAGGAGATTTTCCCGATTGACGAGAGAATCGTTATGGTGTCTATATTGAGCATTGAGGGAAACACATATTTTGCTGCCGGATAGTCGAATGACATTGACTTGTGCATATTTTGTTGCATACTGGCTCCGAAATAATAGCCACGCATGATAAGGAGTCCGTCATGCCCAAGAAAAAAAGAAAGTGCGACGAAGCACAGTTGAAATGGTTTGAAGAAGCACTTGAACGCATCAAAAAAGCCACCGGCGCACGCACTCAGGTGCAGTTGGCCGAAGTGCTTGATGTCCGTCAATCCAGCATATCCGACGCCAAGCGTCGTTGTTCCATTCCGGCAGACTGGTTCCTGAAGCTGTACCGCAGCCACGGACTGGACCCGGATTGGTTATCCGAAGGTGTTGAGCCGGTTTACCTAAACACCAACAAGGCCAAGATCCCTGCCGACACTTTGCTCCGTGAGACGCCTGCCCCCTATGGCAGAATGAACTCCCGCGGACGCGTGGTACCCGTTTCCACCATGGCTGGCGCCGACAAGGAAGCCGCTTCCTGGGAACCCAAGCCCATCGAAGAACTCTCCGTCCCCGAATCTTTCTGCCGCCCCAAACTTCAGGTGGTTAAGATCGATTCCGCAGGCATGGAGCCCGTCATCGAGCGCGGAGCCTTCGTCGGCATCGACTGCGACCAGAAGGAGCATCCTGACGGAGACCTGTGCGCTGTTCATTTCCCGCATCAGGGGCTGACCATCCGCCGCGTCTTCATGCAGGGCGACACCTTCCTGCTCAAGGCAGAGAACGAAAAATATTCCGACCTGACCATCCCGGCATCCGAGATGGACTCCCGCACCGTGGGCCGCATCATCTGGGTTCTTCAGAACCTCTCGCCCATGTAGGTCGACCGCATACAGACTTGAAAAGGCCCGCTTCGGCGGGCCTTTTTTATGGTCCATGACAGCTTTCCCTGTTCTGTGTATGATTATAAGTCATAACGATCATCAATACTGAAGAGGGTACCATGTCAGATACGCCCACAGTGCTGTTCGTCGAGGACAGCAAATTTTTCGCCTCCATGATCCAGCGCAGGATACAGGACGAGCTCGGCTTCAATGTGGACTGGCGAGCCACTTACGCCGAGGCTGTGGAAGCCATCGACTGTTGCCAGGAAGACTATCTCGTAGCTCTCCTCGACATCACCCTGCCCGATGCTCCAAATGGAGAGATCGTCGAGTATGCCACGAAAAAAGGCATCCCGAGTATCATCTTCACCGGCGGATTCGACGGTGCCATGCGCACCAAGTTTATCTCATGGAAAATCGTGGACTACATCCTCAAGGACTCCCCTGCATGTGTAGACACGCTTTTGGCCTCCATTCGCCGCGTGGAACTCAACCGCAACATTTCCATTCTGGTGGTCGATGACTCCAAGTCCATGCGCGAAGCGGTCGCCGGTCTCCTGAAGACACAGCTCTACTCTGTCATAGAGGCGACAAATGGGCAGGAAGCGTTGCAGATGCTCGGCAAGCACCCCGACATAAAGATGATCGTCACGGATTACGACATGCCTGTCATGGACGGGTTCGAGCTAATCCGCAAGGTACGCGAAAACCATACGAAGAACGAGCTGGCCATCATCGGAATGTCGGCCAGCAGCGACCCATTGCTTTCCGCAAAACTGATCAAGAGCGGGGCCAACGACTTCGTACCCAAGCCATTTCAGGTTGAAGAATTCCATTGCCGCGTGGGCCACTCCATCGAGATGCTTGAGAGCATCGCACTCATCAAGGACCTGTCATACAAGGACCCGCTGACGCGGCTCTACAATCGCCGCTATTTCTTCGAGAACACGACCCCGTTCATCGAGCAATGCGCCCACGGCGACAGGACATACTCCGTCGCCATGGTGGACATCGATTATTTCAAGAAGGTCAATGACACTTACGGGCACGACGCCGGAGACGAAGTACTCAAGCAGATAGCCTCCACCGTAGGCTTGTGCTTCCCTGATAATGCCATCGTCTGCCGCTTCGGAGGCGAAGAATTCTGCGTCCTGCTTGCCCATGAAAAGGGAGAGGACGTCATTGCAAGGTTCGACAACCTCAGGCGTTCCATCGAGGCCACGGATGTGGACATGGACGGAACCACAATAAAAGTGACCATCAGCACGGGCGTCTGCTCCGAGCCAGACTCGGTGGAAGCCATGCTCAAGATTGCAGACAGCCGTCTGTATGCTGCCAAGGAATCCGGGCGCAACAAGGTTGTCGGCAAACCGCCCGGGTCCAACGTGAGATCCTGACGCTCCGAGTAGTATTTTTCCCGCACAAGCCTTGACTCGACGGCCTACCGTCCATACTGTCCCGGCCATGAGCACCAATAAAAAATCCACATCCAAGGACAAGGCCGCACCCGTGACCGCGCCTGGTATCCAGGCAATGAAGGGCGCGCAGAAGATCTGCTGCATGACCGCCTACGACTATTCGTCGGGCACGATTGCGGATGAATCCGGCATGGACCTCGTTCTGGTCGGGGATTCCCTGGCCATGGTCGTACTCGGTCACGAGGACACCCTGTCCGTGACCATGGACGAGATGATCCACCACACCCTCGCCGCCAGCCGAGGCGTCAAACGCGCCCTGCTTGTTGCGGATATGCCGTTCATGTCGTTCTGCACCGTGGAACGTGCGCTCAAGAACGCGGGCCGGTTCATCTCCGAAGGCCGCGCCACAGCGGTCAAGGTCGAAGGCGGCGTCCCGGTCGTCCCTCAAATAAAAGCTCTCACGGATGCGGGTATCCCGGTCATGGCCCATATCGGCCTGACCCCGCAGCATATCGCCAAATTCGGCGGTTTCAAGGCTCAGGGAAAATCTGCCGAGGCCACCAAGACGCTGATTGAAGACGCTCTGGCCGTGGAAGCGGCTGGCGCGTTCTGCGTGGTGCTGGAAGCCATTCCCGTGGAGGCCGCAAAGCTGATCACCCAGGCCGTGTCCATCCCCACCATCGGCATCGGGGCGGGCAACGTCACCGACGGCCAGATTCTCGTCTATCATGACGTGCTGGGGTTGTTCGACCGCTTCACGCCCAAGTTCGTGCGCAAGTATGCAGAGCTCGGCAAGGAGTCTGTAGAGGCCTTCAAGCAGTATTGCGACGACGTTCAGCGCGGACGTTTCCCCGGCGACAAGAACACCTTCTACATGCCCGAAGACCAACTGGCCCAGGTCAGGAAGATCAAGGTCAAAGGCAAGAAGAAATAGATGGAACTAGACCTGACATGGCCCGTTCTATGGAACGGGTTGTTCTGGCCGCTCATCAGGCTGACCTTCTTCATCTCTATCGGCCTGCTCGTGGGCAACCTCATCGAGTCCCTGCAATGGACCCGCTATGCCGCTAAACTCGCAGCTCCTCTGGCTCGACGGGCGCGACTCAAAGACGTGTCGGCCGCCAGCTTTTCCATGGCCTTTTTCTCCGGCGTCACGGCCAACACCATGCTCTCGGAGGCCCATGAGAAGGGGACAGTCAATGACCGCGAGCTGGTCCTGTCCAACCTGTTCAACAGTCTGCCTACCTATTTCCTGCACCTTCCGACCATCTTCTTCATCGCCGCACCGTTCATCGGCAGCGCGGCTGCGGTCTATGTCGGCCTGACCGCCTTTGCCGCGGTTCTGCGCACTCTGGCCATCGTCCTCTCTGGCAGGTTCCTGCTGCCGCCTCTCCCTGAAGACTGCCTGCCCTGCCAACTGGATGAGATGGACAAGAAGCGCGACCAGACATCCGCCATAAAAAAGACATTGAAGCGGTTCAGAAAACGACTGCCCAAGGTTCTATACCTGACCGCGCCCATCTACACGCTCTTCTTCGTGCTCAAACAATTCGGCCTGTTCGCCTGGCTACAAGGAATGATGGCCGGTAACGTCGGCATGTTCTCCTTCCTGCCGCCCGAGGCACTGGGCATCGTCGCCTTTCACATGGCCGCCGAGTTCACAGCCGGACTGGCCGCAGCGGGCGCCCTGATAATGGACGCAGGGCTGACTGACACCCAGGTGATCATCGCCCTCCTGCTCGGCAACGTCCTGTCTTCCCCCATGCGGGCCGTGCGCCACCAGTTCCCCTACTATGCGGGCATTTTTAAACCCCGCATGGCCATGAAGCTGATTATCTATAATCAGACACTTCGAGCCGCCAGTATCGCTCTGGTGGGTACGGCATACGCGATTCTTTCCTGACCGAATTCAAAGTCCACCAGTCTATAGATTTGCCTGCCTTCGACAGGACTGCTATGCGAAAACATGGCATACGGATGTGATTCCACTTCCGAATCCCAACCGCACGAAATTCTGTAGTTTTCTTAGAAAGCCAAACTCATCGTGCATGCAAAAAAGACAAGCACTCTTCTCCTGTGAAGGGCATGAAGACCAACAAACGGATTACCACAAAACTTTAGTACAGGATTAAAAGACATGAAGCGGATAGCGCTACTATTTGTTGTCGTATTCTTTCTTGGAGCGGGGTTGTGCGATGCCTCAATTACTTACGAAAGTGAGAAAGCTAGGCTTGATAGCCTAGTTGAAGAAGGCAAATACGAAGAAGTATTTAGAATTACAGAGAGGTTTGCAAAGGAAGGTGATCCTCAAGCTGTATATGGGCTTGCTGTTTTATACCAGCGGGGCATCGGAGTTCCGGTCGATTATAGCAGGGCGATGGAATTGTATTTACGATCGTCTAAACAAGGTTATGCTTCAGCTTATTATGGAATAGGTATGATGTATGCTCATGGGCAAGGTGTTCAGCCAGATTATGCAAAAGCTCTGTATAATTATAAAAAGACTATTTCTGCTGGAGATATGCAGGGGTATGTTGGGTTGGGGTATTTATATCTTAACGGTTTTGGAGTTGAAAAAAGTATGAGTAAGTCTTTTGAAATGAACATGAAGGCTGCCAGGGCTGGTATTTCAAGCGGTCAATATGCGGTTGGATATATGTTGCGCCATGGAACACATGCTGAAAAAGAACCATGTGAGGCAAAACAGTGGTTTGAGAAAGCTGTTTCAGATGGGTATCCAATGGCCATGTTCGAATTGGGCAAGATGTATCTGGCTGGAGAGTGTTGCGAAAGAGATGGGACGAAAGCAGCTAGTTTGTTTTTACGGTCTGCAAAGATGGGATATGATTCTTCAATTTTTATGACGGGTGTAATGTATGAATATGGCGTCGGGGTTGAAAAGGACATTGATGAAGCACTCGTATGGTTTAGAATAGCTAGTTCTCTTGGTATTGCGAAAGCAGATGAAAAAATTGAAAAACTGATGGAGGAGTAACCCTCCTAAGAGAATGAGAACAGGTCTTGTTTTTTATCTAGGGGATTGGAACAGATCATAGTTACTCCACGAATCTTTCCTTCCCAACCCTTCCTCCTTCCAAAAAGCCTGCACAAATATCAGATTTGTGCAAAACAGCGCACCCGACTTGTGCAACCACTTACACATTGCACAAAAGTTGAATCTGCAACAAATTCACAACAGTCTTATTTTATTGATTAAACAACTTTGGCACGCCTAGTGCTTTAAGAAGCTCATGAACGATGCAGTCACACTCACACTCATCATCCTGACCGTCGCTATGTTGCGATGGTCCCTCCTCACAGGCCCGGACGCCGCCCCCGGCGTCCGGTCTGAAGGAAGAGACAAAGGCTTCAAGACCCTGGTCCCTGCACGAATCCGGACGGACAGCCCCCATCCCGTTCGGAAAGCAAGGATCAAACGATAGGGTTTCAAGCATATACCATACCCCTAGAAACAGCAGTTTCTAACCTAACCCCTCCTCACCTCCCCTTTGGAGTTAAAAAAGGGCCGCGCAAGCGGCCCTTTCGGGTTTCTGACAAGTGCACAATTTATCCCACTAACATGCCCATAGAAAAAGGACCGATGTACGGTCCTTTTAAGTGGCGTCTCAAAACGCCGAAATAAAACCCGGAGAGACTCCGGCCTGAACTATTTTTTAGCTTTCTTCTTAACTTCGCGAATGGTCGCCGTGCCGTCGGCCAGAGAGCGAACGTGACGCTGAAGAATCAGCAGGGCCTCGCGTTTCCTTTCGGCGGAAAACGCGACATACTCAACACCATTATTCTCAACCACCAATTCAAACATATCTCACCTCTTCTTAAATACTAGAGTCATCAGACCCGGTCTTGGCGACATCTTCCTCCACACCGGAGGAGCGCGCGTTGCCGCCGAAATCGGCTGACACGACCTTGGGGCTTGCAGACACCCCTTCCTTGGTCATCACTATTTCACCCTCGATGATAGCACCTTTCTCCACCACCAGAATCGGGGTGTTCAGGGAACCGTTCAGGGTGGACGTCTTTTCCATGACGGCCCGCTCCTTTACGACTACATCGCCCTTGATGTTGCCGCAGGACGTAAGCCTGCCAACCCGCACGACTCCGGTGATAGAGGCCTTGCGGCCCAATATCAAATCGCCGTCGGTGGAAATTTCACCTTCGAACCGGCCGTCAATGCGAACCGTACCGACGAAATCGAGTTTACCTCTATATTCGGTACCAACACCCAAAAAGGCATTAAGTTCTGAATTATCGCTTGTTTTTTTACTAAACATGCCCATGAAAAGCACCTCGTAAGCTTTTGAAAGAGACGATTAATCCGCCTTTCGAATCTGCCATATCGGCGCAAACAGGCTTCTCCTATACCTTCACGCAAAACTAAACGCTACATATTTTTGAAGACATGTATCCGACCGGTCACATGTCAGGCGATTTCCACTACACCTGCAAAAACGTGTTTCCCCATGAATTTCTAATTGTTCAATACATGTCCGGTGTTGTACTTTTCGTAAAAATGCGGCTACGATGCGAAGACCATTTATATGCCAGACTCGGCTTTAAGCAGCCATCCGCGGGGAAAGGAAGAGCATGTCCACGAATAAAGTCCAGAACGTCAAGTCCTTCTACAAGGACCAGTCCATATATAAGGAAGGACAGAAAGGTACTGTCGCCTACATGATCCAGAAGGGGTCGGTGAATCTTTACCGCACCGTGGACGGCAAGAAAATCATGATGGATAGATTGGGCCGGGGTGAAATATTTGGAGAAATGGGCGCGCTCAGTAGCTCTACTCGCGCAGAAAGCGCAGAAGCCGCCGAATACTGCGACCTGATGGTCCTCACCGAACAAGTCATCCAGACCCTGCTTTCCCGCTGCCCCAAGACCATCCAGCACCTGACCAAACTTTTCATCCGCCGGTTGCGCAAGGCCAGCGACGTCAACCCGCAGAGGACGCACAAGAACTCGTTTTTGAGCATCTGCCGGGTGCTGGAAATGGCCTACAAATGCCACGCCTCCATGAAACCAGCCGACACCAAGCGCGTCTCGAACCACAAACAAGGTCTGGCGGCCACCGATTTTTCCAAGCAGGTAAAAAACATCCTGCTCGTGTCCCAGCTTGAGATCGACAACACGCTCGACCAGCTGGCCTCACTCAAGATCATCACCCTGAACACTCACGGTTCAGGCAAGGCGTTCTCGGAACGATACATCAAGGTTAACGACCTTGAAACATTCTTCCAGGTAGCTTCCAATCTGCACAAGGAACTTTCCAAGACCAGCGCCCTTGAGCCCGAACTCGAATATCTCGACATCCACGATTTCGCTGAAGAACTGGAAGCGCAGACCGACGTGCTCTACAAGAAGATGGCGAACATGGAAGTCCCTGAGACCCTCTTCTTCTTCCACAAGAATTCCGCCCTGGCCTGGGCAGGAGATCAGGAAGAGGACTTCTTCAAGCGGGTCAAGCGCAAGAAAAAGAAGATTCAGGACCTGGAAGACATCAACGACCTTATCTTTGTAGACAACACCACGTGCAAGGAAGTCTTCGCCAAGCTCGGTTACTACAAACTCGGCGTACTGCTTTCGGTCGCCGATGATGACGCCAAAAACAAGATTCTCGGCAACCTCGCCAAGAAGATAGCCACGATCGTTCAGGACGAGGCCGAAGCCCGAGGTCCGGCGGACCCGACAGAAGCCGAAGATGTCTCCGATGAACTCATCGAGATGATCAAAGCCGCCAAAGGGGTATCTGTATAGTGAATATCGCCACCATTTTCGGCATCATCGCGGGTATCTTCATACTTTGCGCCGCCACCTTCACAGCCACGGATTCCGTACAGGTCTTTCTTAACGGCCCCGGCCTGGCCATCGTACTGGGTGGCACCATCGCGTCCACCTTCATCTGCTACCCTCTCCGTGAAGTCATGCGTGTCATGGGATTATTCGTGACCGCCTTCACCGCAGAGGAGCTACCCATCGGGGATTACATCAAGGACATCGTCAAGATATCCAAGTCCGTGGCAGCCAAAGGCGAAGAGCACCTTGAGAAATCTTTGAAGAGCATGGAGAACGAATTTCTTCGCGACGGTTTGCAGATGCTCGTGGACGGTTACTCCAAACAGGAGCTTGAGGAAATCCTCAACAACCGTATCCAGCAGTATCACGACCAGGAGTCCAACGCGGCCGGTATCTACCGGACCATGGCCGCCCTGTCTCCCGCTTTTGGCATCATCGGCACGCTCATCGGCTTAATCGCCATGATGCAGACCATGGGCGACGACGTCACCCGCATAGGACCGGCCATGGCAACCGCCCTGACCACCACCCTGTACGGCGCGCTGTTCGCCAATATGCTCTACACGCCCATCGCCACCAAGGTGGAGCGACGCGTGGAAGAGCGCACCATCCTCATGTGTGTCATCCGGGACGGCATCCTGTTCATCAAGGACAAGACGCCCGCCCCCATCGTCATGGACAAGCTCAAGGGTTACCTGCCGCCGCGCAAGTGGTCCTCCATCGCAACCACCAAGTAGAGCGAGCAACCCATGCAGATTAAAGGCAGCTTCATCCCCAGGAAAAAACCCAGACCCGCTGATCCGGGCTGGCGATTGACCCTGGCCGACATGATGACGCTGCTTCTGTGCTTCTTCGTCCTGATAGTATCAGTGTCCAAGGTGGACCCGAACCGATACGAGGCCATGTCCGGCATTCTAGCCGAAGCAATGAAAGGCAAGGCTGCGCCAAGTAAGCGCACGGCAGAGCAGGCACTGACCCCGGTGGACAAGAAATCGAAGAACCTCTTCGAGCTGCAACTGGACCTCGCCAAGCTCATCGGCAAGGAATCAAAAGCTGTCAACCTGAAGCTGCGTCCCGACGCAGTCGCCATCAACCTCAAAGGTGGCGTCTTCTTCAAACTCGGCAGCGCAGACCTGACTTCAGAGGCTCTTCGGATTCTCGACAAAATCGCCAAGCCTCTCACAGACGCCCACTACAAGCTGACTATCGAAGGCCATTCCGACAACCTGCCCATTCACTCGGCGCAGTTCCCGTCCAACTGGGAGCTGTCATCGGCGCGAGCTTCATCCGTGGCCCGCTATTTCATCGCCCAGAATTTCCCCAAGGACGACATCCAGGTCATGGGACTTGCCGACACCCGGCCTCTTGCCCCCAATGAGAACAAGAAAGGCAAGTCGATCCCGGCCAACCAGTCCAAGAACCGCCGCGTTGTGATTCTTGTCCGGCCCGTAAAATAGCTGCGCTTGACGCATCCCATTCTCTCCCATAGGTAGACGCCATGAAACGAAGTGAAATCAATGCTCTCATACGTGATGCAAAGGACTTTTTCGACTCCTTCCAGTTCAAGCTGCCGCCCTGGGCCTTCTGGGGACCGGACGACTGGAAAGGCCAGGGTGACACCGAAGTCGCCATGAACCAACTGGGCTGGGACCTGACCGATTACGGCGCAGGCGACTTTGAAAAACGCGGTCTCATACTCTTCACCATCCGCAATGGCAATCTGGCTGCCGGGCATCCCAAACAGTACGCGGAAAAGATCATGATCATCCGCGAGAACCAGATCTGCCCCATGCATTTCCACTGGGCCAAGACCGAGGACATCATCAATCGCGGCGGCGGTAATCTGGTGATCGAGCTATACGGCTCTACACCTGACGAAGAGCTTGGCGGAGAGCCCATCACCGTATCTGTGGACGGCATCTCGCGCCAGGTAGAACCAGGCGGAACCGTGGTCCTCACACCCGGAGAATCCATCTTTCTGGAACAGGGCATGTACCACCGTTTCTACGGAGAATCGGGCAAAGGCAAGGTACTGGTGGGCGAGGTCTCGTCGGTCAACGATGACAACACCGACAATCGCTTCCATGAACCGCAGGCACGCTTCCCCGAGATTGAGGAAGACGAGCCACCCGTACATCTCTTGTGCACCGATTACCCCAAATTCGTATAAAAAAAGGCCGCCCACTGGGCGGCCTTTTTCATTCTATCTGCATTTGGTTGTTAATCTGTCGTGCTAACGCATATTCGGCTTGAATTGAGAAGGGAGCGGAGTGCGATCGAAGGGAGGCCGGTAATGCTGATACGCTCTGGATGCACCGGCATCACTTGTGGGTGTCCACGATGATCCGTAACCGTAAGGTACGCCGTAACCGGTTGTAACAACGACGCATGCGGAAAGCATGTACGCCATGAAGCACACAAGAGCGGCGGCGAGGAAAAGACGTTTGTATTGTAGCATGGTTCCCCGCTCCTAATTCAGTTGCTGGATGCCGAATACGGCACCAGACGGATCTGCAATGATGGCCACACGGCCTTCCTTGATGGACATGTCCGGGGCCAGGATTACCGTTCCGCCCACGGTCTGGGCTTTCATGGTCGTCGCCAGGACGTTCTCCACGGCGATATATGGAATCCACTCCGGCTTGACGTCATCCCAAGGTATTTTTGCAATCCCGCCACGGCGTTTTCCGCGTCTGGTCAGCAAACTGTACTTGCCTTTTCCTTTCATATCTTTGAGTTCCACATCGTAGCCAACCAGCTTTTTGTAGAACAGCCCTGCACCGTCCACGTCAGTGGTCCACAATTCGCAACCCAACCAGCGGTTGATTACATACTTGTCGTCTACCGGATCACCTGTAGACGATGTCAGCAAGGCGACCCCGGCCTTTTGCGGGTCCAGAATAACAGCAATGCGCCCACGATTCGGGAGTTCCTTGGCGGGGATGTGCAGGGTGGCACCCATGTTTTCCGCAGCCACAACACTGGAATCAACGTCTTCAACGGACATGTAGGAAAGCCATTGCGAATTGCCTGGTTCACTTTCACGACCGATCATATTTCCAATGGCCTTACCCCTGTGAAAGACGGTCTTGATACGGGGATTGGTATCGTTGGTCCGCTCAAAATCCCAATCGAAGAGAGCGTCATAAAAATTTGAAGCTGACGTCATGTCAGTGGTGTACAGATCAAACCACACGAACTTGCCGGGAAGCCGCAGAAACGCGGCACTATTCGAAACCGGCGGAACAATGACCTTCTGCGATGCACATCCAGCCAGCCCGAAGACTGTGAACAGGGCCAGGAGCAGCACGCACTGCAAAATGCGACGGCCTGACCGGGTCTTTTCATATCTCATTTTCATTCATTACATCCACATGTTGGAGCGTTTGGAAAGATAATCATTTCACGCATCTGGTTCATTACACTTGATGCGCCTTCAGCAGCTTTGATTACCATGTCCAGGATCAGGAAGGAAACTAATAATTCACGAAAGCTGTCATCAATCAAACAGGCTGTTGAGAAAGGTTCGAGTGCTAGGCGCAAAAAAAAGATCTGGGTCGACGCGTACTTCCTGTACGCTAGAATCTGATCTTCTTGCAGCAACGACGCAATCGAACCTTTGTCAGCAGCATGAAAAAAGCCCCGCTCCTTATGGAGCGGGGCTTGTATTCAGCCTTGTAACCTAGCGAGGTGACGTTACGTGGCTAGGCGTTCAGCCCTGGCCTTGTTAGGCCTCGACAGTGGCGGCAGCTTCAGCAGCAGCTTCAGCTTTTGCAGCACAATCGCAGAAGTCCTCTGTGGAGCAACCACAGGGGAGGGACTGGGCATGGCCCATCTCTTCTTTGACCTCAGTAGCGATCTTGAAGAGCACGGTCACGACCAGTGCACCGATGGCGTAAACCATCATGGAGACCAGCAGTTCCTTACCGGTAGGCCAGTAGGGAGTGATGGTCAGGAACGGGGTGGGGTTGAATCCACCGATCAGCAGGCCGAGGCCCTTGTCGATCCATGTGGCGATCACGAGGATGACGAGTGTCCAGGGCAGCAGCTTTGTATTGTTGCGCAGCTTGGGTGTCACCAGCATGGTGATACACAGGACAGCCAGCGCAATGAAGGTCCACATCAGACCGACCATCTCGTGGTGACCATGTTCGCCAGCGAACAGGTACACGATCGGATGCATGTGACCAGGCATGTTGGAGTAGAAGGAAGTGAAGATTTCAAGCGCGAAGAAGAACATGTTTACACACATGGCGTAAGCAATGATCTTCACGAGAGTCTTCACAGCGTCCTTGGGCATCTGGAAGGTGGTGACCTTCTCAGTGACTTTCAGGACCAACAGCAAGATCGCGGGACCGGCGCAGAATGCGCTAGCCAGGAAGCGGGCAGCCAGAATGGCGGTGAGCCAGTAGTGGCGGCCGGGCAGGCCCTGGTACAGGAACGCGGTTACTGTATGGATGGAGAAAGCCCAGATGATGGACGTATAGATGAAGGGCTTGAGCCAGGACGGGTGCGGCAAGCGCTGGCGGTCTGCCTGAAGGCATAACCAACCGACCATCAGGTTCAGTCCCAGGTATCCGTTCAGGACGATCATGTCCCAGAACAGTACGGAGTTAGGTGTAGCATGCAGAATCACGTTCAGCATACGAGTGGGCTGACCGATATCAACCACAATGAACATCAGACACATGATACATGCGGCGATTGCCATGAATTCGCCGAAGATGACCAGGTGTTTGTTCTTCTTGTAATTGTGGAAGTAGTTCGGCAGCACGATCATGACACCGGAAGCGGCGAGACCGACGAGGTAGGTGAACTGGGAGATATAAAATCCCCAGGATACGTCGCGGCTCATGCCGGTGATTTCCAAACCGTTCATGATCTGGTCGAGCCATGCCAACGACCCGATGCCGATAAGCAGCAGGAGGAAGGCTATCCAGCCATAGTATCTTTTGGAGCCTTTGAGAGCTAATTCAAGCATTCTGATTACTCCCCTATGATGTAGTAAACGCTGGGCTCAGTGCCGGCAGTTGGTTTACGACGGATAGTGAACCGCTCACGGAGGACCTTGCGGACATCGGAGTTCGGATCAGACAGATCGCCGAAGATGATTGCACCCTCAGAGGCCTCTGCACAAGCAGGCAGCTTGCCAACAGCAAGGCGTTCGACACAGAAGTTACACTTCTCGACGACACCGCGCATGCGGGTGGGGAACTCATTATTCAGCTTGGACAGGTCCAGACCTTTACGGGGCTCGCCCCAGTTGAAGGAACGGGAACCGTAGGGGCATGCAGCCATGCAGTAACGACAACCGATGCAGCGATGGTAATCCATGGCTACGATGCCGTCAGCGCGTTTGTATGTTGCCTTGGTCGGGCAGACACGTACGCAGGAGGGGTGCTCGCAGTGGTTACACAGCAGAGCGTACTCGCGTTCGTGTACTTCAGCGGCCAAGTACGGGTTTTCTTGTTCAGTGAAGGTCTGGCCGTAAGGAGCGGCCCACAACCATTTCACTTCCTGCTTACCCTCAATGTGCGGGACATTGTGGATTGAGTGACAGATGGCACCCAGCTTTTCGATGTCTGCAGCAGTGTTGAGCTTGGTCGTATCTATGACCATGCCCCAATGCTTGGCATCGATTCCCTCGGGATTCTTCTTGACCGGGGATGCTCCGCCGCCGGAAGCCATTACCTTGGGGGCAATGGCAAGTCCTGCTGCGGCAATACCGGCAAGCTTGATGAAGGCTCTTCTATTGTTCTTCATTATTTCAAACCCTCCGGCTGAATGTGGCAATCCCAGCAGTAGGGAGAGACACCGGCATCAGCGTGACACTTGTCGCAGAAGTCGGCCTTGTTGTTATGGCACTTCATGCATGTGTTCTGCAGGCTGATGACGAACTCTTTGCCAGCGTGGTTGGTATAGATTCTCTTGCCATCACGCAGGGCCCAGTCGCGCCAGTCGTTAAGAAGCTGCATGTGCTCTCTGCGCATGAACTCCTTGGACTCGATGCATTCCTTCTCATTGGCAGGAAGCTTGAGCTCAGGGCCTTTGTACTCATGCGTCACTGCCTTACCAATTACGAACGGGGCGCAAAGCGCACCGATGAAGATGGCGAGACCGACGATGATCGGGAAACCGTAGTGCATTTTCATTTACGCATCCTCCGCGTTCGGGGGAGTCCAATCGTCATCTTCATCCTCGAAACCGGGCAGGGCTTCCAGACGGAAGTCCATGGTACGTTCTTCGCCCTCTTCGAGGACCAAGGCGTTGGCGACCAGTTCGTGGGTACCGCAGACGGTGACGCCCGGTGCCCAGTAGTCGGCCAGCGGAATCAGGGTGGCGCGGTCAATGGCGCAGATGCAGGCCAGGGTGTTTACCTGGTGCTCATCCTGGACATATTTGAGTGCGTTACCACGGGGCAGGCCGCCGCGGAGACGAATCTCAAGGATTTCTTCGGTATTCAGACCGGAACCGCCAGCGCAGCAGAATGTCTGCTCACGGATGGTGCCAACCGGCATATCGAAGAAGTTATTACACACGGATTCGATAACGTAGCGCGGCTCATCCAGCAGTCCCATGCCTCGGGCAGGGTTGCAGGAATCATGGTAGGTGACGCGCAGGTGATCGTTGCGGCTCTTGTCGAGATTCAGCTTGCCGTGCTTGATAAGGTCGGCAGTGAACTCGGTGATGTGAACCATCTTGGTGGCAGCAGCGGTCTCGAACACGGTACCGGTGATCGGGTTGACCGGGGTTTCCATCTGGTCGCCCTGGGTGTCGCCGTTCATGGTGTCCATGTACTGGTGGACAACGCGCCACATATGGCCGCACTCGCCGCCGAGAATCCACTTACAACCGAGACGGTTGGCTTCGTGGTACATCTTGGCATTGAGTTTCTTCATGGTCTCGTTGTTCGTGAACGAACCGAAGTTACCACCCTCTGATGCGTACGTGGACATGGTGTAATCCAGGTCCAGGTGATCAAACAGAGTCAGGTAACCCATGAAGGTATAGATACCCGGATCGGCGAAAGCATCGCCGGACGGGGTGATGAACAGGATGTCGTGGCCGTGCTCGTTGAGCGGAGCCTTGACTTTCTTACCGGTGACTTCCTCGATGTCGTCAACCATGAACTCCACGATGTCCGCGAAGGCGTGAGGCTGAATTCCGAGGTGGTTACCAGTCCTATTACAGTTGGAAACAGGGTCCATGATCCAGTGGGTACCAAGACCCACCAAGTGCATCAGTTCGCGAGCCATCATAGTGATTTCTGCGGTGTCGATGCCGTAGGGGCAGAACAGCGAACAACGACGGCACTCTGTGCACTGGTAGAAGTAGATGAACCATTCTTTCAGGACATCTTCTTCCATGACACGAGAGCCAGTCAGCTGGGTCAGGATCTTGCCAGCGAGGGTGAACTCACCGCGATAGATGGAGCGCATAAGCTCGGCGCGCAGAACAGGCATGTTCTTGGGGTCACCGGAACCGATGAAGTAGTGACACTTGTCGGCGCAGGCGCCGCAGCGAACACAAATATCCATGAACAGCTTGACGGAGCGGAACTTATCGAGGCGCTCGCGGAAACCGTTAACAACGGTTTCTTTCCAGTTGGCAGGCAGTTTCCAATCGGCTTCGCCGGGATTCCACTCGCGGGCCGGACCCCACAGGCCGGGAAGCTTGGATTCCATGTATTCCATGGTCTCAGGCTTGGCGGGGTAACACCAGTTACCCGGTGAAAAGTCCACCGGGGTCTCCATCCAACCAGTGGTCGGCGGAGCGTAGTCTATGCTCTTAAAGAGCTCATCTGCTTTAGGCATGTCGGACATATCTTTTATCTCCTCAGATAATAGAAGTATCACCGTAGGGGTGAACCCTAGGCGTCAGCCTCTTCTTCAGGGGCTTTGCCGTTCTCGGGGTCATCCAGGGGCAGTCCAGCCTCAGCCATGGGAACGCCGAATTCCTTTTCGTAATCGGCGTAGGCGTGGGCCTTGATGCTCGGATCGTTCCAGGGGTTCACGTGGTGCTTGGCGCGCGTATCGTTCGGCAAGTTCCTTGTCGGAGACAGGAAGACACCGGGAAGGTGCATGAGCTTGCTGAACGGGAAGTACACCATGAGCGTGCTAACCAGGAAGACGTGAACGAAGAAGGAGGCACTGATGGTTTCCGGGACATGATAATGGAATGTCATGAGACCCATGGTCAGTTCCTTGATCGCGATAACGTCGACCTTGGCGTAGTAGCGCATGTAGATGCCCGACAGGGCAACAGCCAGGATCAAGAACAACGGGAAGTAGTCAGAGACGTACGAGATGTAATTGATCTTGGGATCGATGAGTCTGCGACCCAACAGGAGCAGCACGCCAGCAACCAGACCGAGGTCGGCCAGGTACATGGTCGGTGCGCCGATCTGCAGGAGGCCGTCAACGAACTCAAGTCCGTTCACAAAGAACGGGACAGGTTCGAGGAACAGGCGCAGGTGCCGCAGGGCAACAATGAAAAAGGAATAATGGAACGTGATGGCGAAAACCCAAAGCCATTTGCTCGAGTTGTAAGCGACAACAGGGCCGCCTTTGGTCTCGTGCAGGGATGCCTCAGTGTTCCGGAACAAGGAGCGGAAGGCAAAGACTTCCAGAACCATGCGCACAAAAGTCTGAGCGCCGGTCTGAGGGCAGTCATACTTGTTCTGCGGGAACATTTTGGTATCAAAGGATTTGAACTGGCCACCGGTTGTGGGGATACGGAAAGGAACAGGACTCCGCCCCCAGTTAATGACTTTATAAATAAAGCCAAGAAGGAAGATGATGAAAGCTGTCAGGGGAACACAGACACCGAAGAAAGTCCTCAGATGTGCTGCATCGACACCGAACAACGGAATCAACACCAGGAGAAAGACGAAGAGTAGTGAGTAAAGAGCATTCATCTACCGTCACCTCGCTTGAAGGTTGTGCCTGCCGGGTTATCCGACAAACCTGCCACTAGGTACGTATTCTGGGTATTCGTGATGGGAATAAGATGGTGCAGCGTACAAAAATCGGCCCCGTGGAATATCCACGACCCCGCCCCTCACTACGATCAGCCCCAACTCTCCCTAAAACAACACCAACCCCAAAACGCGTCCTTAATCGGTCGATTCCTCGACCGTAACGTCCGCTATCATTCCGGCTCTCTTGAGCAGTTGGCTCTGTGCGCGTTTCACTTCGTCCACACGCAACCGGAAAATTTGTTCGCGACTTTTCGAGTAGATATCGAAAGCCATCATGGCCATATTGTCCACTTTGGCCTCGAACCTGAGCAGATCATCCAGTTTGCCTTCCTTTTTCATGGGCTTGAAGAACTCGTCACGAAGGAGCTTCTTCAACAGGAACACAAAACTGATGGCCTGAGACGGCGTAAAATCCTGCACACTCCGGATACGTATGAGCTTATCCAGACCTTCGGCAATCTTTCCGGCGTCCTGCCAGTCGAGCATGTTATCGAACAGATCCCGAGTCGCCTCAATAATGGAGGCCCCCACCGGATTCTGAAAACGATCCTTTTGTCGGCCCCAGATTTTCTGGGTTTCCTTGGGGTAGGTCTGGAGAACCAGATCAGCCCATTTTTCCGACAGTTCGGCCTTACGCTCGGCCAGTACAGATTCAAATGTCATTATCTACTCGTAAAAGCTGGCAAAATGACAGACTTCCCCCAACCCCCAGGTTGTGGGCAATCAGCATTTCACGAGCCTGCTTTTCATAAATTGTGAAAATCGTCACGTATAACTTAGAACCGTATTCCAAACCAACCGGAAAACGTCAAGGTTTTTTCAATGAAAAACCGCCTTATGAGAAGGATTATCAGACAGGAAAATCGACCTGAAAGGCCAAAAACAAGACAGACGTTGACCGGTTAGTCAACCTGAGAAAAATGATAGAAAATCGACTATCGGCAAGACCGCAGGCTGTTCAAAATGATTCGAGTGCTAGGCGCGGTTGAAAGCATAAGGCCGAAGCGTAGTCTTCTACGTGAGGATTTATGCTTTCAATCGCAACGACGCAATCGGGCCATTTTCAACAGCCTGCTAGCTTTTTTCGACTCGGTTTCTGCCCATGCGCTTAGCCTTGTACAGGGCCTCGTCTGCGCGATTCATGATTTCCTCGATGTTCTGGTCTTCCTTCAGGGCGAGGGTGACGCCGATGCTGACGGTGAAGGTCACTTCGACATCCTTTGCCCTGACCATGAGCTTGGCGAGCGCTTCCCGCAGTCGTTCTGCTACCTGGACGGCCTCTCTAAGTCCCGTTTCAGGAAGCGTTGCGGCAAATTCCTCCCCGCCGATCCGGCCGAAGACATCGGTCTCACGCAATGTGGTGATGGCCATGGCTGAGAGCGCCTTGAGCACGACATCCCCGGCCTGGTGACCGTGAGTATCGTTAATGGACTTGAAATAGTCGATGTCGAGCATGAGTACGCTCAACTGATGTCCGTAACGCTTGGCGCGCTTGAACTCCGTGTCCGAGCGGGAGAAGAACTGGTGGCGGTTGTTTGCACCGGTCAGGGTATCAATGGTGGCGAGTAGTTTCATCTCGCGTTCGAGCTTGATGCGGCTGGTGACATCGTGGATCACCGAATAGAGCAACTGGTTACCCTGGACCATGATCGGGCCGGAATAGACTTCCACGTCACGAGTATCGCCATTGGCAAGCCTGTGCTTGAATATGAAGTAAACCCGCTTTTCCTTCCTGGCCTGGAACATCTCCCGAAATATCTCTTCTTCAGTCTGCGAAGAGATGTCTGAAATAACCATTTCACACATCTTCTCAACTGAATATCCGTAGAAGGCACTGGCTGCGGGGTTGGCGTCAACGATCTTCCCGGTCTTCGGGTCCACCAGCAGCATGATGGCGTGGTTGTTCTCAAAGAACGCACGGTACTGCTTTTCCCGATCCCGGAGAACATTTTCCGCCTCAATGCGCTGGGTGATGTCCCTAAACGTCCCTTCCCTTCCGATGGGAACTCCATTCTCATCGCGAACAAGGTGGGCGTTAGTCTCAACAACAATGGCGAAACCGTCTTTGCGCTTGAGGGTCATATTATAGCCACGCACCGATTCATTGGCCAAAATGCTGGACTGAAGTTTCTCCTGCTCCTCGGACACGGAATAGAGCATCGACATGCTCTTGCCGACGAGTTCGGATTCGCTGTAACCCAGAATTGAGCAGGTGGCTGGATTAACCATCTGCATGACTCCATCCAGGTCGACCACGATGTATCCTTCCTCAATGGTCTCAAATATACGGCGGAATTTTTCTTCGCTCTGCCTGATTACCAATTCGGCTTTCTTGCGATTGGATGTATCGCGTATGGCACTGACAATACCCAGCGGAGAGCCGTCGTCCCCGATAATCAGTGAAACCGAATGTTCTGTAGGGAATACCTGCCCGTTCTTACGGCGCATGGAGAACTCGAAGCGGGCAGCTTCTCCTTTGGCAAAAGCCGTCTGTATCCGTTCGCCGAATTCGACATAATGATCATGATCGACGTGCAGGGCTTCGGCCGATTTGCCGTCGAACTCCTCATTAGCCATCTGGAACATGGACTCGGCTGCCGGGTTGGCGTCAATGACAATACGCTCCGGAGTCATGATCAGGACCGCTTCACCCAGGGCAACAAAGGTATTTCGAAGCCACAACTCCTTCTCGGCCAGGGCGTCCTCGATCTCACGCTGCTCGGTAATGTCATCTCCGGAACTCAAGATACCGATCGGAATTCCTTCATCGTTCCTGAGCAGCCGATTCTTCCAGGCAATGAGTCGGTCCGAGCCCTCTTTGGGAGAAACGTAGTTGGTATGCTCATCGTCAATTTCAATCTCATCGGCGAATATGCGAGCCAGATATTCGCGTACCTCGTCGCTCTGTTCGGGAGGGACAATAAGGTCGGTCCAGTTTTGGCCAAGCAGTTCTTGTTCCGTATAGTCCAGTGTCCTGCAACCGGTCCGATTGATCATCGTAATTGATCCGGAGGCATCCAGAACAACTACGATGGAGCCGACGACATCAAGATAATGGGTGGCCCGATTACGCTCACGCGCCATCTGTTTTTCCATTTCAATCCGGGCCGTGATGTCATCAAGGCTCACAATGAAACCCGTGAACTTGTCCGACACATCCGCCATGTTGGAAATGGAAACATTGTAGTGCTTGGGACCAAGGGCAGTGGAAGCGGAGACATCCAGACGACAAGCCCTGTAACCTTCATCCATGGAGCAGGATTCGTTCACGGCTTCGGACAACCAGGGAACCACGTCTCCAAGGGGGACTTTTTTTGCGGGCTTCTCCGGGCCATCTGCCGACTGACGCCGGGCATAGTGCAGTTCGCCCGGCTCGCCTGCCAGCCCCAGGAATTCGGCCGCAGCCAGATTCATGGTCTCGATGTTGAACTCACTATCGAGCAGGAACACCGGAGAGGTCAGGCTTTCAAACAGGGAAAGAAATTTGTTCTTCTCATTGGTCATGGACCGGTTGCTGGCCTGCAACTCTGCCAGCCGGGCCTGGTCTCCCACCTTGGCCCAATCAACACACAGTGCGATCTCAAGCCGGTCAAAGGAACGGGCCACGAACTTGCGATATTGTTCAAGGTCCACTTCGTCGGAATATTCAAGGACACAATCAGCATATGCCTGCCGGTAGTACTTGAGCAGCCCCATGAACATGGCCAGGCTGATGCCACTTTCGCGGCGCAACCGGGCCTCCTCAACGGCAAAAGTGGAAATGGGATCATCAGAAAAAGTGTCATCCGGAGTGAACTCAAGACAGGTGTTTCCAGAGGCGTCAACGGTACTCAAAAGGGCATCAGTAAGCCCGGCAATGGAAATTCTCCAGTCCTCAAGCAGCGTACCAGAATACTCCGAGTACCCTTGCCGCTTTGCGTAACCGAGAACGCGCTCCATGAGCCAGTCTTCATGAGACGAAAATAGGTCCTTGATCCGTTCCATCAACTATCCGGGCTGTAGTAAAACCTCTCTATTATAGAATAGATAACAAAAACAGACAGAAGGGAATAGCATTTTATTGCGCCCACATAATTGCAGAATATCGATAACGACGGGTGTCTTTGCACAACCTTGTGCAAGTAGATGCACAGTTTTGTACATTTGCACAATGCTCATCTGGACAACCCGCTATAAATACTTACTCTATTAAATGGTACGTACCATGCAAGGCTTTGGTGTTATACTGTGAACCAACTCAATACTTGTGCAATAATTTCATACCTTAGAAGTATGGAATATGGTCCCATTCAAGGAGGGAACATGAAATCGATGAAGTATTCCGCGCTGTTAGTCGCATTCGTTTTGACACTGGTCGTTGCCGGCAATGCCCATGCACTTTTTGGCCTGGGTAAATACACCTCGGTCGAACCCGAAAACGGCGTCGTGACCATCCCCGTAGCCGACGTTTCCGATGGCAAAGCGCATTACTATGTATATGAAAAGGACGGTTTTGAAGTAAAGTTCTTCGTGCTCAAAAGCTCTGACGGCGTCATCCGTGCCGCTTTCGACGCTTGCGATGTCTGTTTCCGCGAGAAGAAAGGCTACTCCCAGGACGGCGAGTTCATGGTTTGCACCAACTGCAATCAACGTTTCCACTCATCAAAGATCAACGAAGTAAAAGGCGGCTGCAATCCGTCACCTCTCAATCGCGTCTTCGACGACACCAACGTAACTATCAAGGCCCGCGATATCATGGCCGGCAGGGGTTACTTCTAAGTGAACATCCTCACCATCCCGCTTCGCAACACCCGCAAGAAATGGGTCAAGACCCTGCTTCTGCTGGTTGTCTTCACCCTCGGTGTGACATCCATCGTCTCGCTCAACTACGTTTCAAGCGTAGTTGGCGAGTCGCTGGAGAAAAAGCTCACCGCCTTTGGTGCCAACATACTGGTCATGCCCAAGAGCGAGAAGCTGACCGTCAGTTACGGCGGTTTCTCCATGGGTGACATGCTGCTCGGCGTCACCGACCTCAGCGAATCCGAGGTCATGGACAAGACCATGTCCATTAAACTCAAAGATCGCATCAGCGTGGTCGCGCCCAAACTGGTGGCCATGACCTCGGTCGACGGCACCGCCGTCGGTGTAGTGGGCGTACGCTGGGAGAAGGAAAAAACTCTCAAGGGTTACTGGGCCGTGGACGGCGAGTATCCCACTATTGAGAATGGCGTTGTGGTCGGCTCCAAGGCCGCCGCCCGTTTCGACCTCACTCCCGGAGACACACTCGATCTCGGCACTAAATCCGTGATCGTCTCCGGCGTGCTCATGCCAACCGGAAGCGACGACGATTCCGTCATCTTCGCGGGCATGGATTTCGCCCAGGCCAACTTCGGCACCCCGGACCGCGTCAACTTCGTCGAGGTCGCGGCCCTGTGCGCAGGCTGTCCCATCGAAGACATCGTGCAACAGATCCAGAAGGCGTTGCCCAACACGGAAATTCAGGCCCTCCAGTCCATCGTCAAACAGCGCATGTACTCGGTCAATTTCGTCAAGCAACTCATCCTGACCGTCAGCCTGATCATCCTCTTCATCGCCTGCTGTATGGTTGGCGTGACCATGCTCTCGAGCGTCAACGAGCGCATCAAAGAAATAGGCCTCATGCGCTCGCTCGGCTTCTCCCGCAAGGGCATCTTCGGCATCTTCTGCTTCGAGGCCATGCTCATCGGCATCGTTGCAGGAGCCATCGGCTATCTCGGCGGTTTCGCACTCAGTCTCGAGGTTCTCAAAATTCTCGAAATGGCTGAAGGCGCAACACTGACCTTCAGCGCCGAAGACATGATACTTTCCTGTCTGCTGATCGTCGGAGTTTCCGTACTGGCCGCGTTCTTCCCGGCCTGGAAGGCATCTTCCATTGAACCGTCAGAAGCCCTCATTTCGCTCTAGGAGTCACAATGCTTGAAGCAAAGAACATCATAAAAACATTCCACTCGGAAGGCGTCGACACCCAGGCGCTGGCCGGAGTTGATCTGACCGTAAATCCTGGGGAGTTCGTCTCCATCGTGGGACGCTCCGGATCAGGCAAGACCACGTTTCTGAATATCCTCTCCACCCTGCTTTCCCCGGATTCCGGAAAGATTCTCTACAACGGCGAGGATGTCACAGACTTCTCGGCAGCCCGTCTGAACCACCTGCGCCAGAAAGACTTCGCGGTAGTATTCCAGTTCCACTATCTGCTCCCCTACCTGTCCGCCCGCGAGAACGTCCTGCTGCCATACATGAAGGGCCTCGGCCCGGTCTCCAATGAGGCCAAAAAGCGCGCCGATCAATGCCTCGAACGCGTCGGCCTGTCCGGCAAGGGCTCAAAAATCCCCGGCCATCTCTCCGGCGGAGAACAACAACGAGTCGCCATCGCCCGAGCACTGGTCAAGGAATCCACCGTCCTGTTCGCAGACGAGCCCACCGGCAACCTCGACAAGACCACCGGCGAATCTGTCATGAATCTCCTCGTCGACCTGAAAAACGACGGCCTCTCAATAGTGATGGTCACCCACGACAACGAATACGCCGCCCAGGCCGACCGCATGGTCTCAATGGCTGATGGTGTGGTTATCTAGCTACCCCCCCTGCCAGAAACCCATAAAACAAAAAGGCTGTGCGTTTTGCACAGCCTTTTTGTTTTATGGCACAGAGCCATTCCAAGCCGTATCAATGCTTTATTATTTCACAAAGCTTGACGAAACACGCCAGCAATTTTATCAAATAGCATACGAAAAACTCCACCCCGCACGAGGCACCACATGAACATCGGCGAATACACCTTCGAAGAATTCAAGCAAAAAGCCAAAGACTTCCACGGTTACCCCGCTCCCGGCCTGCTCATCGGCGGTTACATGGTCGAAGCAGCCAAGGCCCGCCTGCCCGAAGGCACACTCTTCGAGGCCATGGTCGAATCCGGCAAATGTCTGCCTGATGCCGTCCAGCTCCTGACCCTGTGCTCTGCCGGCAACAACTGGATGAAGATCAAACTGCTTGGCCGCTACGCCGTCTCGCTCTACGACAAAGTCACAGGCGAAGGCATCCGCGTCGCCATCGATCAGGAGAAGCTCCAGGAATGGCCGGAGATCAAAGGCTGGTTCATGAAGGAAAAGCCCAAAGCCGAGCAGGACACGGACAAACTTTTCGCCGAAATTGAAACTGCTGGCGACACCATCTGCTCCATCCGGCCCGTTACCATATCCAAAAGGTATCTCGGCCACGGCCACATGTCCGGCATCGACGTCTGCCCGGTCTGCGCCGAAGCTTACCCATCCAGCGACGGAGCCATCTGCCGCGGCTGTCAGGGAGAAGCTCCTTACGACTCCATCGAGAGCGTCATCTGCACCGACGACGCGCCCCAGCTCCGTTCCGTTCCGGTGGAGCAGGCCGTGGGCAAGCAGGCCCTGCATGACATGACCGAGATCGTTCCGGGCGCGGCAAAAGGCCCGCTGACCAAGGCTGGCGAGACCCTGGACATCGGCGATGTCTGCCGCCTGCAACGTATCGGCAAGTACAATATTTTTGTGGAGGACGACGTCCCCGGTGATGAATGGGTGCACGAGAACGAAGCGGTCAAGGCATTCGCCAAACGCATGGCGGGCGACGGCATCAGCTACGACCCCGATCCCGAAGAGGGCAAGATCAACTTCTTCGCCGACAAACCGGGCATGCTTTCCATAGACCTCGACGCGCTGTCCCGTTTCAACCTCTCTCCCGACGTCATGCTCACCACCCGTCACGACTGCGCACTCATCCCCAAAGGGAAGGGCGTGGCCGGAACCCGCGCCATCCCGCTCTATATCTCGCGCGACATTTTCAGCCGCGCACTGACCGCTCTGGGCGAAGGGCCGGTACTGAACATCCTGCCCCTGCGCAAGGCCAAGGTCGGCATTCTCGTCACCGGCACTGAAGTGTTCCAGGGACTCATCGACGACAAATTCATCCCCATTATCACCTCCAAAATCATCAAACTCGGCTGCGAGGTCACAAATACCGACATCGTACCCGATGACCGCGAAGCTATAACCACAAGCATCGCCACCATGCTCGATGAGGGATGCGATCTCATAATCACCACCGCAGGCATGTCCGTGGACCCGGACGACGTCACCCGCGCCGCCCTGATCGACGCAGGGCTCAGGGACGACCTTTACGGAGTCCCCATGCTGCCCGGCACCATGACGCTGGTCGGCAATCTCAAGAACGCCCAGATCATCGGCGTCCCGGCCTGCGCGCTCTTCTATAAGACAACAGCCTTCGACATCGTCCTGCCTCGGCTTCTGGCCGGACAGACCCTGACCCGCAAGGACCTGGCCAAACTTGGCGAAGGCGGCTTCTGCATGAACTGCAAAACATGCGCGTTCCCCAAGTGCCCCTTCGGCAAATAGAGAACATATTCACTTAAAGAACAAAGGCCCGCTTCAAATGAAGCGGGCCTTTGTTCTGCTTGATTATAACGGGATTGTAATCCCGAACCTCCTTGTATAGACAGCCTTCTAAGGGAAGTAACAATTTTTAAGAGAAACATTAATACCAATGAAGCACTTTCTTTTGATCACAGCAATCACGCTTTCCGTCCTCTGGCCTGGACCGGCACTGAGTGGTGATACGCTCAGGATCAACACGTCCATCAAACCGCCCTTCTCCACCCACAACGAGACCGGGTTTTTCGACCTGATCATCAAAGAGCTGGGGAAGCGTATTGATCTGAAGGTCGAACTGGTCCGGTTGCCGCCCGAAAGAGCACTGTATTCAGTTAATGAAGGCATCAGCAACGGCGAACTGCCGCGCATTGCCGGACTGCAAAAAGAGTATCCCAATCTCATTCAGATTGAGGAAAAGATAATCGACTACAATTTCGTGGCCTTCAGCAAGAACGCCTCATCCGTCACATCATGGGAAGACCTGGCAGACAAACGTGTAGGTTACCTTCACGGGTGGAAAATCTTCGATAACAACGTACCGGAAAGTGCACACAAATCGAAACCAAACAACCCCAGCTCGCTGATCGACATGCTCGACGAGGGCCGCATCGACGTGGCCCTTTACGAACGGTACGCAGGCTGGAAAATGATTCGCACCCACGGCCATAGCCGCGTCAAGGAATGCCCCCAGCCTCTGGCAGTCAAACCGATGTACCTATATCTCAACAAAGGTTGCAAGTGGCTTGTCCCGGCAGTGACGGAGACCCTCAGAGAGATGAAGAAAGACGGCACCTACGAGAGAATAGCCAAACAAACACTCGACCAACAAACATAAAAAAGGCCCGCTTCATATGAAGCGGGCCTTTTTCTATTTGTCGTCTTCTGACGATTCCGGTTCCGGCTCGGAAGCTGGTTCGGGAGTCGGCTCAGGTGCAGTCTCGGGAGCCTCTTCGACTGCTGGCTCGACCGGCTTGGGAGCGGCCTTGGGCGGCTCCATGTAGCGGGCGAACACCAGAAATCCGGTGTGGGCCACCATGCGGTCGTCCGGACGCAGACGGTCGGGCACGGGCTTCCAGTTACGTATCAGGATTTCCAGCACTTCCGGTTCGGCGAACGGGCCATCTTCCAGACCGCGCAAAAGCTCGGACACCTGGTTGACCGTGGGTAGCAGGAAGCCAAGCATGGCTCCGGGGATGACTGCCTTCGGAACGGAAGGAAGGTACTCCCAAGGGGTGCGCACATCAAGGAACAGTGCGTCGGCACCGGAGTGCAGGAAGCCGTCCTCTATGTTCTGGTTGACCTGTTCCACGCGATGGGTCAGGCCCACGCGCTCCAGGTTCTTGCCTGCCAGCTTGAAGAAATCTGCGCGGCGTTCGTAAGTGATGACCTTACCGGTGTCGCCGACAAACCAGGCCAGGGCCGTAGTCAGGCCGCCGGAACCGGTGCCGGACTCGATGACCGTGGAGCCGGGGCCGATGCCCAGCTTCATCATCAGGTACCCGATCTCCTTGGGGTACATGATCTGGGTCTGACGTTTCACGCCCTTGATCAGGTCGTGCAGGGTCGGCTTGAGAATGAGATAGGGTCGACCCAGATGGGTTTTGATGTACTGACCAAAACCGACCTCGGCTGCTTCGTCCATGAGAAGCTTGCCGTCGTGGGTGTGTACTTCGCCACCCGTTTCGAGCTTGCGCAGGTAGCGTTTGCCCTTGTGGCTGATGAGCAATATGAGTTGTCCGGCTTCAATCATTGTGACCGACCTCCTGATAAAATATGGCTTTGGGTACGGCGGGGAAGATTGGAAGTCAAGAAAAAGGGGTCAGCCGGGAACTCCAGGCAGATTGATTGTGATGGTCGTGGAATCCTCTTCATCTGAAGGCTCCATCCTGATGTTGCCTCCTACGGTCCTGATCACCAGGCTGGCCGAATAGGTCCCAAGCCCGGTGCCGGCACTCTTTCCCGAAGAGGTATACTTATCAAAAAAGGTCGCCCTCATCTCTTCGGGGACAACTCCGCTATTGGAGACAGATACGGTCGGAAATTCTCCACTCTCCATGGCAATCGTCACAGACTGGCCAAAAGGCGAGGCCTCGATGGCATTTTTGAAAAGATTCGCAAACATAGAATCATAAAGCAACTCCATCCCCATGGTCGGAAGCACTGCGTCGGCTTTCGGCTCGTCGTCATCCAGCAATATGGCAACTGCTACACCCTTATTCTGCGCGACTTCAGATAGCTCAGTCATTACTCGGCTCACTACCCCCATGAAATCCACTTTTTCGGGCATGTAGTCGTAAGTTCCGGCTTCCATCTTGTACATTGTCAGCGACATCCCGATCATCCGCAGGACCTTGTTGCCCTTCTGCTGGATGATTTCAAGCATCTCGCGCGTCTCTCCCGAGAGTGTCTCCGCATCCATGAGCAACAACGTACATGCGTTTATCACACCGATGATCGGCGATTTGAGATCATGCTGGACGATGCGATCAACATCCTCTTTGAGCTGCTCCAACCGTTTTTGTTCCGAAATATCGACGAACGTCTCAAGATGGTAATCCCTACCGTCCATGGACATACGGGAAATGGTCTTGACGATCGCCATCTCGGTCCCGTCTTTCCGCTTGATTGTCGTTTCAGAGTTTTGGACCTCGCTGCCCTTGTCGATAAGGGGACACTGACCCTTGATCTTGGGGCACAGGTTATCGCAACAATGAGAACCAACCAACTCGTCGTAATCATACCCGGTCATTTCCAGCGCAGCAGGATTGACGTCGATAATGACCTGACTCGGAATCTCTACAAGGAAAACGCCTGCCGACAAGGCTCCCAGAACCATCTTGAGGCGATGTTCACTCGCCGCAAGCTCATCTGCGGCCAATTTGCCCTCGGTGATGTCAGTGGCAAACCCATAAAAATAGTAATTTACTCCATTGCGATCAGCCAGCGTGGTGAAATCCATTCGGACCCAAACGATGGAACCGTCTTTATGCAGGAATCGAGTCTCAAAGTTCCGGACATGTTTCTCGTTTCTCAAATATTCAATCAATCTAATCAGATCATCCTGATCGTGCCAGATATGAAGCCCCTGATTAATTTTGCGCAACTCTTCTGGCGAGTCGTAGCCAAGCATTTGGGCAAAGGCCATATTTCTATCAATGAGGCTTCCACCGATGAGGCCGTGGGTGATACTGACGGGAGCATTTTCATAAAGCATCTGCCGCCGTTCCTCGGCCTGGCGCAGGGAAGCCTCCACCTTGCGACGACTCTCTATTTCCTCTTCCAGAGTCTTGGTCCGTTCATGAACCTCTTCCTCAAGATGCCGCTTGGAATCAGAAAGCTGTTGCCGCATTTCAGCCATTTCGCGAATGGATGGAAGCCAGAGCCAAAAGCCGATGGCCAGCATGGTAAAACCGCCGAGGTAACCAACGACCTTCTCCAGGAATGCCTGGATCGGAGTGTCGCCGAGAACCACGACCCAATTGAGGGATTCAAAATTATCGGTGATGTCAACGAAGGCGCCGAAGAGGATGAGCAGAAAGCCGACCTTGATGTACAGCCAGCCCTTGCGACCGTATTCGATGTCCTTGTCGACACGCAGAAAGAACACCAATATGCCAAGCAATATCAGGGCTCTCAATACTTCAAGGACTATATCGAACATGCAGGGGCCTCCGGTTAGTTCATTAACCAGACTACTATAGTCAATTCATTTTACCATTATTTTATAACTCCGAAAGCTTCCATTTTTCACTAAACGATGCACCTATGAAATGCCCTCAGCCCTTGACAGTCGCGGCTCAGTCCTTAATAACCACTTGAGAATTTTATTCCTTTGCTTTGGAGAAAATGCAGCCATGACATATGAATATGTCTTCGGACCCGTAATGAGCGGGCGACTGGGCCGCTCCCTGGGGTTGGACCTCCTGGGCGGACGCGTCTGTTCCATGGACTGCGTGTACTGCGAAGTGGGGGCGACCAGGGACCTGACGGTCGAACGAAAAGCCTATGTCCCGGCCAGGGATATCCTGAGCGAGCTGGCCGCATGGAAAGCCGAAGGGCTTGGCGCACCGGACATGGTCACTCTGGGTGGACTGGGCGAACCCTGCCTGAATTCCGAGATGGCCGAGGTCATCTCCGGAGCCAGGGAACTGTTTCCGGACACGGAAATCGCCGTGCTGACCAATGCAAGCCTGATGACCGATGAGGTCGTGAGGAAAGAGCTTGGACTGGCCGATGTTGTCCTGCCCAGCCTGGATTCGCTGGTCGAAGATGAGTTCAGCAAAGTGAACCGCCCCTGTGAGGGGATGACGCCCGAGGCAGTTGCCGAAGGGCTCCTTGAGTTCAAGAAGAACTTCAAGGGAAAGATATTTTTGGAAATTTTGCTTGCCGAGGGTATTAACGACTCTGACGAGAACCTCGGCAAACTGAAGGATTTTTGCAAGCAGCTTGCTCCCGATCGAGTGGATGTGGTCACCTTGACCCGTCCCGGAACGGTCAAGGGAGTCCGCCCCGTGGAAGGGGAGGTTTTAAGCAGCTGGCGCATGGCGCTTAGCGCGGGAGATGCCCGCACCGGAGAACGAAAGAAGGTAGCGCAAGAGGAATTGCCCATGGAGCGGATAACCGCCTTCATCGAAGCATCCCTTGCCCGCAGGCCGCAGACTATTCTCCAACTGGCCGAAGCCTTGAACGCGGAACCGGAATCGGTTCGCAAGGCCGTGGAAGCCCTCGAAAAAGTGGGCGATGTCGTTTCCCGGGATGACCGGGGAGAGACCTTTTACCACGGCACAGGGCACATCATCGAAGAGTAAGGCCGCGCCATGATGAAACACACTTTTTTCTCGTCACGAGGTTTTCATGACCGACAAAAAGAAACGGCAGAAGATGTTCATCTCCGTCCTGCCAGGAGAACAGGTTGAGGTAGTCATTGCCGAAGAAGGCAAAGTCAACGAGTACTACGTTGAGATGGTGCACCAGGCCAAGACCAAGGGCAACATCTACAAAGGCTACATTCACAACATAGACAACGGCCTGCAAGCCGCGTTCATCAACTACGGAGCCGAAAGAAACGGCTTCCTGCAGATCGACGAAGTCCACCCCGAATATTACATGGGCAGCCCGGCCACCAGAAGGGGTCAGCGTTACCCGCTCATGCAGAAGGTGCTCAAGGCCGGACAGGAAGTTCTGGTTCAGGTAGTCAAGGAACCCACCGGCAAAAAGGGCGCGTTCCTGACATCCTATCTCTCCCTTCCGGGCCGCAGTTTCGTCTACACCGTGGGCCGCAGCCAGATGGGCGTTTCCCGCAAGATCGAAAATGAAAAGGAACGTGGACGCCTCAAGAAGGCCCTCGAATCCTTTGAGACCACCGAAGGCGTCGGACTCATCGCCCGGACCGCAGCCGTGGGCCAGTCCAAGGCTGCCCTTGAGCGCGACTACAAATATCTGAATAGGCTGTGGACAGACATCCGCAGTAACGCCATGGATGTGAAGGCCCCGGCCATCGTCTCCAAGGAACTCGGCCTGGCCGCCCGCGCCGTGCGCGATTACCTGACCAGCGACATTACTGAAATCTGGGTGGACGACCAGGAAACCTTTGATCAGGTCAAGCAGTTCGTGAAGCTCGCCTTCCCGCGCAAGAACAATCTGGTCAAGATACACGAAGACACCGACCTTAACCTGCTGGAGAGGTTCAACCTCGGCCGTCAGGTGCAGGAAATATACTCCCGCGAAGCCTCCATGCCGTCAGGCGGACGCCTCGTTTTCGATGCCACCGAGGCACTGACCGCCGTTGACATCAACTCCGGCAAAATCGGCGGCGAACGCAATTTCCAGAAGATGGCCCACAAGACCAACGTGGAAGCCGCCCGCGAGATCGCCCGCCAGCTCAGGCTGCGCGACATCGGCGGACAGGTCGTCATCGATTTCATCGAAATGAAAAACCCCAAGGACTGCCGCGAAGTCGAAAAGGTCATGCGCGCCGAACTCAAACACGACCGCGCCCGCACCGACGTCAGCCGCATCTCGTCCTTCGGCCTCATGGAACTCGTCCGCCAGCGGCTCGGGTCCTCGGCCATTGCCATCTCCACCGAAACATGCCCCTGCTGCAAAGGCACCGGCATCCGTCGCAACATGGAATGGCAGGCCCTTCAGGCTCTCAAGGAAATCCACCGCGAAATCCGCAAGCCCGGCGACGAGGCAGTCGAGCATAACTGCGAAGAAGAACTCGCCATCTATCTGCTCAACAACAAACGCGGCGTCATCGCAGACATGGAAACCAAATACGGCAAGGCCATCCACATCGACATCGAGTTTGAATACGACGACTAAACTTCACCTTGAACGACAATTGGTAATCATAAGCCACCCCTCAAATGATTGAGGGGTGGCTTTTTTCAACTCGCCATCCTTTCCCATCACCTTTCTCAACCCCACCGATCACAAAAAACAATAGCCCCACCTATGGATTAATCCACCAATCAGGATTATACCCGCTCTCAGCGGAGCAAAAAATGCAGAAATCACTCACTTACGTATATATCCTACTCATAACCAGCATGGCCCTCTGGGGCGGAACCTGGGTCGCCGGGCGCATCCTCGCCCAGTCCATCAGCCCCATGCCCGCAGCATTCCTGCGTTTCACGCTGGCGTCACTGCTGCTGATCTTCATGTGCTGCCGCGCCGAACGCCGCATGCCCTTCCCCAAACGAAACCAGATTCTGCCGCTGATGTTCCTCGGAGCAACCGGCGTATTCGCATACAGCTATTTCTTCTTCACCGGCCTCCAGACCATGCCTGCCGGGCGGGCCGCTCTCATCGTAGCCTGTATCCCGGTCTGTATCTCGATTTTCTCAGCCGTGTTCTACAAGGAAAAATTCGGGCCTGTACGCGTCATCGGCGCATTAACCTCACTGGTGGGGGTGTCCGTGGTTATCGCCGACGGCAACCCACTGGGGCTGCTGTCCGGCGGAGTTGGCCGGGGTGATATCATGATCCTGGGCTGCGTGGTGAGCTGGACTGCCTATTCGCTGGGCGGCCGTTCGGTAATGAAAACCCTGCCGCCCCTGACCACCGTGGCCTGGTCGTGCATCTTCGGCACACTGATGCTCTTGCCCGCCGCGCTGGCTGGCGGATTGTTCGAGGACACGGCGCGGGCACGCACCATCGACTGGGTGTGCATCGTCTATCTCGGAATACTGGCAACCGGGCTGGCGTATTTCTGGTATTATCAGGCGATTTCGGTCATCGGCGCATCACGGGCGGGAATCTTCATCAACACTGTGCCGGTGTTCGCCGTGGTCATGGGTTTCCTGCTGCTTGGCGAACCGGTGCATCTCTCCCTGCTGACCGGCGGCCTGATGGTTGTGTCTGGCGTCTACCTGACGAACAAACCTTAATTCAAGCCCTTCCGCGTCTTGAACCGGAAACATGAGGGGTTGGGCACAGGCTCATCCTGCAACAGAAATCCGGTCATGCCCCACTCGCTGACGCGCTCTTTTCCGTCCACCTTGAAATGAGCACGCACGGTCCAAAGATATCTGACATCCGACTTCATTGGCTCTTCCAGCGTATGGTACGGCGTCGCGATACCGAGACGTGAATAGACAAGCCTGCCGGAATAGCCGGTTTCAGTTTCCCAGATACGCAGCTCATAGCTGATGTCGGTCAGATCGGCCCTGTTGATATTTCGCTCGTTACCTTCCATGAGCACCTGACCTATGGTCTGCCAGCGCAGGGTCGGAGTGAGGGTCTCCACGGTCTTGAATTTGGAGAAAAGCATACATCCATCCCGCTCTCGGGTCGGGTATTCCGCCATGAGACCGGCGTGTGGCACTCCACAGGCCGACAGGGCCAGGAGTGCCAGCAGGCAGAGAATGAATATCTTATGCAGTTTCATCATGTCCGTTTCCCCTACCGTCTCCTGGACAGGGCATAGACCCTGAATATGTCATCCACCATTTTTTCAGCCAGACGCGGAATGCACCTGATTATCTCGTCCGCGAACAGCTCACCATCATTGGCGGCCCACTCGTCGTAGCTGCGCTCCTCGCCGGTGCACTTGATGACATCATTGATCAGGACCTTCCCATCACGAACACGGATAAGCCGGATTCCGCCCTCCACAAATGGCGTAGACGGCGGATTGACACTCCACACTCCCCAGAGACCAGCCCGCATCGGACGAATCTCCAGAACAACATCGGCCCCATTAACACTTTCGGAGGAATATCTTGGCCGCTCGTCAGACGAGGTCGGGCCAAGGGTGTCGAAGTATTCGAATTCAACTTGAGTCCGCTCCCTGCCCAACCGCAGGAGGTCCTCAAGAAAATCATCGCCGAGTTTCATGTCCTTGAGACGATCTGCGGCCTTGTTTATGGCCACCTCCGCAGCATCCACCTTGGCTGAAGGTACAGCGTTGAACATGCCGTGGAAACTGCCGACGATACCACCGAAGGGAGAAAGAACAACACCGATAATGGTTCCGCCCGGCACAGGGGAGACGACTCCGGCAGCGATGGTCACAGTCACACCGGCCACAAAGCCGCGACCTGCCGCGGCCAGCGTACCCTTGGCAGGCAGGTCCAGATGGCGAAAAGTCTCATACCTACCCCTGACGACGGCCACTTTTTGAATGGAAGCCCTGAAGGATTCCACCTCGGCGGGCGGCATGGTGTATGTGGTAGGAGGCTTGGCGCAACCGACGATGGCAAGCAGCAGAGCAAGAGCTGCCGCCTGTATAAAGATGCTGTATTTTCGGGCAATCATCGTCATTGTCGCCAGCCTGCAAGTACATTTCAAATTGAGAATATTGGTTAGCCAATTGCCACCAACCTTGTCAAAATACCTGCTTGATGTAAACGTGTTACCCGAGTCGAGAGCATAACATGGCACACTCACTCAAACAGAGGAGAAACAATGGAAGAACGCATAGAACGACTGGAAAACCTGGTGGCTCTCCAGGACCGAACCATAGAGAAGTTGAACGACAGCCTGGCTGATCAGCAACAGCAGATTCTCGATCTGGAAAGACTGATTGAGCGATTGGCTGGGAAAATTCGCGAGCTGGATGCCGACATGGAACAGTCCGGCGGACAGGACGCACCTCCGCCCCACTACGGCGGCTAGAACAAACCATTACAGATTGGAATCATGACAAAACTATCCGCTCAAGAAATTATAGACATTCTCAAGCTCCAGCCCCACCCCGAGGAAGGCGGCTATTTCATCGAGACTCACAGGTCCGGCGAGATGCATGGAGCCGACACTCTGCCCGCCCGATACAACGGCGACCGCTGTCACTCCACGGCCATCTATTATCTGCTGACACCCGAGACATATTCGCACATGCACAAGCTCGAAACAGACGAGATATTTCACTTCTACGCAGGCGATCCGTGCGAGATGCTCCAACTGCACCCGGACGGCACCAGTCAGGTGGTGATCCTGGGCAATGATCTGAAGACGGGGCAAAGGCCGCAGGTCATCGTGCCGTGCGGCAGCTGGCAGGGGATGCGCCTCCTGCCTGGCGGCACCTTCGGACTGATGGGCTGCACCGTGGCCCCGGGATTCGAATTCACGGATTACTCCCACGGTAACCGCGAGGAATTGCTCGCACAGCACCCGGAGCATGAGAAGCTGCTCACCCTGCTGACGGATAAGTAAACTAACGCAATTAAAAAGGGCGTCTCCATCAGGAGACGCCCTTTTACTTTCCATGTTTCTAGGGTTGTTCAGGCCACTGCATCGTCGTCGGGAACTCCGCCTGTTGGGGGATAGTTGTTGGCAACCCAGTTCTCGGGCTGGCCGGTGAACTTCATATCCTCAAGGGTCCAGTCGTCGTGATCCATGCGGGTCAGCTTGCGCGGCGGATGATTGGGATGAACCAAAATGAGCACATCGGCAGATTGGGCAAACCGCAGTCCGTCGAACTCACTGGCCAGGTACGGAATATCCCGCACGTATTCGATGTCATCCGACAGCACCACTCCGTGACCGGAGAAGACGCGCATGCGCCCCTGGCCGACCTCGCCCTCGCCGAACTCCAGCACGTATGTCTGGGTTGAGTTGAACTCGAATGGGATCAGCAAGACGGGTTTGTCCGTATTCATGGCCTCGGTCACGAACCGGAAGCCGGACCGCCGCGTCGCCCCGCCGTGGGGGTGGACGTTGAAATTCTCCAACTTCCGGCAGCCGTTGAAATACTTGGAAAGGTCTGTCCTCCCTTCCAGGCGCGGACTTATTTCACCCGCCGTGAAATTTGTTATCGCTGGTGTTGCTATGCTCATCTGTCGCTCTCTCCTTGTTTGCGCCGGGGTCATCCCGGACATGCGACAGAGCGTAGCCCCGGTTTTTGGCCCCGGAAGAAAACGGGCGTCAGAGGCATAAGAAAGACCGAAAAAGGGGCAACTTTTCCTGTTGACAGCTCTTTGTGAGCCCAGTGGAGATAATCCGCACAGGCTACAACAGCACTTTATTCATTATTTCAAGATGTTATGAACTCAGAAAGATGGCTGCATTTCGGACTTAAAGGGCAAGAAAAGACAAGAAAGGACGATAACGGGCGTCAAAGGGGCAAGAAAGGCAAAGATGGCAGGACTGGGAATATGCGAAAAGCTGCAGGCAGAATCAAAAAAGAAAAAACGCCCGTATTTCAGCCATGTTAGCTGAAAATACGGGCGTCGGTGCGCCTTGTCTGAACCGTTGCCTAGTTGGCTACAGCAGGCATGGGTTTTTCGTCGTCCTTTTCTCGATTGAGTCGGATGACCTGGGTGGTGAAGGTGGTCTCTCCGGGGGTGCAACCGGGGCAGCCCTCGGACATCAACACACACCGTTCATCCAGTGAGGACGGATCGATTTCGGCCATTTTGAGTAGTTTCGAGGTCAAACCGTGCTTCCAAAGGACCGGATGGCCACATTTGGTGCACTCCACATACAGTAGTTCTGGATCGAATAATCTGCTCATGTCTAGAGTGTAAACATCGATTGAAGGAAAAACAAGGAAAGAGGGGATTATAATGGTTATTATTTGAGTTTGGCGACCCCAGACTAGAATCAAAAACTCCCCTAAAACGTAATCCCCACAGCCCTAACCGGTGAGGCCTCACCATCCTTGATTCTCAGCGGCAGGCAGCAGAATACGAAACCCTCGCTCGGCAATTCTTCCAGATTACACAGGTTTTCCACCACGGCCAGACCGTGATCCATTAGGGCCTTGTGCGCCCGCAGGTCAGTGCTGCCCGCGGGATCTGGTGAGGGAGTGTCGAGACCGATGCCCTTGAGTTGGAGGCCGCCGAGGTAACGGCAGGCGGTTTCGGACAGGGCCGGGTACTCCTTGAAATATTGGTCGGTCTTCCAGTGCTGATCATGACCGGTGCGCAGGATGGCAAAATCGAGGGATTCGATACCGCTGAGTGCGACGAGGTCAGCCTGATCGATGAAGGGTTTGTCGAGATTGGTGAGATCGATCACGGCACCCCAGCCAGTGAAATTATCCGGGCCGAGCCAGTCCAGACCGGGCGCGTCGGCGTAGATATGAGAGGCGACATCCACATGGGTTCCGGTGTGGCTGCCCATGGCAAGCGAGGTCTGGGCGAACCCGTCCTTGTTCACGAAATGGGTGCGGCGCACGTTGGCCTGCTCGTCGCCGGGATAGACGGGCATTCCGGTCTGAATAACGTGGCTGAGATCGACAACGTGCATGAGGCCTCCGGGGCTAGGTACTATGGAGATTCATATTGGGTCGTTTATTCAAGCGCAAGCCGGGATGAAGCTCTTCATCAATGACAACGCGAATGTCATCCATTGATTTGGCGGCCAGAAACCGGGACTGAATCCTGTGGCCGAAGGCGAAGTTGGCAGCAAAAAAGACGGTGAACAGCTTGTACCGCTTCAGGGCGCGGATGGTATCGAATTGGGCGTCCAGCGCATCGGCCAGTTGCAGGGCATAGTCGCGAAAGATGGTCTCGCCGGGGACAAAATCAGTCGTCCATTCGGCGAACAGCCACGGGCGGGCCATGGCCATGCGGCCTATGGAAACGCCGTCGCAGCCGGTCTGGTCGAGCATGGTCAGACAATCTTCGGGCGTGATCACGTTACCGTTGCCGAAGACCG
>Ga0209692_10000635_pt1 | contig 72214 bp, 55 predicted proteins | sample tdDd472_FD_187129 | JGI IMG/M metagenome (GOLD analysis project Ga0209692, IMG submission 187129) | Marine sediment microbial communities from the Atlantic coast under amendment with organic carbon and nitrate - tdDd47.2 (SPAdes)... | ecosystem: Environmental > Aquatic > Marine > Coastal >... | reverse complement strand
TACTAGCTACTAGCTACTAGCTACTGAATTACTACGCCATCATCGCGTACACAACGATATTGACCGCAAACTTGGTATTATCTTCATATAAAAATCGTTTATTGCGAAAGTCGTAATCCCATTCACAGCCGAGATCTTTATTGCTATAAAGCACCGCGATACGACCATCGATTTCGATGGCTTTTAAATAATCGTGTACCAGGTCGTCTCCCCATCCATTCAATTCAAGTGAAGTGTCCGGCGGGCCGTCGAACTCAAAAAACGAAGTATAAATCGCGTGGTCATTAGGAATTTTCTTGAGCGCTTCTGGCCCAAATATTTCCGCCATTTGCGCTTCAAAGGTTTGTGCGAAAACGCCGTCGATATCATGATTGCAATCGTCGACAAATACAAAACCTCCGTTTTTAACATAAGCTTCAAAGTTCTGTTTTTCAGCGTGATTAAACTCGACCAGTCGGTGCCCCGCCAGATAACAAAATGGCGCGGTTAACATCGCCGGATCGGCGAGCGGGACGATCCGTTCGTTGATATCAACCCGTAATGTCGTGTATTCGATCAAAGAATTAAGGACATTCGCCGGCATACGCTCGTCGACGTCCCAGTCACCCGACTCGTAGCTTAAACGCGTAAAGTAGAAATCATAATCTTGCGTGCCAGACGCCAATAGCATCTGCGGCGATAAGCCCGTCGCGAGACTGGCCAACACAATATTTTTAAGGCAATTTCTGCGATTCACATTTAATCTCGAATTTCTCTATCAGCTTTTAGATTAACATTTGTTGGCTTTTAATTAAAAAGGCGCGATTAACGCGCCCTTTATGATCCAGCGTCAGTTTATCGGCACAGGGCGACTCGTCGCCACACACAACCAGTCACCCCCTCACCAATAAAAAGCCGTTCGCTCGAACCTCGAAGCTCGTAGCTCGAACCTCGAAGCTCGAACCTCGAACCTCGAACCTCTTATTTCCTATACCGCGTCAGACAAGGAGCTAAAAGTAAAGTCACGGATCTTCATCGGCGGCACCATGCTACCGTTAATACGCACCGGTTTACCCATGGCTTCGATGTTGTTCAGCATGACGATCGGGCTTTCGTTAAAACGGAAGTTTTTGATCGGATATTTAATCTTGCCGTTTTCGATAAAGAAAGTTCCATCACGCGTCAGGCCTGTGTACAGCAGCGTTTGTGGATCCAGCTGCCTGATATACCATAAACGCGTCACTAAAATACCGCGGCGGGTATTTTTGATCATGTCTTCCAGGCTGTCGTCGCCACCATCCATAATAAACTGGTTTTGACCACCAAACAGACCAATCGAGCCCGCCGTTGCCGTTGGAATATATTGTGCGCCGGTCTTTTTCGCCCAGTAACGATTGTTGGGCATATTGGCTATTTTACCGTCTTTGACCCAATAGGTTTTCTTGACGGGATGACCGTCGGCAGCAAAGGTTGCCGTGGGCACATCAGGGTGATGTGGGTCAGAATAAATATTCACTCGCTCGTCAAACATTTTCATGCCGAGTTTATTTTTCGGTGGATTTTCTTCGCCTTCTTTGGGTTTATAGCTTAAAAAGCTCTGACCTTCATCGGCGTTTCTTTGCCCCATATTGCCGACCATATTGGCCAGTAACTGGACACTGGCAGCTGGCTCTAAAATCACCGTGTACTTACCCGGCTCTAACTCTTTAGCGTCGACTGAGCCCATGGATTTTTCAATCGCAATTTTAGACGCTTTGGCGGTATCCATTTTTTTCACGTCAGAATAATCGCGCGTCACCCAACCCGAACCACGACCATCTTCGGTTCGAATGGTCGCCGAGAAATTAACGCTGGTGCCGACATTGTAGGCAAACAGACCTTTACTATTCATAATGGCCAGCATATTGGTCGCGTCATTTAAAAAGCCGCTCGCTACCAACTTATTTTTCTTCGACGGCGTGATACTGACGTCTGCGGCATTGGCTCGATAATCCGGCGTGACCTTGGCCGTCGATTCAAAATAAGTATTCATTTTTTCGTATTTTTGCGGGCCCAAAATTGGCATATACTCTTCGTTGTCGGGCGCCAGTCTTGCCAGCTCTTCCGAACGTCTCACCACTTTTTCTAAACTGGCATCGTCGAATTCATTGATAGTTGCGACCCCAGTTTTTTTACCAAAAGTTGATTGCACCGCCAAGGTCAGATCACTCAGTTGACCCGCGGTTGTGACGGTATTTCTGGCGTAACGAACGTTACCGCTCACTTCTCCGTTTAAATTACATTCGCATTCATCGGCTTTGGAGAATGCCAGCACTTTCTTTAAAATCGCTTTCGCTTCTTTTTCAGTTACAATTGACATTGTTCACCTCATCTAATCTTAATTCTGTCATTCTTCAAAACTAAACTTTACGCTTAGTATTTAAAACATTAATGTTGTTAAATCGTGTTGTCGGACAACCGTGGGAAACCGCACTGACCTGAGGAGGCTGACCTTTTCCGTCGAAGAAAGAGCCGCCTACACGGTAGTCGGATTTACCGGCAAGTTGTGCACACGAATTCCAGAATTCCTGGGTATTAGATTGATAAGCAACGTCTTCAATCTGGTCGACAATTTTACCGTCCTTGATTTCATAAAATAACTGTCCGCCAAACTGAAAGTTGTATCGTTGTTGGTCGATCGAGAATGAACCGCGACCGGCAATATAGATACCTTTTTCGACATCTTTGATCACGTCATCAGCGCTTAAGTCTTCGGTCTCATTAGGTCGCAAAGAGACATTCGGCATGCGTTGGAACTGAACATCGCGCCAGCTTTGTGAATAACAGCAACCGTGCGATTCGTTTTGGTCGATCATATGCACCTGGTCGCGTGTCGCCTGGTAGTTCACTAACACGCCGTCTTTCACCAGGTCCCATTCTTTGGTTTTTACACCTTCATCATCATAACCCACATTACCTAATGAGTAGGGTTGGGTTTTGTCGGCGAAGAGGTTGACGATATCGCTACCGTATTGGAATTTTTTGCTACGCCATTTGTCCAGGGTCGCAAAACTGGTGCCGGCGAAGTTCGCTTCGTAACCCAGCACGCGGTCGAGCTCGAGGGGGTGACCGACCGACTCGTGAATGGTCAGCATCAAATGCGCCGGGTCGAGTACCAAATCATATTTACCTGGTTTCACCGATTTTGCTTTAAGTTTTTTCTGCAACTCTTTACCGGCGTTGGTTGCATCTTCGATCATATCGTAAGAATTGTTGTAACCCACATTGGCGCCTTGCACATAGACTTTATCTTCCTTTTTACCGTCGAGATATTCAAAGCCCATACCTACCGGGTTACCTAATCCAGAGCGCTGTTTAAAACCGCTCTTACCGACAGCACTGGCGAAGAAAGGTGCCCATAAACGATGCACATCCTGATCGATGTAGGAGCCATCGGTTGAGGCAAAGTATTTCTGTTCATTGACTAAAAAGAGGATGGATTGGATAAAGCTTGCGCCGTTTGTCAGCGCGGCGTTATTCACGTCTAACAACATGTCGGCTTTTTCTTTCACCGGGATTTCAAACGCATTCTTGACTATCGGCGTTTTCCAGCTGACTTCACCGACACCTTTTACTGGTGCTAAGCGAACCGGCTCGGTCTGAAATTTAGAGTTGGCTTTTGCGATCGCGACCGCGTCGCGCGCTGCTTTGGCAATGCTATCTGGCGTCATCACTGAGGTAGAGGCAAACCCCCAGGTGCCATTGGCGATCACGCGAATACCGATACCCGCCGACTCGGTATTAACAACATTATTGACGACTTTATCGCGGGTAGTGATAAATTGATTGAGGTAGCGGCCGATACGCGCGTCGGCATAAGATGCGCCAGCGGCTTTTGCGGTATTTAAGGCAACGTCCGCGAGTTGTTTTTTTAACGCGACGTCCATGGGTTTATCTAGCAATTCTGCTGCCGTGACGATATTACCGGTCACGGGCAGGAGCAACGAGCCCATGCCGACACCGGTGAGTTTGACAAAATCTCGTCTTTCCATCCTATCCACCTCTATTTATTTTGTTGAGTTGTTTCGCTTGAAGACGCTGAATGATGGGCCGAAGAGGCGTGCGAACTCCTCTTTGATGGTACCGTCGGCGACACAGCCTTACAGTCTTTACCACAAGCTTATAATTTTAAGAGCCTAAATACTCTACTTTTCATGCTTTAAAGGCAAAGGTGAAAATGTAAGAATCTTTTTACATATGTCACCTAAAGCCGGTGAGTCTGGCTTAAAGCCGTTGAATCAACGGCGATAGGGTAGCCAAATGGCTCCGCGCAAACTGAAATAAGTTTGCCGATATGGGGAAACAGGCGAGTTATTCTGCCAGGCAATACTGGATACTTTCAAATTCCTGCTGATGGTATTGAAAGTTACTAAATGCGGTGGTCTGGTCAAATATAGTCATCAACTTATTGATTTCCACGTGTTTTAAGCGATCATTAATCGACTTGGTATGCGAGCTATGACGCCAGTCAGAAGGGTTATCAACCAGGCCATGGAAAACCGGGTTATAGTTAATGTATTTCACCATGGTCAGCAAGTGAGATTTGTTTTCGATACGGAGAAACTGCGGACCTTTTTGGAACAGATTGCCACAACGATTCTCCTGTTTATTGATTAACTCAGAGAAATAGTTGGCAAATTCATGCCAGCGATCGGTAATCGTCGTATCCACTTTCAATTTAACCCGCACCAGAAAATGGAAATGGTCGGGCATCAGGCAGTAGGACCAGATATCCAGATAATCGCCCAGATATTTGCTGAAGTTTTTCAAAAATGAATCATAGTTTCTGGCCTGGTAAAACAGCTTGCCGTTTTTCGCCAGTGCTCGACCATAGAGGTGATAGAACTCACCTTCTACCAGATGATTTTGAACATCCAATGTTCGACCTCCTTAATGCATTCTCAAAACGCGTTGGACTACTAATAAAGCGCAGTCAGTTCGCAATGATTTGAGAAACTCATGTTATTAAAGTGCTTCACGTTATTGTTATTTTGCTTTTAGATGCATGCAGAGGAAATCATATCAGAGGTATCGCGATAAAGCGATAGCCGCCCACAGGTTCATCGAGACCAGGGCGGCTTTATTTCAGTGGGACTTATTGCTCACGTGCGATGGCACGATGGCCAATATCATCCCGATAGTAAACTTTGTCCCAATGGATGGTTTTAACGCGCCGATATGCCAGCGTCTGTGCGTTTGTAACCGAATCGCCTAACGCGACAACGCACAACACTCGTCCGCCCGCAGTAACGACATCATCACCCGCTTGCTTGGTACCTGCATGGAACACTTTGGTATCAGCGATATCATCGTTCAACCCAGAAATAGCGTCACCTTTGGGATAACTTTCTGGATAACCGCCAGCCGCCATCACGACCCCGACGGCAAAGCGCTCATCCCAATCGGCCGAAACCGAATCCAGCTTGCCATCCAGGGCCGCAAGACACAGCGCCGGTAAATCCGATTGTAGTCGCGATAAAATCGGCTGCGTTTCCGGGTCACCAAATCGGCAGTTATACTCGAGTACCTTTGGCACACCTTCGGGCGAAATCATAATTCCGGCGTATAAAAAGCCCGTATACGGATGCCCTTCTGACGCCATACCTTCAACGGTCGGCACTATCACCTGTTGCATGATTTTATCGTGCATTTCTTGCGTGACCACCGCTGCTGGAGAATAAGCGCCCATACCACCGGTATTGGGTCCCGTATCACCATTGTCACGTGCTTTATGATCTTGCGATGTTGCTAGCGGTAAAATATTTTTGCCGTCGACCATCACAATAAAGCTGGCTTCTTCGCCGACCAGAAATTCTTCGACCACGACCCGGTGGCCCGCATCACCAAACTTATTGCCCGCCAACATATCGTCGATAGCCGCGAACGCTTCTGCTTGAGTCTCAGCGATGATTACGCCTTTACCCGCCGCTAAACCATCGGCCTTTATTACAATTGGCGTACCCACTTTTTCGACGTAAGCTTTGGCGGCGTCGATTTCGGTAAAGTTGCCGTAAGCCGCTGTTGGGATCTGATGACGCGCAAGAAAATCTTTGGTGAAGGCTTTCGAGCCTTCTAATTGAGCGGCGCCTGCGGTTGGACCGAAGCATTTCAAGCCAGCTTCCGAAAATTTATCAACAACCCCTAAACATAATGGCGCTTCTGGACCCACAATCGTCAGGTCGATATTTTCCTGTTTGGCAAACGCGAGTAAGCCATCAATATCTTCAGCGCCTACGGCAACGTTTTGCAATTTATTTTCGAGCGCCGTGCCCGCATTGCCTGGTGCAACAAAAACTGTCTCAACATTTTCCGATTGTGCCGCTTTCCACGCTAATGCGTGTTCACGACCGCCACCACCAATTATTAAAATTTTCATTGTTTCGTCCAATCTGTCAATTTGTTGTGTTGATAATTATTAAATCGATCCGTCTCTCCCTTTACCAAAGGGAGGAGACTAAATTTTCACGAGTCTAACGATAAAAAAGACTCAATGTCCCTCCCCCTGCGAAGGGGGAGGTTAGGAGGGAGTGACACAGACTTTCAGATTTTTACCAAAGTTCGGTATTTTAAACCTACCTCTGATTACCCCACCCTAGCCCTCCCCTTCGCAGGGGAGGGGACTGTATTTTCATCCCCTTCATTTAAAAAGGGAAAGATTGATTAGTGCTTAAAGTGTCTCATCGAAGTGAACACCATCGCCATGCCGTGCTCATCAGCGGCGTCGATCACTTCCTGATCGCGCATTGACCCTCCCGGCTGAATAATGGCGCTAATACCGGCTTCTGCAGCCGCATCGATTCCGTCTCTAAAAGGGAAGAAAGCATCCGATGCCATCACCGAGCCTTTCACTTCCAGGCCTTCGTCGGCGGCCTTTATGCCAGCAATTTTCGCGCTATAAACTCGGCTCATCTGGCCGGCGCCCACGCCGATAGTTTGTTCGTTTTTGGCATACACAATCGCATTCGATTTAACGCTTTTAGCCACTTTCCAACAAAATAATAAATCTTTAATTTGTTGCTCGGTTGGCTGAATTTTAGTGACAATTTTCAGGTCGTTTGCAGTAATGACACCCAGGTCGCGGTCTTGCACTAACAAGCCGCCATTAACGCGCTTGTAATCCCAACTCGAAACCGGCGCATCCCACTGACCAGATTCCAATAACCGAACATTTTTCTTGGCCGCAACCACGGACTTGGCGCGCTCAGAGACGCTTGGTGCGATAATCACTTCGACAAACTGTTTGTCGACAATCGCTTTAGCGGTTTCGTGATCGAGCGGTTGGTTAAAGGCGATGATACCGCCAAACGCTGAAGTCGGATCGGTCTGAAAAGCGCGCTCATAAGCTTCCAGAATGGTTGCACCGACGGCCACGCCACAAGGGTTAGCGTGTTTCACGATAACACAGGCCGGCGCGTCAAATTGTTTAACGCATTCCAGCGCAGCGTCGGTATCGGCGACATTGTTAAACGATAATTCTTTGCCCTGAATTTGTTTGGCCGTCGCGACCGAAGCTTCCTGAGGGTTTGCTTCGACATAAAAAGCCGCAGATTGATGCGGGTTTTCACCGTAACGCATGGTTTGCGCTTTTTGGTATTGCACCGAATAGGTTTCGGGAAATTCTGTTGGCTCGTCCAGGTTTTCCAGACGCGCGCCTAAGTAGTTAGAAATGGCTGCATCGTATTTGGCCGTGTGAGCAAAAGTTTTCCACGCCAGACGATAACGCAGCTGATAATCTGTGCCCTGGTGTGCGTCGAGTTGCTCAATTACATTGGTGTAGTCGCTCGGATCAACCACCACCACCACATCATTATGATTCTTAGCCGCGGCACGCAACATGGTCGGGCCGCCGATATCGATATTTTCAATGGCATCAGGCAGCGTGCAATCATCTTTTGCGACGGTCGCTTCAAAAGGATAAAGGTTCACGACGACCAGATCGATACCACCAATCTCATGCTCTGCCATAATGGCATCATCCTTTCCCCGGCGAGCCAAAATGCCGCCATGAATTTTAGGATGAAGCGTTTTGATGCGGCCGTCCATCATTTCTGGAAACCCGGTATAGCTGGACACTTCAGTCACCGCTACCTGGTTTTCCATTAGAAGTTTAGCAGTGCCACCGGTAGAAAGAATTTCAACGCCTTTGTCAGCCAATGACTGAGCAAATTCCAGCACGCCGGTTTTATCGGATACGCTGATCAAAGCGCGTTTGATTGGTCGTAATGAGCTCATGTTTTTCTCGATAGTCAAGATTGGTTAAATTAAATAATGCTGTAATAGTAGTCGCGATAAGGATAATCACCAAATCACAAAAAGTTTTTCTCAGCCGAATTTTTTATAAACGCCACAAACGACAAAACGGGCTCTCGCCCGCTTTGTCTTTTTACCAAAATGTGGGCCTAGTTTAAGCCGTACATTTTTAATTTTTTACGCAAAGTTCCACGGTTTAAACCTAGAACCTGAGAAGCTTTAGTCTGGTTGCCCTGAGTGAATGCCATTACACATTCCATCAGCGGCGCTTCCACTTCAGCCATCACTAAATCATAGATATCCGAAGGTTTTTCATCTTCTAATTGCGCGAAGTAGTTTTTCATTGCTAATTCAACGCTTTCCCTTAAGGTCGTCTGTTGATTCAAGATTTCAAAAGAACTGGTTTCTTTTTGTTCTAGTGTTTCAACGCTATCTAAATTCATGCCACTTGTGCCTTTTCAATTTTTCTTTGATTAAAATATTCAGCCAAACTACTCAGTTGTAATCCCGCCGATTGAATTTGATTAAATCCTTGCCGAAATTTTTTCTCGCTGATGTCACCGACCCGATTCTCATCTAAAGACAGACTCTTATCAACAGACAGACTCTCATCATTCGATAAATACCAGGCGACATGTTTGCGCGCGATTTTGACTCCCTGAATTTCACCGTAAAACTGGTGCAACGCTGCCACGTGGCGGAGTAAAATCTGCTCGACTTCCTCGAGCGAAATTTTCGGTAAAAGCTCCCCTGTTTCTAAATAATGCAAAATCTCACGGAAAATCCACGGTCGACCTTGCGCGGCTCTACCAATCATCAACCCATCAGCCTGAGTATATTCTAATACCTGTTTGGCTTTTTGAGGTGACGTGATATCACCGTTGGCTATCACTGGAATGGACACCGACTGTTTGACCAGTCGAATGGTTTCATATTCAGCGTCGCCTAAATACTTACAAGCTCGCGTTCGGCCATGAACGGCGAGGGACTGGATCCCTGCGTTTTCTGCCAGTCGCGCGATTTGTAGCGCATTTTTATTTTCAATGTCCCAGCCGGTTCTAATTTTCAGCGTGACAGGTACTTCCACCGCTGCAACCACCGCATTGAGGATCTCGTCCACTAATACCGGATCTTTCAGTAAGGCAGAACCCGCCGCTTTTTTACAAACCTTTTTTGCCGGACAGCCCATGTTGATGTCGATCACCTGCGCCCCGTTTTGCACATTGTATTTAGCCGCTTCAGCAAGCATCTGGGCGTCTCCCCCAGCAATTTGTACAACGCGCAACCCCGGTTCATCATCGTGACGTAACCTCAACAGGCTTTTTCTTGACTGCCTCAGCGAAGGATCTGCAGAAACCATTTCGCCGACCACAATTCCAGCGCCCATTGCCTTACAGAGTTTCCGAAAAGGAAGATCAGTAACCCCCGCCATTGGCGCTAGAAAAAGATTGTTTTCTAGTGAATACGGGCCAATCCTCATTTCAGGATCTTTCAGTTAAGAGACTGCAGCAATCTATGGTTGGTCAAGAAAGCACCAGATTTTACACGCTTTGTCTGGCCTTGAAAACGAGCAATGTCGGAAAATTTGGATTTTTTTTACCCAATGATCTAGCTGAAATTACTTGCAATTTTATTTTTGTAACAGAATCAATGAAGTAGCCGAAAGATGGCCGATGAGCGTCGCGCACGTAACTCGCGCTCCTCGACCTTCGCTCTTAGCCCTTCAGTGGTTGTTACTGAAAACTAAACTCAAATCCAAGCGCGTCGGGGTGCGGCAGTTCCGTTGCAAAGGTAATATGGATCTCGGTGCCTGCGGGCATTAGCTGCGCTTGCTTCTCAGGAAAATAATCAGCGACAGAAAAATGCTTAATTGCCACTTGCTCACCGAGGGAATTGCTGAACTTGATGGTGATTTGCGGATAAGGCTGGGCAAAGCTGGCCTCATTGACCAGCAACATTTTCACATCAAGCTGATTGTCCGCGGCTTCCGATGGCGTCACAATTCGCTGTCTCAGACGAATTTGATTAACGTCGCGACGGGGCTGAATATTGCAGGGTAGCAACGAGCAAATCCCCTGAGTGACGCCGCCCCAGGTGGCGTCGTACGCGAGCGTTTGTCGCTCAGTCCAGAAATTGACCGAAAGCCACGACAGCAAAATCACCAGTGTCGCGGATATCACCAAGGTTCGCAGGCTGGTTTTCTTTTTCTCGACTCGCCCTTCAAATTCTTCTAAGGGATCAGGTTCGGTATCGGTGTCGCAAATTTGATCGGCGAGGTTATCAGATAACTGTTCTAGCGCCTGCGTGTCAGCCAGGGCTAGTTGATCGCTATCGAGAGCATCGTCAAAATCTTCAGGAAAGGCTGGTTCGGCTTTCTCATCGACTGCTGCTGGCGACGAATCTGGTAGCGATAAATCGGTTTCCGCGCGGGCAATTTCGACCTGTTCCGATTCGGCAGTCCCTGACTCGACTGATTCCGACTCGACTGATTCCGACTCGACTGATTCTGATTCGACAGGCTCTATCTGGGCCGTTTCTATCTGAATCAAATCATCATTGACCGTTTCATCTTGGGCAAGCCTCTCTTCAGTAACCTGATTGAGCCCAGCTTCTGGGCTCAATGCCTCTCTCGATTCCGCTTCTATCGCGTCAACAAAATCATCGTCTAACGACAATGCGGCCGAATCGACTGATTCTTCAATCCCGTCGTCATAGTCAAAACTGATCTCGGGGTCGTTAATCTGACCAGCCAGTTGAATGTCTTCGCGAGATTCGTTTTCTGATTCGCCTAATTCAGCAATTGCTTCGGCATCGGCGTCAGCCCCAGCATCTGTTTCAGATGAACCCTGTAGCGCACTGGAATCGAGCTCAGGTTTAAAGGCTTCCGTGGCGCGCGAATCGGCAGACAAAATCATATCGTCAAGCGCGAGATCATCCTCACGGGTGGTAGTTAGGCCCAGATCATCGTCTTCGGGGGTCGTAAATTCGTCCGCTTTATCGTCTGTTTTATCATCGGTTGTGTCCATCTCGAATTCGGATTGAACGGGATCTTGCGGCATCGTCTGGCTTTTGGCCGTTGCGCTTAAGTCGGCTTGCGCGGTTAGGTCATTCGATTGATCGCTGGGCTCACTCTCCGCGGGTGCTTCATCATTTGCCCGCTCGCCAGACACAGTTGCGCCGGTTTGAAACGCGGCTTTGGCACGCGGCTGAAGTATATGATCAGTGGCTTGAAAAACTTCCAGGCAGGCACCACAGCGAACTTTACCATGAGCCATAGATAGCATTTTTTCATTAACTTTAAATGCCGTCTTGCATTGGGGGCAACGGGTATATTGAGTATTATTTTGCACCGTAAAATCCTTGCTACTTATTATTATTTCGCTTTATTTTTTGACACCTGTTAAGCGACTCCACTCTTCTTGAAAACTGGGCGGATCCATATCAAACCACTGCAAATAGGTCTGTCGGATCGCTTCAGCCTGACTGTCCAGCAATCCTGACAACGCCAGTTTAGCATGAGAAAGGCAATGGGCGGAAATTTGCGGCGCCAGGCTTTCGAGCGGACCAGCAAGAATGTTGGCCACCAGGATTTCAACACTGATTCCATCAATGCTCTCTGGTAATCCAATAATCAGACGCTCATCCATAACGCCATTTCGGCGCGCATTGTCTTCGGTGGCAATTAATGCCTGTGGGTCAATGTCCACCGCATAAACTTTACCGGCACCCAACTTCAACGCAGCGATTGCCAAAATGCCAGAGCCACAGCCAAAGTCGATCACTGTCTTGCCGGTTAAATCGATTGAGTCTAACCAACGCAAACAAAGCGCGGTGGTCGGGTGAGTACCGGTTCCGAACGCCAGCCCCGGATCTAGCATGACATTGACCGCATGTTCATCCGGCACGGGTTTCCAGCTCGGACAAATCCAAAGTCGGTCGCCAAATTGCATTGGCTCAAACCGGTCCATCCACTCTCGTTCCCAATCTTTATCTTCCAGCAATTCAAATTTTTCATCACTGGTATGGCGAGCTAACGGCTGCGCTTGCCAAGTGGTCAACAAGCTTTCAGTATCCGACTCCGCATCAAATAACACCATCATTTGAATATTTTGCCAGAGTGGCGTTTCGCCCGGTCCGGGTTCTAAAATCGGCACATCTTCAGCGTCCATCAGGGTGACCGACAGGGCGCCAAGTTCCATGAGCGCATCGCCGACAGGGTCGGCAAATTCTTCCGTTGTGTTGAGTTTGAGTTGGAGCCAGGGCATCAGCTTTTCTGCACAGATGAAATTTCCGCTAGTGTACCCCAAAACGCTATCGAAGATGAACAAGGTTCAGTCCGGTTGATAAATGATTTGGCGGTGGCAATAGCTCACTTAAATATGGACGAAGAAAAAATGTAAAAGGCTGGACGAAAAGGTGAAAACAACCAGGCTTAAAGAGAAAACTCACTCGCTCTTTCGGCACAGAATGGGTTTGCCATTTTGGGTAAGCGGGTGTGCGTATTTGCGTGACAGGTGATTCAACTTAAATGCCGAGACTATATGCCGTGACGAAAGGGATCATGGGCGTCAATAACGACCGTTGCTTCAAGGTTCACATAAGCCTCTCCCGTAATTTGAGGAATAATATCGTGCGCTTGAATGGCCACTTTGCCTTCAAACACACTCCCGATAATACTCTGTTGTCGCCAGATCTCACCTGCCTCCAGCTGACCATCTTCATATAAACAGGCTAACTTGGCTGAAGTGCCGGTACCGCAGGGCGAGCGATCATATTCGCGTCCTGGGCATAAAACAAAATTTTGACTATCGGCCAGAGCCGCGTCTGTTGGCGGGCCAAATAATTCGATATGGTCGATTTCTTCCCCATTAGCGCCGGTGATCTGGTTAACTTCCAGCGCCTGCCGTACTCGCGAGCAATAATCGATCAATTGATCGCTATGGTCTGTGTGCAATTTTTGGCCGTGACTTTTAATCAGATAAAACCAGTTGCCGCCCCAGGCGATATCGCCTGTTACTTTTCCAATTCTGTCCACCTCGACTTGTTGATCTTTAATGAAGCGATAGCTCGCTACATTCTGGATGCTCACTCGATTAGGTGACTCTAAATTAACGGTGACTAAACCGACGGGGGTTTCGAACTGGTGTTCTCCGAGGCCAATTTGACCTAAATGAAAAAGCGTTACGGCGACCCCGATGGTGCCGTGACCACACATATTCAAAAAGCCAACGTTATTAAAAAAAATCACCCCGGCGGCGTGCGCAGGATCAACCGGTTCACACAAAAGCGCCCCCACCATCACATCAGAACCGCGTGGCTCATTGACTAACGCTCGGCGGATATGGTCAAAGTTCTCGGCAAAAATCGCCTTGCGTTCTGCCATGCTACCCCGCCCTAGATCGGGACCTCCGGCAACAATCGTACGTGTTGGTTCACCTCCGGTATGCGAATCAACTATCTGCAGCGCTGCTCCTTTCATGCTACATCCTCAGTGGTGTAGCGACCATCAATATAACGCCAGATATCTTTACCGGGATTTTTATCTTGCAGCAAATCCGGCAAGCGACTTTGGCGAATATTGTCAAAGCATTTGAGCGCCGCAAATCGTTTAATTGCGCCGGGCATACCGACAGCACTAAAACCGGGATGACCGCTAGCAGGATAAGGTCCACCATGATTCATGGCCGAAGATACCAGCACGCCAGTCGGCATTTTATCATTGAGAAGACGGCCCACTTTGGCGCGCAGCAATGGTTCAATGATTTGATAATCCACTTCATCCTCATCGGCTGAATGACTATAAATACACCCCGTTAAATTGCCTTCCAGTTTCGCGATAACCGCCGCGATTTGTTCAACTGACTCGCTGCGAATCACCAAAGAGGCATTGCCAAACATTTCCCGCTGAAACGTATCTGCTTCGGCAATAAATCCAGCCGCGGAAACTTCGAGCAAGGTGTTGGCACAACAAAACCGAGCGGGATTTTCGGTTTGACCTGGTTGGGCAACCGAGGCCGTCAATAACTGCGCACCGGCGGCGACCAGATCACTCGAGATCTGTAAAATCTGTTCCGCGCCGTGCGGTGATAACAGCGTTCCTACCGCTGCTTGATCGAATTTGGCCGCCACCTGGGCAACAAATTTATCGCCGACAAATCCTGTCGGTACAACCATTAACCCAGGTTTCGTACAGAGTTGACCAGCCGCCACCACACAACTGGTGGTAAACTCATCGACGATAGCCTCGGCTCGCTCAGCGAGCGCCCCCGGCAATAGGATTACCGGGTTTAAACTCGATAACTCAAGATAAATGGGTTTACCCGTCCCATCGGCCGCGGTTTTAAGCGCCAAGCCTGCTGCGCGAGACCCGGTAAAGGCCGTCGCGCCAATGCGCGCATCACTCACAAGCTTTAGTCCCGATTCGTTCGACATGGCATAAATCATTTGAATGGTCCCAACAGGTAAACCGCACTGTTCACTCGCTCTATGAGCGAGCTCGGCCAGCAGTCGAGTGGTCCCTGGATGGGAAGGATGTGCTTTAGCGATTACCGGGTTGCCAGCGGCAATGGCGGCCGCAAAATCGCCGCCAGAAATACTGCCAAAAGCAAACGGAAAATTATTCGGCCCAAAAACTGCCACCGGTCCAATCGCCTGAAGCACCGAGCGAATATTATTCTGACTATCAATAGTCGCCTGACACCAACTTGCTTGTCGGCACGCTTGGGCCGCTTGACGTAATTGCATGGTGGTACGGGGAATTTCAACATCGGCGAGACGAGGCGACGGCGCCAGACCAGTTTCCAGCGCGGCCATCTCTACCAACTTTGCCCGCGCCTTTTCAATTTCACTGGCAAAGGCCTCTAGAAAATCGCCCAGGGTGTCGCGCGACAATTGTCGCAATTGCACCTGCGCGCTGGCCGCTGCGTTTAGCGCCGCATCACAGTCCTGCCAACTTGAAACAGGATAGACCGCATCGAGGTGCTCGCCTGTTGATGGATTAAAGGGTCGAAACTCATCGACGGCATCGGCAGCTCGCCATTCTCCTGCAACCAGGATCGGATTGTTTTTCATCGAATTGATTCCTGAAAATACTAGGTTGTCACACTTTAAGTCTGTCAAACAATAAGTCTGTCAAACAATAAGTCTGTCCGACAATAACTCTGTCCAACAATCATTCTGTCAGACAATCATTATTTGCCCAAAAATTATACTCACCTGTGTGAATTAAAACTCAGGCTGGCTCGCCATTGCTTCACTAAAAAGTTTTTCAACATATGCGCGTTGCTCGCCAACCAGTGGTAAGCGCGGCGCTCGAACCCGCTCTGAGCCCCTGCCCGCCAATTGCTCTGCCAACTTGATACATTGCACCAGGGTAGGAATGGTATCAAGCCGCAGCAAGGGTAAAAACCAGCGCCATAACGCGCGCGCCTCTTCAAATCGGCCCGCCTGCGCGAGGTTATAAATGGCCACCGATTGTTTCGGAAACACATTGGTCAGCCCCGAAATCCAGCCCGTTGCCCCCAGCATTAAACTTTCCAGGGCAATATCATCCACGCCGCCAAATACAATAAATCGATCGCCAAACTCTCTAAACAGTTCTGAAATGCGCCGGGTATCTTCGGTCGCTTCTTTAACCGACACTATGTTGTCTTCTTGCGCGAGAATCTTCATGCCTTCAATCGACACATCGACCCCGTAAGTCACCGGGTTGTTATAGATCATAATGGGCAGGTCGGTATTTCTGGCAACCTGCTTATAATGATAAATCGCTTCTGCTTCTGTCGAGCGATACACCATGCCGGGTAACACCATAAGGCCATCGATCCCAATAGCTTCTGCGTCTTTGGCGTATTGCACCGCCAGTGCCGTAGTGGTTTCAGCAACGCCGCTAATCACCGGAACCCGACCGGCGACCACTTCTACTGCCGACTGCATCACCGCGCGTTTTTCTTGTGCGCTCAACGAGCAGTTTTCACCTACGGTGCCGCAGACGACAATCCCATGAACCCCTTCTTCAATCAATTGCAACCACATGCGCGCATTCGCTTCATGGTCGATTGAAAAATCTTCTTTAAATTGCGTGGTTACTGCGGGATAGACCCCGGCCCAATTTACTTTCATTTTACCCCCTGATAGGTCTGACTTTACGATCTATTTTTTACGGTCTGACATCATAAAAATGACAGGTGTTGTTGATGATTCACTATTAAACATGGCGAAGAGAATATCATGTTATTGTATACAATAAAATATTATTTTATTATGATCCCAGTTTCTTACTCAAAAGTTAAAACAACCGCCTATGAACCAGCCTGTCACAGACGTCGCCGTTATCGGTGCCGGGATAATTGGTACCTGTATCGCCGAACGCCTTGTATCCCAAGGTAAACAAGTCGTCCTGATCGATCGAGATGGTCCGGGCAACGGATGCTCCAAAGGCAACGCCGGTCATTTTGCCAGCGATATTATTTTGCCCCTGGCTAATTTTTCGACCCTGACCAAAGTACCGCGAATGCTGTTCGATCCCGACGGGCCGCTGACAATTCGTTGGTCTTATCTACCCCGCTTAATGCCCTGGTTACTGAGATTTGCCTGGGCGGCTATGCCTCATAATAGTCAGCAAACTATCGCCGCGCTCAAGCGTCTTAATCGTCCTTCGATTGAACGGTTTAGCGCGCTTTTGACTCGAACCGGTTTAACCGAGTTGATGACAAAACGCGGTGCTTTAACGGTTTATCAATCTCACGCGGCCGCTCAGGAAAATCGCCAACACGCCGAACTCGTGCGCTCACACGGGGTTCGTGTGGAGCAGTTGGACGCTCGGCACATTCGCGAACTCGAACCCACGCTTAGTCGACAGATCCTCGGCGGACTCTATTACCCGGATACCGCCCATAGCGTTGATCCTTATCGATTGGTCACCGGTTTAGCCGAGCATTTCAGCCGCCATGGCGGTCAAATGCTGATCAACTCTGTTCGAGGGATCACGCTTAATAATGATGCGACCGTCAAGCTCTTTCTTGACGACCGTGAATTGACCGCAAAGCAAGTAGTTATCGCATGTGGCGCTTATTCAAAGCCGCTTGTCGAAACTCTCGGATACCGTGTTCCGCTGGAATCCGAACGCGGCTATCACCTCATGTTACCAAGCCCCGGAGCCTCTTTGACGCGCCCTGTCAGTTCATTTGAAAAATCCTTTGTGATGACACCGATGCGTGAGGGATTGCGTCTGGCGGGAACAGTCGAACTGGCCGGCCTGGAAGCGCCGCCAAACGTGCGACGCGCGACTAATTTATACCAGCATGCGCAAGCCATTTTACCGGCGCTGGATAATCGCAATGCTAGCCACTGGATGGGCCATCGCCCATCGCTGCCAGATTCTTTGCCGGTGATTGGTCGTTCACCGCGGCATCGCGCGGTTTTCTTCGCTTTTGGCCACCAGCATCTGGGGCTGACGCAAGCGGCGGTCACTGCCGATCTGATCAGTCAATTGATAGTCGAAAAAGAAATACCCGCGGGTATCAACGCGTTTCGAGTTGACCGCTTCTAGCATTCACTCAACCCAATTTTTTCAGCTTCACTAACCTGAGTACATTTTCTTTCTGGTCGCGGATATGCTTAATAAGCGCTTTTTCCGCGGCTTCCCAGTCTTTTGCAATGAGCGGTTCGAGAATATCAATATGCTCCTGCGCCATTTCGGTTTTAATTTCTTCACCGAGCGCCGCGAAATCGAACAGGGCGGTATAAAAGGCACTATGCCGCTCAAAAAAGTCCTGAATATAAAAATTATCGCAGCGACTAATCCAGTAATTGTGAAGGTCATTATCAATTTCTGACAGGGTCCTGTCTTCGCAGGCTTTATTACCGGCTAACAATTCTTTCAGCTCGTCCTCATGGAATTTGGTGCGCGCCAGTCTTAGCGCTTTTACTTCCAGAATTTCACGAATTTCAAGATAATCAAACATGTCTTTTTCACGGTACTGACGCACTTTCCAACCACATCGGGGGACGTGTTCGATGAGTCCTGCGCCCGCCAGGCGTGAAAAAACCTGACGCATGATAGTGCGGCCAGTCTGGTATTTTTGCGCGGTCGCTTCTTCTCGCAGGTAATCGGTGTGATTGGCAAGGCACAATTGAACGACATCATTGGCCACCATTTCATCTAGCTCAGAGGTCAGCTTTAAAGGCTTATTAAATTCACTAACGTTGGCAGGAGGGGTTTCGCCAGCAGGTTGGCCGACGCGTTCAAGTCTTCCGTTTTCTTTTCGGGCAATCATATTTTCGTCAATCAGTTGATCGACAACCTGACGGACCGGCGTCAAACTCACCGAGTAATAGTCGGCGATAGCGCCAAGGGTAAGCTTAAAAGGCAGTTCGGTATAATTTTTCAGCTGATGTGTGAGATCATGCTTGATGGTGTCGGTCACCTTTGAATTCATCGTCTGTTGCACCCCAAAATTTTGTCACCACTATCTTTTATCACCCGCACCCCGATCAATGCACCCGCTCAGGATTTAAACGGGTAGTGACAGATAGATCACGTGAATGTGTATCAAATATTCCATTCATCTTATTATTATTGACTGATTTTTCTTAAACCAGCCATCAACCCTACGTTGCCAATGCAGTCTATCGACAATCATACGCCTTAGCTTTGCTTTGTGTCACAAATATCTCAAATCTAGTATATTATTCAGCTAGCCATTCGCAAATCATTTGGGCTGCTGAACAATCACTGCTAAACTTCGCCCTGCTTTCCTTTTAGCTCGTCACTCAGGTTTCTCTATGGACTTATCGCCACTACGACTCAGAAAACACGAAGAAAAACGGATTCGCAACGGCCATCTTTGGATCTACAGCAATGAAGTGGACACAAAGGTCACGCCGTTAAAATCATTTATACCTGGACAACTGGTATTAGTTGAAGCGTTTAATGGTAAGCCGCTCGGCGTTGGTTATATCAATCCGAATAACCTTCTGTGCGCTCGAATCCTCAATCGCGATTTTCACAAACCACTCGACCGTTCTTTTTTTGTTCATCGTTTCAATATCGCCCTTAGCTTACGGGAACGAGTGTTTGATAAACCCTTTTACCGAGCAATCTACGGCGAGAGCGACGGCCTGCCCGGCTTGATTGTTGATCGCTATGGCGCTCACCTGGTGGCACAAATTACAACGGCGGGTATGGAGTCACAAAAAACAGCTATCATCGACGCGCTCCAGAAAGTATTTAAACCTGAATCAATTTTGCTAAGAAACGACGCTAATTCGAGACGAGCCGAAGCCCTCGCTTGCGATATTGAACAGGCTGTGGGTTCGACACCGGAGTCACTACTTATTGAAGAAAACCAGACACAATTTAAAATCTATCCGCACACCGGTCAAAAAACCGGTTGGTTTTATGATCACCGCGCCAGCCGCCAACAAATCGCTAAATACGTTAAAGGTAATCGCGTACTCGATGTCTTCAGCTATATCGGCGCATTTGGTATTCAAATGGCCAATGCCGGTGCCAAGGAAGTCTGGTGCATCGATATTTCCGCCAAAGCACTCGACGAATTAGAACAAAATGCCGCGTTAAATAAGGTCGCAGAAAAAGTGGCTTGCGTCGAAGGCGATGCATTTTCTGCCATGACCGAACTCAAACAGCAAAATGAAAAATTTGACGTCGTAATTGTGGACCCACCGGCTTTTATTAAAAAGAAAAAAGATCACAAAGCCGGGCTTAGGGCTTATCGTAAAGTGAACGAAGCAGCGATGCGCTTATTAAATAAAGATGGTATTTTGTTATCGGCTTCTTGCTCCATGCACCTGAAAGAAACTGAACTGGAAGATTGCTTGCGCGCGGGCAGTCGTCACCTGGATAAAAACCTGCAGATTATCGAGCAGTGTCATCAAGGACAGGATCACCCAATCCATCCTGCGATCCCTGAAACGCGATACATCAAAGGTTTTATCAGTCGCGTTTTGTCGGCGAGTTAAATTGAAAACTCGCCGCTAGCTGTTTTTGCTAAGGCTTCGAACCGCGATAGTGTTTCGCGATTTAAAAAACACACAATTGACTTAGCAAGTAAACGCAATCCAAAAAAACCTCCAGATTAAGTGTCAAAAATTTCATCGACCTATAGCCTAAACGGACCGTTCTGCCCGACTATCGAACCATGCCGATACCATGTTAATCATGCCAGCGATATTTCATAAAATCTCTTCATCATATCAATGCTTAATCAAGTACACGCTGAAACCTGTACAAAAATTCAACATAATTCAATTTGAATCTGTTTCTACTCAGGCCTAAGCTAATCAAATAATCGACAAAATTATTGAGGTAGTTGGTTTAATCTGGCTTAAAGGAGGTTAGCAAATGAAAAAAAGAACATTCACTTTTGCCTTACTCGGCTCTCTTTTAGTTGGCTGTGCTTCACACCAGCCTAGTGAATATACGCGAGTATTAGATGCAGAAAAAATGGGGAAAATAGAGGCAACAACTAAAGCCTATTCTAGTTCGATCACGACTTATTGGGTCAACCCGCCCAAGAAAAAAGTTAAGCGAAAAAATTCAGACGATAATTAAGTCTCATGCGCTCTGGTTGGTCTGTAGAATTGCTTGACTTACTGTCCAAGAAATTCACGAATATACAGACCAAAGCGATCGGTCTCGACAAGAAACGAATCGTGCCCGTACTGTGAGCGATGCTGAATAAAGTCTGCTTGCACATTGGCTTCTTGCAGACAGGCGTAGAGCTCTTCTTGTTGTTGAGGGGTAAATAAAATATCAAACTCTTCGGATATAACCACCACTTTGGCGGTGATGCGAGCAAATGCATCTTTATTGGATGAATATTTCTGTGTAACGTCGTAGCTGTCCATGGCGGAAGTGATCACCAGATAACTATTGGCGTCAAAAATTTTCACAAATTTTTCGGCGTTGTAATCCATGTAACGGGTAATCTCGCCATCTTCAGTTTCTTTATCCAAATGACTATTAAAGCGACGATTCCATTCGGCCGAGTTTCGGTAGGTATATAAACCTAACTTGCGCGCCAGTTTAAATCCTTCCAGTTGCTCATTGGCCGTGTAATTGCCGTTATTCCAGGCTGGGTCCAGGCGGATAGCTGATTGCTGAATATTGCGATTAGCAATGTTTGCCGGGTAGGCTTTATAGGCAGTACAACTGAGCATGACGCGTTGCACGCTTTGCGGGTATTCGATGGCCCAGATAAGCGATAACATGGCCCCCATAGAGTTGCCAATAATCGCGTAAACAGACACTATCCCCAGATGGTCAAGCAATTGTTTTTGACTATTGACCATATCGCCGATGGTGATTGTGGGAAAGCTGGCGTTATACAATGCGCCCGTTGCCGGGTTGATATTACTTGGTCCGGTTGAACCAAAGCAGCTGCCAAGATTGTTAATACAGATCACGTAATACAGGTTGGTATCAATCGCCCGACCGGGCCCGACCATATCGTCCCACCAGCCTTTACTCGGATTCTTGTCGCTTCGCGTCACGTGTGCTCCCACCGATAATGCATGATGGATAACAATGACGTTGGATTTTTCTGAGTTGAGTTCGCCAAAGGTTTCGAAAACCAGTTCTAACTCAGCCAGATTTTGACCTGACTCGAGCTGAAAAGGCTCGGTCGCATGATAATACCAACTGCCGTCCGGTTGTTGCGAAATGGTTGCAGCCATAAATTCCTTGAAAGCGAATGAGAAACGGATTGATTAAACCAGAAATGGCGATAAAAGCCTAGCGCCAGTCAGTTATAGACATATCACCAAGCGCCATAAAGGTCGCTATAACAGCCTGTTATAGCGACCAGGATAGCAATGGTTTATTGAATGACCAGATAAAACGCCGATCGGCCACGCTCTACACGTAGGAGAATTTTGTTTTCATCCCGATTGAGCGCGCTCTGGAAATCTTCCAGGTTATCCACGCGGCGCTTATTAGCACCCACGATTACATCACCAGGCCGCAGGCCGCTGTATGCCGCGATTGAATTGCGAGACAGATCGGCAACCACGACGCCTTTACCTTCTCGGTTATTTTCGAATCTGGCTCCGGCGAGTAATTTGTGCATTCGACCGTCACTGGCAACCCGGGTAGTCGGCGCACCTATTTCAATCTCCAGCTCACGCTGTTTGCCTTCGCGCAAGAAAGTCACCTCGACTTCATCGCCAATTTTTCGCTTCCCTATCTGACTGCGTAATTTCCCGACCGATAGGGTTTTCTCATCGTCGATGGCGATAATGATATCGTCGGCTTTAAGGCCCGCTTTATCGGCCGGTGAACCTTTTTCTACATGCGTCACCAAAACCCCTTGCTGTCCGTTTTCCAGATCAAAGGCGATCTGCAGGTCAACCGTAATATCCTGAATGCCGATCCCTAACTGACCACGTTTTACTTCGCCCGAATCGATGATTTGATCAAGGCTAGATTTCACCATATCCATGGGAATGGCAAATCCAATTCCCACGTTACCGCCTGACGGGGCGATGATGGCCGTATTAATCCCAATCAATTCCCCCTTAAGGTTAACCAATGCGCCGCCTGAGTTACCGGGATTAATTGACGCGTCGGTCTGAATAAAGTTTTCATAACCTTCAATACCAAGACCGGTTCTGCCCAGGGCGCTGACGATCCCGGTGGTGACTGTCTGACCAAGTCCAAATGGATTACCGATTGCAACTACAAAGTCGCCCACTTCGAGAATTTCTGAATCGCCCATGGTAACCGCGGTTAATCGCTCACCGTCTATTTTCAGCACCGCGACATCCAACTCGGGATCACTACCGAGTACTTTAGCGGTATAGTGGCGACCGTCAGTTAAAGACACGCGCACTTCGTCGGCGTCTTTAATCACATGGTGATTGGTCACAATAATCCCGTCATCGGCGTCAATAATGACGCCAGAACCCGCACTACGCTGCATTTTCTTGGGTTTTTGGTCAGGGGTTTGCTGATCGGGAATATTGAAAAAACGCCGGAAAAAAGGGTCATTCAGCAACGGATTCTGAGCGTACTGCTGCTCAGAAAAGGTTGCAATATTGACCACCGCGGGATTTACGCCTTTCAACATTTTAGATAACGAAGGCAGTGGTCGCCCTTCGGAATCTGTCTGTGGCAAAGATGCATAAACCCCCGTCGATTGCAGCAACGCAACCAAGACTACGATAAGTTGATACATTTTTTTCACGAAATTACTCTCCTTAATGACTGATTTGCTCATTCTTTGTTGGCTGATGTTCAAAAAGTGACTCACCTGATCCACCAGGTACTAAATTGACTTACTCGGATTATTTAGTGGCTAAGCGGCACATTTTCAAGCCCCAACGATTAACCTGTTAGACTTTATCAAAGCCGCAAGTTCCCCGTGGGTAGACTTTTACCTGGATGAATTGTTTAATTTTGTTTCTGCAAGCTCAGTCGAGCAGGTCTGCTTGAGCTGTTAAACGCGAGATTTTAGAGGGGCGTTAGAGGCGAATTGGCTATGCTTCAATTTTAATCGCGCAAATGGTCAAATCATCCTGGAGCAACTCCAGACCACAAAATTTAACCAGGGCTTTTTCAACGCGATCGACAATTTCCTGTGGCTCTGCGGGAGCTTCTCTTAACGTTTGCAATAAATTCTTGTCGCCAAATTCTTCGCCCTCAGGATTGCGTGTTTCGAGTACAACATCGGTATAGACAAACAATATATCTCCCGGCTGAACGTCAAACTCAGCGCTCACCCACTGATAATCAGGTAAAACCCCGATAGGGATCCCTTTGGACCCATCGAGCGCAAAAATGGACTCGCCTCGCTTGATGTAGCCTGTTGGATGACCCGCAGACACATAACGCAAACAACGGCCCTCGCTGTGATAGGAAAATAATTTAGCCGTCACAAATTTACCGCGATCGCGGCGAGTGAAGAAATTTTCGTTAAGGTAATTAGCGGCGTCAGCCGGTGTTGTAGATTCATTACCACGAAAAGTTCTAAAAATAGCATCCACCATGGCCGCCTCCACCGCGGCACTCGGCCCGTGCCCCGTCACATCGGCAATCACACCGCCCCATCGATGGGTATTGGGCGAATCTGGCAATACGGGTAAGCTGAACAGGTCGAGATAATCACCACCGGCATCTTTAAAGGCTTCAAATTTAAACGCAATTTGCGTTCCGGGTAACTGAATATCATCTGGTGGCAGAAGCAGCGACTGAATACGAGATATTTCGGCCAGTTCATCGTCAATCCATTTTCGTGCCTTGTCTAATTGACGTTTCTGTTCAGCCCTTAAAATATTGGTCAAGGTATAATTAAGAATGAGGGACAGGCGCGTCAAATCCGGCATATTGTCATTGTCCTGATAATCGACTATCACAATCCACCGCTCGACCAGGCCTTCAATCCAGATGGGTACAATGATGGCCTCACCGAAATATTTAAGCTCATGTTGAAACAAGTCAGGACACTGGCTACAGGATATGATTTGTGGTTCATAGAGCGTTTTCCACGCCTCGATAAACTCACCGTGCAATATCGGAAATTGTTCGCTCCGGGTTAACATGGCGTCGGCGGTATAAACCGGACAATGATTGTTGTCACAAAATCCGGTTACCTGAAAGCAGGCGGGTGACAGCCGGTGAGATACCAGCATCGCCATTTTAAAGTGCTCTAATTCAGTCGCGACCGTTTTCAGCAAAATGGCCAAAGGATTGGCATGATCCTGGTCTCGACTGAGTTGCGCTAAAAATTCCATCAGCAGGACGCTCGGGTTAGGAGTCCGCCTCAGTCGCTTTTTTGGGTTTGTTCATTTCCTCCAACAAGCCTTGCATGCCATTTTTATTTAAAATGACTTGATAATTGTTTTTGTAGGAATTAACCAAAGAAGACCCTTCAACGATAAAGTCATAAATTTTCCAACCTCCGTCAGAATTAATCAGTCGGTAAACGACCGGAATTTTCTTGCCTTCGGATATTACGTGTGTCTCGACTTGTGCATACTTATCTTTTTTGATTGCTTCGTCGCCGTACTCTACTCGTTCATTCGAATAATTCTTGAGTAGCTTCCAATAGGTGTCGATCAGGATGGTTGAAAATTTCTCGATAAATTGCTGCTTTTGTACGTCACTTGCCTCTAGCCAGGGGCGAGATACAACTCGCTTAGAAACATACTCAAAATCGACGCCGTCACGAATAATCTGGCTAATCTTGTCGTATTGTTGTTGCTCTGATTTTTGCTTGTCCGTGATTGTCGCAATTAACTGATCGACGGTCGATTGCAAGACTTGGGTTGGCGTTTGAGACTGCGCAACACCACTAAATAACACACACGCAATTAAGAAAAATTGAGTTAAAATTTTCATCATTAAGTTACCTGGTAAAATCCTGTTTATTGGTCAAAAATATACTTACTAACAAGTTCTTCAATACTGATGGCCGGTTCAGTTTCAAAAATTTCATCGCCGTCGCTGAGCAATTCATCACTCATACCCGGCGAAATCTTGATAAATTTGTCGCCGATAATTCCTGCCGTGCGAATGGACGCAATGGCATCATCTTGCACTTCAACATCACTTTCAATCGACAGCCAGACCGCAGATTTCTGTGTTTTTTTATCAAGCATAATACTGTCAACTTTGCCGATTCTTACACCGGCAATTTCGACAAAGGCGCCTTTTTTCAGTCCGCTACTGTTGGTAAAGGTGGCCAACAATCGATAGCCATCCGAGCCTAACCCAGTCACACCACTGATGACCACCGATAAATAGACCACCGACGCAATGCCGGCAATTAAAAACAATCCAACGATAAATTCAGAAGTTAACTTTTTCATAAGTCACACGAATCCTTAAATCAAAAAAGAGCTGGCAATATAATCGACAAATAACATCGCGATTGCGCTTGCCACAACGGCTTTGGTGGTCACGCGACTGACGGCTTCAGCACCCGACACACCTTTTTCCAAATGGACGAAAAAACCTTTCCCCATGGCTATCCAGATAACAACGATGGCAAATAAGAAGGATTTAATAATACTCATCTGGACATCATCCCAGACCACCCTTTCAATCATGCTTTGCAAATAGGCGGTGCCACTGACACCTTTTATTAACACGCCAACCAGATAGCCGCCCAGAATACCAATGACATTAAAAATGGCCGTCAATAGCGGGATCGAAATAATCGCCGCGACCAAACGCGGCGCCATGACATAACGATAGGGGTCGATCGCCATACACTGAAGTGCATCAAATTGTTGCTCGTTACGCATAATAGCAATTTCAGCACACGTCGCCGAACCGACTCGCGCGATTATCATCAGCGCAGTCATGACAGGCCCGAGCTCCTGGATCAAACTTAACGCGACCGCCGATCCCATCAAATCGACAGAGCCAAAGCGCGCCAGCACATCATAAAACTGCAACGCCAGAACCATGCCGGTAAACAGGCCACTGAGTATCACAATTGGCATCGACCGCGCGCCGATAAAAGCGACCTGTTTGAGCACTTCACTCATTCGCAAGGCGCGGCTAAAAACACTCTTAAATACCGTGAATAAAAATACGCTTAGTCTACCCAGCTCCTCGACATTGATTATCGTATGGGCACCTAGCTTTTCAATTGCCTGTCGCATGCTATTGATTTTCTCTCGTGAGTCGCTGCAAATATTGTTGCGCGTCTATTCGTTCATCGCGCGGCGTCCGATTGATCAGGTTTACGACTCGTTCATCCTGACAACTTTTAATTTCCTCGACTGTGCCGGTAATCACAATTTCACCATCAAATAAAATGGTGATGCGATCGGCTATCTTAAAGGCGCTCTCTAATTCATGAGTGACCACAACGATGGTCATATTCATGGCTTCTCTGAGTTTCAAAATTAATTCATCCAGTTCAGCTGACGTGACCGGATCGAGTCCAGCCGAAGGTTCGTCAAAAAAGAGCAGTTTGGGATCCATAATCACCGCCCGCGCTAGTCCCGCCCGTTTTAACATACCGCCAGATAATTCCGAGGGCATCAAGTCTTCAAACCCCGCCAGGTTCATCATTTCTAATTTTAAGCGGGTCATGATACTAATGGTTTTTTCATCCAGATTGGTATGATGTCGAAGCGGTAGTTTTATATTGTCGCCAACGCTCAACGAACTTAGTAGCGCGCCACCTTGAAAAGCGACGCCCATCGATTTACGTAATTCTGTTAGTTCATGTTTGCTGGCCTGACAAATATCTAATCCTTTAATTTCTATCTGGCCCGTCGCCGGCTTTAGCAATCCCAGGATATTTTTTAGTAGCGTGCTTTTCCCAGAACCACTACTCCCCATGATCACCAGGATTTCACCTGGCTGAATGGCGAGGTTTACATTTTTAAGAATGTGACGTTCGCCGTAAAAGCTATCGATACCGTTAACCTGAATCAGTGGCGACTCGCTATCATTTGCCATGAGCGATTACTCCTGAACCGCCTCGACAGCGTCAACCATATTAAATACCTGGTTCAGCCGTGTTAACTCCAACACTTGTAACGGTGCGCCTACCGCACCTGCAATATACAGATTTAAATCACGGCTATTAGCAAAATTTAATCCTTCCACTAAAGTTGCCATCCCGGAGCTGTCAATATAAGTCAAGGCAGAAAAGTCGACGATAACGGAACGTCCCTCTTCTAAAATTTTTAAAAGACTTTTTTTCACCACAGACGAATTGGACAGATCCACTTCACCGGTCAGATGTAAAACTTTGTATTGTCCGTGATCGGAACAGTCAAAAGCCATGCTATTGTTTCTCCATGGGTAATTTTTTTTTCATTTCTAGAGTGTTGCCTGCGCTAGCCTCGGTTTCGACAAAAGCAACCGAATCCATCACTTGCTGTATCAACATGACGCCTAACCCGCCCGGTTTTTTGAGGTCAATCTTTTTCACTTCCAGGCAATCCTTGGGAGACTTAGGTGCATTATCACGTAATCGGAAAATGGCCTGGGTGCCGTCGCTGAATACGTCCAGCACGACTCGCCCTTGCTTACAGTCTTTATACGCATAGCGGATTATATTGGTACAGGCCTCATCAATTGCAAGCACAATGGCGTCAGAATCTTGTTGGGAGAATCCCAGCTGGTGACTGGCATGCGCAACCGCTTTACGAATATGGCAAAGCTCGCTCGGGCAGGCGTTCGATTCTTTATGTAAAATCTCGGTTCGCGGCATAGTCTGGCTCACATTCGACGTTTATTCAATATTGTCGAGCGCATCTCAAAGTTTAGCGGAGAATTGTCGCTTACGCCGCGCTTTTTAACTGTTGAGATGTTCACATTTTACTCAGACGGCACCGCAATGGTCGATCCATGCCGAACTTTTACTCCTTTTGGTCTTTTATTGACCTATCCGTTTGACCTGGCGGTGTCTGAATATTGGAATATTTATCTTGTTTTACAAGCACATAAGCGCCAACAAAAACAATAAGTCCCATTAGAATGACGAGCAAGCGATAGATTCGTTTCATTAGTCGCCTCTATTTTTTTTCAACAAGCCTTTCAATATGGATTTCAGATCGGACGATTCGGCCGCCTGATACTCATTATTATCGATATAGACCTCGTAAAACAGCGCTTTGCGAATTTCATTTCCTTGATTGACGTATTCTGCCACTTCTTCTGTAGCGACATGGTCTTGCCTGGCCTGATAACTGTGAGTCACCTGGATCCAGTCCTCGGCAAAATCAATATTTCGTTCATAGACCAGCGCGTCTGACTCAATCGTTAACTGGCGTTCCGGCAGACTCCAATTGACGATGTCGTTATATCGAATTGTCACTTTATGCTCCAGGTTCGCTGGAAACGCTTTCGCGAATGGCGTCGAGCGGGAAACGACCGCAGGCTTAGTAATATAATCAGCGATAATATCGCCGTACAGCGCGGCTTCATAGGTCGGTTGATTTTGCTTCCAATAATCAGGAATTTCAAACTGCATGGAAACTGTCATAGCGTTATGCGCTTCGTCATCTTGAATGTTTAATTCACCAATGAGCTGAATTGACGGAAACTGTTTGTTATAAAAGTTTTTATAGCTTTGGGCAAAGTTGTCATAACCTTCAATACGCAAAAAGCTACGAGTATTTTCGGCATTGTCGTAGCGGTAGTGGAATTTCGCGTTCAACTTAACCGGTTTTTGATAACTTTCTGAAACGTATTCCTCTTCCAAAGATAGTTCATTGGGCTTCATATCCGCGTCGATTTTGCGCAGCGACTGAGTCCCCGGCTTGACCACTAAAGCCTGGTCAAAATTGCTGATGCCAATATGCTCGAGCTCGCCATATTGCAATTGTCGTGTGCCATCAATCCAGTAATTTTTACCGTCGAGTTCAAAAGTGGAAATGACATGGTCAAACGCACCCGGCTGCGGAATACGATCTTTGATCGCTTTGCGACTTTTGCTGGAAACCAGCGCAGGGTAGGCCTTGATTCCTTGACGCGCAAGCAGACTATTAATAAACATGGTTTTATCTTTACAGTCACCAAACTTGCGCTCAAATACCAGGTCGGGGCTATAAGGTCGGTGACTATTTTGGCCAATTTCGATGCCAAAATATCGAATATTATTTTGCGCATAGCGAATGACCTTTTCCACAAAGGCTTTTTTCGACTGACTTTCAGCCGCCCATTGCTCGCTTAACGCGATTAGTTCGGGGTTGGTAATTTCGGGGATCTGGTATAACTCCTGTGCCCATTCAACCACTTGCCCCCAATTGTCATACTGCGAAAAGCGAACCCCGGCATAGGGGTCATACCATAAAGGATATTCACCTTCATCATAAACGGCCGCGACAGAGCTTTCCTGCCAGAGGTATTCATAGCGACCTTCCATTTGCTTGTTCTTTAACATTTTCTCTGGTTTGCCAACAACCTGATAATTGAGTGGTTTATCACTGACTACTCGCCCATAAACAGCGCCAACCGGTACCGACCAGTTTAGCGGAATACCAGTGAAATATTCGTCGCCAAAAATGGGGTTTCGACCATTGATGGTGTATGCATATTCAATGGTGTCTCCGACCTGGACATCTTTGACTAGCAGCATGGCGGTAACGCCACCATCATAAATTCCTTGAGAGTAACCTTCTTCGCGTTGCAGTAACCGAATATCAACCTGTTTGGTTAAATTTTCTACCTTGTCATCGCGATAGCGTTTCACATAATTTATCTCTAACTTTTGAAAATCTGGTAAGAAATAAACACCAAATTCCGAGGCGTCTTTTAATCCATTTTCATGATTCACTTTAACGGCATAGTGATGAAAACGGGCATAATCTGGATGCTGCATGTGGATTTGTGTATCACTTAAAAGCCAGATTGCAGCAGAGGAATGTTGATCAGATTCGGGTTGCTTAAAAGTAACTTGGTGGATCCAGTCGGCTTCAGGTTTTATATCGTAATCAAATCCTTCCTGCGTAAAAGTCACAGCATTAACCGATACGGCTATAACTCCCGCAAGCAATGACAGGGCTATTTTTATTCTTAGCTTAAAGCGCATTGATTAAACTCCTTCGTAATTATTTTCGATGATATCAATGGCTTTCTGAAAACCTTGATCTGCGGATAGTTGCATCAATTTTTTGGCTTGAGAAATATCTTTACTCACGCCTTCCCCTTTGTAAAGTAGTAGTGCCAACTCAAATTGCGCGAGGTAATAGTTTTCCTCGACCGCTTTTTCTAGCCATTCGATTGCAGCCGCTTGATTGGTAGCAGTGCCGAAGCCTTGCATATAAAATTTACTCAGCTCAACATAGGCGTCTAAAAACCCAGCATCGGCAGATTTTTTCATCCAGTCGAATGACTTTTTAGCATCTATGTTCACCCCATGACCGTCGCGATACAACTCAGCCATATTAAACATCGCAATAGGCTCGCCAATTTCAATTGCACGTTTATAAAGTGAAATTGCCTTGCGATAGTCCTGATTGACGCCTTGGCCTAGCCTATAGAGCTCAGCCAGATTATTAATCGCTCCTCCATGGCCATTTTTTGTCGCTTTTTTATAGTACTTTAACGCGACATCATAATTTACATCGAGTCCATATTCGCCAAAATGAAAAGCGACCGCGGCTGCGAAATCAGGATCCGCGCCGTCATCATTCATTATCGCTTCCTGACGGAGATAGTAGATAGCCTTGTCTATATCTTTTTTAACGCCCCTTCCTGTTCCATATAAGGAAGCTAGACCGGCCGCAGCATTTGAGTTACCGGTTGCGTAAGACTTTTTAAAATATTCAAAACTTTTTTGATAATCTTTTTCGACTACATCAGAGAAAACATATAAAAAACCTAAGTAGTAATACGAACCTTCAAATCCTTGTTCGGCCGCCTCTATAAAATACGACAGCGCCTTAAGCTCATCTTCTTCAACAAATTCGCCGAAAAAATACATTTTACCCAGGTTGTTGTTGGCAAAATCATTACCAGCTTGAGCCGCTTTTAAATAGAGTTCCAAAGCTTTGTTAGTATCAACTTCCAGGCCGCCCAATCCTTCCTTATAAAAGGTCGCTAAATTATTCATTCCTTGCGGATAATTTTGTGCCGCCGATTGTTGGTATAATTCGCGTGCTCTCACTAAATTCTTTTCAACACCATATCCAGTTTCATACATAAAGCCCAAATTGACTTGAGCTTGCGCATTATTCATCAGTGAGGCACGGTGCAATAATTCAAAGGCTTTTTCTTTATCAATACGAAGAAACGCCGCGCCGTCGCCAAAATGATTCGCAGTCCAGGTAATCAATTCAGCATTGTCCGACTGTACAACACGGTCGAACCAATTGATGGCCTCACTTTCATTGTCTAGATATATCGCGTACAACTCAGCCAACCTAAATTGACAATTGCTATCATTCAAATCTGCGCATTTTCGATACCACTTTTCCGCACTTCGAAAGTTTTTTTGCTCATCGCTCGAATAATAATCGCCTAACCTCTTACTTGCGTTAACATCGCCAAGTTCAGCGCCTTTTTCATAATATGCCAGCGCAGTCTGTATATCGACCGGGACGGCTTTACCATATTGATAAACAATACCGAGGTTTCGATGAGCAATTGCAGATCCCGTTTCAGCCGCTTTAACTAACCACTCCCTAGCCTGGGTATAGTCGACGGCTAAATCTCCCGTGCCTCGGTAATGTAATACGGCAATTTCATTTAGCGCTCTCTGCTCACCTAACGCTGCGGCCTTTTTAAACCATTCCAGTGCGCCTGGAGCATCGATCGGCCCGCCTTCTTCACTCGCCAGTAAAAAACCTAATTGATACATCGCATCGCGATGTCCGCTTTGTGCGGCAGCGTAAAATAATTGTCTCGCCTTTGCGGGCTCAGCCTGGCCAAAAATTCCATCACGGTAAGCCACTGCCAGGTCATAACTCGCTGAAGTCATCTTCGCCTGATGAGCTGCTTCTAATAATTTCAGTCGAATTGTCTGGTACTTGTCAGCCTTTAACAATTCAACCAGCGGTGCATAATGCGCTTTGCTGTTTTGCTCGAGTGATTTCAGCGCCCAGTGTTGAAAGGCATCAAAGGATTCAGATTGCAGAAATACACTGGCGAGCAAAAATGCACCGTTACCGAGTCGGGTCCGATTGTCCACGTCAGTCAAGATGGCGTTCACATTTTCCTGATTACTTTGCGCGTCAAGCGTAAGCATCATTTCAGCGATAAATACAGCGGCGTTTACATCGCCGATATCTTTTTGTTCAATCAGACTGTCAACCAGTTCAAACAGCGCATCGTGCTGCATTTGATACAGATAGGCTCTTGCCAACCTCACTCGACTGACCGGTGATAATTCCGGTAGAGGTTTTAATAGATCGATAATTTCCTGATAAGAACCTTGCTCGAGTAGTTTTGTCGTTAAGGCATTTATGGCGCCGGGTTCTTTGCGCTTTAAAAATTCCGCCAAAGTTGCCTCGGTGACCATTTTGTCGGTAATCAACAAACTAAAGGCCTGGAAAATCTTTTTTAGAAAAGCGAAATTGTCGTAGTAATGATATTCAAATTCACCGCTATCTTGATCGACCGCGTGAAATCGAAAAGCAAATCGGTCGCCGTACTCTACAACCTCCTGGTCGAGGACCAGGTAATCCGCGCTGGATAAAATTAACTCAGCCTCCCCGAGTTCACGGATTTTGACTGCGCTCTCCAGGCTGACACCATTCCCTTCCAGCAACATCACGCGAATGGTTGATTCAAATGCTTCTAAATAGGGCAATAATTGCTCATCGCTGAGCTCTTCACATGCGACAATTAGCGAAATGCCCATCAGGCTGGTTGGATTTAGCGCCAACATCTGTCGATAAGAGTCAACCTGTTCAGGCTGGCAAATCTCTTCTTCGGTGAGCGTCTGGATCTGATTGGTCAACATCGCATAGGGTAAAACGACTTTAGCGGCATCGGCGCTGGCGAAGGCGTTAATCTGTCTACGGGCTTTTTGTAGCGCCGGCGATTCTAGCCGCTCCGATGATTGCGACATCTCGTTGTGGGCTGGCGCAGTTGGCGAAGAAGCACAACCCACCAGGTAATAGGAGAGAACTAAACTGGCTAACAGAGACCATTTTTTCATTATTATATCCTTGCTTTATAATCTGCCACTGCGTTTCACATCGAAATACTGGTTGACCATATTGACCGCCAGATGGCTGGGTAAACTATCGACAGCAATGACGCCATCGTGCGCCAAGGTTTTATGCAATTTGTCACGTTGCTGCAAATAGCTAATGGTTTCAGCAAACTTGAGCGCGTCACCGATCTCAAACACCTTCTCGTTCAGGACATCGTGTAAAACCTGTTCTTTTAAATTAGCCAGCATCACCAGATGATGTTTTTTTAACGAGGAAACCGCGGTTTTAAGTTCCATTTCGTCTTCCGAGCGCACGTTAGAAACAAGAATAACGAGCGAGCGCTTTTTAAATTGATGATTAAGCGATTCCGCCGCACCAATCAGATCCGAGGCACGATTGGTCGGATGAAGATCATACACATTGTTTAGCATGGCGTTGATACTTGATGGTCCTTTGCGCGGCAGCAAAAATCGGTCTCGTCCACCAAATACTTTCAAACCTACCGCGTCTCCTTGTCGCAATGCGATAGATGCGACTAATAATGTGGCATTGAGGGCCTGGTCAAAGTGCGATAAATCGCCGTCTTTGGTGCGCATTCGCCGACCGGAATCTAACAGAAAAATAATATTCTGATCTCTTTCCTGTTGGTAATCTTTTGAGATGATTTTTTGTAATCGCGAGGTCGCCCGCCAGTCGATTTGACGCAGGCTATCACCGACACGATATTCGCGTAACTGGTGAAACTCTAACCCATCGCCTCTTTGTTGTCGCTGTCGGATTCCCAGCTGACGGGTTTTTTGCTCAGTCGCCAACAATGTATAGTTGATAATGGAACGGTAATTTGGATAAATCTTGGAAAACGATTCAACCGGCAAAAATACACGGCGCCGCAAAAATCCGAATTCAGATTCGACCCACAATTCACATCGCGTTAATTGCAAATCCCCTCTTTCCAGCGCTTTTAATTTATAGTGAATATTAATTTGTTGCTCAGGCTCTAATGCTATTTTGGCTGGCAACCCTCGCGATTGACAATAATCCGGCAAGTGGTCCAGAACTTCGGCGTGCCGTTTTCGCGCCGATGGATTTTTAATTATTAGTTCAACCTCAACAAAACTATTTACCGGTAAAGTGTGGGCAATTTTTCGTCTCGCCGATAACTGCGATAATCCTCGAATTGAAAAAAATTCCCAAACTAATATTGCGACAATGGCGATTGACCAGAGGTACCAGATATCAGCGAGAACCGTGCTACTCAAATCACGACTTTGCTGAAAATTAAGCAAACGCCAAACGGCATCGGCAAGCGCCAGCCCTAGCCAGATTCCTAATAAAACGAAACTTCGTCCTGTTAGTCGCATTGATTATTATCTTCTTTATTGGCGCGGTGCTGCGACCTGCGCGAGAATATCAGTGATAACCTGTGCCACACTGATCCCTTCAATTTCTAACTCTGCCGATAGTAGGATGCGATGACGCATGACAGGTAGTGCGACGGTTTTAATTTCATCCGGCGTGACAAATTCCGCCCCTCGCACCAGCGCTAACGCTCTGGCCGCTCGTATAATCGCAATCGACGCTCGAGGACTCGCGCCCATTTGTACCCCGGACCATTCTCGCGTCGCCGCGACAATTCTGACCGCATAGTCAAATAATGCATCGTCTACAGTGATTGAAGATGCGAGATTCTGAAGCGCCAGGATGGTTTCTGGATCGGTGACGGGCGACATTTCACGCATCAAAATCGAGTCATCAATTTCACCGGTGGTAATTGTTTTTACCAGCGCAATTTCATCTTCGATAGCCGGGTAGTCGATCAGTACGTTCATCAAAAATCGGTCCAATTCCGCTTCCGGTAGCGGGTAGGTACCTTCCTGCTCTAACGGATTTTGTGTGGCAAGAACCATAAAAGGCGAACTGACCGGCTGTGATTTTCCTTCAATGGTGATTTTTTTCTCCTGCATCACTTCCAGTAAAGCCGACTGGGTTTTCGCAGGCGCACGATTGATTTCATCAGCCAATAATAAGTTAGTAAACGCCGGACCTTTTCGAATACGAAATTTTTCTGATTTAGGGTCAAACATGGCGTGTCCGGTGACATCACTTGGCATTAAGTCGGGGGTGAACTGTATACGAGAAAATTCGCCTGCAAAACTTTTCGCGATAGAACGCACTAACAGGGTTTTACCCAACCCTGGAACACCTTCGATTAACAAATGGCCACCAGCTAATAAACAGGTTAACGCCTGCTCAACAATTTCCTGCTGCCCTATTAATGCTTGATTAATATTTTGCTGCAATAACCGGATAACTTCTGCGCCTTGCTCCATCGACATTTGACCATCCGCCGTGGCATGTTTTTCTTTTGCCGGATCGATTGCAACATCTCGGGTGCGCTCGTTATTGTTATCATTTTCGTCAAAGGTTAATTCACTCATAGGTGTTTCCTTATTTCTTGAACCAGTTGCACTTTGGTTATAAAAGTCTCTTGATTTTCGTTTTCAGTTTGCCACAAAATTTGTAATTGTTCTTGCGGCAGTCCAGTAATGTGAGCCAGTTTGATCAGCTGTTTGTCTTCGCTCAGTCGCTCAAAGCCATGCACGAGTTGATTAAGCCGATGATGGATAGACCGCATCATTTCTTCTAGCAAATGAGCGCCTCTATCGGCACGAAAGGAAAACTCTCCAGCCGCTGCTATATGTTGCATAATTTCCCGTTGCACTGGCGGAGAATCTTTAATTGCCGCACCTTTACGCCATAATTGCCCGAGCATCATTAATAAAAGCAAGCTGGCCGCAGAGATTATCACAAGCGGAATTTGACTAACCATTAATTGCCATAATGAAGGTTGCACACGATTATAAACCAGCCAGACTTGCGGTGAGTTACCGATTAACTGCAACAAAAACATCGCGTGATCATGCGCGTCAATTCGATTATTCTGGAAAACCGTAAAATCAACCAGTACGGTCAAAAGCCCTTCGCCTTGCTGATATTGAATGAATTGATCAGCGTATTCCGGTCCACCGATAAAGGATGCCTCTCCGCTGGTATCTTCGATATAGCCATCCGGATAAAAGTGCACCTGAGTTTCGCGTTCATAGCCATCAAAGTTTAATGAGGTTAACGACTCTTCTTCACTGTAGTCGCTATAATCATCGCGAGTATCGTAATACCGTAACCCTAACGCATCGAGATATTTATCCCGGCTCGCGCCAAATTCGTATTCATAAAACTCGGTAGCGAGTAAGACTAAATGTCCGCCGCGGTTTACCCATTCGCGCATTGCATCGCGACGTGCACTCGACATGCCAATTCGACTTCCGTTGATCAACACGGTGTCATATTGACCAAGTTTCTCGTCAAAGGCATTATCAAACAAGGCGAAATCGTGGCGTGATTCTAAGGCCACGTTGACCCGCTTCAAGAATTGTTCGGCCGCCAGAAATTGATTGCGGCGCGCTTCTGCGGAATAACCGAGTTCACGCTCATATGGGACTTTGTCAAAATTTTTCACAAACCATAAAAAGAATCCGAAGAAAACCAGCGACGAAATGATTATTACCCAGGTCGCTTTAGAAAAGGACATCAGTTTTTTTAGCTTGCCAGCTGAGCGGATTCCCATTTTGCCGGCGTCAGATGGAATATGGTGGCTAGTCATCAACCCTGCTCCGTTTCAGACTGATTGACAAAGACATTCGGCCATTGCTGACACAGTTCAATCAGAGCCGTTGATTCTGGCAGCTGATGGGCGTAGGCCAAACGCCGCCATTTTTCCGTTAAGCGACGAATATATTGACTGGCAGATTGACCACCCAGCGGGCTGACTTTGCGTAAACATTCTAACTCGGTATCGCCGTCTTTGATGACCACGGCGGTATTGTCGATATACCAGATAAGGCTGGCACGATAAAGCAAACTGGTCGCTTCACGGAATTGTTGCGCTTCGATTAAAGAAAGTGCTACCAGCCAGGGTTTATCTGGTAACGATTCACTGGCCATATCTAACCCAAACAGTTTTTTCGGTCGTCGTTTTTTCACCCGCTCAGGGGGTTTTAAACCGAGGATAAGGTGTCGATATCGGGTGATCAAAAAGATCAGAATCACCGCCAGAACAACCCAGAGGGCAAACTCGACTATCAGAGCAAAAATTTTCGCAACCAGATACCAGAGAGTCGACCAGGAGCCTGGTTCAATGGTAACCGGGTTGTCAGATTTTTTTTCAAACCGACGCTCATATCGATAGGACTTTTCTTTTTCATTGAACGCTTCATCTTGCTTAACCGTATCGATTAATTGTTTAGCGCGTTCATGGCTGATGGTTTCTTCTATAGTCGGCTCAGTGGCCGGATCGCTTTCAGCCGCTTGCAGTGGTGAGGCTGGCATCAACCAACTAGAAAATACCAAGACACTCATCCAACTGGCCAATTTTACCGGTTGACCGCTATATTCATTTAATCGTTTTGCCAGGCGCTTAAATGACAGTTCAATATCCCATGCTTCCAGATGGGTGCGCTGATTAAGGTAAAGGGCAAATCCGCAGGCGGTAAAAAAAGGCGCGACCAGACTCACCGCGATATACATTTGCCAATTGAGTAAAAAGTCAGTTGCTGGCGATTCGCTTTCCCCCATTACCCATTGCCACAGGTCAATAGAGTCAGTCATCTGGACCGGCAAAAACAGATACACCAAAGCAAATATTGCCAGATAGAAAACCGACTCCAGGCAAACAAAAAACACCGTCAACCACACAGCCGAACCAGAGCCGAGTGAATGGATCACTTTCAGTCGTTGCGAGCGTTGATTACCCGATAAACCTTCTAATTGAATAATGGGCAGATCGAGCGAGCGGGTAAAGCTGGGTCGACGCCAGGTTAAACTGGCAAACCACTGAATTTTTGCCAACGAAAAAAAAGCTTTCACACAGGCCGAAACACTTAATCGTTCACCAAACAGCTCACGGCTGAGAAAATGCAACATCGGCCTTTCCCACAGCGGTTTAAACAGCCAGAAAATCAGATAAGGCCAGATCGAATAATTAACCAACAGGGTGGTCGCAATCAGGAAAAACGGTAAGGTGGTTAACAACCAGATTTTATACAAGGCCATCGCATGACGCTGCACCAGCGCGACCCCCAGATCTATCGCTTCCCACCCTTTTCTGGGCCGGACTTTCGCGGTCATTCGCTCGAGATCCATCTTAACCTCGCCGCCCGCGACCGAGTAATGTCAGATAGCCGATCACCACAACCCAGCCGGCAATACCGACCCAATATTTAGTGGAAACCGGGATACTCGACATTGAGGACCAGAATGCTTCCACGAACGCCGCAATCAAGAGTAGAAAGATCGCGCCGTAGACCAATACCATCGCTTGTTTGCCCGCGTTTATCAGCGCCTGTTTACGCGAAAACCGCCCGGGCGCAATCACCGCCCAACCCAACTGCAAGCCAGCGGCCCCCGACAGAACAATACCGGTAAGTTCATAAGAACTATGGCCGGCGACAAAACCATAAAATGTTTCGGTATAACCAATATTAATAATGTGAGCGTCTATCGCGCCAAAAAACACGCCGTTGTATATCAGAAAAAACTGGGTACCCAGGGTGGCCAGAATACCGCCTGCAAAAGACTGAAAAGCGATCCCGATATTATTGCGAATATAATAGCCAAACATCATAAAGTCGGTATCAGATTGTCGCTCACGGCCGAGACGATCGGCGGTTGGGTCATACATACTCTCAATGCGTGAGACCATCTCAGGATCAACCACAGCGTAAACCATCTCAGGGAAGATCAGGGTAAACAAAAACACCATCAAACCTGGAAAATAAAACAGCGCGGTCGCTATCCATACGAAGCGAGATTGTTCTCTCACCGCAACGGGAAAACCAAATAAAATAAACTGATAAATTCGCCTGAATATACCCAGGCGTTTTTGATAGAAGATCTGATGACCTCGAAACACTAAAGCCTCAAGTTTCTGTATAAGATAAGGGCTATATTGGCGCTCGCGAGCCAGCGCCAGACAGTAACAAAGTTGCCGGTAATGCTGGGCAAATTCTCTTAGAATATTTTGTTTTTCGGCTTTTTTGCCGGTCACCGATTCGGCCAACACGACTTTATTTTCAAACTGACGCCATTCTTCCTGATAACGTTGTTCAAACTCTTCCTGTCTCATTTATGCCCCCGTAACCACTTGGCAATGCGGGACAACTGAACGGCCGCCGACTCTTTTCCCTGTTTGATCTTGTCCTGATCGAGCCACGGCCCAAGAAATCCCGCCAATTCGTTAACGCGCGACGGCGACATCTTGGCGGCCCGCTCAGTAAAACCAATAATGGCGCTTTGTTCCTCTAAAGTCAGCGGGACTTTAGGCGCGAGGCCATCAAGGGTCGATTGTTCCGCTTTATCAATCTGTTCCAGTTTGTGAACCACCAAAGTTCCCGCGGCAAAATCACCCAGTCGTTTAAAATCTCGACTAAACATCATGCTGAGAAAACCAAAGGCATACATAAATGGCAGGAAGTCAGCGAACCGGAGCAGGTTGCGGACTATTGAAGAAGACCAATCGATCGGCGTGCCGTCATCATTGATCACCATAATCCCCATCACTTTTTTGCCGAGGGTCTGACCGTGGTAGAAAACTTCGAACAATACTGGATAAAACCATTCCACCAGAAACATTGCAATCAATACAAAACCGCTGCCCAAATCACCAAAAATGGCAAATATTTGCAGCGCGACAAAAATAATTGCAAAGCGAATCAATAAATCGATAAGAAAGGCGAGCGAGCGGCTGACTAGACTGGCAACCGGTAAAGACAGGGTAATGCCTTCGGGGACTTCTACTTCTCGGGTGGTATCCAGCATTCCTTGGTTACTTCAATAGTCCTGTGGGTTAATCATCGCGTTATTCTTGCCAAGTAGGCGGCCCAGGCGACTACTTGCCAGTGTTTGCTAACACCTTGTTTCTTTTAAAGAAGAGCCAGTATGCCGGCAAAGAAGGTTCCGGGTCAATTACCGCGGTCAATATTTAGCGGACAATTTTGATGCGGGTCATCACAAAATGCGGAAAAAGCTTGAAAATCGGTGACTACAAGCTGACTGAATTTGCGCCGTTCTTGCCTTGACGACAAGAACGGCTAGTTCACCAGGAGTGAATCGCTAAAAAGGAGATTCTTTATTACAAAGTTGTTGCGTTTAGCTGACCAAGGCGTCCAGCTCACCGCTGGCGTAACGCTCGAACATTTTCTCCAACGACAGAGGTTTAATTTTGCTCGCCTGACCCGCAGTGTTAAATGCTTCATAGCGCGCGATACAAATATCTTTCATCGCTTGTGTCGATGCCGCCAGATACTTGCGCGGGTCAAAGTTGGAGGTCGCTTCCGCCAGGTTACGTCGAATCGCACCCGTTGACGCTAAGCGCAGATCCGTATCAATATTCACTTTTCGCACGCCGTGTTTAATCCCTTCGCAAATTTCTTCTACCGGGACACCGTAGGTTTCTGGGATTTCACCGCCAAATTCGTTAATAATCGCCAACCACTCTTGCGGCACCGAAGACGAACCGTGCATCACCAGATGCGTGTTAGGGATACGCGCATGGATCGCTTTAATTCGGTCAATCGCGAGTACATCACCGGTAGGCGGTCGGGTGAACTTATAAGCGCCATGTGAAGTACCGATGGCGATCGCCAGGGCATCAACATTAGTCTTGTTGACAAAGTCGGCTGCTTCTTCGGGATCAGTCAACATTTGTTCCATCGTGAGCTTACCTTCAGCGCCGATGCCATCTTCCTCGCCCGCTTCACCGGTTTCCAGTGACCCAAGACAACCTAGCTCGCCTTCAACCGAGACACCACAAGCATGCGCCATATCGACCGTGCGACGCGTCACGTCGACATTATATTCGTAACTGGTTGGGGTTTTGCCATCTTCGCCTAACGAACCATCCATCATTACCGATGAGAAACCCAGTTGAATCGAACGCTGGCAAACTGCCGGGCTGGTGCCGTGATCCTGATGCATCACGACCGGAATATGCGGAAACTCTTCAATGGCCGCCAGAATTAAGTGACGCAGAAAAGGTGCGCCTGCGTATTTGCGGGCACCGGCTGAGGCTTGCACAATAACCGGGCTATCTGTTTGGTCTGCCGCTTCCATGATCGCGCGCATCTGTTCCAGGTTATTCACATTGAACGCTGGAACGCCGTAGTTAAATTCTGCCGCATGGTCGAGCAGTTGTCGCAATGAAATTAGTGCCATTGTTTATTTCTCCATTAATTTTTCTATTCGTTTCTTGGTCGTGATTGGGTCGTACGACGATTAAAGCTGAGCCGCTCGCTCTTCCAGGATGGCCACAGCGGGCAGTTTCTTACCTTCTAAAAATTCTAAAAATGCCCCGCCGCCTGTGGAGATATAAGACACCTTATCCTTGATGCCAAATTTATCCACCGCGGCTAACGTATCACCGCCACCGGCGATTGAAAAGGCTTTACTGTCGGCGATGGCTTGTGCGATCCGCTGGGTCCCCTGGCTGAACTGATCGAACTCAAATACGCCAACCGGGCCATTCCAGACAATGGTGCCGGCTTTTGCCAAAATGTCGCACAATCGCCCTGCAGTTTCGGGACCTATATCAAAAATCATATCATCTTCAGCAACGTCACTCACCGCTTTTAATGTCGCAGGCGTGGTCTCTGAAAATTCCTTGCCGACCACCACATCTAAAGTCTTGGGTATTTCACCGCCACGGCTAGCGGCAGCTTCACTTAATCGTCTGGCTTCGTCGGTGAGTTCACTTTCCACTAACGATTTGCCAACACTGTGACCTTCAGAAGCGATAAACGTATTTGCAATACCGCCCCCGACAATCAGTTGGTCAACCACATTGGAGAGCGACTCTAAAACGGTTAACTTGGTCGAGACTTTTGAACCTCCAACAATTGCCACCATCGGTCGTGCAGGATTATCCAGCGCTTTACCGAGCGCGTCGAGCTCCGCCGCCAGCAGCGGACCTGCACAAGCTATCGGCGCAAATTTTGCGACGCCGTGGGTCGATGCTTGGGCACGATGCGCGGTTCCAAATGCATCCATCACAAACACGTCGCACAAGGCCGCATAGGCTTGCGATAACTCGTCTGCATTTTGTTTTTCACCGACATTGCCACGAACATTTTCAAACAGAACCACTTCATTGTCTGCAACTTCGATACCGTTAAGATAGTCGTTCGCCAGACGCACTGGAACCTCGAGTAAACCTTGCAGATATTCGGCGACCGGCGCCATCGAGTCAGCGTCAGTCAGTTCGCCTTCGGTGGGACGTCCGCGATGGGACATCACCATCACTTTGGCGCCTTTTTCCAGCGCCAACTTAATGGTCGGTAATGCTGCCTGAATGCGAACATCGGAAGTGATTGTGCCGTCTTTAAAGGGAACGTTGAGATCTTCTCGAATTAATACGCGTTTCCCTGCGAGGTCTAGGTCTGCCATTCGTAACACGGACATGCTTGGTTTGCTCCATCGGGTGTTTAAAGTTTAAGTGCTGCTTTAAAAATGTTGCTACGTTTTTGAATAGAGCTTAGCTCGTACAAAAAATCTATTCCCTCCCCTGCGAACAGAAGAGGGTTAGTGTGGGTTGGAAAATTTCCTGTTCAAATGCGATCGGGCTTATATCGATTTGACTTTTACACTCCCCACTGAGTCTCCCCGCGGCGGGCAAAGACGTCAGTCTATTGCGCTTTAATCTCGGCTTTAAACTAAGCCTTCATCATCGCAATTGCCGTGTCGATCATCCGAACGCTGAAGCCCCATTCGTTATCGTACCAGGTTAAAATTTTCACCAGGTTACCATTCACACGCGTTTGTGTTGCATCAAAGGTTGACGATGCTGGTGAGTGATTAAAATCAGTAGAAACCAGCGGCTCAACATTGTAATCCAGCACATAATTATCAGCGGCTTTTTTCACAATTTCGTTCACTTCTTCAACGGTGGTATCGCGCGAAGCTTCAAATGTCAGATCAACGACCGATACATTAACAGTCGGTACGCGAAGGGCAAAACCATCAAGACGACCTGAAAGTTCAGGCAGCACTAAACCAACCGCTTTTGCCGCGCCGGTTTTCGTCGGAATGATGGACATAGCCGCGGCACGTGCACGACGTAAATCTTTATGCTGATTGTCGATAATTTTTTGATCATTGGTATACGCATGAATGGTATTCACCAAACCTTTTTCAATGCCGAGACCATCGTGCAGGGCTTTCGCCACTGGCGCAAGACAGTTAGTGGTGCAAGACGCGTTGGAAACGATCTTGTCATCGGCGGTCAAGGTATCGTGGTTAACCCCAAAAACAATTGTCTTGTCGATATCTGCGCCACCGGGTGCTGAGATTAAAACTTTTTTAGCACCGCCCACAAAATGCTTCGATGCCCCTTCACGGTCGGTGAAGTGACCGGTACATTCGAGTACCACATCGACATCATAATCGGACCATTTCAGGTTTTCTGGATTACGATCGGCCAGCATGGCAATTTTGTCGCCATTGACGTACATATTGTCATCATCACCTTCAACGTTCGCTTCAAATCGACCATGGGTGGTGTCGTATTTGGTTAAGTGAACATTCGTTTCAACCGGGTGTGATGAATTAATGGCAACTACTTTAATTTCGTCTTCGCGGCTGTATTCGTAGATTGCTCTTAACACCATACGACCGATACGACCGTAACCATTAATCGCTACTTTAACTGTCATTGCTTTTCCTCAAACGTTTGTAAAATCGGGCCTTTCGACCTGCTACTATTTTTAGTTTTGTTATTATTATTTTTACGACTTGTTATTAATATAATTAGGGCGCTTACCGAGATTAACCCAGTAAGCTTTGTGCTTTCTCGACGACTTTGTCGACGGTAAATCCAAACGCTTTAAAGAGCTCGCCAGCCGGCGCCGACTCACCAAAGCGATTCATGGATACCATTGCGCCGTTAAGGCCAACATATTTAAACCAGAAGTCACCATGGCCTGCTTCGATCGCCATGCGATTGGTGACAGCGGCCGGCAATACACTCTGCTTGTAAGTTTCGTCCTGTTGCTCAAATACTTCACAGCTAGGCATCGAGACCACGCGAATTTTTCGATGGGGCATGGCTGCTTTCGCCTGCATCGCCAGTTCGACTTCTGAACCGGTGGCGATAATAATTAATTCTGGTTCGCCGTCACTGTCAGACAGGATATAACCACCTTTTTCAATGAGAGCGACCTGGGCGTCAGTTTTAGGTTGAGTGGGCAACCCCTGGCGCGTTAGCACTAACGCTGTCGGACCGTTGCGGTTTTCGATTGCGGCTTTCCAGGCAACGGCAGTTTCTGTCGCATCGCATGGTCGCCAATTGATCAGATTAGGAGTGGCTCGCATTGACGAAAGCTGCTCAACCGGCTGATGGGTCGGACCATCTTCACCAAGCCCAATGGAATCGTGGGTAAAAACATAGATCGCTTGTTGCTTCATCAACGCGGCCATTCGGATCGCGTTGCGGGCGTACTCCATAAACATCAGGAAGGTACCGCCATAAGGGATAAAACCACCGTGCAATTTAATCCCGTTCATAATCGCACACATGCCAAATTCACGTACGCCATAGTAGACATAGTTACCACTCGCATCATCTGCGGTGATCCCTTTAGCGCCACTCCATAAGGTTAGATTTGAACCTGCCAGGTCGGCCGAACCACCAATGAATTCAGGAATATGTGGACCATAAGCCTCAATCGCGTTTTGCGACGCTTTACGCGTAGCGATTGCCGGCGCGTCAGCTTGCGTTTTCGCAATATAGGCTTTTGCCGCAGCGTCAAAATCTGCACTCGGACGGTCACTTAAACGCCGGGTGAGTTCATTGGCTAAATCGGGAAACGCTTCACGATAAGCAATAAACGTATCGTTCCATTCGGCTTCTAACGCGCTGCCCGCTTCGCGAGCATCCCATGCCTGCATAATTTCATCGGGTACTTCAAAAGCAGGGTGAGGCCAGTTGAGTTCTTTACGAACCAGTTCAATTTCATCGCCACCCAGCGGCGCGCCATGGCAGTCTTCTTTGCCCGCCTTATTCGGTGAACCAAACCCGATAGTCGTTTTACAACAAATTAAAGTGGGCTTGCCTGTCTCACTTTTCGCCTGCTCTATCGCTTGTTCTACGGCTTCAGGGTCATGACCATCAACACCGCCAATCACATGCCAGCCATAGGCGCGGAATCGTTTCACGGTATCATCGTTGAACCAGCCTTCGACTTCGCCGTCAATCGAAATACCATTATCATCATAAAAAGCAACAAGTTTGCCCAGACCTAAGGTGCCGGCCAATGAACAGACTTCGTGTGAGATCCCTTCCATCAGGCAACCGTCGCCCAAAAAAACATAAGTATGATGGTCGATGACATCGTAACCGGGGCGATTAAACTGCGCCGCCAGCGATTTTTCCGCAATAGCCATGCCGACGGCATTGGCGATACCTTGACCAAGCGGTCCGGTGGTCGTTTCTACCCCTGGCGTATACCCGTATTCTGGATGCCCAGGAGTTTTAGAGTGAAGTTGACGGAAGTTTTTCAGGTCATCAATGCTGAGCGCGTAACCGGTCAGATGGAGTAAAGCATAAATCAGCATCGAACCGTGACCGTTCGACAGGACAAACCGGTCGCGATTAACCCACTCGGGATTGCTCGGATTGTGGCGTAAATGATCACACCAGAGTACCTGCGCTATGTCGGCCATTCCCATGGGGGCTCCGGGGTGACCGGATTTGGCTTTCTGAACAGCATCCATACTTAACGCTCGAATAGCGTTAGCTAACTGAAATCGAGATGACATAGAGACTCCTGAGTCGAGGGGGCATTTTAAACGGGGCGTATTTTCTCAGACGAAGGCTAAAGGATCAAACCCTTTACCCGGATTTTGTACAAATAATCAGCAAATTGGCGACAAATAGAAAGGTGGCCTTTTGACAGGGCGAATATTGCTCACCAAGCACAACCAGATTCGGTCATTGCGTCGCATTAACATGGCTGCAGATATTCTGCCCAACGAATCGCATAATCGCATATTTAAACGGTACTTTTTGCCGACTATTCGCCTGTAACAACTGGTTGTGTAAGTACCCACTCACACATCCCGCCGTCCATACTGTAACTGGCATCAAACCCCTGCTGGCTAAATACCATCGCCGCCTGCTGGCTGGATTTACCGTGATAACAAACAACAACCAGTGGTTTGGTCTTATCCGCTTGCGCGAGAAACTCGTGAATGTTGTTATTGTCCACTCGCCTGGCCTGAGCAATATGACCTTGAGCGTAGGTATTGGGATCGCGAATGTCCACGACCTGAGCATCTTGACTATCGATTAATTCAACCGCGCGGGTCACCGAAATGCGCTCAATCATTGGCCGTTTCCTTGTTAAACATTAAATCCCAGACGCCATGCCCAAGCCGTTCGCCTCGCTTTTCAAATTTGGTAATCGGACGATCATCCGGGCGCGCGACAAAATCGCCGTTGTCCGACAGATTGTGCCAACCCTTTTCTGCCTGCATGACTGCCAACATATGCTCAGCATAATTTTCCCAATCGGTTGCCATATGAAAAATACCGCCCTCGCGGAGCTTTTGATTGAGCTGCTGGACAAATGCCGGCTTAACAATACGGCGCTTGTGGTGACGTTTTTTGTGCCAGGGATCAGGAAAAAACAATTGTACGCGCGCGATGCTATTATCTGGAATCATATGTTCCAGTACTTCGACGGCATCGTGAGACATTACGCGAATATTGGTTTGGCCGCCCTCGCGCATTCGTGCGAGCAACGATCCGACCCCAGGGCGATGCACTTCAATCCCTAGAAAGTTGACCTCAGGGTAAGCCGCGGCCTGTTCGGCCAGGGACGCCCCCATGCCAAAGCCGATTTCAATGGTGACCGGGTTGTCATTACCAAATACCGCGGCCAAATCGAGCGGTTGAGGCTGATAGTCGATGCCATAATCGGGCATCATCGTTTCATAAGCCGAAGCCTGTCCGGCGGTCATTCGTCCTTCACGGCGGACAAAACTGCGAATTTTTCGGTGATATTCTTGCACAAGGGGTCCAATCTGACTTCAAATTGGCGTCAATTATATCAGTGCCCCATCACACAAGGCTACGACAGCGACAAAAATCATTATTTTGATTTTTTTCAAGATAAACCTTCGATCGGCTCAAATACCCCCACTAAAGGGCATTTCCATGCGCTTGGATCCTATTTTGCGGCACGACAAAACGGTTGACCATTTCACAAAAGATGTTAATTTTAATTGAAATACCAAAAATCCACTTTGCAACTTAAGCGCATTTCCTCCAATTATGTTTCCTGAAATCCCGAATTATCACGCCTTAGCTATGCTGTTTTTAACAGTTCTGGCGCTGTATCTATTTCGGCGGGAAGACATTCGCCTGGAATCGAGTTGTCTGGCGGTACTCATTTTGGTCGCCATAGGGTTTGAAATTTTTCCTTATATTCAACCCGATGGTACGCATCTGGAATCGATTCATTTTTTCTACGGCTTCGGCCACGAAGCACTCGTCGCCGTATGTGCATTGATGATCGCCGGTCAGGGGCTAGTGCGCACTGGCGCGCTCGAACCGGTGGGACGGCTGCTTGGCCGCCTCTGGCGAGCCAGCCCTCAATTGTCCTTGCTGGTCACTTTGCTGGTCGCCGCCGTGCTGTCGGCATTTATGAATAATACCCCGATCGTGGTTTTACTGATCCCCATCTTGATCAGCGTGTCTGTGCGTAACAATACTTCGCCTTCAGGTTTACTCATGCCTATGGGTTTTGCCACCCTGGTGGGCGGCATGACAACTACAGTGGGCACCTCAACCAATCTGCTGGTGGTCGCCGTTGCAGCGGAACAAGGGATGCGTAAGCTTGGCCTGTTTGATTTTGCGGTTCCTGCCAGCGTCGCCGGCGTTGTGGCAATATTCTATCTCTGGCTGATCGCGCCGCGCATGCTGCCACCGCGAGAGTCGATTCTGGGCAGCGACGCACCGCGTCTTTTTACCGCCCATTTGACTATCGAAGAAAAAGGCTTTGCGGTTGGAAAAACACTGGCCGACCTGATCGAACATACAAATGGAAGCCTCAAAGCCGAACGTATTCAAAGAACTGGGAGCCAGTCTGACATCCGCATCATGCCGATGCCAGACGTCGTACTAAAAGCCGGCGACCGGATACGCGTCTCAGATACCGCTGAAAACCTCAAAGACTATGAAAAAACTTTGGGTGCGACATTGTTCGTCGGAAAACAACAAGTGGACGATGAACATCCGTTGGTCGCTGAAGACCAACAGCTTGCCGAAGTCGTCGTGGTGCCGGGCTCGCCGCTGGCTGGCTCGACCCTGAAAAACGTGCGTTTTATCGACCAGTATCAACTGGTTGCGGTCGCGCTGCACCGAGAAGGTAAAGAGATCGACCTCTATAAAAAACTCGGTAGTGTTGCATTACACGTTGGCGATATTTTACTGGTTCAGGGCGCACGCGAAAAAATTGCCGAGATGAAAAAGAAAGGCGATTTATTGGTGCTGGATGCGACCACCGACTTACCCCATACCAACAAAGCACCAATCGCCCTGACGATTATGGGCATGGTGGTAGGGTTGGCAGCATTTGGCGTACTACCCATCGCGATTTCAGCGATGCTCGGGGTGATGGCTTTATTGGTGACCCGCTGTCTTGATTGGAGTGATGCCGGGCGCGCACTCAGTACCCAGGTGATTTTGATCGTGGTCGCCAGTCTTGCGCTTGGCGAAGCCTTGATGAAAACCGGTGGTGCAGATTATATGGCGCAACTATTCCTCTTTTTCACCAAAGGCCTGCCGGCGCCGGTAATATTAAGCGCTTTAATGATGCTTCTGGCAATATTGACCAACATTGTTTCCAACAACGCGGCGGCAGTTATCGGAACACCAATCGCGATTAGTGTCGCTAGTCAATTAGGCCTGCCCGCTGAACCTTTTGTTATCGCGGTTTTGTTTGGCGCCAACTTGAGTTACGCAACGCCTATGGCCTACAAAACGAACTTATTAGTCATGAATGCCGGCGGTTACTATTTTGCCGACTTTATGCGTATCGGCATTCCGCTCGCGTTAGCCATGTGGCTAACCTTGTCGCTATTTATTCCGTTTTACTACGACATTCTTTAGCCCCGGCTGCAAGCAACCTAATCATTAAATAGTACCTATTGCGCAATGACCTCCTCTCCTCCGTCACTCATCACGCCCGATAAATTCGCCGCTCAGATCCTGGCATTTTATGAGCAACACGGACGCAAAGATTTACCCTGGCAACAAAACCCAACGCCCTATCGAGTGTGGGTGTCAGAAATTATGCTACAGCAAACTCAGGTTAAAACGGTGATCCCCTACTACCAGAAGTTTATGGACCGTTTCGCCAGCGTTAATCAACTCGCTGCAGCGGAGCTGGATGAAGTTTTACATCATTGGCAGGGATTGGGCTATTATTCGCGCGCTCGCAATTTACACAAATGCGCCCAAATGGTCGTAGATAAGTTTCACGGCGAATTTCCCGATAGTCTCGACCAGATGGAATCTCTGCCAGGTATCGGACGTTCAACCGCTGGCGCGATTTTATCGCTTGCGATGGGAAAGCCTGCGCCAATCCTTGATGGCAACGTTAAACGCGTGCTCGCGCGGGTCTTTCTGGTAGAGGGCTGGTATGGTCAAAGCGCTGTCAATAAACACCTGTGGCAATTGACAGAAAACTACACGCCGGCAGAAAACACCGGGCCATTTAATCAGGCAATGATGGACCTGGGCGCCAGTTTTTGTAGCCGTTCCAGACCACAGTGCTCACAATGCCCGCTAGCGCAAGAATGTCTGGCCCACATCCATGGCAAAACGGCAGAATATCCGCACAAAAAACCCAAAAAAACGATCCCGACCCGACACACCCGAATGTTATTAAATTTAGATAAGCGCGGCCAAATTCTGCTCGAGAAGCGCCCGCCAAGCGGCATCTGGGGCGGCTTGTGGAGTATGCCGGAAACACAGGTCGAAACCGATGCGACGACTCTGGTGGATGAATTTCAGCACACCTTTACTCATTTTCGCCTCGAAGTGAAGGTTGTGTCCCCCGCGACAGCGACACAAGTCGAAGAAAATCCCGCGCTTGCATGGCATAATATCGACCAACTACATCAACTGGCGTTTCCCACGCCGGTAAGAAAATTTTTATTTAAACATTTTCAATTAAACGACAAAGAGTAATCACATGATTTTTTGCCAAAAATTGCAAAAAGAAGCCGAGCCGATGAGTTTCGCCCCAGTCCCCGGCGATCTGGGCCAGCGGATCCTGGACAATATTTCCGCTGAAGGGTGGCAGCTGTGGATCAAACACCAGACTATGCTGATCAATGAAAAACACCTCAGTTTGGCCGATCCTGAAGCGCGTAAATACCTGACAGGGGAAATGGAAAAGTTTCTTTTCGGTGGTGATTATGAGCAGATTGAAGGTTATGTCCCACCTGAGAAATGACCAGCCAATCCCCGGATTGGCTAGTATTTAGGCACAAATCCAAGTTTCTAAAATTTTTCTAAAAAGCCGCTTGACTTTAAATGCCGATCCTAGTTTAATAGCGCGCTCCCGAGGGAAGCAACCTACTGGATGCCTCCTTAAAGGAAACCAGATGGCCTGGTAGCTCAGTTGGTAGAGCAGAGGACTGAAAATCCTTGTGTCGACAGTTCAATTCTGTCCCGGGCCACCATGATTTTATAAGCCTGAGTCGAAAGACTTGGGCTTTTTTTATGTCTGTACGGAACTGCCGACACGAGTGTCTCCACCGGAGCGCCGGCCCCGAATGCGGACCAGGTAATTCTGTCCCGGGCCACCATGATTCTTAAAAGCCTTGATCGAAAGATTAAGGCTTTTTTTATGCCTACCCCAAACGGTCAATCCGTATGTGGACGAGTTCAACTCTGTCTCGGTCCTCGATGAAAGTCTTCCTTTTTCTTGCGAATTTCCGTTTTATCTTGAATTATTTGGGTGTGACTCAGATTATTAAATTTTATTTGTTCAAGTTTGGAAACAATTGCTTCACTGCAATGTTCTATATGAAAAACATAAAAAGCCAAAACAAAAAATATTGCGCGTTAAAACTTCGTAAACTGCGGTCACTACTTTCATTTACATTCCATTTAAAACATCAAACTAAAATCGAGTTTACAGTTTGGGAAACATTAACTAGAAGTTACGTATCTGTATAATTTTGCATTCTTAAGCTAAGCTTAACTCAACTCACAACATATCGCGACTCGACCTTAGCGTTTTTGACTTGGACTTCAAAACTCATGTAATCTGAAGGATAAGACCATGAGTGTCAGCTGTAACTAAAGACTCACGTAGTTCATTTAGGACAGAATAATATGAATAAAATAATTGCACTTTTGATTACCTCAACCCTCATTTTGATCGGATGTTCCACCGCGACAAAGAAAGAATCTAAAACAACTAAAGCTGACTCGTCTATTCTTCAGCCAAAACCTATTCAGATCGACCCGCTCGAACTTGCCAGACTTGAAAAAATCCGTAAAGAAAAACAACTTAAAGTCGCTTCCTTTTATCAAAATATACCAGCGTGTACCGCCACAGATTTTGCGCTGAAGGATCTTATGGTTAATGAAATAAGACTTTCCAACAATGACTTGTCAACCGTTGCAACAACTTTAGAAGTGATGGGCTACAGGGTTATCGATTTACAGTCAGCCACTCAAGCCGCCACTAAATTTTCATGTGATCAACTACCTGTCATCGTGGTTCCTGCTCGCGCGACAAAACAAAAACTCGATTTTCAACCGATTCAGTCAACCCAGGGAAATTCAACATCGATAAAAACACTCAGCGAATCAAACGCAGCCGAGATCGACCGCTTCATCGTTTATTATCATCCGGGACAAGTGAATCAATTCGAAAAACTTAACTGGCTCGTTACTGACAAAATCGATGTCCCGGCGGCGCAAGTCTACATAGAAACCATGGTGTTAGAAGTTAGACAAGAAGACAGTGAAGAATTTGGGATTGATTTTAGTAAAGCGGACGGCGATAAATCGATATCGCTTGGCAGCTTAGTGCCTGGTTCGACGACGCTCGAGTTCATTAACGACTCTACCGTGGATGCTGACGGTAACAGCGTTTTTACACCAGGATATGGCAAACGAGCGCGATTGAAAGCTTTAATTGACGAGGGTAAAGCAGAAGTCTTGTCCCGACCGAGCATTCTAACTTTAAGCAATCGTCAAGCCGTGATTCAAGTTGTTGATGTTATTCAGACACCGGAGCTTTCCAGTACCTTGAGCAGCAATGGTGAATTGAATATCAGCGCCTACCAATTTAATCCTTTGTTAATCGGTATAACACTGAATCTCAGGCCAAGAGTTTCTGCGGATCGTAAATGGTTAAGCCTTGAAATCGATGCAACAGTTGAAGCTGAAGACGACGAAAATACGGGTGAGGTTTTTGCCTCGACTGACGACGGTGAGCAGGTTTTACTCGCAGAAAAACAGGGGTCGAATAGTAAAAACGTTAAGACCTTTGTTCGTATTCCTGATAGAACACCGATAATTATTGGTGGCCTTGTAGGTACTCAAAATGAAGAGCGAAAAAGCAAGGTGCCGTTTTTGGGTGATATTCCCGGTATCGGTAAACTGTTTACGTCGATTGACAATGAAGTGCAAAAACGAGAAATTATTATCGTGCTGACCCCCTACATTTTAGCGGAAGATTATACCAGCGTGAATACCCTACAGCTGAATGAAACCGTTAATGAAAAAATGCAGCAATCTTTGTTATTTCACTCTCAACAAAATCAATCCTCCGAGCCGAAAGATGAGCCAAACTAATCAACATCATGCTGAATTTGTTTGGCAACCACTTTGCTCAGTTGGTTGAATCTGCGGCGTAAAATCAGAGTCGCTAGTAACAGCAGATTTAGAAAAGACGTCAGCGCCGTTACAAAACCTGGAACATTAGACATCAAACTTTTGAACATCTGCATCAGCCGCTCAGAACTCGTCAAAGATATGTCAACGGTCCATTCATCACTCCATTGGAGGTTGCGTAATAGTTCGTGCATCGTTTCAATCTCTGGCCAAATAAACATTTTTACCCCACCGCTTCGACGATAAGAGTCGATCTGCGCGACGTTATCACGCTCAAATTGAACGTCGAGTGTGATTTTTACCGGTTGATTACTGGCTTCAAGGAGCAATCTTTGAGTGTCGTCATTATCGACTGTTGAAAAGGTTTTTTCTTCGCCATTGATTAGGAAAGATTTGTATTGCGTATTAATAAAATGAAATTCAAGAACATAGGTTCGCTGCTTTAACCATTTGCAGATTTCTGGCCAGCCTAGATCACACCACAATTGCAAATCGGGAAATTGAGTCTGAGGGTTTATCCAAATCGACGATTGCAAGCTCAGACTTTCCCGGTTCGCGCTAAATTGCAGATTTTCTTTAAATCGCTGTCTACCTTGCTCTACAAAAGGCAGCAGTAGTTTCTGTAAATGCCTTAACAGGTAACGACTCACTGATTCAATAGTTAATAGCTCAAGACTACAGGGTTTAACAAACACAAATTTATCGGACTGGCGCAAAGCGCTTGTCAGTTCATCGTGGATCGCCTGACAAATGATATTGGCCTTTCGAGAATCTTCACCGATTTCATTTTGTGATTTCTCAGACGCTGACAATCGAATCTTTGGATGCGGATTACCTGCGTTCAAATAATGGTTATACGATATTTGCGCAGACTGTAATTTATTGTCGAAATACTTTTGCCTGGCTATCTCGTGGAGCGGCGCCAGTAAATCGCTGTCAGGTTTTCTCTCTAGTACAAGATTAGCAACGCGACTCGGCAACTGTTCACTATTATTCTTGGTTTGCTCGCGGGACGGAGCTATATGGGTAAACCCATAAATGGGATTGACTACCAGACCGTAAGAAAATAGATCACGAATTGATAGATCATCTCGCTCAAAATAAGAGGCCACCAGCGCCGCATTGAACGCCCAGACATTGAGTAGAAAAAATAAACTAGCGAGAAATACGAATTTCCATTTCATAACCTGCTTCATCCTTTACTGGGTCCATTATAACTATCCCGATTCTAATTTCGGCTTTGCTTTTGACTTGACTTTCGCATAACCAACACAGCCGAGTCACAGTTTTTCGCAATCAGCCATTTTTAATTGGCAACTTAACAACGCTAGACTCTCTGCGGTTAACTCTGATTCGAGTTGATGATAGCGACTAAACAGAAAGTGTCTCCTGGACTCCGCAAATAGTGAACGAAGAAAATCTTTATCACTTCGAGCGCTTTCAAAGTCTATGTCAATTTTCGCATTACCGGACTCATCCAATGAATAATTTTCGTGTCCTCTCAAATCAATATCCGATTGAGCCACCAAAGTTCTAAAATAGGCTAACTGGCCATGCGTACGATTATATTCAACCGCAGCCTGTTGAATTGCCGCTTTTACTTTTGAGCTTTGGATCAAGGACAACTTTCCTGTCGAGACGAGTTCTTCGTAGGTGCCCATCCTGAAATTTGCACTAGGATAAATATAGTAACGGAAAGGAATATCGTTTAATTGATTTAAATGCTCCGCACCGAAGTCGTCTTTCAGGAGAATTTTACCGATTTCATTGAGCTCATCGCTGACAGATGCATGCAGCTGTGAGAGGTGTTTGGCTTGGTCGAGATTATGACTAAAATCTTCATGTAAGCGATTAAGGTATTCATTTTCCAATTGACGGCTTTTCCGATTCTCATTCCATTCGCTCGCTTGCATTCCGAGAAAAATACCGGTTATCACGACAAGGACATCCAAACCCACCGCAAACCAGTTTTGTGTAGATAAGTGCTCGATAAAGCGTCGTAATATCATTTGGGTTTGTCTCCCGAGCCATTTGATTAGGCAGTAAGCGTCAAATCTGTTTATCAGTATATAAACATTCTACCAGCTCTATCAATTTTAGTTTTCCACTCTCACCCTACTAAATCCAGCATCTTCCTTATTCCATAAAAGCGCATACTCGATTCGGGTTGTTCACAAACTTCGACGAGCATTCTATCGTTTGTCGATCTGTCAAAGGCTTTTTCGCCTGGGCGGAAAGCTTCAAGAAACCTCACTCTCTAAAGGTAAAAGCTGTGAGGTAATCAATTTGGCGGCGGCTTGCCCCCACATTTGATAACCTGCGGGGCCAGGGTGAAAGCCATCTATAGCGACAATACCGTCTTGAGGGTTGAACCGTATAGCTAAAAATTGACAGTCTCTTTGAGTACTTAGATAAGCTTTAACTAGCCTATTGAATTTTTCTGCCCGTTCCCCTAAAAGTAGATTGAGCGGTCGCGGCAGGGCCGGAAATTCTGCCATAGGCGGAATCGCAGAAAAGATTATTAGCTTTGGCGAAAAACGAGTTCGCAAACTGGCTAGAAGTTTTACTTGGAGTGCTAGCCATTTTTCAGCCGAGATCGAAGAAGTAACATCATTAACGCCCAACGAAGTCACCACCACATCAATACTTTTCTGCGGCTTGTTTTTGAGATGAGCGAGCATATCGGCGGTTTTACATCCACTCCAAGCGATGAGTTGCCAATCCACGCAAAAATTCTCCGCTAGCGCATCTACGAGATTGCCAGCTAAGGCTTCGTCTTGATGCGAGACCCCAACACCCGCTGCCGCAGAATCACCGAGCATCAGTAGTTTTAATGGCAGGTTGTTGGGCGCGGATTTTCCTGATCGCGCGCCATCGGCTTCTGGCAATCGTGGTGTTTTAAGTTTGACCATTGCGCCCTGGAAAATATAAACAGGCGCAAAAATAATTTGTTTTAGCATCTGATTCAATCGCGTGCTCAATTTTGATTTGCTGGTGAATCGCGTATTATATTAAAAACGTCATCCAATTCATCAATACGTGCTGCGTTAAGTATCTGTTGAAAATTGGTGTTATTGACCAGTTGATTAACTTTATCAAACCCGACAATTTGCACGCCATTCTCGCTCGTAGTTAAATGTAAAATGTGTTCGACAAGCATTAAAAGTTTTTCACCGTCAATAAAAGATTGCTTGACGCCACCGAGTGGCACCTTAGCCCAACTGATATGAATCGATAATTGCTCGGATTGTTCACTGACGATTTCAAATACCGCTTTAAGCTGCTCATAAAGTTCCAAAAGGTGTTTTTGGGTTGGCGAATTTTCTGATTGGTCAAGCCACAATAATCCGATATCGTTTTCACTCCAACGGACTAATAATTTATCGGCAGCCGCATCAACATTGAGTTCGTGATTAAATTGTCTGATCGTTTGATTTAAAACCTCTCGTCGTCTATCTGACGGCAGCGACACCTCTGGTAGCCTAAATAATGCGACCACAAATGTCTCTTTTAAACTTTGTCCGGCGCCACGGTTTATCCACGCTAACATGATTCCAAGCAAATCATATAAATATTTTTGTTTAGCCAGCCCAGTCTCCAGATCCAGATTTGCCCTGTGTTTATACTGCTCCAGTTGCGCTTTTAAAAAATCAGTATTTTTGGTGTAGAGCGCAGTTTTTGCCGCAACTTTTTCTGACACTTGAGATTGAAAGACTTCCTGGCTGGCCAGTCGTTTGGCTTGTGCTCGTATCATTAAAATTAAAATAAAACAAAATCCCGCGGCATAGAGAGTAAAGGCCCACCAGGAAAACCAGGGTGCTGGAAGCACTGTTAACCTGAGATTGATGGAGTCTTCGCTCCACATGCCATCGTTATTACTTCCCATCACTTTGAGAATATAGGAGCCGCTAGGCAAATTGGTGAATGTCGCCCGGTTAAAATTGTCCAGGTCAATCCATTCATCGTACAGGCCTTCTAACTTATATCGATAACGGTTTTTACCTGACTGTGCAAAATCTAAGGCCGCAAACTCAAACGAGATTAAATAGTCATTATGATCGAATGTTACTTCGTTGAGTTCTTGTAACGATTTTTCAAAGTGAAGCGGTCGATTCTCGCTGCTGACTCTCGTCAAAGCAATCTTTGGCACATGGTTATTTTTCTTAATATTATTGGGGTGGAACACGCTGACACCATTGGTACCACCAAATAACAAAGTGCCATCGGAAGCCTGTAAAAATGCACCCTGATTCAGTTCGTTGTGGTGAATTTCTTCCGCCAGATTGAAGTGTTCAATTGAGTGAGTGTCAGGATCTAGCCGATTTAGGCCGCGCGTTGTACTAATCCATAACTTACCATTTTCATCCTCAATAATTCCATATACGGTACTACTGTTGAGTCCATTTTGAACACTATAGTGCGAAAAACTATCGACGCCTTTTCGGCGATTTTTTGGCTCCCATCGATTCAATCCATTCCCTTGCGTGCCGATCCAGAACCGCCCCTTGGAGTCTTCGAAAATCACTAAAACACTATTCCCAGATAATGAGTCAGCTCGGTCCTGATGATGGATAAAATGTTCGAATGTATTCTCTTGTTTATCAAACCGGGATATACCGCCACCATCGCTCGCTATCCAGAGATAACCATCACTATCTTCCATGACGTGAAAAAGATTATCATTAACAGGACTGTTGCTTTGCGGCGCTCTTTTAAAACGCTCAAATTGTTTTTTATCACTATCAAAACGGTTAAGGCCAAAGCCATAAGTTGTGACCCAGACAACCCCCGCTTTATCTTGGATTATCGATGTAATACCGTTACCTGAAACGCTTCGCTCATCTTCGGGATCATTAGTAAAGTGTTCAACCGATTCAAATTTAGAATTTAGAATTTCAATTCCATTAGATATTGTGCCAACCCAGACATTATCTTCACGGTCAACCATCAAGGACATAATTCTTGCGGATGTCGGTTGCTCACCGTTTTTAGTGCTCAACGGTTCGACAATTCCTGTCTTCCTATCTAGAATGTTCAATCCGCCGCCGAATGTACCGATAAGAATTTCTCCCGAATTACGTTCTTCCAAGGAATAAACCGTGTTGTTATTCAGACTGACCTTCTCTTCAATGATATTCCGGTAGTGTCCAAAGACTGCTGTATTTGGGTTCCATTGATTAAGACCGGAAAGCGTGCCAAACCAGAGTATTCCGCCCTGATCTTCAAAAATACTCAAAACACGATTATGACTAAGACCGGAGCGCTGCGAAGCTCGATGGACAACTCGAGAAAAAGTTTCATCTTTTCGGTTGAATATATTTAAACCGCCATCAGTACCCACCCAAAGCCTGCGCTCTGAATCTTCAAATACCTGGTAGACGCGGTTATGACTTAGACTTAAATTATCCTCCGGTTGATGTTTAAATGAATCAAAGTTTCGCGAAATTTCATTATAGCGAGTTAAACCACCGCCTCGAGTTCCTATCCAAATTTGCCCTTTGCTATCTTCGGTAATTGAACGAATTCTATTGTGTGATATCGATAGTGGATTAGCTGCTTCATGAGTGAAATGTGTATGCTTGTCTCCCATTAGCTGATAAACACCTTGCCCATCGGTTCCAACCCACAATCTGCCTCTTGAATCTCTGAAGACGGCTCTCACATCAAGTGACTTTAAGGCGTCAATTTGAGTAAATTGTCTGAACACAAAATCATTCTCGGTCTTGTTAGAATAGAACAAGCCGCCGCCGTCGGTTCCAATCCAAATTTTTCCGCCATCTTCTGCGTATATTTTGTTAATTCTTAGATGGCTTTCGCCTGATTCCGTTTTCAATTGATAGTGTTTGAAGGTTTCCGAGGCTCCGATAAAACGATTTAGCCCGCCGTTTGTTGCAACCCATAAATTTCCCTGACTGTCTTCTCTAACATCTCTAATCAGGTCATGAGACAAGCTCGCTTTGTTATTGGCATCGTGTCGGAAAGTTCTGATTTGAATGCCATCGTAGCGATTTAACCCTTCTTGCGTTCCTATCCATAAAAAGCCGGTCGAATCTTGCCAAATGGTTTGAATCGTCTTTTGCGACAGACCATGTTCCGTCGAGATATGTTTGAAGCTCGTGTTTCGAAAGTCCACCGCCGCACCAGGCTGACTAAGCAAGCACAAAAGAGAAACGCTAATCCAAAAACCGATTTTTCTTATCATTGTTATCTACTTTGAAAGATACAAAAAAGCCGTGTTGACCACGGCTTTATGATTACAAAATTTAAAGTCGAATACTACTCTTGCGCCACCCAGGTATTGATTCCAACGGCAGAATCATTCCACGCACTGGTATCATTCCACGCACTGGTGTCATTCCACGCACTGGTATCATTCCACGCACTGGTATCGTTCCACGCACTGGTATCATTCCACGCACTGGTATCATTCCAGGCGCTGGTATCATTCCAGGCGCTGGTATCGTTCCAGGCGCTGGTATCGTTCCAGGCGCTGGTATCATTCCAGGCGCTGGTATCATTCCAGGCGCTGGTATCATTCCAGGCGCTGGTATCATTCCACGCGCTGGTATCACTCCAGGTGTAACCTCCGCTGCTATAGCTGCCATCCCAGGTCGCCGATTCGTTGCCTCTTAAATAAAACGCTCCCGACTCATTCAACATAACATGCCCGGCATAATGCATGGAGCCGTCAAGATCTTTGCCAATATCCAGTCCCTGGTTAGCACAACCAGTCGCACTACTGTTAACCGCTGCGACCGCATCAACCTGTCCTGCGCCTTGCTGAAATGGCGGATAAGCCCAACTTCCATCAGCTTTTCTGGCGGGTTTAGCAGAACTCAGCAAGCGGCACTTAATATCATCCGGGGTTAATCCAGGGTTGGCACTCAACATTAGCGCGACAACACCGCTAACCACGCTAGAAGCCTGGGAAGTACCGGACATCATAAAATACTTACCACCGTCATGATATTCGGGGTGTTCAGATGCTAACTGCATTTTAGATTCCATCACGCCCATCAAGTGACCGCCTGGCGCAACAACGTCAGGTTTTACAAAACGCTCGAAAGTGGGCCCGCTTGACGAGAAAGTCGCCAGTCGGTCATCGCTATAATCATCCGGCGTGTAATTATCTGTGACAGCTCCAACGGTAATCACGTAAGGAACATTACCGGGAACCCCGATGCCCCCAGGCGAAGCGCCTCGATTTCCAGCAGACGCAACCACGACAATTCCCGCTTGCCACGCTTTCATGACAGCTTGATTTAATGGGTCATCCCAGTAATAGGATTGTGCTTGCGCGCTAAAAGACATGTTAAGAAGGCGTATGTTGTAACTATCGCGATAATAGATAGACCACTGGATCCCACGAATGACATCCGCATAGCTTCCCTGTCCGTAACGATCGAATGCTTTCACGCTTATTAACCGGGTATTTGGCGCGATGCCATAAAAGTTATTATTGATATCTCGCTCACTATTGAGCGCAACGCTGGCGACATGCGTTCCATGTCCACTTTCTTCGTCGTCGTTCTGATTGATTTTGTTCGTGATCGCATTATAGGTGCCGTAAACTCGATGACGGCCAAACGCATCATGACGTAATCCGTTCATGCTTTTTACGCCACTATCCATAACCACCATGGTTACGCCATCACCATAAATCCCCGCTGCGTGTAACTCATTAGCCTTGGTCATTCGAGTAGCAGATGCCGGAGAAAAGTTGATACGTTGGCCGAGCATATGTGCGCTGTCGGCTTGTAAGGAAGCGTTAGGCGAGATTGTTAATCCTTCGTTCGCTAAAGAGTCGATCTGGATGTCGGTCAGATTCGCCGCGACTGCGTTGATGATAGGCAGGTTATGCGTGACTTGTCCCCCAATCCGGGTGACAGCATTTAACGCTTTATGACCTTGGACCAAATAGCTACTTGTCTCTTGAATTGTTTGAGTTGTCGACATATTTAAAGTCAACAAGCCAGCCATCCCAATGATTGTTACGCTAAATATTGCTACTTTTGGCCAGGTCAAAGAAAATCTTTTCATCACTCACCTCTGGCAAAAGAAAAAGCAACTCTTATTATTCTTATATAGATACCTAATTTATTAAGTAGAGCTGTCTATCTTCTTGATTTATTTCGGTTAATTGATATTTTAATTATTCTATCTTATCCCTGACAGTTAATCAGTCTATTAATAAACTGCTACTTTTGCATCTTTTATCGAATTATTCGTGAATAATACCCAAAACCCTATAATAGTATGGGCATTTACGACGGATTAATGCTTGTTAACTTCTTGTATTTCAGATCGAGATACATATTTCCCTGTCGTTTTTTTAATCAACTACGCGCATAGACTAGCGCTTTTTCACCCTTTAAGAAACACTAAATCCATGAAATCAATTGAATATTTCAAGAATTTTACAGTGACGTCGGTGCCGTACGAATTTATGTCGGAATTCTACTATTTCTAATTGGACAATTAGTGATAAAAAATAAGCGCAATAAAAAAATCCCCAAAAAATAATAATAAAAAGGAGCGTTAGTAATGAAAAAAAGTGCCATTTCAACAGCGGTAGGATTAGCAAAACCAAGCGTGGCGATCAATGTTGTCGCAGAACCATCCCCAACGAATGCATCAGATGAACTGGCCAATAATGCTTCTCGTCGAAACGCGTCAATTAAACACACCTATAAGCATTCGATTATGGGTTTTACCATGACAATGCCGTGTGCTGCCGCCGCGAATGATTAAAAGACGACGCTGCGGTGGTGAGCTTAACGCCCGATAATATTGTCTCAGTGAGTAGAGGCAAATCTGGCGGTGGTGGTTCTGGACCGCAGACAACGCCCTGGGGTATCAAACGAGTGAGGGGCGCCCAGGACGGCTCTGGATAGACTGCCTGGGTACACGATACCGGCATTGACTTAAACCATCCCGATCCAATTATCCATTTATAAAAATTAACACTCATTATTGGCCAACTTTTCAGGGTAGCCTTTTTATTTGAACCTGTGAATTTTCCACAAGTTACTTTTTCAATGGGAAACACCGTCTATAATGAGCAGAGAATTTTTGTCGACAGGAAGATCTTTGACTTTTTTCCGATCATTTCAACCACATAATAAAATTATCAGCGGTATCGCACTGGTTATTTTCTCGGCAACTCTTTTGGTCTATATCGCAGGTATAGTCGATACTAACGGGCTCGCCAGTTTTAGCCGGTATTATGCTGACGGGCTTTTCCTGGCATTGGTAATCGTCTCTATTGCCATGCAACTCCGTGCGACAAGCTCCCTCGTCGACCCAATATATTGGCTGCTACTAGGTAGTGCATTTTCGAGCTGGTTTTTCCTGACGCTATTCCACTTTTTCTTCTGGGACTCTCTAACCATAGCGACTCAAAACCTGATATCAACCCTGGCATATTTTCTTTTCTATTCTTTGATGATCGCAGCTATCGAAGTTAAAAGTTACCAAAGAGCCAAGGAACTTCTCGAAGGTCAAAACCTGCTTATCTGGATCAGCACTTTCGCATTTACGCTCGGCGCTTTTGTATTTCTGGTGCTCACTTCAGACTCCCAGGCGTCTCACTCAAACGCGACTTTTCATAATCATTTTATTTTTTATTTATTGATGGATTGCTATCTGTTTTTTCGCTGGATGCACCTGGCCTGGGTCTGCCGCCGGTCTTTTTGGCTGGCTTATGGGTTACTTGCGATCGCCGCGTTAAACTGGGCAGTTGCAGATCTGACTGAAGGGTTACATATCGCGCAACAGCTCGAAATATCTGCAGGCTCATGGCAAGACTGGATTTGGTATAGCCCCTATGCTTTTGTTTTTTTAGCGACACAAATAAGAGTGAGTAGCTCAAGTCAACAAAATAAAAGCCGTGATTTTTCCAAGTCACACTTATTGAATAGTCCGCTATTTTTTCTTGCCGTTTGCTTTATCTTGCATAACTTAATCGAAGGCAACCCACAGCTGTTAGTACCATTAAATTCCACCCAACATACCATATTCAACCTGTGGTTTTCGTTATTGCTGTTATTAGCCGTTGTGCAAATGCTTCAATTGGTGGAGCAGGTTAAGCATAAACAAAACAGGTTACGTGAACTTAGCGTGTCGACCAAAGCGATTGAACAACGTTTAACACAACAAGCGCAAAGCTTAAAAGATCAGGCTGCTTCCAATGAAGCGATTTTAGAAACCACGCATAACGCAATTTTCACCCTGGACAACGGCGGGCATGTGCTCTCCTGTAACCCAGCGGCCTGCCAACTTCTCGGACTGAGCCAAAGTGAAATTCTCACTAAAAATTTTATTGAAATCACTCAGGCGGAAGGCGAGTTGGCGCGCTATTTTAACTATCAAAGTTATCAGCAAAAACTTGTCCGCCAAGCTAGCGGCGTCGAAATTGAATCGATTATTAGTTCTGCCAATGGAGAGACGTTGCCAGTCCACGCGACCTTGTCAAAAGATACTAAACATCGCGAAGGCCAACTGGTCGTCTCGCTCATTAATATTAGTGAACAAAAGCGGGCCGAAGAAGAAGCTTTAAATTTAAAAGATCAGTTTACCGCCAATATCTCTCATGAATTTCGCACCCCACTGACAATCATCAATGGCGTGGTCGATAATTTGATCGCCCGCGAGGAATATCAAGCTGACAAGCCTCAATTACTGACCGCTAAACGTAATGGTTTAAGAATGTTACGTATGGTCGAACAACTGCTCGACCTGTCACGAATAGCGAATGACCCGATTCCGCTTTCAGCAATGAATATTCAACCTGCGATTAAGTTTGCCTGCCAGTCTTTTAGCGAAATCGCCAATAACCAGCAAATCGAATTGGAGTTAGATATAAGCGACGAAGCCTGGATTGATGGCAACGCTCAAGCACTGGAAAAAATCCTTTTTAATTTGCTGTCCAATGCTTTCAAATACACACGCAAAGGAACGGTTAGTGTTTCATTAGTCCAACAGGACGATTTCTATCAACTCATAGTGGCCGATACTGGCATCGGCATGGCACCAGAGCAACTCGGCCAGATTTTCGAACGATTTCATAGGGTGGACAACGCCGCCACCCAGTCGGTGCATGGTGTAGGTATCGGTTTATCACTGGTTAAAGAGCTTTGTGATGCTATGGGCTGGAGTCTGGATGTCGAATCAACACCGGGCAAAGGCAGTCGTTTTATTGTTATGCTGCCGGCGACCCAAGCGAAAATCGAAACTTGTGACCCTGGTGATATTCAAAGCAGTGAAACTCCGCTCGCTTCAGAGCTACTCGATTCTCAAGAATTAAAACAGAAGAAACCCGGCCACAAATCCAAGTACTCAGTGTTGATTGTCGAAGACAATCACGATATGCAGCAGCATATTCACCAAATATTGTCACAAGATCACCATTGCTTGCTCGCAGACAACGGCGACGAAGCGCTTCGTCTTGCCCTGGATTATCTGCCCGACATTATTGTCTCTGACGTTATGATGCCTGGAATCAGCGGTTTCGACTTACTCAAAGCAATCAAACAGAACGGCTTGACGACCCACATACCGGTCATCCTGCTAACTGCGCGCGGTGATAGTGCCAGCAAAATAAGAGGGTTAGAAAGCGAAGCAGACGACTACCTCAGCAAACCATTCGATGCGGCAGAATTAAGCCTACGCGTAAACAATCAACTTAACTCTCGGGCTAAATTGCAGCGCAAACTTGTTAATCAGTGGCAACAAATCGATACCGGCGGACCGGTTGAAAAAATTGTCGAGGATAAATTTCTCCGCAAGCTGGATGAGGCGTTTGATAGTCATTATCAAAACAGTCACTTCTCAGTGCAAGATCTGGCATACCAGCTGGCTATGAGTGACCGCCAGGTACAGCGTAAAGTTAAAGCCATGCTGGGAATCAGTCCGTTAGAAGCGCTGAAACAGTTTCGTCTTAAAAAAGCCCGAGCAATGCTAGCCAGTGGTGACCAGATTGGCGTGGTTGCGCAAACCTGTGGATTTTCATCACAATCTTATTTTGGCCGCTGTTTTAAAGAAGAATTTAAGATGACACCCAAGGCTTATCAACAATCCAATCGAGTGTAAGCCTAACAGCGCCAACGGCGAGACCATTACCCTAAGACGATGTAAATATTACACATTTTGGACAATTTTGTCGGGCTTTTACCAATAATTGTCGTTTTCTCACTATCCCAAATCGCGATTCAACTCAATAATCTTCCCACGCCAACAGACCAGAGCAGAATAAAAACTATTTCTTCGACCTGCTCGTCAACAAAACTAAAACGACATTCTCGCGGCGACAACAACTCACAAATTAGATTTAAATCAGGAGAGCCATCGTGGTATCGAAAATCACCAAAATTTCAGCAGCAACAATGCTTGCCCTCGGAACATCTTGCGCAGCTATGGCGGACGACAGTCGCTTTGTAATTCAGGTAGACACTGACAAAAAAGGCGTCGTAAAAGCTTTGACTCGCCAAATGGGTGGCGACATAAAAGTCGATGCAAATGGATTTATTGCCGCCGCTTTTGAAGGTAAATCACTCGAGCAGGTAAAAGGGCTGCTGAATAACCCGCACATCAAACTCATTGAAGAAGACGCTCGCCGTGTGCCGCTATCAATTTATAACGATGACGCGGGCAACCCAATGAATGAGCAGCTGGCACCCTACGCTTATTATCAGTCACAAGCGAATCAATTAACCCTTCAATCTGGCCAAAAAGTGTGTGTGATCGACTCCGGTCTGGATGCGTCCAACCCTGATTTTGAATGGTCTAACATTACTGGCGATAACGACTCTGGTACCGGTAGCTGGAATTCCCATGGTGGTCCACACGGAACCCACGTTGCCGGTACCGTAGGCGCGGCCGATAACAATGTTGGTGTCATTGGTATGGCGCCGGGCGTCCCCATGCATATCATTAAAGTTTTCAACGAGTCAGGTTGGGGTTACTCATCTGATTTAGCTCATGCAGCCAACCTGTGTGATGCGGCGGGTGCGAACATCATCACCATGAGTCTTGGCGGCGGCGGTGCTAACAGCACTGAAGAAAATGCCTTTAATAGCTTCCGTGCAGCTGGTGGTCTGGTATTGGCCGCTGCAGGTAACGACGGCAACAGCGTTCGTTCTTACCCGGCAGGTTATAAGTCTGTAATGATGATTGGCGCGAACGACGCCGACAATAACATCGCTAGTTTCTCGCAATTCCCAAGTAATACGAAAAGTTCAGGTCGCGGCAAGCATGCGACAACGGAAACTCACGACGGGTTTGGCGTCGAAGTAACCGCCGGTGGTGTCGGTACATTATCGACTTACCCTGCCGGTATGGCGACTATCGCTTCAATGAGCGCTGACGGAGCCGCTTACCCAGCTTCTGCGATGGAAAACCAAGGCTACGCTTCGGGCGCGACTTACAACATGGGTACCGCAGAAGCGACCGACTCGGCTGCTAGCGGTAAAATCTGTGTAATTGAACGCGGCAACATTTCTTTCCACGACAAAGTTCAAAATTGTGAAAACAGTGGCGGAATCGGCGCCATCATTTATAACAACGAGCCGGGTATGCTCTACGGTACCTTAGGTGATATTAACAATACCAGCATTCCAGCGGTAGGCGCAGCTCAAGAAGATGGCGCCGCGTTAACAGCAGCGAGCAACGCGACAGTTGATATTAATGCGGGTGATTACGGTTATATGGATGGCACTTCAATGGCGACGCCCGCGGCGGCCGGCATTGCGGCGTTAGTTTGGTCTAACCACCCTTCATGCTCCGGTGAGGAAATTCGCACCGCGATGAAAGCTAGCGCAGAAGATCAAGGCGCTGCCGGTCGTGACAACTACTTCGGATACGGCATCGTTAAAGCAGCAGCGGCGAGTGCCTACCTGAATGCTAACGCGTGTACCGGCGAAGTTGACGGTGGCGGTGACCCAGAGCCAGAGCCAACGCCTTGTAAAGGTGGCCCGAAAAAGTGTGGCTAATCTGATGCTTTTCACCCAGTGAAATAAAATCGGCCAGCTTTGCTGGCCTTTTTTATGAGCGTTGTGATCCAACAATCGTTAGTTACAACCGGCCAAGCTATCAATCCACTGCGCGATGACCGCCACGGCTTCATCGTCAACCACCTGGCTGGCAAGTGGCGGCATTCTGACCTGAGCATCCAGCGACTGCATTCTGGCGAGCAGGACCGAACTTGCAGAATTCCCCGGCGCAATAATGCGTGCATCGTTAATGCCTAAATCGCCGTGGGTTGGCGCGACGTCACAAGCCATCGCATTTTCAAGCGTAGTATGAATGGTTAAATCAAGCGGCGCGCCTGCTGCGCCTTCTCGGTGACAACCGCCACAGTTACTATGCAAGTAACTTCGCGCGCGCGTTTCAAGACTAGCGGATTGGTCGTCGATGGCCGCCATCGCTCTTGCTTCAACTGCTGCGGGCGCTTCCGACAAATAACCAGCAGCCAGTAATGCCCCGACCTGATTACCCGAATTACCGTTCGAATACGTGATAGCAATGTTTTGTTGGCTCGATTCAAGTCCAAGAGTCGTATTCGCAGCACCGGTATGACAGATAAAACATTGTCCGCGCGATGGAATGATATGTTCAAAATTTCCAACACTGACGATTTCCGGATCATCACCATCAACCAATATGGCATCGGTCTGATCGTCTAGCCAGCGGTAACTGTAGCCAGCCCAACCGGCGGTGTGGCGCATAAATAAACGTGTCTCAAGATATTGACCGTTGCGGATAAAGTTTTTCACTAAAACGCTTTGCAAAGGAAAATTAAAATCGCCCTTTTCGCCGACATTGATATGTACGCCATCGGGTAAAGCCAGAAAACGTGTTTTATCGACACCGTCAGACCAAAGTTCGGAACGAACATCGTAGGGCACTACGCCAGCGGAGTATGTCTTGTTGACGGTCGAATCAAAACAGCCGGTTTCTGAAAGATTAGCCGGTATATTACTGACATCGCCACCTGTCTCAACAAATCGATAAATGCCTTCTCCGGCATTACCAAAATGATCGAGTAGGTAGACTTCGCCGTCATTTCCCTGAGCAAAGCTGGCAATATTCTTACCGCTCAATAATATTACGCCCGCATCGTAGGTTTGATTACCCAGGTTTTCAGCGGTGTAGACCCAGCCCGAACAATAATCGCCGTATAAATATTGCCCTTGCAACCCTGGCGCCTGTTGGCCGCGATAGACAAAACCGCCGGTAATGGAACAGTTCTGCCCATGGGCATATTCTGCGACCGGTAATGTCAGCCCGGTCTGATCGCAATTGCTCGACTGAAAACAATGATTACCTTCCATGATGGGCCAACCGAGGTTATTGCCTGCCGTCACCAGATTAACCTCTTCCCACAATTCCTGGCCGACATCGGCGACCCAGAGGTCACCGTTTTGTTGATCAAAGCTCCAACGCCAGGGATTTCGCAGTCCATAGGCATATATTTCATCAAGGACGTTGGCGTCGGTGACAAAAGGATTATCCGCCGGGATCGCATAGTTAGCCCCACTGACATCGAGGCGTAACATCGCACCGTGCAGACTCTGGGTGTTCTGACCGTGACCAAAGGTGTCTCCACCACCGCCACCATCACCAAAACCAATATACAAATACCCGTCGGGGCCAAATGCAATATGCCCACCATTGTGATTTGCCGCGGGCTGTTCGAGCGTCAGCAAAATAGTTTCGTTGTTGGCGTTAACTGGCAGACTACCCGCGTCAACAAATCTTGAAATAACCGAATCACCGTTGGTATTGGTGTAGGAGACATACACTTCGCCATTGCTCGAAAACTGAGGATGAAACGCCATACCTAGCAATCCTTGTTCGCCACTATTGAGTACACGGTCTCGAATATCCAGATAGGTGAAGACAGAATCAGCCGACGCGTCATTATCAAATTGTAAAACCTGGCCGCTTTGCTGCATAGCATGCCAGAGAGACGAATCATTGGGCTTTTGAAAAAGACCAACCAAGCCGCTTAACAGCGGTAATTGCGGAAAGGCCGCCTGTATTTGAAATTCTGCGTTGCCAGTGGTGGCGTTAGCCGGTGCAATACAGGCGAGGTTGGCTTCGCGGTCAAAGATGGGTGAGTCATAATTGGTGGTCACATCAAAGCGCGCGGAAACCCCGCTTATCGAATCTCCGACGATTAACGTTGCCCCGCTACTAAAACCAAAGTCGGCCGGGGACCTGACTCTGACCGTCACCGACTGATTTAAAGCGACACTCCCAGAGTTTGCCGTAAATGCCCCGCCATCGATACTATACTCCCCCACCAGAATGCTGATGGGTACAGAGTTATCAATACCGGTAACGGTGATTGTGTTTGACTCAATCCAGACGTCTGGCTCAACTGTTGTCTGAGCGGTAAAACTAAACAGGTCGGGGGTATTGTCTTCAACGACAACATCAGGGTCATCATTGTTACCGCCGCCTCCACCACCTCCGCAGCCGAGCATTAAAGTTAACGTCAAGAAAAGTATGAGAGTGATGAAACCATTTAAGGTTAATAGGTAAGATTGATGCAACCGCATAAAGCCTCCTGTTTCAATTGAATGACAGCGCCAACCAATAGGGAATCTTACTGCGAGTCCGTTGTAACAAGTATAAGCGCGTAAAACGGTGGGTCAACTCGTCATGATGACGCTGTGCTGGGGTTCACGGAAAACGGGGAATAACCACTGGTTCAAGCATTTCAGACCGCCAACATGCAACAAAAAAGGCGAGTTGACGGCTATCTGCGGCAAACGGCGCTTAACTCTCGACTTAATCACGTATACTCATTAGTATCCTGAGTACCGAAACTCATTCGCATTGCTCGGTCATCGCACCAGGTTAACTTATGCAACAACAATTACTAACGAAAAATAAATATCAATTTTATATTCTCAATGCTATCGGCTGGGCAGGCTACTGTCTAAGTGGATACGTTGGGGCTTTTTATTGGGACAAACCCATCGATTATTACTGGGTACTGTTTATCAGCGCGTTGATAGGTTTCGCGCTGAGCTTTATTTTGCGCCCCATTTATCGGCGAGTCTGGGATTCTTCAACCGCGGTCAAAATTACCACCGTCATCGTCACTTCCTATTTACTGAGTGTCGCCTGGGTGCTGCCCGACAATCTGGTGTATTGGGACCTCTATAAACACGGCTACAGGCCAGGTCATTGGTACGGCTATATCAGCGGCGCTTTTAACAAGTTTTATATTTATTTATGCTGGAGTTGTCTCTATTTTGGCATTAAGTTTTATCAAGGCATGCAGGAAGCGACCCAGCGTGTACTAAAAGCCAACGCGCTGGCCCATGAAGCCCAGCTAAAAATGTTGCGCTACCAACTCAACCCACACTTTCTATTTAATACGTTAAACGCGATTTCAACTTTGGTGCTGGAAAAAGAAGGAGAGCGAGCAAACGAAATGGTCACGCGCCTGTCCAATTTTTTGCGCTACTCGCTCGACAATGACCCAATGCAAAAAGTAACTCTTGAGCAAGAAATTACCACCTTAAAACTCTATCTGGGTATTGAAAAAGTTCGTTTTGAAGAGCGGCTTGAAATCGATTTTCAAATCGACTCCGAGGCGGAAAAAGCGTTGATCCCCAGCTTAATTCTGCAGCCGTTGGTCGAAAATTCGATCAAGTACGCAATCGCCAAATCGGAAAATGGCGGCACTATCAGCTTGCACGCCAAAGTCTTTGCTAATGAGTTGTTATTAGAGTTGCGCGACGATGGCCCCGGCGTCACGCTCAATAATGGCGAGTTACCGAATGGTCGAGGGGTGGGCGTGAGAAATACCCGGGAAAGATTACTTGAACTTTATAACGATAAACATTCTTTTACGATTTCGAATATCGAACCCCGTGGTTTACAGATTAGTATCCGGTTACCCTATGAACTCGAATAAGTTAATTCGGCCCAATAAGGACTGACCATGAGTAAAATTCGCACTCTGATTGTTGACGATGAATCACTCGCCCGCCGCGGTATGCGTATCCGGCTAGAAAAATTTGCTGATATTGACGTTATCACCGAATGCCAAAACGGACGCGAAGCTTTAGCGGCAATTGAAGAACATTCTCCCGACCTGATTTTTCTGGATATTCAAATGCCCGGAATCGATGGTTTTGAAGTTGTGCGAAAAATGCAGGGCGATAGTATGCCGCTGGTCGTCTTTGTCACCGCTTTTGATCAATACGCAGTCGACGCTTTTGAAATTCACGCCGTCGATTATGTTCTGAAACCGATTGAAGATGATCGCCTTGCTATCGCCATTGAACGTGTTCGCCAACACCTGAACCAAAGTGATAACGAAAATCATAAAAAACGCCTGATGGATCTGATCAGCAATATTACCGGTCA
>Ga0209692_10000634_pt1 | contig 72223 bp, 62 predicted proteins | sample tdDd472_FD_187129 | JGI IMG/M metagenome (GOLD analysis project Ga0209692, IMG submission 187129) | Marine sediment microbial communities from the Atlantic coast under amendment with organic carbon and nitrate - tdDd47.2 (SPAdes)... | ecosystem: Environmental > Aquatic > Marine > Coastal >... | reverse complement strand
AAAAGCTGAAGGCGGAGACCCTGCTGACGACGCGCGAGTTCTTTATTCTGAAAGCGGATCCCGATCTGGCGCGACGATACGCCGAAGCCGGCACCGACGGACGCATGGCGATTATCGGCGAAATCGCCGGCCGCGATCTTCCCCCGCCTGTAAAGGTCATCGGGCAGCACGACGAAGGTGTCGAGTGGTATGTGTCGAACACCACGCTTTGCGAGCTCGCCGGAGCCGTCCGGACAATCGATGTCTTCACGATCAATCCCGGGCCGGTGGATACCGGACGCTGGAGCTCGGTTGCCTACAAGGGCGGCAGCGAGACCGGCGTGCTCAACCTGACGGCCGCGCTTGCGGACGAGGACGGGCACAGCTGGTGCGTCTCGTTGACCGTCAACGATACCGCCGCGATGAACACGGCCGACATCACCGGCCTTTTCTCGCGCCTGACGGATCAGCTTGCCGCCGATCCGCAGTGAGCGGAAATCTTCAGCGTGCGCTGACGATCTTGGTTTCGAGGTAATCCTCCAGCCCCCACCGGCCGCCCTCGCGGCCATTGCCGGACTGCTTGTAACCGCCGAAGGGATGGCCGGCGGCAAAGCCCGCGCCGTTGACGCGCACCATGCCCGCGCGCAATTTCCGCGCGACGCGCTGGCCTTTGTCCGCGTCCGAGGTGGAGAGATAGGCGGCGAGCCCGTATGGCGTGTCGTTGGCGATCTCGACGGCCTCGTCCTCGCCCTCGAACGGGATCATCACGAGAACCGGTCCGAAGACTTCCTCGCGCGCGATCGTCATCTGGTTGTTGACGTCGGCAAAGACGGTGGGACGCACGAAATAGCCGCGATTGAAGCCTTCCGGACGGCCCATGCCGCCGGTGACCAGACGTGCGCCTTCGGAAATCCCCACTTCGATGAGGCCCTGGACCTTGTCGAACTGGGCCTGCGAGACCAGCGGTCCGATATGGCCGCCGGCTTCGCGCGGATTTCCGACCGTGACCGCCTCGGTGGCCTCTTTCACCAGACCGACCGCCTCTTCATAGACAGGGCGTTCGACGAGCATGCGGGTCGGCGCGTTGCAGGACTGGCCGGTGTTTTCCATGCAGTGATTGACGCCACGGCGGATCGAGCGCGGCAGGTCGGCATCCGCGAAGATGATGTTGGGTGACTTGCCGCCGAGTTCCAGCGTAACGCGCTTGACGGTTTCGGCGGACCCCTTGGTGACCAGCGCGCCGGCGCGCGTCGAGCCGGTAAAGGACATCATGTCGATATCCGGATGGTGCGACATCGCCTCGCCTACACCCGGGCCGTCACCATTGACGAGGTTGAACACGCCTGCCGGGAAGCCGGCCTCATCGACGAATTCGGCAAAGAGCAATGCCGAGAGCGGCGCGATTTCCGAGGGCTTCAGGACGCAGGTGCAGCCCGTCATCAGCGCCGGATAAACCTTGAGCGCGATCTGGTTGATCGGCCAGTTCCACGGCGTGATCAGGCCGCAGACGCCGATCGGTTCGCGCACGATGACCTGCCCGTCGGCGAAGGGCTCTTCCCAGGCGATATGTTTCACGCCTTCCAGGAAGCCCTGCATGTGCCATGGACCGCAGGGCGCCTGTTCATTGACGGCAAGATCGATCGGGGCGCCCATTTCCAGCGAGATCGCCTCGGCAAGTTCGCCCATGCGGCGCTGCATGATCGAATCGAGTTTTACCAGCAGCGCAATCCGGTCTTCGAGCGGGGTCGCTGCCCAGGCCGGAAAGGCGCGCCGTGCCGCGGCAACCGCCATGTCGACATCGGCTTTTGCGCCAAGCGAAATGATGGCGCAGGCCTCCTCGGTGGCCGGATCGATCACCTCGCAATCATTCGCTACGGCCGGTGCGACCCATTTTCCGTCGATGTAGAAGTCCCGTTTCTCGATCATGTCGTGATCCTCTCGTTTGTCCACTGGCTACACCAGTCCACTTGCCGTGCAAATGGCTATCTCTTGTCCAATGCGACACGACGCAGTGATGACGCCTTGGCGAGGACATGTGAATCCGGCTTCTAAAATGCGAGCCGTTTCGCGGCGCGTTTCTTTACGCGGCCCGATTATACCGGTTTTCCGGACGGGAAAGACGGATGGTTTGGGCATGCAGGACATCGACAGCTACGTAGTGGAGACGGAACTGGGGCGCATCGCCGTACGCGATACGCGCGGCGGCGCGATGCCGCTTCTGCTGCTGCATGGCGGCGGCTATTCCGGAGATGTCTTCGCCAAACAGATGAAAGATGCGGGCCTGCGCGATTTCCGGCTGATCGTTCCCGATCTCCCGGGCCACGGCAATTCGGACGATTCCGCGCATCCCGAAACCGGTTACAGCGTATCGGGCATGGCGAGCGCGATCGCGGCCCTGATCGAGGAACTCGGCCTTGTCAATTGCGTCGTCGCCGGCTGGTCTCTCGGCGGCCATGTCGCGATCGAATTGCTCGGCGCGCATTGCTCGATCGCGGGCGTCGCCATCACGGGCGCACCGCCACTGGTCCAGGGCGGCATCGGGATGATCCGCGGTTTCCATTTCAGCCGCGACATGCTGTTGGCTTCCAAGGCGAAGCTCATGGAGCACGAAGCCTCGCGCTACCTGAACATGACGCTCGGCCCTGATGCTCCGCGCGAATTTGCCGAGCTGATCCTGCGCGCCGATCCGCAATCACGGCCCGTCGCAATGCGCAGCCTCGTTTCAGGCCAGGGCTGCGACCAGCGCGATACGGTGGAAAGTTCGCCTGTGCCGGTTTGTCTTATCCAGGGCCAGAACGATCCTTTCGCGCGCACCAGCTATGTGACCGGCATTCGCGGCAACGCCATCTATGAAGGCGGTTGCAAGGTGATCACGGGAGCGGGGCATGCGCCATTTTTCAACACGCCGGCCGAATTCAATGCCCTGCTCGCCCGTTTCGCGCGCGATGTCGCTTCGGGCAAGGCCAGCATCGTACCTTCCGACCCGATGCGGATCGCCGTCTGATCCGCAGACGCTCTACAGCTTGAAGACGCGGCGCGGACGGAATTCGCCCTGCGCGATTTCGCCGATGGCGAGCAGACGGCCATGCTCGAAAGCGCAGGCGTCGTCGGTGGGCAAGGGCGCATCGCGGCCACGCAATATGACCGGATTGCCGAGCCGGATACGATGAGCCTGATCGCCGGTGACGGCGATCTGCGGATAGCCGTCCATCGCCTCACCGGTATCCAGAAGAAGCGGATCGATGGCCGCGAAACGCGCGGCGAAGCGTTCGATCTGATCGCTCTCCTCTTCGTCCTCGGACTTGAAGGGCGCTTCGGCCTCGGCGACAGCCTTTTCCAGTTCCTCCAGCGTCACGGCGTCCTCCTCGTCAAAGGGATCGACGACGGTGCGGCGCAGTTCGACGACATGGCCGTAGCAACCAAGATCGCGGCCCATGTCGCGGGCGAGCGAGCGGACATAGGTGCCCTTGCCGCAATCGACCTCGAAGGCGGTGCGGCCGTCATCATGGCTGACGATTTCGAGGCTCTCGATCTGGACCTCGCGCGCCGGGATGTCGACCGCTGCGCCCTCGCGGGCGAGGTCATAGGCGCGCTCGCCGCCAATCTTGATGGCGGAATAGGCGGGCGGTTTTTGCTGGATCGTGCCGGTGTAGTTTCCGAGGATCGCCTCGATCTCGTCACGTGAGGGGCGTTTGTCGGAGGTCTTCAGCACCTCGCCTTCGGCATCGTCCGTTGCCGTTTCCGAACCCCATTCGACGGCGAAGCGGTATACCTTGGCGCCGTCCATCACATAGGGCACGGTCTTCGTCGCCTCGCCCAGCGCGATTGGCAGAATGCCGGAGGCCAGCGGGTCGAGCGTGCCGGCATGGCCGGCCTTTTCCGCCTTGAACAGCCACTTGATCTTGGAGACCGCGTCGGTCGATCCCATGCCGAGCGGCTTGTCGAGTACCAGCCAGCCCGATACCGGGCGACCCTTCTTCTTCCTTCGGCCCATTCCTGTCCTGTCCGTTCCTGTATTACCGCCCCATATCAAGGCGGATCTGATGTCCTATGAACGCCGACCGCGGGTCGGCGCGTGAAATTCCGGCGGCTTGCCGTCTATCCAGCGCAGGAAACGGGCGATCTTTTCCTGCTGTCTCAATGCCTCGGCATCCGCGCCGAAGACCGCGAGTTCCGTGTTGGTGAAATGTCGATGCAGCGTGGCGTGGCAGATCGGGTGAACCGGCACGGTATCCTTGCCGCCGCGGCTCTTCGGCACGGGGTGATGCCATTCGGCGCGGCGGCCGAGCTCGCGAGAACAGAGCCAGCAGGTTTCCACCTGCTCCAGACGCGGGGCGTCGAAACCGGACAGTTCCGTCCGCCGTGGCCTCATTCACCATCCTCTTCCGGATCGTGATCGAGATCACGGGCGACTTCCGGCGAACGCAGCAATTCGTCGATTTTCGAGAAATTGTCGTAGCTCGTATCGGCGCGGAAGCGGAATTGAGGCATGTATTTCATCTGGCTCAAGGCATGGGATGCGCGACCGCGAATGAATTTCACGTTGGTGGCGAGCGCCTTGATGATCGGGTCCATGTCCTCGCGGCCGAGCGCGGTGACATAGACGGTCGCGATCTTCAGATCGGGTGACATGCGCACCTCGTTCACCGACAGCACCGCGCCTTCAAGCACCGGATCGCGGACCTCGCCGCGCTGCAGGATCTCCGTCAGCGCATGGCGAACCTGTTCGCCGACGCGCAGTTGCCGCTGGGACGGCCCCTTCGATTGTTCAGAACGTGACATTGGCTTACTCTGTTTGCTTCGCGTCGCGGGATCGGACCGGAGCGCGGTTTGGCGCGTCATAACGCCGATTATCGGTTTTCGCCACCCTTTGCGCCGTAAATCTGTCCCACGGATCACGCGACGCGTTTTCCCAGACTTCGGCAAAGGCAGCCATTTCATTTTCCGTCTCGAAGGCGCCCGCCGGGACGATCAGCAGATCATCCGGCGCGTCGATGAAGACGTGGCGGCCTGTGCGGATCACCCTGGCGATCGTTTCGGGCGATACGAAGACATCGCGTCCGCCGCTCAGCTCATGAAAAGGGCCGGCATTGCTGCCGGCCCGATCCTCAACACGATACTGTGCGCGCGGACTACAGTGTCCGGGCGATCTCCTCGACGCGGAAGCACTCGATCACGTCGCCGGCACGGATGTCGTCGTAATTCTCGAAAGCCATGCCGCATTCCTGGCCAACCGGGACTTCGGAAACCTCGTCCTTGAAGCGCTTGAGCGTCTTCAGCTTGCCTTCGTGGATGACGACGTTGTCGCGGATCAGACGCACGCCGGCGCCACGTTCCACCTTGCCCTCGGTGACCTTACAACCGGCAACCTTGCCGACCTTGGTGATATTGAACACTTCGAGGATCTCGGCATTGCCGAGGAAGGTCTCGCGGCGCTCCGGCGAAAGGAGGCCGGACATGGCCGCCTTCACATCATCCAGCAGGTTGTAGATGATGTTGTAGTAGCGGATTTCCACGCCGGACTGCTCGGCCAGGTCGCGCGCCTGCTTGTTGGCGCGGACGTTGAACGCCATGATCACCGATCCGGTGGATTCGGCGAGCGTGACGTCGGTCTCGGTGATGCCGCCTGCGCCCGAATGGACGATGCGGGCCTGGACCTCGTCCGTGCCGAGCTTGTCCAGCGCGCCGAGGATCGCCTCGACGGAGCCCTGCACGTCGGCCTTGATGACCAGCGGGAACTCGGCGAGTTCCTTGTTGGCCGCCTGCGCCATCATCTGTTCGAGCGAACCGCGCGAACCGGCCTGGCGAGCGACCGCCTTTTCACGGGAGACGCGCTGACGGTACTCGGAAATCTCGCGAGCACGCGCTTCGCTGTCAACGACGGCGACCTTGTCACCAGCCTGCGGCGTGCCGTTGAGGCCTAGAATTTCCACCGGCAGTGACGGTTCGGCTTCCTTGAGCTGATCACCCCGGTCGTTGACGATCGCGCGGACGCGGCCCCATTCGTCGCCGGCGACGACGATGTCGCCAATCCTAAGCGTGCCGGTCTGCACCAGCACGGTGGCGACAGAGCCTCGGCCCTTGTCGAGCTTGGCCTCGATGACCACTCCTTCGGCGGTGCGGTCCGGATCGGCCTTGAGTTCAAGAACCTCGGACTGCAGCAGGATCGCCTCGAGAAGACCGTCGAGATTGGTATGCTTGATCGCCGAGACTTCGACATCCTGCACTTCGCCGCCCATGGATTCGACGAAAACCTCGTGCTGCAGCAGTTCGGTGCGGACCTTCTGCGGATCGGCGTCCGGCTTGTCGATCTTGTTGATCGCAACAATCAGCGGCACGCCGGCCGCCTTGATGTGATTGATGGATTCAATCGTCTGCGGCATGACGCTGTCGTCGGCTGCAACCACGAGGATCGCGATGTCGGTCGCCTGGGCGCCACGGGCGCGCATGGCGGTGAACGCGGCGTGGCCGGGCGTATCCAGGAAGGTGATCTTCTGACCGTCCTTCTCAACCTGGTAGGCACCGATATGCTGGGTGATGCCACCGGCCTCGCCCTTGACGACGTTTGCCTCGCGGATCGCATCGAGCAGAGAGGTCTTGCCGTGGTCGACGTGACCCATGATCGTCACGACCGGAGGCCGCGGCTTCATGTCCTCGGCCTTGTCCTCGATGCCGAAAATGCCTTCCTCGACATCGGCTTCGGTGACGCGGCGCACGGTATGGCCGAATTCCCCGGCGATCAGCTCAGCCAGATCGGCGTCGATAAGGTCGCCGGGCTTCATCATCTGGCCTTCCTTCATCAGGAACTTGACCACGTCGACGGCACGCTCGGCCATACGTTGCGCGAGTTCCTGAATGGTGATCGTCTCGGGCAACTGCACCTCGCGCGAAATCTTCTCGCGCGGCTCGTTGCTCGACATGGAGCGCTTGAACTTCTCCTGACGGCGACGCATGGCCGACAGCGACCGCGAACGGCCTTCGGCGTCTGCGCCGACATTCGAAAGCGTCAGCTTGCCCCGGCGGCGCTCGTCTTCGCGACGCGGCGACGGACGCGGCGGGGCATCGGCCTTCGCACCCGCGCCGGGACCGCCGCGACGCGGGCCACGGCTCTCTTCATCGTCCGCGGCGGGGCGACGCCCGACCGGTTTGGCCACTGCAGCGGCTTTTTCCTCTTCAGGCTCCGGCGCACGTTTGGCAGCGTCGGCCTCGGCACGTTCGCGAGCGGCCTTCTCGGCGGCCAGACGTTCCTCTTCCTCGCGCTGGCGGCGTTCGGATTCGGCGCGCTCATTGGCGCGACGCTCGTCTTCCTCGGCGCGGCGCTTCGCGTCCTCGGCCGCACGCATGCGGTCTTCGACTTCGCGCGCCTTGGCTTCCTCGAGGGCGCGCCTGCGTGCATCCATCTCGTTTTTGGAAAGCTGGTTGAGAACCACGCCGCCGCGCGAATCCGCCCGCGGCGCCGGCTTCGGCGCCTCAGGCTTCGGAGCCTCGGCGGCAGGTGCTGCCTCGCGCGGCTTCAGGCCGCCCGCAAGCGATCCGGATGCCGGCTTTTCGTCGGGACGCGTGAACTTTCGCTTGCGCGTTTCAACGACCACCGATTTCGACCGGCCATGGCTGAAATTCTGCCGGACGGTGCTCTTGTCACCGCCCGAGCGCTTCAGCGTCAGCGTGGGTTTGCTGTCGGCGCCGGTCTTCTTGTCGTCTGTCGTGTCACTCATTCCGTAATCTTATCCTTCGCGGTCTTCTCGCTTGCGCCGCCCGAGGTGTCGAATTCTGCGCTGAAATGCCGGAAACGGTCGAGAAAAACAAGGTGCCGCAATGCGGCTCGCCCCGGCTGCCCGTCAAGTATCGCAGCATGTATCACATTTCCCCCACCCAATGCCAAATCCAATTCGCCTTCGGCAAAGGATTTGAACGCGGGGATATCCGGCCCGTCCATGCGGCGCACAAAGGTGCGGGCCTGATCAATCTTGCGCACGCCGTCCGGCGCAGCGCCGGCATCGTGCAATACGGCGATCGCCTCACCGGAGCGCACCGCCTTGTCAACCTGGACGGCGCCCGTAACGACACCGCCGGCCTTGCGTGCCAGACCGAGCTGGCCGAGCGCGCGTTTAGCTATCAAATGATCTGTGCGGGCGCCGAGTTCAAGGTCGGCGCTCACGTCCTGCTTGAGACCGCGGCGAAAAAGCTTCTTCGCCACCGCCTTGTCGACGAGGTCGCGATGGGCGGTTACCCAACAACCGCGGCCCGGCAGGTTTCGTTTCAGGTCAGGAACGACGTTCCCATCCGGATCCGCGACGAAGCGGATCATCTCGTCGGCAGAGAGCTGCCGGCTGGTCACGATGCAGCTGCGATCGTTCATGTCGTCCTTTCTGGCTGCTGTCATGACCAAATGCCGTATCCGAGCTCCGCGCGACCATTATCCCGACCTCAGGCGTCGAAGATGACGCCGGTCGGCTCGGCCGGTGCTTCCTCGGCGCCATCGCCTTCTTCCGCTTCTTCCTCGCCGGGGTTCAGATCTTCTTCGGTGATCCAGCCAACGGCGAGGCGCGCGGCGACGACCATCTCCTCGGCCTCGGCGCGCGAGGTGCCGAAGGGTGTGAAGATGCCGTCATGCATGATGGTTTCGCCGTCCTTGCGCTCGCGCCAGCCGACGAGGTCGTCGGAGGCACAGCCGGCAAAGTCTTCAAGCGACTTGATGCCTTCCTCGCCAAGCGCGACCATCATTGCTGTGGTAACACCCGGGACTTCGCGGATTTCGTCGGCAACGCCCAGTTCCTTGCGCTTGGCGTCGTTCTCGGCCTCGATCCGGTCGAGATATTCGCGGGCGCGCATCTGGATTTCGGAAGCGGTATCCTCGTCGAAGCCCTCGATGGAAGAAACTTCCTCGGGATCCACATAGGCGACTTCCTCGATGGAGGTGAAGCCTTCGGACGCCAGAACCTGGCCGACCATCTCGTCGACATCCAGCGCTTCCATGAACAGGTTGGAACGCTCGACGAATTCCTTCTGGCGGCGCGCCGATTCCTCTTCCTCGGTCAGGATGTCGATATCCCAACCGGTCAGCTGCGAGGCAAGGCGGACGTTCTGGCCACGGCGACCGATTGCCAGCGAAAGCTGATCGTCGGGCACGACAACCTCGATGCGCTCGGCATCTTCGTCGAGAACTACCTTGGCGACCTCGGCAGGCTGCAGCGCATTGACGATGAAGGAAGCCGCGTCGGGCTGCCAAGGAATGATGTCGATCTTCTCGCCCTGCAATTCCCCGACAACCGCCTGAACGCGGCTGCCGCGCATGCCGACGCAGGCGCCGACGGGGTCGATGGAGGAATCACGGCTGACGACGGCGATCTTGGCGCGCGAGCCCGGATCGCGGGCGACCGACTTGATCTCGATGATGCCGTCATAGATTTCCGGCACTTCCATCTGGAAGAGCTTCGCCATGAACTGCGGATGGCTACGCGACAGGAAGATCTGCGGCCCGCGCTGCTCGCGGCGGACGTCGTAGACATAGGCGCGGACACGGTCGCCATAGCGGTACATCTCGCGCGGGATCAGCTCGTCGCGGCGGATGATAGCCTCGGCGCGGCCGAGATCGACGATGACATTGCCGTATTCGACGCGCTTGACCGTGCCGTTGACGATTTCGCCGACGCGGTCCTTGAATTCGTCATACTGGTTGTCGCGCTCGGCCTCGCGGACCTTCTGCACGATGACCTGCTTGGCGGACTGGGCGGCGATGCGACCAAAATCGAGCGGCGGCAGCTGTTCGGCGATGAAGTCGCCGGGCTGTGCATCCGGATTGCGGTCGCGGGCCTGCTCGATGGAGATCTGGGTCGCCGGATCCTCGACGGCCTCCGAGACCTCGAGAAGACGCTGCAGCTTGATCTCGCCGGTCTTGGTGTTGATGTCGGCCCGGATATTGGTCTCCTGACCGTAGCGGGATTTCGCGGCCTTCTGGATCGCGTCGGCCATCGCCGAGATGACAATATCCTTGTCGATCAGCTTCTCGCGCGCGACCGCATCGGCGATCTGCAGAAGTTCCAGCCTATTCGCACTGACTGCCATTGTCGTCTCCTATCGGCGTTCAGTTATCCGCATCGCTGTCGGATGCGGTGTCGTCGTCTTCATTTTCCTCTCCGCGCGCCTGACGGGCGGCCTTGTCGGCCTTCAGCGCCTCGCGGATCAAATCATCGGTCAGGATCAGCCTCGCATCGGCGATCGTATCGAGCGGGATTTCCGCGACCAGCGCCTCACCGAAACTGGCCTTTTCGGCCTCCATCGTGACCGCGCCCTGTGTCAGGCCGGTGATGGTGCCGCGGAAGCGCTTGCGTCCCTCGACCAGGACGGAGGTATCGATCCGCGCCAGCTGGCCACGCCACCTCGCGAAATCGGACATGCGCACCAGCGGCCGGTCGATGCCCGGCGAGGACACTTCCAGGTGATAGGCCCGGTCGATCGGATCCTCGACGTCGAGCAGCGGCGAGACCATGCGGCTGACGCTTTCGCAGTCCTCGACGCTCATCGTGCCGTCTTCGCGTTCGGCCATGATCTGCAGCGTCAGGCCGTTCATGCCCGACAGGCGCACACGCACCAGCCGATAGCCGGCGGAGTTGAGCACCGGCTCGACGATCGATGCGACGCGTGCATCCACACCCGTCTCGCGGACGATACGCGGTTCGTCATTTTCGATCGGCGCCAGATATGCGTCGCTCAACTGTTTCCCACCGTTAAAACAAAAAGAGCGGGTCCTTGCGGGCCCACTCTTGTTCGGATGACCAAGAATTTGAATTCCATATACGCCCCGAAGCCGGGAAGCGCAAGGGGCCGGACCCTTGCGGGCCAGAAGCGGTCCCAGACCGGAAGAAAGGCTCCATTAACCATAATCGGCGAAAACGAACGGACGGAACAACCTTTGCGAGTCCCATGTTCGAGCGTCTCCTGCCGCCGCTGATCGGCGCCCTCCTCATCGCCGGCTGCGCGAACACCCAGGCTCCGGACAAGTTCCACAGATCTCCCCAAGCCGGCGGCCCGGAAATCGCGTCCGCCTTCGTCCGCCCCGGCAGGGAAGCCTTCGACGACGTGCTGCCGCGCAAGGGCCGGCTCGCCGGGCGCACCATTTCCGTCTCGAATGTCTACGACATCCGGCTGAAGCCACGGGAAGTGATCCTGACCTTCGACGACGGGCCGGTGCCGGGTCGTACCGATTCGATCCTCAAGACGCTCGACCAGTTCGGCGTCAAGGCGACCTTCCTGATGGTCGGCCAGATGGCAAAGAACCATCCCGAAACCGTTCGCAAGGTGGCGGCACACGGCCATTCGATCGGCAGCCATACATGGGGCCATCCAAACCTTGCGCATATGAGCTTCGACCGCGCGGTGGCCGAAATCGAGCGCGGCGAGGACGCGATCCGCGCGGCCGGCGGCGGTCCGGTCAAGTTCTTCCGGTTCCCCTACCTCGCCGACACCAGCCAGCTTCGCTCCTACATGGCCTCGCGCGGCGTTGTCGTTCTCGACGTGGACATCGATTCCAAGGACTATTTCAAATCTGGGCCGCAACAGGTTTCCGCGCGCACCATTGCTTCCCTGCGGCGCAAGGGCGGCGGCATTATCCTGTTCCACGATCTGCAGACACGCACGGCCACGATGCTGCCGGGCTTCCTCGCGGAACTGAAACGTAACGGATACTCGGTCGTCCATATCGTGCCGAGGCGCGGGCCGCTGCGGTTGGCTTCGGCAGGCTAAGCGGGCACCACCCACAGCGCGTCCAATCGGATCAGTCTCCATAACGGCGCAAAACGCGGCTGGCGATCAGCGTGATCCAGCGCGACGGCTTGCCCGCCTCTTCCATTACGAAATGCTGGAGGCCGGGATAAGCGGCGTAGACCTGCCAGCGGCCATCGGGACGCCGTTTCGATACGATGTATTCCAGAGCCTCGCGCATACGTTCATCAAAGCCGACGCCGGCGCCCGCGAAATGGTCGAGCGCGCGCAGCACATTGTACTTCCATCGGAACGGATAGGGCCAACGCAGGAAATCCGGCTTGATCACCTCGCCGGTTCGGTCGGATCGAAAGAACCGGTGCATGAGAATGAATTCGCGTGCGTCCTGACTCGCAGATGCGATCTCTTCTGCCCGCCAGGAATTGCCGTCCTCCAGGAACTGACGAAACCCTTCCAGAACCGATATCGAGGTATGCAGAGAGGAATGATGCGGATGACCGCTATTCGACTGGCAGTTGAATCCGCCATCCGGCATCTTCTCGCCGAGGATGAAATCGACGACAGAACGCAACTGCTCCTCAGGCGCGCCGAAATAACTCGCATAGTTCAGGAACATGGCGGCAACGCAAACATCGGATCCCCGGGCCGTTTTCGCCGGCCCGACACCGCCGTCAGAGCGCTTTTCGGTCGCGACGATATGCGCAATGCTCTCGCGGACAGTCTCATTGCCGGGATCGAGACCGAGATTCTTCAGGTCAAGCAGGGTGTAATGTGAATTGGTCCATTTGGGCTGATAGAATTCCCTGCCCCAACTGGTGTCCGGATTGCGCGCCGCGAGATAGCGAGCGCCCCAGCCTTCAGTGGCGATGCGGGCGCGCAGATCGGGCCGATCGGTATCGAGCAAGTCGCAATGGGCGGCATATTGGATCGCTACATCACCGGCGAGCAGCCAGTCCATCACCTCGCGCCCCGGAATCCGTCCCATCCCGTTCCTCCGACATCGTCACCGGAATGGTAGCCGGAGGCGCCCCGCTCTGAAAGCCGGGTCGGGAACTACTTGCGCAGGAACGTCAAATAGGGCGGAGTGCGGCCTTCGCGCAGCGCCTTGGCCTCGTAACGCGTGCCGGGCCAGCCTTCGTAGGGCGTGCGCCAGTCGGACGCATCGCGGGCCGGCCAGTCGAACTCCGGATGGGCGTAGATGTGCCGCAGCGTCCAGTTGACATAGGTGTCGATGTCGGAGGCGAAGCGAAAGCGTGCGCCGGGCTTCAGGACGCGGGCGAAACGATCGAGATTGACCGCGTTGACGAAGCGCCGCTTCCAGTGCCGCATCTTCGGCCAAGGATCCGGATAAAGCAGATCGATCCCGTCGAGTGACGCTGCGGGCAGCCAGTCGAGCAGCCGTGTCGCATCATCGTCGTAGAGGCGCACATTGGTCACGCCGGCATCGCCGGCGGCAGCAACGAATTTCGCCATGGAATTGACGAAGGGCTCGACGCCGATAAAGCCAGTTTGCTGGCTTTCGAGCGCCCGATGCAGCAAATGCTCTCCGCCGCCGAAGCCGATTTCGAGGAGGATACGATCCGGCGCGTGGTCGAACAGCTCAGAAAGACCCGCAGGGGCGGGCTTCGTCAGGTCGATCTTCCAGGCCGGCAGAAGGCGGTCGAGCTGCTCCGCCTGGCGCGGCTTGAGCGTCTTGCCGCGGCGGCGACCGAAAAACGCCTCGGTTGCCCGGGAGCGTCGTTTTTCTTCGGTCATTTCACCCCGAGGGCGGCCTTCAGCGGTTTGGCGAGGTTGGTCCGTTCCCACGAAAAGGAGCCGTCGCGGCCGGGCTTGCGGCCAAAATGGCCATAGGCCGCGGTCTTGGCATAGATCGGCTTGTTGAGATCGAGATGCTTGCGGATGCCGGAGGGCGACAGATCCATGACCTTGCGCAGCGCCTTTTCGATCTCGGCGTCATCGACCTTGCCGGTGCCGTAGGTGTCGACATAGACCGACAGGGGCTGGGCGACGCCGATGGCGTAGGAAAGCTGGATGTTGCACTTGTCGGCAATTCCCGCTGCAACGACGTTCTTGGCGAGATAGCGCGCCGCATAGGCGGCCGAGCGGTCGACCTTGGTCGTGTCCTTGCCGGAGAATGCTCCGCCGCCATGGGGGGCTGCGCCGCCATAGGTGTCGACGATGATCTTGCGGCCGGTCAGGCCGGCGTCGCCGTCAGGGCCGCCGATGACGAATTTTCCGGTCGGGTTGATGTACCAGACGCAATCGTCCGCGATCGGCAAATCGCCCAAGGCTTCACGGATATAAGGCTCGACGACGGAGCGGACCTTCTTGCTGTCCCAGCTGCCGTCCATGTGCTGGGTCGACAGGACGATCGAGACCACTTCGGCGGCCTTGCCGTCGCGGTAGCGAACGGTGACCTGCGACTTGGCGTCCGGACCCAGTTTCGCAGCCTCACCTTCGCCGGCATGGCGCGCAGCAGCCAGCAATTCGAGGATCTTGTGGGCGTAGTAGATCGGCGCCGGCATGAGTTCGGGCGTCTCGTTGCAGGCATAGCCGAACATGATGCCCTGGTCGCCCGCGCCTTCCTCGCCCTGCTTGTCGGCGGCGTTGTCGACACCCTGGGCGATATCGGCGGACTGGCCGTGAAGCAGCACGTCAATGCGGCACGTCTTCCAGTGGAAGCCATTCTGCTCATAGCCGATGTCGCGGATGGCGCGGCGGGCGGCGGATCGGAACTTCGACGGATTGACCATCGGATGACCGGTCGCATCGGTAACGAAATTGCCGGCCTTGTCCTTCTTCAGCATGGTCTCGGGGACGCGCACCTCACCGGCGATCACGACGCGGTTGGTCGTCGCCAGGGTCTCGCAGGCGACGCGAACGCGCCATTTCTCACCCTCACCGTGCTTGCGCGCCTCGCGATAGATCAGATCGACGATCTCGTCGGAGATACGATCGCAAACCTTGTCCGGATGGCCTTCGGACACGGATTCGGACGTAAAAAGATAATCCTGGCGCGCCATTTTGCAGATGTCCCCAATAATCGCGTGGGCCGGCCGTTCGAACGGCCGCTCAAAGTCGGCCCTCGTTAGGCAAGAGGCGAATGCCGGTCAAGAGAAAACCGGCTTTCGCTTAAAGATATAAGGATAAGTGCATATCTCTCCGCGCCGGACTTGCGTAGCGCTTTACTCCGCGTCGGAATCGGCGGCGATCGCCTTGACGAGATCGATAATACGCCGACGAACCTTGGGATCGGAGATCTTCACAAAGGCCCTGTTCAGCTGCAGCCCCTCGGAACTCGACAGGAAATTGACGACATAAGTCGACGAATTCTCGCCCAACCCGTCGACTGCCGCATCTCCAGCATCGCCCGGCGCATCCTCGAAGAAAAAGGCGACAGGCACGCCGAGGATCGCCGCGATATTCTGCAGGCGGCTGGCGCCGACGCGGTTGGTGCCCTTCTCGTATTTCTGGACCTGCTGGAACGTGATGCCGAGTTGCTCGCCGAGCTTTTCCTGGCTCATGCCGAGCATTGTGCGCCGCAGCCGGATGCGGCCGCCAACATGAATGTCAATCGGATTGGGTTGCTTCTTGTTCACCGTCATCAATTGTCCTTGCCGCCTGGCAGCTGATTATCATTGTTATTTCCAAGGACCAGAGGTGTGAGACGGCTGGAAACCGACACCACCACAACTATCATAATCACCGTTGGCGCGGGATTCAAAGGGCGTCTCTGAACTAATTAAAAATTTTTAATGCCGATTCCGACCACCGCGCCGCCCCGCCAGGGCAGCCAGCGCGAAGAATGCCAGGATTGCCCAGAAGGTCAGGCGACCGTTGCGGGCATACCACGTCGAGGCGAGCGAATCGGCAAGGGGCGCGTCGACAGCGCCACGAACTCCGTAGCCAAGCGCATCCAACTGGCGCCCGTAGGGGTCGTAAATAGCGGAGATACCGTTATTGGCGGCCCGAACGATCGGCAGACCGGTCTCCAATGCGCGAATACGCGCCTGATGGGCGTGCTGATAAGGCCCCGGCGTGTCGCCGTACCAGGCATCATTGGTGACATTGACGAGCACGGTCGGCCTGTCTCCCCCGGCCGTAACCGCGTAGGGGAAGATCGCCTCGTAACAAACAGACGGCAGCACGACCATGCCGTTCGGCAGCGTCATCGTGCGCCGGCGCTCGGCCGCCGAATAGCCGCGATCGGCCGCCGCAATCGCCTTCATGCCGAGCTTCTCCAGCATTGCCTTTAGGGGCAGATATTCGCCGAAGGGCACGAGGTGTTTCTTGTCGGCCGCATCGACGATGACGCCGTCTCCATCCAGGACCAGAATGGAATTGTAGTAGGTGCGCTGCCCGGTGGACTGATCGACCTCGCCAGCACGCGCCGCGCCGGCGAGAAGAAGCTGGCCGGGTTCCAGGGTTTCGGCGATCGAGGCGACAGCCTGCGGCGCTTCGGTCAGGAGATAGGGCACGGAGGTTTCCGGCCAGACGACGATATCGGGGCGTCGGTCGGCCGGGCCGGGCTCGGACGTCAGATCGAGCAGCGTATCGAAAATCTCGTCGCGAATGGTCGCGTCCCATTTCTCCGACTGGTCGATCGCCGGTTGCACGATACGCACAAGCGGCGCGTCGGCGGCGATATCCGCGGCTTCGCGGAGGCGCCAATAGCCGTAGCCGGCATGAGCGCCAAGAAGCGCGATGACCATGACGGCTGCGAACCCGGCCCGCCAACGCCCGCCGGTAAAGGCGGCCGGCAGGCAGAAGACGAAAACCGCGAGCGCGTTCATGCCGTAGACGCCGACCAGGGACGCCGATTGCATCAGCACCGGGACCGGCATCGCCGCATAGCCGACCGCGTTCCAGGGAAAGCCGGTAAAGGCGAAGGACCGCAGCCATTCGGCCAGTCCGAAGCCCAATGCGAGCGCCGCGATGCGGCCGATCCCGTCGGACCACAACAGGCGCGCGACGACGGCCGCGAGACCGTAGAACAGCGCGAGGACGGCGGGAATCAGCGTGACCGCGAAGGGCCACAGCCAGACGAACTGGTCCACCTCGACAAAGAGCGCGTTGCCGATCCACCAAAGGCCGGCGACGAAATAGCCGAATCCGAACCACCATCCCGTGGCGAAGGCGGGCCAAACGGTGGCGACGAGGGAACGCGTCGGCCGGGCGACCGCCCCGTCAAGCATCCAGACGAGGATCGGAAACGAGATGAAGCAGATGATGAACAGCTGAAACGGCGCCTGGCCGAGCACGGCGAATGCACCGGCGCAAAAGGCGAGCAAGGCCCGCTTCCACCCGGTCGTCAGCAATATGCGGTTGGCCAAACGCTCCATCAGCTGTCCGAAGGCGAATCAATGCTTACGGAGCTTTAGCAGCCATCATCGCCGGAGGCGATGTCAGTCCGTGCTTTCGGCCGACTTTGCCGGGCCGGACGGTTCCGCCGCGGGCTCGGTCGCCAGGGCGACCGGTTCGGCGACGGTGTCCGCAGCCGGCTGTTCACGCCCCTGCGTTGCCGGACGGGCGGGCCGCCGCTTTGCGCGCACGATGCGCACACGCCGAATGCGGCGGGGATCGGCTTCGAGGATTTCGAATTCGTAGCCCGCGAAGGAAGGGATCACCTCGCCACGAACCGGTATGCGGCCAAGCAGCGAGAAGATCAGACCGCCGATCGTATCGACATCGTCGTCCTCGCTGCGCGCCGCTTCGAGGAAGTCGGAGCCAAGGACGCCGGCGAGATCTTCGAGATAGACGCGCGCATTGGCGATGATCGTGCCGTTCGACTGTTCCGTGAAGAGAACTTCCTCGTCGTCGTGCTCGTCCTCGATGTCGCCGACGACCATCTCGACGATGTCCTCGAGCGAGACGAGGCCATCGGTGCCGCCATATTCATCGATGACGAGCGCCATCTGGATGCGCTGCGTCTGCATGCGGGCCATCAGGTCGGCGGCGAGCATGGAGGGCGGCACGAACAGCACTTCGCGGGCGAGCTTCAGCTCTTCGATCGTCTTGTCGAGTTCGACCTTGCCGAGATCGAGCTGGCCAACGGAATTGTGGCCGACCGTCGCGACACCGTTGCGGCGGCGCGCGCGCTTCTTCTCGCCCGCCAGCCGGGTAATCGCGGCGACCACGTCGCGGATGTGAACCATGCCGCGCGGATCGTCGAGCGTCTCGTCATAGACCGGCATGCGGCTGTGGCCATGTGTCTCGAACAGTTTCAGAAGCTCGCCGAGCGTCGTCTTCTGGTCGACGGCATAGACCTCGGCGCGGGGGATCATCACATCATCGACGCGTACCTCGCGCAGCCGCAGGATATTGTGCAGCATGGCGCGCTCGCCAGGCGAGATCGTCTGATCGTCCCACATTCCGTGGCCGGAAAGGGCATCCTGCAGGTTTTCACGGATGGTCGCGGCCGATTGCGGCCTGAACAGGAAGACAAGGCGTTGCAGGAATCCCGGATGACCGCGCGACTTGCCGGGTTCCGCGTCGGGACTTCGGGGTTCGGTGTCGTCGTCGCGAGACACTTCCCGCCTGGAGTCGTCGCTCTCGTTAGTCGTCATAAGCATCGATATGTTCAATCGGCCTCAGAATAGGGGTCGGGAACGCCGATGTCAGCAAGAATCGCGCGTTCGGCAGATTCCATCTCCTCGGCCTCTGCGTCATTTTCGTGGTCATAGCCCAAAACATGCAAGAAACCGTGAACGATGAGATGACGCAGATGGTCATCGAAAGGTTTGCCTTCAAGCTCTGCCTCGTCACGGACGGTTTCATAGGCGATCACGATGTCGCCCAGCATGGGGCCGGGCGGATCGCCCGGCGACAGATCGAAGGCCGGGAAAGACAGCACGTTGGTCGGCTTGTCCTTGCCGCGCCACTCGGCGTTCAGCGCCTGCATCGCCTTGTTGTCGGTGAACAGGATGGACAGTTCGCTCGTCGGGTCCCCCAGCTCCAACCGGGCGATCGCGGCATCGACGCATTGCGCGGCCGATGCGGCAAGCGTGTCCTCGCCCGCCCAGTCGCCCGATTCAACGGTCACATCGATCTCGACGGGCAAACGCTAACCCTGCCGGTCGTAGGCAGAGACGATCTTCGCTACCAGCGGATGGCGGACGACGTCGGTCTCGGTGAAGCGCACCGTAACGATGCCGGAGACATCGCGCAGGACATGCAGCGCCTCGACCAGCCCCGATTTCGCGCCGAGCGGCAGATCGACCTGCGACGGATCGCCGGTGACGATCATGGTCGAGTTCTCGCCGAGACGGGTCAGGAACATCTTCATCTGCATCGTCGTGGTGTTCTGCGCCTCGTCGAGAATGACGGCAGCATTGGCGAGCGTGCGCCCGCGCATGAAGGCCAGCGGCGCGATCTCGATGACGCCGGCAGCAAGCGCGCGTTCGACCTTGTCGGCAGGGATCATGTCGTAGAGCGCATCGTAGAGCGGGCGGAGATAGGGATCGACCTTCTCCTTCATGTCGCCCGGCAGGAAGCCGAGACGCTCGCCCGCCTCGACGGCCGGGCGCGACAGGATGATGCGCTCCACCGCTCCGCGTTCCAGCAGCATCGCCGCATGGGCGACGGCGATATAGGTCTTGCCCGTACCGGCCGGGCCGACGCCGAAGACAAGTTCGGACCGATCGAGGGCGCGGATATAGGCATCCTGGTTCGGCGTGCGCGCGAAGACGGTCTTCTTGCGCGTGGAGATCTGCGCGGCCGCAAGCTTCGACGGCGCGGCAATGGTCGGCAGCGACAGCTGGTCGTCGGCAGCGACGGCCATGCGCAACGCGCCGTCCACATCGGACGTGTCCGGTTCGTCCCCGCCCGCGGCAAGGCGGTCATAGAGATAGTCGAGCGCGCGGCGCGCCTGTTCAGTCGCCGTCGGTTCGCCCCGAATGGTGACCTGATTGCCTTTGGAGCGTACATCGACGCCAAGCCGCTGCTCGATCAGCGCCAGATTCTGGTCGAACTGGCCGTAGAGCGCACGAGCATGGTCGTTGTTGTCGAAGCTGAGGACGATATGCGCCAGGTCGGAGGCGCCGGTGACGGGTGTCGCGGGGGCTTCTGCGTTCAAGCCTCTGTATCCACTTTCGTGTTGTCCGCGATCAGACTGTTCGCGGATGTTCGCGTGATTCGCACGCTGACAATGTCGCCGATTTTCCCGACATTTTCATCACAAACCGCAGGCTGTAACCAGGGAGATCGACCGACGATCTGACCGGGCTCGCGGCCGGGCTTTTCCAGCAGTACGGAAATCGTCTTTCCGATCAATCCCTTCATGAAATCTGCCTGCTGTTTTTCGAGCAAGGCCTGCAGACGATACAGCCGCTCGTTTTTTGTCTGTTCAGCCACCTGTTCCTTCAAATCGGCCCCCGGCGTGCCGGGACGCGGCGAATATTTGAACGAGAACGCCTGCGCATAGCCGATATCGGCGATCAGCCGCATCGTGTCCTCGAAATCGGCATCGGTCTCGCCCGGGAAGCCGACAATGAAATCGCCCGACAGGGCAATGTCCGGCCGCGCATCGCGGATACGATCGACGAGGCGGCGGTATTCGTCGGCGGTATGCTTGCGGTTCATCGCCTTGAGGATGCGGTCCGAGCCCGCCTGCACGGGCAGGTGCAGGTAAGGCATGAGCGCGTCGAGATCGCGATGCGCGGCGATCAGATCGTCATCCATGTCGCGGGGATGGCTCGTCGTGTAGCGCAAGCGATCGAGGCCTTCGATTTCGGCCAGTTCGCGCAGCAGCTGCCCGAGGCCCCATTCACCTCCGTCCGGGCCCTCGCCGTGCCAGGCATTGACGTTCTGGCCGAGCAGCGTGACCTCGCGAACGCCGGAGGCGGCGAGCTTGCGGGCCTCCGCGACGATCTGGGCGACCGGGCGCGAGACCTCGGCGCCGCGTGTATAGGGAACGACGCAGAAGGTGCAGAACTTGTCGCAGCCTTCCTGCACGGTGAGGAATGCGGAGACGCCGCGGGCGCGAATCTGCTTCTCGTCGCGTTCCGGCAGTTTCTCGAACTTGTCCTCGATGGCGTAATCGGTCTCGACGACCTTGTCTCCGCTGCGGGCGCGGGAGACGACCTGCGGCAGGCGGTGATAGGTCTGGGGACCGATGACGAAGTCGACGACGGGCGCGCGGCGGATGATCTCCTCGCCCTCGGCCTGGGCGACGCAGCCGGCCACACCGATCAGCATCTCGGAGCCCGCTTCCCGGCGCTTGTCGCGCAGCTTGCGTAGACGCCCGAGCTCCGAATAGACCTTCTCGGCGGCCTTTTCTCGGATGTGACATGTGTTGAGCAACACCATGTCGGCATCATCGGGATTTGCCGTCTCGACATAGCCGTCGGCGCCCAGCGCATCGGCCATGCGCTGGCTGTCATAGACATTCATCTGGCAGCCATAGGTCTTTACGAAGACCTTGCGCATATTCGCCCGAGCCGGGGAAACGGCGCTGTCTGCTATCTTCACGCGTTCATTCATGCCCGCTCCTTATCGCTTTTCACCGCGCGTGAGAAGCGGGGGCGCGGCCACGAAGCGCCGAGGACGCCATGTCGCGAATGGCCGCTTCGCAGGCAAGCGCAAGCGCCTTCCTGTTCGGCAGGTCGGTTGCCACGATCGGATCGCCGAACAGGATCGAGACATCGATGGCGCCAGCTCCGATCACGCCGGCGACATGCGGCCCCAATTCGACATCGCCGGGCCAGGCGGCGACAGGGCGGCTGTAACGCCCCATCGGGATACCGTGGTGATGGGTGTAGACGATGGCGACCGGCTGGACATGCACCGGTTCGCGGATCGAACTTGCCTCGTTGCCGGCCCGGACGCCAACGGCGCCGAACAGGGCGGATTTGAACGGCAGAAGGAAATTGCCGTCCGAGGTCGTCCCTTCGGCGAACAGGACCATGACATCGCCATCGGCGAGGCGTTCGCGGATCTTGTCGGCCTGTTCGCCAGCCTTGCCGCGCTTTGCCCGCTCGATGAACAGGGTCTCCTGCAGCTTGGCGAGAACCGAAACGCCGGGCCAGCCGGCGACCTCGTGCTTGGCGATGAAGGAAACGGGCGTGGCGGCTCCGAGCGCGACGATATCCAGCCATGAGACGTGATTGGCGGCGATCAGCACGCCGATACCGTCATGGCGGGCCGGCTTGCCATGCACGTTCACCCTGAGCCCGATCAGGCGCGAGGCGACACGATGCCAGAGATTGGGAAGCCGGCGGCGCAGCGGATGGTGCAGGCGGATGGCCAGGATCTGGACGGGCAGGAGCAGGACGGTCATCGCCACCAGCAAGACCACGATGAGCGCCAGTCGGACGCGCAGGATCACGCCTTGCCGTCTCCGCCGTCGTCCTCTCGCTCGTCGAGCGGGACGGCATAAAGCTCCAGGCGGTGATCGATGATGCGGTAGCCGAGCTCGCGGGCGATTTCCTCCTGCAACGCCTCGATGCGGGCATTGCGGAATTCGATCACCTGGCCGGATTTCACATCGATCAGATGGTCGTGATGTTCCTCGGGAAGCGGCTCGTAGCGGGCGCGCCCGTCGCGGAATTCATGCTTCTCGATGATGCCGAGATCCTCGAACAGCTTGACCGTGCGATAGACGGTGGAAATCGAGATATGAGGGTCCACCGCGGAGGCGCGGCGATAGAGTTCCTCGACATCGGGATGGTCGTCGGCATCCTGAAGGACACCGGCGATGACGCGGCGCTGGCCGGTCATGCGCATGCCGCGTTCGGCGCAGAGCTCCTCCAGCGTTTTTCCGTTGTCCTCGGCCACATCGAATACCCGATTTCGAATTGCGCGGTTGCTAACGAAGATCGCGGCGCATGACAAGCGCGGCGGACTTGCGCCCCGACCGGTCGCGATAATAGTCCGGACGGCCTCCGACCTGGAAGAAACCGAGCTTCTTGTAGAGCGCGATCGCCGGCTGGTTGGTCTCGTCGACTTCGAGAAACACCGACTCGATGCGCTCGCGATGCGCCTTCGCGAGAACCGCATCCATGAGCTTGCGGCCGAGCCCGTGGCCCTGCCAGTCCGGCGTGACCGCGATGGTCAGGATTTCCGCCTCGCCGGCGACGCCGCGCGCCAGCACGAAGCCGAGAACCCTCGCTTTGCCCCAGGTCAGTTCGCGGGCAACGAAACCGAACACGGTCGCTTGGGCGAGCATGTCGTGGAACTCGCCATCGGTCCATGGGCGGACGAAGGTTGCGGCATGCAGGTCGGCCATGTGGCGGGTGTGGACGGTGTCGAGCGGATCGACGACGATGTCGAGCGGCCGAAGCCAGCCGAGGAAGGACCACTTCATCGCGCGGTTTCCCCGCCTCTCGCATCGGCGCGCGCCAAGGCGAAGCCTTCCTGCGGCTTGGCGTCAGCGCCACGCAGGTAAAGCGGTACGGGCGCGTGCGACGATCCTGCCGACAGGCGGGCGAGCGTTGCGATATTGCCGGTGGCGCGATCGATCAGGGCCGGCAAGCCGTGGCCGGAAGCGGTCAGCTTTTCGGCGATTTCCCTGGCTGCATTGCCGACCAGCACATAGGCGTCGGCGGGAATTGCCGCCATAGCCTCCGCTTCGTCCACTGCCGACGGTCCGCCGAGAGCACGCCCAGAGGCGTCGAAATCCTGCATGAAATACTGGCCGCGCCCGCCTCTGACCGCAACGGTGAAAGGTCCCGTGGCCTTGCCCGCCGCATCGGCGGCCAGCGCCTCGAGCGTGGTGACGCCGGCGACCGGAATGTCAAGCGCGAGGCCGAAGCCGCGCGCGGCCGCCACGCCGACACGGATACCGGTGAACGAACCCGGGCCAATCGCCACGGCGATGCGTCCGAGTTCGGAATAATCGTGGCCGCCGGACCGCATGACCATCTCGACCACCTGCATCAGCTGTTCGGCGTGGCCGCGGCCGATATCACGCTCTTCTTGCGCAATGACACGATCCGGCGCCTCGTCCCAAAGGCAGGCGGAACAGAAATTGGCAGCGGTATCGATGGCAAGCGTCAGCATCAGGATTGGTTAGTCAAACCGCGGGGCCGCGGCAAGCAATTCAAGTCTTCGCGAAGGCAACCGGGATTGGAACAGCGGCTGGACCGGCGTCTCGACCAGGATGGTCGCGCCGGATACGGATCGATGGACGGGAGCCGCTAACGGCGGTCAGGCGGCGTTGGACGCCTGTTCCTGAGTCAGGAAGGCAAAAAGCGCTTCCGGATCGGAGGTCGCACGCAGATTCGAGATGCGGACCGGATCGCGAAGAACGCGCGCAATGCGCGACAGCGCCTTGAGATGGTCGGCGCCCGCGCTTTCGGGCGCGAGCAGCAGAAAGACGATATCCACAGGCTGATCATCGAGCGCTTCGAAATCGATCGGCGCATGCAGCCGCGCGAAAACGCCGGATATCCGGTCGAAATCGGGGAACTTGCCATGCGGTATGGCGATGCCCTTGCCGACGCCGGTCGAGCCCAGACGCTCGCGTTGCAGGATCGTATCGAAAACGGCGCGCGCGGAAAGACCCGTCAATTCGGACGCCCTTTCCGCGACTGCCTGAAGAAGTTGTTTCTTGGAACTCACCCGCAAGTCCGGGATGATGGCTTCCTGGGTGACAATGTCGCCGAGTGTCATGCACTTATCCTTGCGGACAATCCAAGCTTCTTCGCGCACATTACAGCGCGTTTCAAAATCGTTCGATTATGATTGCTTAATCGAGCCCGGATCTATCCAGCCAATGTTTCCGTCGGCACGGCGGTAGACCAGATTGACGTCGCCGCTGCCTGCGTTTCGGAACACATATACCGGGTTGTCCTGCAGGTCCAGTTGTAAAACCGCCGAAGACACAGGCATTGTCGCGAGTTGCATGGACCGTTCCGCTACGACAACCGGTGCGTAGTCCTCGGGTACCGTTTCCTCTTCGGTTTCGGGCAGCGCCTCCAGCACGCGATAGGCATATTCCTCGTTGCGGCTGGCGGACTCGTCGGTCAGATGCTGCTTGAGGCGACGCTTGTAGCGGCGCAGGCGCTTCTCGATGCGCTCGGCGGCGGCATCAAAACTCGCCTGCGGATCCTGGGCCTCGCCGGTCGCCTGAAGGACCGTACCGGAATCCAGATGCAACATGCAGTCGGTCGTGAAACGTGTTCCGGATTTTTCAACCGTTACATGGCCATTGGCGCCCCTGTCGAAATATTTCGCGAGTGCCTCTTCGATACGGCCCTCGATCCGTTCGCGGAACGCATCGCCGATATCCATATGTTTTCCCGAAACGCGCAAACCCATTGGCAACTCCTCATGCTTCTTCGTTGGGGCCAGGCCGCCCAAACCACAGATTGGGCGAAAGATGCAAGACTGTGAAGTCCGTGATGCAAAAAATGACGGGGGCGAAACGGTGCGGCAATTCTGCGCGGTCAGCCGTGGGCGACGGCAAGCGCCCGCTTCTCGCGGCGGCGCTGCACGGAAGACGCGATGTTCATGCCCTCGCGATATTTGGCGACGGTGCGCCGCGCGATGTCGATGCCCTCGCCTTTCAGCATCGCCACCAGCGCGTCGTCGGAAAGGATCGAGTCCGGCGATTCGCGATCGATCATCGTCCTGATGCGCTGACGTACCGCTTCCGACGAATGACCGTCCTCGCCGCCGCTCGAGGCAATCGACACGGTGAAGAAGTAGCGGAATTCCAGCATGCCGCGCGGCGTGAGCATGTATTTGTTGGCGCTGACGCGGCTGACCGTCGATTCATGCATGCCTATGGCATCGGCAACCATCTTCATCGTCATGGGCTTCAGCGCGCTGACCCCGTGGACGAAAAACGCGTCCTGCTGGCGGACAATCTCGGTCGCGACCTTTAGGATCGTGGTGGCGCGCTGGTCGAGGCTGCGTTCCAGCCATGTCGCATTCTGCAGGCATTCGCTCATGAAGAGCTTCTCGTCGGACGACAGGCCGGAACGCGAGATCCTGGCGTAATAGTCGCGGTCGACGAGGATGCGCGGAAGCGCATCGGGATTGAGCTCGATGCGCCACGACTTGTCGGCCGCCTCGCGGACCTCGACGTCATAGACGATCGCCTCCGTGCCCGACGGCTCGAAGGCGAGGCCGGGACGCGGATCGAGCGAGCGGATCTCGGACAGCATCTCGATCAAGTCGCCCTCATCCACCCCGCAGATACGCGAGAGCGTCTTGAAGTCACGCTTTGCAAGGAGAGGCAGGTTTTCCAGCAATGCCGCCATCGCCGGATCGTAGCGGTCCAGACGACGCAGTTGCAGCGCCAGGCATTCGGAAAGGCTACAGGCGAAGACACCGGGCGGGTCCATCTCCTGCAGGGCGCCCAGCACGGCTTCCACATCCTCGCGCTCACAACCGAGCCGTTCCGCGACTTCCTCGAAATCGGCGTCGAGATATCCGTTGGGATCGAGCGCATCGACCAGCTCATGCGCGATGGCGCGATCCGACACGGTCCGCAAGGTCAGGCTGATCTGTTCCTGCAGGTGATCGCGCAGCGTCCGGCTTCCGGCGATCACAGATTCCAGATCGAAATCGGCATCGGGCCGGCCGATAACGTCGGAGCCGTTGCGGCCGGGGAGTTGCATCTGCGCGGCCGGTCCGCCCTCGCTATGGCCCGGATCATCCGGAAAGACGTTGTCGAGAGAGGAATCCAGCTTGTCGGCAATCGCCGAGGAACTGACCTCCAGCTCGTCCATCGACCATTCCTCGGCGGAGTTGGCGTCTGTGGAGGTGTCCGATTCGGAATGCGCGGAGTGCTCCACATCGGGCACGCGTTCCTGCGACGCATCCCGTTCGAGAAGCGGGTTGATCTCGATCTGGTCCTGAACGAACTGATCGAGTTCCAGTTGCGTAAACTGCAATAGCCTGATCGACTGGAGAAGCTGCGGCGTCATCACCATCGACTGGCTTTGCCGCAGATTGAGCTTGGCAGATAACGCCATCCCCTAAAACCGATCCTCTAACGCGCAACCCAACTGGCCCAAAAATTGCTTATACAGCGGCGGCTGTCAAATCGTTCCGCAAGAAATGTCGATTAAAGTGAAAAACTCTCGCCGAGATAGAAGCGGCGGACATCGGGATTGGCGATGATCTCGGCCGGTTTGCCCTGAGTCAGAACCTTTCCGGCGTGGATGATATAGGCGCGGTCGATCAGACCGAGGGTCTCGCGAACATTGTGATCGGTGATCAGCACGCCGATGCCGCGCTGGGTCAAATGGCGGACAAGTTCCTGAATATCCGACACGGCGATCGGGTCGACACCGGCGAACGGCTCGTCGAGCAGCATGAAGGCCGGGTCCGAGGCAAGCGCGCGCGCGATCTCGCAACGACGACGCTCGCCGCCGGAAAGCGCGATGGAGGGCGCCTTGCGCAGATGGGCAATGGAGAACTCCTCGAGGAGTTCATCAAGCTTGCGCCGCCGCTCGGAGGCATCCTTCTCGACAACTTCGAGCACGGCCATGATGTTCTTTTCGACGCTCAGGCCGCGAAAGATCGAGGCCTCCTGCGGCAGGTATCCGATACCCAGCCGCGCCCGCTGATACATCGGCATGTGGGTGACATCGTTGCCGTCGATCAGGATCTGGCCGCCATCGGCGGGCACCAGTCCGGTAACCATGTAGAAGCAGGTCGTCTTGCCGGCGCCGTTCGGTCCAAGCAGACCGACGGCCTCGCCGGCGCGTACACCCAAGCTTACGCCGTCGACGACCCGGCGGCCGCGATAGGCCTTGGTCAGGCCGCGCGCAATGAGCGTGCCTTGCACCCTGTCCGTTCGGGAATCGTCGCCGGCGGCCGCACCGGGCGTCCCGCGCGGCTTCGCCATTTCGTCCGGCAAGTCGTCTGCGGACCCGGACAGTGCGGATTGCGCTGAAGCCTGCTTTCCGCCCCGGCGCTGAAACAGATTAAGGACCGACACCGCGTTTTCCTAGTTGCCGCCGACCGATTGCGGCTGCAGCAGGATGGTCGGGCGACTTCCAGCGTCGCCGCAGCCGGTCAGCTTGGCGCGGCCCGTCTGCATCGCGACGGTGAGCTTGCAGCCTGTGGCGACATTGCCGCCGTCGGACAGGGTCACGCGCTTGCCGGTCAGCACGAGAACCTCGGTTCCCATGTCGAAGGTGCCGGCATCGCCGGTTGCGACCTGGGTGCCGGACTGGATATTGACGCCGCCCGTGGCTTCCAGCTTCTTGATCTTGGAGCCACCCGCCGCGATCGAACCTTCCGATCCGCCGGCATAGTGGATGACGAGCCTGCCCGTGCGGAGGACGGTCGCGTCCTGCGAGACCCGGACATTGCCCGAGAAGATTGCCCGGCTCTGGTCTTCCAGAACTTCCAACGTGTCGCCCTCGACCTGGACCGGCTTGTCGCTGTCGATCTTCAGGCCCGTGGCGCTGTCCTGCGCCATCGTGTCACCGACAGATGCAAGAACAAGCAGGGGCAGCGTCGCGATCAGGGCCGCACGGCGCAAAAGGGGTCTGGCGATCATGGTCAGTTTCCTGTTTGTGCGCCGGCGTTGCCGGCCGGCTGCCCGAATGATTCTTCGGGCTTGAACTGCCCCGGCTGTACCACAAGTTTTACCTGACTTTCAAAGAGCAACCTGCGGCCACGGTCCTCGATCGTCAGGCGATCGGCTTCGATGACCGCGCCGGGCATGGAAATCCGCACCGGATCGGGCGTCGCCATGCTTCCCTTCTGCAGGTCAATGGCCGCCGTTTCAAGCTCAGCGCTCATGCCGTCGGTCGTATTGACCCGTATCGTGTCCATCAGATCGAGCGTGTTGGCTTCCGAGTTGTAGCGTCCGGCATTCGATGTGATTCGCGCCGTCACGTCGGCAGATAACGGCACGTCGGCCTGCAGGCGTTCGAGATCGATGGTCTTCGTTCCGGTGAGATCCTGAATGGCCCGGGCGGCCCGCACCGAATAGGGCTGGTCGCCCGAGGTCAGCCCGTCGAGCTTGGGATTGGCCATGATCAGCTTGCCGTCGCGGATGGCGGTGCTGGTAAGATCCATGCCGATATCGGGCGTGACGCGCGACAGCCACATCCAGCCGACTGTGACAAGAATAGCCAGGACAGCGAGGACGGGCAGAATAACCTTGGCCGCGCGGACACGGCCGGAATGGGAACGGGCGCTGCGATAGGCGCGCTGGCGCGAAGCGCCCGGCAGGCGCGTCGTCTCCTGTGTCGCCATCTGTTGCGTCCTTGTGTCTGCGCCCTGATACATTGAATGAACTCGCCAATCCGCGCACGCGGGCCTATGGTGATTCCCGGATTAGTCCAAGAAGTGGCGATCCGATGGCAAAACGCAAGTCCAAGGCGTTTTGGCCGTAAAATACAGACGAGATACCAGAGGATACCATGTCCGAACACTTCGCCGACGATATTATCGACCGCCGGAGACTGAGGCGAAAACTGACATTCTGGCGCGTTGCTGCCGTGCTCGTCCTGCTGGCCGGCCTGTTCGCGATCGCCTTCGCCTCGATCTCCCGGGAAGAATTCGGCGCCAAATCGCGGCCGCATGTGGCCAAGATACGCATCGGCGGTACGATCGGCATGGACGAAAACCTCATCGACATGCTCGACAAGGCCGGCAATTCCGACGCCGTGAAAGGCGTCATCCTGTCGATCAATTCACCCGGCGGCACCACGACGGGCGGCGAAGCAATTTTCGAGGCCGTGCGCAAGCTGGCGGACAAGAAACCGGTCGCCGCCGAGGTGGAAACGCTGGCGGCGTCCGCGGCCTATATGATCGCTGCGGCGACGGATCATATTGTCGCACGCAAGACGTCCATCGTCGGATCGATCGGCGTTCTCATCCAGTACCCGAATTTCGCCGGGCTTCTCGACAATGTCGGGATCGATGTCCAGACAATCAAATCGACCCCGCTCAAGGCCGAGCCGGGCATGTTCGACACGCCTCCGCCGGGCGCGGAAGCGATGATGCGGCGCATGATCCTCGACAGCTATGCCTGGTTCAAGGACCTGGTCAAAGAACGCCGCAGCCTTACAGATGCGGAACTCGCGGTTGTGGCCGACGGCTCCGTTTTCACCGGACGGCAGGCGGTCGAGAACAAGCTGATCGACGCTGTCGGCGGCGAGGAAGCGGCACGCGAATGGCTGACGAGCAAGGGCGTTGCCGAAGGGCTCAAAGTCGTCGAGTGGAAGAAGGAGGAACCGGCTACAGGACTGCTGTCATCGGTAGCGATCGCACGGTGGCTTGGCCTCGACCTCTCCCAAAAAACTGCCCTCGAGACGCTACAGCAACGTCTTTTCCTTGACGGTCTTATCTCGGTTTGGCACGGTGCCGACTAATTTGCCGGCATGTCCGACCGGAGCGGAGGCCCGCCTTGATCAAATCCGAACTCGTTCAGATCATCGCCAACCGGAATCCCCATCTTTTCCAGCGCGATGTCGAAAATATCGTCAATGCCGTATTCGACGAGATTACCGACAGCCTGTCTCAGGGTAATCGCGTCGAACTGCGCGGATTCGGCGCGTTCTCGGTGAAGAACCGCCCGGCGCGAGAAGGCCGCAACCCGAGAACCGGGGACAAGGTCTCCGTCGAGGAAAAATGGGTGCCGTTCTTCAAGACCGGCAAGGAACTGCGCGAGCGGCTCAACAAGTGATGCTGGCGCCTACGGGCTTGACAGTCCGGCCGGCTTGCGGGAGTTGATCGATCATGATCCGGCGGCTGATTTCCATTTTCATCACCATTCCCCTGGCGATCGTGCTGATCGCACTGGCTGTGGCCAATCGCGGCACCGTGCCATTGCGCTTCGACGTGTTCAATCCGCAAAACCCGGCGCTGACCATCAATGCGCCGATGTTCATTTGGCTGTTCGCGGCGGTCGCCGTCGGCGTTCTGGCGGGCGGGATCGGCGCATGGCTTGCCCAGGGCAGGCACCGCAAGATGGAACGTCATTACAAGAAGGAAGCCGCCAGCCTGCGCTACAAGGTCGAAGACCAGAAGCGCGCCGGTGGCGAGGAAACGAAACCGGGCCAGTCGCTTGCCCTGTCGCGCTGACCGAAGCATCGCATGAAAATCATCTCTGCCGACGATATCGACCGGCTGTTTACCTATGAAGCAGTCATTGACGCCCTGCGCGACGCCTTCGTCGAAGGCGTGACTGCTCCCTTGCGCCATCATCACACGATCGAACGCGATGGCGCTGACCAGACGCTGCTGCTGATGCCTGCCTGGAGCCGCGATGTCGCACTGGGCCATATCGGCGTGAAGATCGCGACCGTGACGCCTGACAACGGAAAGCTCTCGCTGCCAGCGGTGATGGCCTCCTACATCCTGATGGACGGCAAGACGGGCAAGCCGGAGGCTTTTGTCGACGGGACGCGACTGACGTTGTGGCGCACCTCCTGCGCCTCCGCACTTGCGGCACGCTATCTTGCGCCGGCCGACGCCGAGACTCTGCTCGTGCTCGGAGCCGGCGAACTGGCGCCGTTTCTCGTCCGCGCCCATGCCAGCACGCGGCCCTACAAAAGGGTCGTGGTGTGGAACCGCTCGCATGACAAGGCGGAAAAAATGGCGAAGGCGCTTCATGCCGACGGGTTCGACGCGAGCGCGACGGAAGACCTCGACGGCGCGGTCGCATCGGCCGACACGATCAGCGCGGCGACCCTGTCATCCAAGGCCTTGATCAAAGGCGATCTGGTCAAGACCGGAACGCATATCGACCTCGTCGGCGCGTTCACGCCGACGATGCGCGAGAGCGACGATGCCTGCATCCGCCGCGCATCGATCTTCGTCGACACGTTCGAAGGCGCAACGAAGGAAGGCGGCGATATCGTGCAGCCGCTGAAATCGGGCGTCATGACCGAGGACGACATCCGCGCCGACCTCACCGCTCTGGCCTCCGGCCGGCACAAGGGGCGGTCCTCGCCAGACGAGATCACGCTGTTCAAATCGACTGGCGCCGCGCTTGAAGACCTCGCGGCTGCGATCCTGGCGGCGAAGCTTGCCGCCTGAACAACGGATCCGCATGGGCCCTGCGCTTGGATTTCCTTCGCATCTGCGCCATAGACAGCGGCAAACATTCTGAAAGCCCGATCATTGGCCCAGACGGATTCACGAAAGAAGAACCGGCAGAAAAACCGCCCCGGCGGCGGACAGGGCGGAAAGCCGGCCGAAGCGCATGGGCGCGTTTTCCGGCCACGGCCGAAACATGCCCAGCCGGCGGAAAAGACAGCTGCCCCCGAACAGCGCGCACCGCGCCCGGCCCGCAGCGGCTCCGTTCCGCATGGCGAAGCGCCTGTGATCCTCGAAACGGCGGCGGACGCCGACTATGCGCTGCTCGACTCCGGCGATGGCGAGAAGCTTGAGCGCTACGGCCCCTACCGCATCATCCGTCCGGAGGCGCAGGCGATCTGGGCGAAGAAATTGCCGCGTGACGAATGGGAGACGGCGGACGCTGTCTTTACAGGCGACACGGACGAGGAGGGGCTGGGCCGCTGGCGCTTTCCGGCAAGGCAGCTCGGCGAGACCTGGAAGATGGGTTTTGACGGCATCCCCTATTTCGGGCGGTTCACCTCGTTCCGCCATGTCGGCGTGTTTCCCGAGCAGGCGGTCCACTGGCGGGACATGGCGGCGCGGATTCGCGCCTCCGACCGGCAACTCAAGGTTCTCAACCTGTTCGGCTATACCGGTGTCGCCTCGCTGGTCGCGGCGGAAGCAGGCGCGCATGTGACCCATGTCGACGCGTCGAAGAAGGCGATAACCTGGGCGCGCGAAAACCAGGACCTGGCGAAGCTCTCGGACAAGCCGATTCGCTGGATTTGCGAGGACGCGCTGAAATTCGTGCAGCGCGAGGCGCGGCGCGGCAATACATATGACATCATCCTGCTCGATCCGCCGGCTTATGGACGCGGGCCGAATGGCGAGGTCTGGCAGCTTTTCGAGAACCTGCCGGAGATGCTCGACACCTGCCGGGATATCCTCTCCGACAAACCTGTCATGATGACGCTCACCGCCTATGCGATCCGGGCATCCTTCTTCGCCATGCACGAAATGATGCGGGACGTCTTCACCGGCTTCGACCGGGACGGCTCGATCCAGTCGGGCGAACTGATCATCCGGGAGGAAGCGGGCGACCGGGCGCTGTCGACCTCGCTCTACAGCCGCTGGATCGCCGGAGGCGCAGCATGACCGTAACTGTCCGTACGCCGGGGCGGGTGAAGGAGGTCACCAGCCTCTCCAATCCGATCATCAAGGATATCCGGCTTCTCGAGAAGAAGCGGCATCGTGACGAGACGGGCACCTTCCTTGCGGAAGGCATGAAGCTCGTCATCGACGCGATCGAGAATGGCTGGACGATCCGTACGCTGATCTACGCCAAGGCGGGCCGCGGCCAGGAGAATGTCGAGAAACTCGCCGCACGTTGCCTGGCGCAGGGCGCCGATGTTCTGATCGTCTCGGAAAAGGTGCTTGGTGCGATCGCGCGGCGCGACAATCCGCAGATGGTGATGGGCGTGTTCGAGCAGCGCTGGACCGCGCCTGCGGCGATCCGGCCGGCCGGAAACGATGTCTGGGTGGCGCTCGACCGGGTCCGAGATCCCGGCAATCTCGGCACGATCATCCGCACCGCAGACGCGGTGGGCGCGAAGGGCGTCATCCTCGTCGGCCAGACGACCGATCCATTCGCGACCGAAACCGTGCGCGCGACCATGGGCTCGATCTTCGCCGTGCCGATGACGCGGATGAGCGAGGCCGATTTTATTACCTTTGCCGGAAAATGGCAGGGCACGGTCGCCGGCACGCATCTGAAAGGTGCGGTCGACTACCGCAAACCGGACTACACCAAAAAGCCCGTCCTGCTGTTAATGGGCAACGAACAGGCCGGGCTGACCGACGAACTGGCGGCGGCCTGCACCGTGCTGATCAAGATCCCGCAGGCGGGGCGGGCCGATTCGCTCAACCTGGCCATTGCGACCGGCGTCAGCCTGTTCGAAATCCGCCGCCATGCGCTCACTTTCGAAGGAGAGACATCATGAAGGCTCTCCTGCCGGCGGCCACCGCCATTGGGCTCGTCGTCGCCGCCGACCGGCTGATCAAGATCCTGGTCGAACGATCCATGTCCTACCAGGAGACGATCGATCTCCTGCCCTTCTTCGCCCTGTTTCGAACACACAACGAAGGGATCGCTTTCTCGCTCCTCTGGGGGCTCGGACCGCTTCCGCTGATCGCGATCAGCCTCGGCGTCATTGCCTTCGTGCTGTGGCTGTGGCGCTCCAGCCCGGCGGACCGCATCGTCGCGCATCTCGGCTTCGCATTGGTGATCGGCGGGGCGGTGGGCAATCTGATCGACCGCGCCATGTATGGCTATGTGATCGATTATTTCCTGTTCCATACGCCGGTCTGGTCATTCGCTGTCTTCAACCTCGCCGATGCGGCGATCACCATCGGGGCCGGGCTGATCATACTGGACGAGTTTCTGGTCTGGCGGCGCGAGCGGGCTATCGAGAAAGCCGACTGAACCCAGTTTTCGAATCCAAACGGGAGGACACCATGTCCGACACTTTCAAGGCCATCCTGATCTCGCGCGACGAGGAGAAAAAACAATCCGTCACGGTCGAAACCCTGACGGTCGACGACCTGATGGAGGGCGATGTCGTCGTGAATGTCGAAGCATCGACGGTCAACTACAAGGATGGGCTCGCGATCACGGGCAAGTCGCCGGTGGTGCGGCACTGGCCGATGATCCCGGGCGTCGATTTCGCCGGCACGGTTGAAAGCTCGGACCATCCCGACTGGAAACCCGGCGACAAGGTGATCCTGAATGGATGGGGCACCGGCGAGACCCATTACGGCGCCTATGCCGGCAAATCACGCATCAAGGGCGACTGGCTGATCGCACGGCCCGAGAGCATCAGCGCACTCGACGCGATGGCGGTCGGCACCGCCGGCTACACGGCCATGCTGTCGGTCATGGCGCTCGAACGCCACGGCATCACGCCGGATCGCGGCCCGGTCGCGGTGACCGGGGCGTCGGGTGGCGTCGGCTCGGTGGCGATCGCCCTGCTCGCCAAGCTCGGCTACCACGTCATCGCCTCCACCGGACGAACATCCGAAGAAGAGTATCTGAAGGGCCTCGGCGCCGCCGAAATCATCGACCGGGCCGAACTCTCCGAACCGGGCCGTCCGCTCGGCAAGGAACGCTGGGCGGCGGCGATCGACTCGGTCGGCTCGCATACGCTCGCCAACCTTCTGGCGCAGACCATGTATGGCGGTGCGGTCTCCGCCTGCGGGCTGGCGCAGGGCTTCGACCTGCCGGCCACGGTGATGCCCTTCATCCTGCGCGGCGTGTCGCTGCTCGGCATCGATTCGGTGATGGCGCCGAAGGCGCTGCGCGAGGAAGCCTGGGCGCGCATCGCCACCGATCTCGATGCCGCGAAGCTCGCCGCGCTGTCGACGACGATCGGTTTCGACGACATCATCGACACGGCGCACGGCATCCTCGACGGCAAGGTGCGCGGTCGCGTCGTCATCGACATGGCCAAGTAGAGATGGCCAAGCAGGTCAATTCGGGACGCATCGGCACAGTTTTAACGGTTCGCTCAACCGGACGCTAACCGCGTCGTGCTAGGCAAAGCCCATGGACAAGGGCTTTTCCAAGCGCGTGCTCGGTCGCGCCGGCGAAGTGCTGGCGGGGTTGATGACACCGCGGCGCGACGTCGACGCCATGCGGCGCGCCCGCGAGGACGCGGAACGCGCCAACCGCGCCAAGTCCCGTTTCCTGGCGATGACCAGCCACGAGATCCGCACGCCGCTGAACGGTATCATCGGCATGGGCAAGCTGCTTGCCGATACCGACCTTTCGCCGGAGCAGCAGAATTATGTCGAGGCGATCACCGGTTCGAGCGAATCCCTGCTGACGCTGGTCAACGACTTGATGGAATTCGCCCGCTTCGAAGCCGGAGACCTGGAATTCCACCCGCAGCGAACGGCGATCGCGCCGCTGGTCGGCGGGGTCGCGGAGATGCTGTGCGGGCGCGCCTACGCCAAGGGGATCGATCTCGGCTATCACCTCGCGCCCAACGTGCCGGAAAGCGCCGTCTTCGATTCGGGCCGCTTGCGCCAGGTGCTGACCAATATCATCGGCAATGCGGTGAAGTTCACCGATACCGGGGGTATTTCCGTATCGACCGGATATGACGGCGGCATGCTGGAATTTACCATACGCGATACCGGCTCGGGCATCGCGCCCGAGGATCAGGGCCGTATCTTCGGCGAGTTCGAACAGGCGCAATTCGGCTATGACAGGCCGCATGAAGGCATCGGGCTGGGGCTCGCCATCTCGAAAAGGATCGTCGAGGCTGCGGGCGGCTCGATCGCGCTGACCAGCGGAATCGGCAAGGGATCCCGTTTCACCATCCGCTTTCCGGTCGCAGATCCCCAGCCATCTGGAGGTGAGCGGCCTGATCTTCATGGCCGGGATGTCGCCATCCTCAGCCCGAATACGGTCGAAGCGGAATTGTTGGGGCGCACGCTCACCGATGCGGGCGGCCGCGCCCTTATTTTCGCGGAACGCGATGCGGCACTCCAAGCCTGCTTCAACGCAGCGGGCGAGGCGATCCTGATCGTAGACAACCGGATCGATGGCGGCGCCGGCGCCTTTCTCGATCTCGACGAAATCCCGGCACGGCTCGTCGCCCTGATCGAGGCCGAAGATCGCGGCTCGACGGGCGCGGAGTTCAAGGAAGCCGGCCACGGCTTCCTGACACGGCCCGTCCGCCCGAGCACTTTGATGCGGGTCGTTTCAAACGCCGCCGCAGCATCCGCAGGCAATCGCCCCTCCTCCGCTCTTGCGCCCCGCCCGGTCCTCCCCGCCATGACCGGACTGAAGGTGCTGGTCGCCGAAGACAATCCGGTCAATTCGCTGCTGACGCTGCGCATGCTGGAAAAGCTCGGGCATCGCGTCGAGCATGTCGAGAACGGGGCCGCTGCCGTCGACGCGGTGCGCGAAAGCCGCAACGCGACGCCATTCGATATTGTGCTGATGGACCTGCATATGCCTGTTCTCGACGGGGTCGACGCCATTTCCGCGGTGCGCCGGCACGAAGACGAAGCCGGGCTCGCGCCGGTACCGATCCTGGCGCTGACCGCCGACGTGCTGCCGGAAACCCATATCGCGGTGATCAATGCCGGCGCTGACGGCATCCTGACGAAACCGCTCGAACCCAGCGAATTCAACGCCCAGATCGCCCGGCTGAACCGCAAGGCGGCCTAGCCGCACCTTGAGTTCGTCATGCGTTTGTCGCATTAGACGGCTAGCGAAAGCGCAATCGCCGGCGGTTCGATTCGACCGCGACGGCGCGGTTTCACACCCTTCGCCTGAAAAGGGGTTGCAGGATGAATATCGCAAACACCAACGCACTGACCGACAGCCAATCGCAGGCGGCGAAACCGTCGACGCGGTGCAACGCGTACGGGCAGGCGCTGCTCGGCGAGATCGGGTCGCTGCAGACGCGACTGATCGCCGATCCAGCCGAACTCGACGCGGCCCAGCGCCTGCGTTACCGCGTCTTCGGCGAAGAGATGGGTGCCAGCTTCTCGCGGGACACCGCCGCCACCGACAGGGACGAAGACCGCTTCGACGCGGTGTGCGATCACCTGATCGTCCTCGACACGACCCTGCCCGGCGACGCGCCGGACCAGATCGTCGGCACCTACCGGCTACTGCGCGACGAAGTCGCGACACGCACCGGCGGCTTCTATTCGGCGGACGAATATGAAATCGGAACGCTGGTCGCGCGCCACGAGGAGAAAAGGTTCCTCGAACTCGGCCGTTCCTGCGTTCTGCCGGCCTATCGCTCGAAACGGACGATCGAACTGCTCTGGCAGGGGATCTGGGCCTATTGCCTGCGCCACGATATCGATGTGATGACCGGCTGCGCCTCGTTTCCGGGCGCAATTGCCCAGTCGCACGCCCTGCCCCTGTCGTTCCTCTATCACAACGCGCGCGCAGAGGGCGAATGGTCCATCGACGCGGCGAGCGCGTATTCGGCCTCGATGGACATGATGCCGGTCGAGGCGGTCGACATGAAGGCGGCGCTCGTCGCCATGCCGCCGCTGATCAAGGGCTATCTCCGTCTCGGCGCGAAATTCGCCGGCACGGCGGTCATCGACCGGGCTTTCAACACGACCGACGTCATGGTGATCCTGCCAGTCGCCACGATCAGCGAACGCTATGTGCGCTACTACGGCGCCGATGCAGGCCGCTTCGCGCCGGGCGCGAAGACGGCGGCCTGACCCCGTTTACGCATTCGCACTGTATGCAGCCAGCGCCGCCATATTGACGATGTCGGCATCCTTGGCGCCAAGCGAGACGATCTGGACCGGCTTGTTCAGACCGACCAGCAACGGCCCGATGACCGTCGATCCGCCCAGCTCTTGCAGCATCCGGGTGGATATGGATGCCGAGTGGAATGCCGGCATGATCAGCACGTTGGCGGGGCCGGACAGGCGGCAGAACGGATATTGGCGCATAAGGTCGGCATTGAGCGCGACATCGGCGGCCATTTCGCCGTCATACTCGAAATCGACGCGGCGCTTGTCGAGGATGCGCACTGCCCGCTTGACCTGCTCGGACCGCTCGCTCGGCGGATCGCCGAAGGTGGAGAAGGCGAGCAGCGCAACGCGCGGCTCATAGCCCATGCGGCGCGCCTGGCCGGCGGCTTCCTCGGCGATATCGGCGAGTTCGTCGGCGGTCGGCATGTCATGGACGGCGGTGTCGGCAACCAGCACCGTGCGGCCACGGCAGAGCGCCAGCGACATGCCGATAACGCGGTGGCCCGGCCGCGCATCGATGACACGGCGTACATCGGCGAGCGCGGTCGAATAGTTGCGCGTCACGCCGGTGACCATGCCGTCGGCGTCGCCAAGGGCGACCATGGCGGCCGCGAAATGGTTGCGGTCATTGTTGATCAGGCGCTGGCAATCGCGGAACAGGAAACCCTCGCGCTGCAGACGCTCGTAGAGGTAGTCCGCATAGACGCCGTTGCGCTTCGACAGGCGCGCATTGATGATCTCGATATTCGGCCTGTCGAGTTCGACGCCTGCTTCCTTGGCCGTGTTGCGAACCAGATCCTCGCGGCCGAGCAGGATCGCGGTTCCAAGCTGCTGGTTCACATAGGAAACCGCGGCCCGCATCATCTGCTCTTCCTCGCCCTCGGTGAAGACGATCCGCTTGGGATGCTTGCGTACCCGTTCGTAGATGCGCTGCAAGGACGAGGCGATCGGGTCGCGCCGCGCCGAGAGCTGGTGGGCGTATTCCTCGAAGTCCGTAATCTCGCGGCGGGCGACGCCGGTCTCCATCGCGGCCCTGGCGACAGCAACGGGGATCGCCGAGATCAGGCGCGGATCGAACGGCACCGGAATGATGTAGCCGGGGCCGAATTTCGGCCGGTTGCCGGCATAGGCGGCGGCGACGTCGTCGGGCACGTCCTCGCGCGCCAGTTCGGCCAGCGCCTGGGCGGCGGCGGCCTTCATCGCCTCGTTGATCTCGGTGGCGCGCACATCGAGCGCGCCGCGGAAGATGTAGGGGAAGCCGAGTACGTTGTTGACCTGGTTCGGATAGTCCGAGCGGCCGGTCGCCACGATGGCGTCGTCGCGAATGGCGGCGACTTCCTCGGGCGTGATCTCCGGGTCCGGATTGGCCATGGCGAAGATGATCGGATTGGCCGCCATGGAGCGGACCATGTCATCGGTAAGCGCGCCCTTCACAGACAGACCGAGGAACACATCGGCCCCTTCGACCGCTTCCGCGAGCGAGCGCCGGTCGGTCTTCACCGCATGAGCCGATTTCCACTGGTTCAGCCCCGTGGACCGGCCCTGGTAGATGACGCCCTTGGTGTCGCACAGGATGACGTTTTCGTGGCGCACGCCCATCGACTTGATCAGTTCGATACAGGCGATGGCAGCGGCGCCGGCTCCGTTGCAGACGATCTTCGCCGTCTTCAGGTCGCGGCCGGTCAGGTGCAACGCGTTGATCAGGCCGGCGGCCGCGATGATCGCGGTACCGTGCTGGTCATCGTGGAAGACGGGGATGTCCATCTCCTCGCGCAACCGCTGCTCGATGATGAAACAGTCCGGAGCCTTGATGTCCTCCAGATTGATACCGCCGAAGGACGGGCCGAGCAGGCGGACGCAATTGACGAATTCGTCGATGTCCCTCGTGTCGACCTCGAGGTCGATGGAATCGACATCGGCGAAACGCTTGAACAGGACGGCCTTGCCCTCCATCACCGGCTTCGAGGCGAGAGCGCCGAGATCGCCGAGGCCGAGAATGGCGGTGCCGTTGGTAATGACGGCGACCATGTTGCCGCGCGTCGTGTAATCGAAGGCCTTGGACGGGTCCTCGGCGATCGCCTTGACCGGTACCGCGACGCCCGGCGAATAGGCCAGCGACAGGTCGCGCTGCGTCGCCATGGGCTTGGTCGGATTGATCTCGAGCTTGCCGGGGCGGCCGCGCGAGTGAAAATCCAGCGCTTCCTGCTCGATGACGCGCGGGCGCGCATCAGCCCCTGCGCCGGGCGCAGGCTTCGGGGATTTCGGCATGGGCGTTTCCGTCCGTTTTTTATCGTTGTCCCAAACAAAGTGGGGAGCTTGTCGTAAGGCTATTTGCCCGGTCTGTAAACGCGACTATGACTCGGGAAACGCCGAACCAGCACACGAAACATGCTCACCACGAACACACAGGCGCCCGCACCGACGCCGATGATGGCGCAGTATCTGGAGATCAAGGCGGCCAATCCGGACTCGCTTCTGTTCTACCGGATGGGCGATTTCTACGAGCTGTTTTTCGAAGATGCCGAGATCGCTTCGCGGGCGCTCGGCATCACGCTCACCAAGCGCGGAAAACATCTCGACGAGGACATCCCGATGTGCGGTGTGCCAGTGCACGCCGCCGACGACTACCTGCAGAAGCTGATCGGCAAGGGATTCCGCGTCGCGGTCTGCGAACAGCTCGAAGACCCCGCCGAAGCCAAGAAGCGTGGCTCCAAATCGGTGGTCAGGCGCGACGTGACCCGCTTGGTCACCCCCGGCACGATCACCGAGGAAAAACTGCTCGACCCGTCGGAGAGCAGCTACTTCATGGCCGTCGGACGGACCAAGTCGGGCGCCGGCCCGGAACTGGCGCTTGCCTGGGTCGATATCTCGACCGGCCAGTTCCGCATCGCGGCAACTGCGCCGGAGCGGCTGCTGTCGGACATCCTGCGCATTGGCCCGCGCGAGATCACGGTCGCCGAGAGCGTCTTCGCCGACGACATGCTGCGGCCCGTTTTCGACCAGCTGGGCCTCGCCGTGTCGCCGCTGCCCTCGAGCTTCTTCGACAGCGCGACGGCGCATGACCGGCTGGCGCGGTTCTATTCCGTTCAGACGCTGGACGGGTTCGGCGAGTTCAGCCGCGCCGAACTCGCTGCAGCGGCCGGGGCGCTGGCCTATGTGGAACGCACGCAGATTTCGGAACGCCCGGCCCTGCAGCGCCCGGAGCGCGAGGATGCGGGTTCGACACTGTTCATCGACCCAGCCACACGCGCCAACCTGGAAATCGAGCGCACGCTTTCAGGATCGCGCCAAGGCAGCCTCCTGAAGGCGATCGACCGGACGATCACCGGCGGCGGCGCCAGGCTTCTGGCCGAAAGGCTGCGGTCCCCGCTGACCGATGTCGCCGCGATCAATGAGCGACTCGATTCCATCGCCTTCTTCCTCGGCGGCGACGATTTGCTGACCGAGCGGCTACGCGACCTTCTGAAATCGACGCCCGACATGCCGAGGGCGCTATCGCGCCTGTCGCTCAATCGCGGCGGGCCGCGCGATCTCGTCGCGATCGGCGATGGATTGCAGGCCGCCGCGCAGGCCTGCGCGCTGCTTGTCGAGGCCGAGTTGCCGGAAGAACTCGGCCGGGCGGCCGTCCAGCTTTCAGCCGCACCGGGGGAACTGAGCGACCATCTTCTCCGCGCCCTCGACGACGACGTGCCGCTGATGAAACGCGACGGCGGTTTCGTGCGCGCCGGCTACCACGACGAACTGGACGAGATGCGGGCGTTGCGCGACCAGTCGCGCAGGGTGATCGCCGGGCTGCAGAGCCAGTATATCGATGAAACCGGCGTGAAATCGCTGAAGATCAAATACAACAATGTGCTCGGCTATTTCATCGAAGTCACGCAGCAGAATGCCGACGCGCTGACCGGGACCGACGAGGCCAAGGGCCGGTTCATCCATCGCCAGACGCTTGCCAATGCGATGCGGTTCACGACGACGGAACTGGCCGATCTCGAAAGCCGGATCGCCAACGCCGCCGACCGGGCACAGTCGATAGAACTGGGGGTATTCGAGCGGCTTCAGGAAGAGATCATCGAAGCCGCCGACGCGATCCGCGACGCGGCGCAAGCGCTCGCCACTGTCGACGTGTCGATCGCGCTGGCACGATTGGCGGAATCGGAGGGCTATTGCCGTCCGAAAGTGGATGAAAGCCGCACCTTCGCGGTTGTCGCCGGACGGCACCCGGTGGTCGAACAGGCGCTTCGCAAGCAGGCCGCGCATCCCTTCGTCGCAAACGATTGCGACCTGTCGCCGGAAGCCGGCGGGGAGCAGGGCGCGATCTGGCTGTTGACCGGCCCGAATATGGGCGGCAAGTCGACCTTTCTGCGCCAGAACGCACTGATCGCCATCCTCGCGCAAACGGGATCCTTCGTGCCGGCGGGCAGCGCGCATGTGGGCGTGGTCGACCGGCTGTTCAGCCGCGTCGGCGCGTCGGATGACCTGGCGCGGGGGCGGTCCACCTTCATGGTCGAAATGGTGGAAACGGCGGCCATCCTGAACCAGGCCGGCGACCGGTCGCTGGTGATCCTCGACGAGATCGGGCGCGGCACTTCGACTTTCGACGGGCTGTCGATCGCCTGGGCGACGGTCGAACATCTGCATGCGAAGAACCGGTGCCGGACATTGTTCGCCACCCATTTCCACGAATTGACGGCGCTCGCGGAGACGCTTGCCAGTCTCCACAACGTCACGATGCGTGTGAAGGAGTGGGAGGGCGACGTGATCTTCCTGCATGAAGTCACCAAGGGGGCGGCCGACCGCTCCTATGGGGTTCAGGTCGCAAAGCTTGCCGGCCTGCCGGAAAGCGTCGTGGCGCGAGCGCGCGACGTGCTCGACCAGCTAGAGGCGCAGGGGCGCGATTCGAAGGCCTCCAAGCTTGTCGACGACCTGCCGCTGTTCTCCGCCGAGATCCGGCGCGAGCCGAAGAAACCGGTGGGAAACAGCGCCCTCGACGAAGCGGTCGACAGCCTCATCCCCGACGAAATGACTCCGCGCGACGCCCTGGAGGCGCTGTACCGGCTGAAGGCACTGGTAACGAAACCGCAGTGATGTCCGTGTGACAAAGGGCCGAAGCTTCTATATGAGGCTGGATAGAGCCCCCCGGACCTTATCATGACGGCTGCCGAGACCTTTTCCCGACCGAAGACCGATACCGATATGCTGCTGACCGAACTGATCGCCATCGCCGACCGGCATGGCGGCGACGGATCCGACCATGCCGTGCGCACCGACGTGCTCGCGCATCTGAAGGAAACGCTCGCCGAGCAGCGAAAGGACGCCGAGAAACAGCTGTTCGAGGATGGTGGCGGCATCGCCTGCGCACAGCGCTTGTCCGACGGCATGGATACGATCATCCGTGCTGTCTACGACTTCGCGATGGACCGGGTTTTCAAGGTCAACAATCTTTCACAGGGCGAAAAGCTGGCGCTGGTCGCGGTCGGCGGTTACGGGCGCGGCACGCTGGCGCCGGGGTCCGACATCGACCTCCTGTTCGTGCTGCCCTACAAGCAGACGCCGCTCGGCGAACAGCTCGCCGAGTATATCCTCTACATGCTCTGGGACATGGGGCTGACCGTCGGCCACGCGACCCGCTCGATCGACGAATGCGTGCGGCTTTCGAAGACGGACACGACGATCTGCACCGCGATCCTCGACATGCGCTATCTCTATGGCCAGAAGGATCTGTTCGACCAGCTCGAGAAACGCTTCTTCGACGACGTCGTGCAGAACACCGCCTCGAGCTTCATCCAGGCCAAGCTCGCGGAGCGCGATGCCCGCCACAAGCGGATGGGCGAAACCCGCTATCTGGTCGAGCCAAACATCAAGGACGGCAAGGGCGGCCTGCGCGACCTGCAAACGCTGTTCTGGATCGCCAAATATTTCTACCGCATATCCGACCGCTCGGACCTGGTGAAAAAAGGCGTTCTCAGCCGCAGCGAATACAATCTCTTCGTCAAATGCGAAGACTTTCTCTGGGCTGTGCGGTGCCACCTTCACTTCCTTACCGGCAAGGCGGATGAGCGGCTCGGTTTCGAAGTGCAGCGCAGCCTCGCCGACCGGCTCGGCTACAAGAGCCATCCGGGCCTGAAGAATGTCGAGCGATTCATGAAGCACTACTTCCTGATCGCCAAGGATGTGGGCGACCTGACCCGCATCATCTGCGCGGCGCTGGAAGAGGAAGAGGTCAAAAGCACACCGGGATTCAACCGGCTGTTCCAGACGCTGCCCTTCACGCGGCGCTCGCAGAAAATCCGCGGCACCACGGATTTCATCATCGAGAACAAGCGCATCAACGTGGCCGGCGAGGATGTTTTCGAGAAGGATCCGGTCAACATCATCCGCATGTTCTGGTTCGCCGACCGCGACGAGCTCGACTACCATCCGGATGCGTTGCAGCTGACGCGCCGTTCGCTGAAGCTCATCGGCAAGGCGCTGCGCAACGATCCGGAAGCCAACAAGCTGTTCATGGACATCCTGACGTCGCGCAAGGATCCGGCGCTCAATCTGAGACGCATGAACGAGGCCGGCGTGCTGGGCCGCTTCATCCCCGATTTCGGCAAGGTCGTGGCGATGATGCAGTTCAACATGTACCACCACTTCACGGTGGACGAGCACCTGATCCGGTCCGTCGACGTGTTGTCGAAGATCGAGCGCGGCCTGCTCGAAGAGGACCATCCGCTCGCGTCCTCGATCCTGCCCGACATGACGCAGGAACTTCGACGCATTCTCTACGTCTCCCTGTTCCTGCACGACATCGCCAAGGGCCGGCCGAAGGACCATTCGATCGCCGGTGCGGAAGTCGCGGAAAAGCTGGGGCCGCGCCTCGGCCTGACAGCAGCGGAAACCGAAACCGTCGCATGGCTGATCCGCGATCACCTGACGATGAGCACGGTCGCCCAATCCCGCGACCTCTCCGACCGCAAGACGATCGACGATTTCGTTGCTGTCGTGCAGACGGTCCAGCGGCTGAAGCTGCTGGTGATCCTGACGGTGTGCGACATCCGCGCCGTTGGACCGGGCGTCTGGAACGGCTGGAAAGGCCAGTTGCTGCGCACGCTCTATTCCGAAACCGAACTGGCGGTGACCGGAGGCTATTCGGAGATCGACCGCAAGCAGCGCTCCGCGCTCAACCGGCAACATCTTCTCGAAAGGCTGGCGGAGTGGCCGGAAACCGAGCGGCGCAATTATGTCGACCGGCACTATGACAGCTACCTCCTGACCGTCGATATCGAGGATCAGGTCCGGCATGCCGAGTTCATGCGCGAGGCGCTGTCGGAAGACAAGAAACTGGCGACGACGGTCAAGACAAACCAGTTCCAGGCGATTACCGAAATTTCGGTCCTCGCGCCGGACCATCCGCGCCTCCTGTCGATCATCGCGGCCGCCTGCTCGTCCGCCGGCGCCAAGATCGACGGGGCGCATGTGTTCACGACCCGGGACGGCTGGGCGCTCGACACGATCCTCGTCAATCGCGAATTCGACGATGACGGCGACGAATTCCGGCGCGCGAAACGGATCGGCAAGGTGATCGAGGATGTGCTGTCGGGGCGCGAATATGTGCCCAACATGCTGGCCAACAAGATGAAGCCGAAGCGCAACCTCAAGGCGTTCTCGATCGAACCGATGGTCGCGGTGAAGAACACGCTGTCCAACAAGTTCTCGGTGATCGAGGTTGAAGGGCTGGACCGCCCGGGGATCCTGTCGGAAATCACCAGCGCCCTGTCCGACCTGGCGCTCGACATCCATTCGGCGCACATCACCACATTCGGCGAGAAGGTGGTCGACACGTTCTATGTAACCGACCTTACCGGCCACAAAATCACCGCCGCGCCGCGGCAGAAGCGCATCAGCAAGGTCCTCACAGATGTCCTGATGGGGCGCGCCGACGACAATCCGGTCGTGCAGGTCAGCGCCGGTCTCGCGCGCCCGAAGAAGGCCGGATAAACCATGAGCCTGTTTGGCAAGTTTCTCGGTGTCGGCGGCGCGACCTCGGCCAGCCGCGTGCTGGGCTTCGTCCGCGAGGCGATGATCGCCTCGGTGCTTGGCGCCGGCCCGGTGGCCGATGCGTTCTACGCCGCCTTGCGCTTCCCGAACCTGTTCCGGCGGCTGTTTGCGGAAGGCGCCTTCAATTCCGCCTTTGTGCCGATCTTCGCCAAGGAAGTGGAGACCAATGGCGAGGCAAGCGCGGCACGCTTCGCCGGGGAGGTGTTCTCGGTCCTGGCGCTGGTGCTGGCCGCGCTGACGGCGCTGGCGCTCGTCTTCATGCCGTTCTTGGCCGGAACCGTGATCGCGCCGGCCTTCCAGGACACGCCGGAGAAATTCGACCTGACCGTGCTTCTTGCCCGCATCATGTTTCCCTATCTGGCGGCGATGTCGCTGGTGGCGATGCTGTCGGGCGTGCTCAACTCGTTCCGCAAATATTTCCTCGCCGCGCTTGCTCCCGTCCTGCTCAACATCGTTCTGATCGGTGTCCTGTTCGCGGCTGTCCGATCCGACTGGGACCCCCGATTAGTCGGCATCGCGCTGAGTATCGGCGTCGTTCTGGCTGGCCTCCTGCAACTCGGCCTGCTCGTCTACGGCATCGTTCGTCTCGGCTTCACCTTCACGCCGAAACGGCCGCGCCTGACCCCGCAGGTCAAACGCCTGCTGACGCTTGCGGCACCGGCCGCGCTGACCGGGGGCATCGTGCAGATCAATCTCGTCATCGGCCAGATCATCGCGTCGCAGCAGGATGGCGCAATTGCCCTGCTCAACTATGCCGACCGACTCTACCAGCTGCCGCTCGGCGTGATCGGTATCGCCATCGGCGTCGTGCTGCTGCCGGAGCTGGCGCGAGCGCTTGGCGCGGGCGAGCAGAAGACGGCGCTCACCCTGCAGAACCGCAGCCTCGAATTCGGCCTCGGCCTGACCGTGCCGGCCGCCGTGGCGCTGGCGCTGACGCCGGTGCCCTTCATCGCGGTCATCTATGAGCGCGGCGCGTTCCTGCCGGAAACGACGCAGGCGGCCGCCGCGGCGCTCGCTGCCTTTGCGATCGGCCTGCCGTCCTTTGTCCTGATCAAGGTGCTGCAACCCGCCTTTTTCGCGCGTGAGGACATGAAGACGCCGATGTGGTTCTCGCTGGTCTCGCTGGTCGTCAATGCCGGCGGCAGCCTGGCGATGTTCCCCATTCTCGGCCATGTCGGGATTGCCGCGGCAACCAGCCTCGCCGGCTGGGCCAACGCGCTGCTGCTCGGCTGGACGCTCTGGCGGCGCGACCAGTTCCGCCCGTCGCCGGAAACGCTTCGGCGCGTCCTGCTGATCATCGTCTCGGCGGCGGTGATGGGGGTCGTCCTGTTCGGCGCGTGGCATTATCTGCGGGACAGTTTCCTCACATCCAACATCCTCATTCGCGTCGGCATCGCCGCACTCCTGATCGGCACCTCGATGATCGTCTATTTCGGACTGGCGCTCGCGACCGGCGGGATCGACCGGTCGATGCTGGCGCGCACGGTCAAACGCCGCCGCGCAACGGGCCCGGAGCAATGAGAACCACTTGAAGGTTGGGCGAGCGCCTGCCATAAGCGCGCCGCAAAGACCCGCGCAGACAGACCTGCTCTGCAAAGGGGCCCTCCACCAGCTTCGGGTAACATCACATGAGCAGCTTCGAACCCCTCGTCTTTTCGGGCGTGCAGCCGACCGGCAATCTGACGCTCGGCAACTATCTCGGCGCCATCCGGAAATTCGTCGCCCTGCAGGACACGCATAACTGCATCTATTGCGTGGTCGACCTGCATGCGCTGACGATCAATCCCTCGCCCCAGGACCTGATCGACGGACGGCGCGCGATCGCCGCGGCCTTCCTGGCCTCCGGCATCGATCCGGTGAAGCATATCGTCTTCAACCAGGCGGCTGTGTTCCAGCATTCCGAGCTTGCCTGGGTGTTCAACTGCGTCGCGCGCATGGGCTGGCTGAACCGGATGACCCAGTTCAAGGAAAAGGCCGGCAAGGACCGCGAGAACGCCTCGGTCGGGCTGTTTGCCTATCCGAGCCTGATGGCCGCGGACATTCTCGTCTATCGCGCGACCCATGTGCCGGTCGGAGACGACCAGAAGCAACATCTGGAGCTGACCCGCGACATCGCGCAGAAGTTCAACTGGGACTATCGCGAGCGGACCAAAGAACTCGGCCTTGGCGTCTCCATGGAGATCGGCGACGAAACAATTGACGGCTATTTCCCGATCACCGAACCGCTGATCGAGGGCCCGGCGACGCGCATCATGAGCCTGCGCGACGGAACCAAGAAAATGTCGAAGTCGGATCCGTCCGACCTGTCGCGCATCAATCTGACCGACACCGCCGACGATATCGCCAAGAAGATCCGCAAGGCCAAGACCGATCCCGGGGCGCTTCCGGGAGATACGGGCGGTTTCGAGGGGCGGCCGGAAGCGGAGAACCTCGTCAATATCTATGCGGCGCTGGCCGAAACGAGCAACGAGGCGGTGCTGAAGGAGTTCGGAGGGCAGCAATTCTCCGTCTTCAAGCCGGCGCTGGCCGAACTCGCGGTGGAGAAACTCGCGCCGATCGCGGACGAGATGCGCCGCCTGATGGCCGATCCGGGCCATATCGATGCCGTCCTGACGGCCGGCGCAGAGCGTGCGTCGGCGCTGGCGGAAAAGACGATGGTCGATGTCCGGCGCATTGTCGGGCTGGCCGTCTGACCTCAATCGGCCACATGAAGGGACACGCAGCCGCGTCGCTTTGCCAATATCTCGGCGCTTGAAGCGGCCTCGGCCGCGTGTCATTTATCCACCATGGTAACCAAACGACTGATCCACGAAGCCGGTCACCGCCGCAAATTCATGGCGGTGATCGACGATACGCCGGAATGCGAACGCGCGGTGCTCTATGCCGCCCGGCGCGCGGCGAAGACCAGTGGCGGGCTGACCCTGCTGTTCGTGATCGAGCCCGGCGACTTCCAGCACTGGCTGGGCGTCGAACAGGTGATGCGCGCCGAGGCGATGGAAACCGCCGAGGCGGCACTTGCCAAGCATGCCGCCTATGCCCGCGAGAAGGTCGGGATCGAGGCGGAGCAGGTGGTGCGGGAAGGCGTGGCGGTGGAGCAGATCCACGCATTGATCGAGGAAGACCAGGATATCGCGATCCTCGTTCTGGCGGCGGGCGCCGCCAAGGAGGGGCCCGGGCCGCTGGTCTCGTCGATCGCCGGGCGAAACGCAGCCTTTCCGATCCCTGTCACCGTCGTGCCCTACAATCTCAGCGACGAGGACATCGAGAGCCTGTCCTAGGGCTCGCGAGCAAAAAGACGCATCGTAGTTGCTTGATATCGGCGTGCGATGGACCTATTTTAGAACTATTCCAAACAGAACGCCGGAGCCCCCGCAATGTTCATCCAGACCGAAGCCACGCCGAACCCCGCCACGCTGAAATTCCTGCCTGGCAAGGTCGTGCTCGATCAGGGTACGGCGGATTTCCGCGATCCCGACGAGGCCGCCGCGCAATCGCCGCTGGCCGCGCATCTTTTCGAGATTGCCGGCGTGACCGGTGTGTTCTTCGGTTACGACTTCATCACGATCACCAAGAACGACGCTTCCGAGTGGCATCACCTGAAGCCGGCGATCCTTGCCGGCATCATGGAGCATTTCATGTCGGATGCGCCGGTGATGGCTTCCCAGGCTTCAGGCCAGGAAGCGGATGCGGGCGAAGAATTCTACGAAGCCGTAGATGAGCCGATCGTCGCGACGATCAAGGAACTGCTCGACACGCGGGTGCGCCCGGCCGTGGCACAGGATGGCGGCGATATCACCTTCCGGGGATACAAGAAGGGCACGGTGTTCCTCTACATGAAGGGCGCCTGCGCGGGCTGCCCGTCCTCGACGGCCACCCTCAAGCACGGCATCCAGAACCTGCTCCACCACTTCATCCCCGAGGTTCAGAGCGTCGAAGCGGTCTGACGGCCTGCCGACACGAAGCGCATAAAAAAAGCCGGGTCGAAACCCGGCTTTTTATTTGTATCTGGCTCGCGCCGATTACATGACGATGACCTTCGCACCGGGTTCGGCACGATTGTAGAGGTCGATCACGTCCTGGTTCATCAGACGGATGCAGCCCGACGATACGTTGTGGCCGATCGACCACCATTCCGGCGAACCGTGCAGGCGATAACCGGTGTCACCGCCCTTGTTGTAGAGATACATGGCGCGGGCGCCGAGCGGATTGTTCAGGCCCGGATCCATGCCGCCACGATATTTCGCGAGTTCGGGCTGACGCTTGATCATCGCTGCGGGCGGCGTCCAGGTCGGCCATTCGCGCTTGTAGGCGATGCGTGCCGTACCGGACCATGTGAAGCCCTCGCGACCGACACCGATGCCGTAGCGCACGGCCCTGCCGCCATCGAGCACGAAATAGAGATGCTTCGCCTTGGTATCGACGATGATCGTGCCCGGCTTTTCATTCGTCGAATAGCTTACGATCTGGCGGCGATATTTCTGCGAGACCTTGCTCACAGGGATCGCCGGCAGTTTGTAGGCCCCGTCCGTCTTGGACGTGTAGGCATTGACCATCAGGTTGGCACCGGCGTCGCCGATCGTGCTACAACCGGCCAGCGCTGCGCTCGCAGCCAGCGCAATAGCAATGAATACGCGTGATCCCCGCATGAAATTCTCCCTCGAATGCCGACTGCGGCGTTCCGCCTTCCGCCTCGGCAACCTTGTTAATACAGACTCACAAGCCTGTCATCTAGGACTCAATTATTGATTAACCATGAAGATAAGATTGTGACATTGATCACACACCTGACGGAAGTGACGGCGGGGTGTGCGGCGGGCCGAATCATGGCAGGCTGACGCGATGCCGCTGATCGATCTGCACGCGCGAAACCCTCTCGAAGACGGCCGCCAATCGGCGCGGGCGCTGAGAATCCGGCGTGGCGTGCAACTGCTGCTGACGGAAATGGGCGCCGCCCATCTTCCGGAACTGACACTCGCCAGCGGGCGGCGGGCCGACATCATCGCGCTGTTACGCGACGGCTCGATCTGGATCGTCGAAATCAAGTCGTCGATCGAGGATATGCGATCGGACGGCAAGTGGCCGGACTACAGGGATTATTGCGACCGGCTTTTCTTCGCGACGCTGGATGATGTTCCGGGCGAGATCTTCCCGGACGAATGCGGCTTTATCCGCGCCGATACGCATGGCGCGGCCCTATTGAGGGACGCGCCCGAACACCGCCTCGCCGCCGCGCGCCGCAAGGCGGTCACGCTGAGAATCGCGCAATCGGCAGCACAGCGGCTCTATATGGCGGAACTGGCGGGTATCGACCTCCCGGAATGAGCTATCCGTCAGCGCGGCGCGCGCTTGGCGAGAATGCGCTGCAGCGTGCGGCGATGCATGTTGAGCCGCCTTGCCGTTTCCGAGACGTTGCGGTCGCACATTTCGAAGACCCGCTGGATATGTTCCCAGCGCACGCGGTCGGCCGACATCGGGTTTTCCGGGGGCGCGACCTTCTCGCCCGCCTTGGCGGTGAGCGCCGTGTAAATCTCGTCCGCGTCGGCGGGCTTGGCCAGATAGTCGACGGCGCCGATCTTCACCGCATGGACGGCGGTGGCGATATTGCCGTAGCCGGTCAGCACGATGGCGCGCGCATCCGGACGCTTCGCCCGGATCGCCTCGATCACGTCCAGACCGTTGCCGTCGCCCAGACGCATGTCAACGACCGCATAGGCCGGCGGGTCCTTTTTCACCTCGGCCAGGCCGCCGGCGACGGTCTCCGATGCGACGACCGAAAATCCGCGGCTCTCCATGGCGCGCGCCAGCCTCTGCAAGAAGAGCTTGTCGTCATCGACGATCAGAAGGCTCTTGTCAGGTCCGAGTTCACTGCTTTCATCCATACCATTCACCTGTACTGCCTCCTCCAACCCTTCATGTAGCGCGTCAAATGGCGGTTTGCATTGACAAACGCGGCCATTCGACGATCACGTCCGCACCTTTTCCAGTGGAAAATGCATTCGAAAAGACAACATTCGCCCCCGAGCGTTCGAGAAGCGTCTTGGCGATAAAGATGCCGAGCCCCAGCCCGCCACCGCCATTGCGCGGCCGGCTCGGCGTGCGGGGAAGGTCCGGTTCACCGAGATGCTCGAGCACTTCCGGCGGAAAACCGGGGCCGTCATCGATAATGCGCACCCGCACCTTGTCTTCGGTCCACGCCATGCGGATATCGACGCTTTCCTTCGCGAAATCAACGGCGTTTTCGACGAGATTTCCAAGCCCGTAGATAATCCCGGGATTGCGCGGACAGACAGGTTCGGTTCCCTCGTTTTCCTCGATCATGGCATTGATCGCGATGCCGAATTCGCGATGCGGGGCGACGACCTCCTCGATCATGGTTCGGAGCGCCACGCGGGCCATGTGGTTCTCGTCTCCCGCGCCGAGCGTCGACAGGCGCCTCAGGATCTCGCGGCAGCGGTCGGACTGGGTGCGCAGGAGCGCGATGTCCTCGCGCAGGCTTTCCGGATCGAAGGGCTCGCGGCCCATTTCCTTGGCGACCAGCGAAATCGTCGCCAGCGGCGTTCCCAGTTCGTGGGCGGCGGCGGCGGCGAGCCCGTCGAGCGCGGAGAAGTGCTGCTCGCGTTGCAGGACCAGTTCGGTCGCCGCCAGCGCATCGGAAAGGCGGCGGGCTTCTTCGGCGACGCGGTAGACATAGAAGGCGGTGAAGATCATCGCGGAGACGACGGCGACCCACATGCCGGCGACGAAGACCAGCGGGATTTCCAGCAGGACGTCGGGATACCAGGGCAGCGGCAGGTGGACGAAGGTGAGCGCCGTGGTGAAGGCGAGCGTGACCGCCGCGAGCGTCGCCGTGAAGCGTGGCGGCAGGGTGGTGGCGGAAATGATGACCGGCACGACCAGGAGAATGCAGAAGGGATTGGTCAACCCGCCGGTCAGCGCAAGCAGTCCGGACAGTTGCGCCACGTCGAAGATGAGCACGGCGAAAACGCCGACGGGACGCAGCCGCTTGTTGGCCGGAAACAGGCGGGTCAGGGCAAGGTTGAGGATCGCCGCTAGGGCGATCAGGAACAGGCAGGCGATGATCGGCAGCTGGAAATGCAGCACCGTGGCGACGAACAGCACCGCCGCCAGCTGACCCGCTATGGCCAGCCAACGCGTGTTGTTGATTGTCGACAGGCGTAACCGGCGCGTGCCGAACCCCGTCTCGTTGCCAAGTTCATATTCCATAAAGCGTATATACGATGCGTGTTTAGTTTTTTAAATGCTTCCAAAAAGCAATCAAGATCTCGGTTTGGCACGGCGCGTCGGGTCGGTGTTGGCCGGGTCCTCCGGCCAGACATGTTTCGGATAGCGTCCGCGCAGATCGGCGCGCACGCCGGCCCATGATCCGGCCCAGAAGCCCGGCAGATCCTGGGTGCGCTGGATCGGCCGATGGGCAGGCGAGAGCAGTTCGAATGTCAGCGGCACCTCGCCGCCGCCAATCGACGGATGCGTCCTGATACCGAATAGTTCCTGCACGCGGATGGCGACCACCGGCGCGGCACCATCCGCCGGATAATCGAGCATGATAGAGGAGCCGGTGGGCGCTTCGTATCGGGAGGGGGCGAAGTCTTCGATGCGGCGTTGAAGATCGGACGGGACGCGCAGCATCAGCGCATCGCGCAGCATGCCGGGATTGAGGCCGTTGAGGTTTACCGCGCCCTGCAGGAACGGCTCGAGCCATTCCTCGAGGCTTCCCAGCAGGGCTTCGTCGTCCATCGCGGGCCACGGATCGCCGAGGCGGGCATGCAGCCAGGAAAGCCGCGCGCGAAGCTGCGAGACCTCCTTCGACCAGGGAAGAAGGCCGAGCCCATGGCTTCGGACCGCGTCGAGAAGCGCTCCGGTCGCCGCCTCGCCCGGTTCGACCTTCACGGGCACACGGCCGAGGACGATAGCGCCGAGATGCTCGACCCGCCGCGCGGTCAATGCGCCCTTCTGCCTGTCGAAATCGGCCTGCTCCACCGTCTCGATGCGATCGCTGAGACGGGCCCGGATATCCTCCTCCGCGACCGCCGCGGCCGCGGTGACTCGTCCTTCCCGCGCCACACCGGTCACATCGGTGACGACGATGAAGTCCTCGCCGGCCAGCCGCTCGGTCTCGTCAAGCGCGACGCCGCGACCGTTCGCCATGACGAAGGCCCCATGGCGCGCGCCGCCGCGGGATTTCGCAACGCGGTCGGGATAGGCATCGAGCAACATCGCTCCGGCTGAAAGCACATCGCCGCGTTCGGGCAGCGAGAGGCCGGCGACGGTGCGTTTCGCCATGTCGCGCAGCCGCGACAATTGCGGACCCTTGCCGCGCAGGGCCGTGTCGAGGCGATGGCCGATATCGACGCCCGGCCCGGCCGCGCCGCGCTCGGTGACCAGCAGGGCAAGAAGCATGCGCCGGAACGCATCCTCGCGGCTCGAGGCCGACACCACCATGGCGGCAAGCCGCGCGGGCAGGCCAAGATCGCGCATGGCCGCGCCTTTCGGCGTCAGTCCACCGACAGAGTCGAGCGCGCCGAGCATGGTCAGCAGCGCGCGCGCCTCGGTCAGCGCCGGAGCGGGCGGGGGATCGAGAAACCGCAGGCTCGCGGGATCGGTGACGCCCCAGGCGAGGCAGTCGAGCAGCAGCGAGGTCAGGTCCGCATTGAGGATTTCCGGCGGATCGAAGGGCGCGAGCGCGCGGGTCTGTTCCTCGCGCCAGAGCCGAATGGCCATGCCGGGCTCCGTGCGGCCGGCGCGGCCGGCACGCTGTGTCGCGGCCGCCTGTGAAACCCGGCCGGTCTCGAGCCGGGTCAGGCCGGAGCCGGGGTCGAAGACGGGGCGGCGCGCGAGACCGGAATCCACGACGATGCGCACGCCGTCTATGGTGATCGAGGTTTCGGCAATCGCGGTCGCAAGCACGACCTTGCGCGTTCCGGGTTCGGGCGGGCGGATGGCGCGATCCTGGCCGGCTATGTCCATCATGCCATAGAGCGGCGCGACGACGATGGTTTCCGGCAAGCGGCTTTCCAGCGCTTCTGTAGCGCGACGGATTTCACCCTGCCCCGGCAGGAAGACGAGCAGGCTGCCCGCCTCCTCGGCAAGCGCCTTGCGGACAATCCGGACCACCGCCTGTTCCGCCGTTTCCGTACCCGGCCGGTCCTCGTATCGGATCTCGACGGGGAAGGCCCGACCCTCGCTCTCGATGACCGGGGCGTCGCCGAGCAGCGCGGCGACGCGGGCGCCGTCCAGCGTCGCCGACATGACGAGGATACGCAGGTCCTCGCGCAGTCCCTCCTGTACGTCGAGGGCGAGCGCGAGGCCGAAATCGGCGTCGAGGCTGCGTTCGTGAAATTCGTCGAAGAGGATCGCGCCGACGCCTGTGAGTTCAGGGTCGCCTGTGATCATGCGCTGGAAGACGCCTTCGGTGACGACCTCGATGCGGGTCTTCGGGCCGACCCGCGTATCGAGGCGCATGCGGTAGCCTACCGTTTCGCCGACCTTTTCGCCAAGCAGCTCCGCCATGCGACGCGCTGCGGCGCGGGCGGCCAGCCGGCGCGGTTCCAGAACGATGATCTTTGTCGTGCCGAGCCAGTCTTCATCGAACAGCGCGAGCGGCACCAGGGTCGTCTTGCCGGCGCCGGGCGGCGCGACGAGGACCGCATTGGCGGATTTCGCGAGAGCGGCTTTCAGATCGTCGAGAACCGCGACGACGGGCAGGTTCGGCATGGCAAGACGGGTCATGCCGCGTCCCGGCCGATTTCGATCACCTCGCCGCCGGCGGCTTCGGCATCCGCCGCGTCATGGGTGACGAGGATCACGGGCAGGCGCGAACGCTTCGCCTTGTCGAAGACCAGATCGCGGATCTGGCCGCGCAACTGCATGTCGAGCTTGGAGAAGGGCTCGTCGAGCAAAAGGAAATTCGGAGCAGCCATCAGGGTACGGGCGAGCGCGACCCGCGCCTTCTGGCCGCCGGAGAGCGTGTCGGGATCGCGATCGAAGAAGCCGGACAGCCCGACATCGTCCAATGCCTCTTCGGCGCGGGCGCGGCGGACCGCCTTTCCCTTCACCGATTGCGGGATGGCGAAGACAAGATTGCCGCCGATGGACATATGCGGAAACAGAAGCGGATCCTGGAACAGGATGCCGGCATGGCGGTCGCCGGCGGGCAGATGCGCGATGTCGCGACCGCCGCAGACGACCCTTCCCTCGCCCGAAAAGACCGGGTCGAGAAAGCCGCCGACATAAGCGAGAAGCGTCGACTTGCCGGAGCCTGACGGACCCATGACGGTCAGGGTTTCGCCGGGTCGAATATGCCGGTCGACGGCGACGAGTTCCCGCCCGTTCAGGCGGATACGGACGGCATCGAGGCGCAGGCCGGCGGTCTCGTCTGGCACGGAAGGCTCCAGGTTCTGATCAGGCGACCTTCATGGCGCGGCGGTTGCGGAAAAGCAACGCCGGCACCAGGGCCGCAACGGCAAAGCCGAGGAAGGGCAGCAACATCTGCAGGAAGGCGTAGACGCCGATCACGCGGCGGTTTCCGCCCGAGCCGAGCGCGACCGCTTCGGTGGTGATCGTCACCAGCCTTCCGGCCCCGATCAGGACCGTCGGCAGGTACTGGCCGACTGAGACGGCGAAGCCGACCGCGCAGGCGACGAGGATGGCGCGCGACAGCATGGGAAGGCGTATGGCGAGCAGCGTCGTCCACGGCCCCTTGCCAAGCCCTGCAGCGACCGCCTCGTAGCGCGGATCGAAGGCGCGCCAGGGTGCGGCCAGCGAAAGAAAGACGTAAGGCAGGACGAAGACCATGTGCACCAGCACCAGCGCCGCCCATGTGGCGCCGACCCCGCTATGGGTGAGGAAGAGCTTCAGGCCGAAGACGAAGCCGGCCTGTGGCACGAGCAAGGGCAGATAGAGGAAGAACAGCGCCCAGCGGTTTCCGGCGCGCCCGACCTGGCGCTCGCGCGCGAGGCTTCCTATGACGATCAGCGCGGACAGGGCGGTCGAGGCGAGACCGACCGTGACCGTCGTCCACAGCGGATCGGCGATCTGCGGCAAGGCCCGTATCCAGCCGCGCAGCGTCAGCGTGTCCGGCAAGATATTCGGAAATTGCCAAAGGCCGGAAATCGACCAAAGCGCCAGCACCGCGAGACCGCCGAAGACGATCAGAGCGGTGAGGACAATCAGAGCAAGCGTCAGATGGCGCATGGTGCGGTCTGCGCGGAAACGACGCCCCTCGCCGCAGAAATGCATCACCGCCATGCGCCCAAGCCTTTCGAGGAGCAGCCAGATGAGCAGCGCCGCGAGCGTTATGCCCAATTGCAGCACAGCACCGGCGGACGCCATGAAGCGCGAGGTCAGTTCCGGATCGTTCATCCACTGGACGAGGCGAACGGGCAATGCCGAGGGCGTGGTCGGGCCGAGGATAAAGGCGACATCGACAGCCGAGGAGGAGAAGGCGATGACCGCAAAGACCGCGAGGCGGATCTGGCGGTAGATGGCCGGCCACGTGGTGAAGAGAAAGCCCGAGATGCGGCCGTAACCGAGCGACGCCGACAGCCGGGTCGATGCGGCGAGAGGCACCTGCGGCAGGGCGGCAAGCGTCATCAGCAGCAGGAACGGCACTTCCTTGACGATCAGGCCGAGCATCAGCGACAGGCCCAGGGAATCGTTGACGATCAGCCAGTCGGGCGGGCGGTCCCAGCCGGTCGCCCAGGGCGATACCAGCCGGGCGAGGAAACCGGATGGCGCGATCATGAAGGCGAGGCCGAACGCGGCGGCGGCATGCGGCACGGCCAGCAGCGGCGAGACCAGAGACTGGATGAAGCGGAAAGTGCGCGTCTGCGACCAGCCGCCGACGAAGAGCGCGACGAGCACCGTGGAAACGGCTGCCGTGACCACGCCTGCCGCGAGCGCGATCCCGCAGGATCGCAGCAGGCCGGGCTGGGCGAGCACGATCCGGAACGGCTCCAGCGACAGGTCCTCCCCGCCAAGTGCCGGCAGATAGCCGAAGGCGGGCAGAAGCGTACCGGCCAGCCCGCCGATCACCGGCAGGGCGAGCACGGCAATCGCAATGGCGGGCGCGAAACGAAGCACCGGAAAGCGGATCGGCTAGTTGGCGACGCCGTAGCGGCGCGCCCACTCCTCCTCGACCATCGACATCCAGGAGGGATGCGGCTCCGGCAGGGTCGGTCCGAGTTCGTCGGGACGCAGCGTGGCGATGCCGAGATCGAGCGCCGCGAAACGAGCGCGGTCGGCATCATCGAGCCTGTCCATCGCCAGCATGGTCGGATCGCCCCATATCTGCGGATCCTGCTTGCGGGCCTGGGCTTCCGGGGACAGCAGGAAATTCGCGGTCACAAGGGCGCCAGCCTTGGCAGCGGCATTGTAGGGAATGGCGACGAAATGGGTGTTCGACAGCGTACCGCCGGAAAAGGTGAAGGAGCGCACCGTGTCGGGCAGCAGGTCGTTGGCAATCGCGCTCGAGGCTTCCGCGGGATTGAAAGCGAAGGTGATATCGAATTCGCCATCGGCGAGCAGCTGGCTCATCGACGGGTAATCCTTCGGGAAAGCCTTGGCCGAACGCCACAAATTGGGGTGCAGTTCGTCGAGATAATCGAAGAGCGGCTTCGACAGTTCGGCGAATTCGCCCGCCTCGACGGGTTCCAGAAGTTTCGCGGGATCGGCGATCTTTTCCGACAGAATCTGCTTCAGGAAGGAAGAGCCGATGAAATCCGGCGGCTGCGGATAGGAGAACCGGCCGGGATTTTCCTTCGTCCATGCGAGCAAGTCGTCAGCGGAATCCGGCAGGTTCGCCTGCTCGGTGCGGGCGCTGTCATAAAAGAAGACCAGTTTCGCCATGCCCCAGGGCGATTCCATGCCGTCGGTCGGTATGGTGAAATCGGTCGTGATGGTTGGCTGGTTCTCGACATCGACATAGCGCCAGTTCGGCAATTGCTGTACCCAATCCGGGCCGAACAACAGGCCCTGCCGCTTCATCGAGGCGAAGTTCTCGCCATTGATCCAGATAAGGTCGATCGTGCCGTCCTCATTCTTGCCGGCGGCCTTTTCAGTGACGACGGTGGCGACCGCATTGGCGGTATCGTCGAGCTTTACATGGACGAGCTTGACACCGAAGCGCTCCTGCAACTCGTCGCCGACCCAGTCGATATAGGCATTGATCGATTCGGAGCCGCCCCATGCGTTCCAGTAGACCGTCTCGCCCCTGGCGTCGTCGAGCACGGCGGTCCAGTTCGACGGATCGGGCTCCGCGGCCGCGGCAAGCGTGGTGGAAAAAGCGAGCACGGCAAAAGCTGCGGACAGGCGTTTCATGGGTTCGTCCCCTCATTCACGAAAACTGGATGTGACCATAGATGCGGCACGCGCCGGGTCAATCTGAGCGGCGCTACACGCTTTCTCACATTCGAGTGAGAGCGGCGGTCAGTCGCGATGGACGATCTCGACTTTCCTGATCAGCTTTTCGGGCTGCGGCCGGTCGAGGTCGATGGAAAGCAGGCCGTTCTTCAGTTCCGCGCCGAGCACGCGCATGCCGTCAGCGAGAACGAAAGCCTTCTGGAACTGGCGTGCCGCGATGCCTCGATGCAGGAACTCACGCGGCTCCTCGTCGGACTGGCGGCCGCGAATGACCAATTGCGAATCCTCGGTGGAGATATCCAGATCCTCGATGGCAAAACCGGCGACGGCAAGCGTGATGCGCAGGACTTCGGCGCCGTCCCTGACCATCCGTTCGATATTATAGGGCGGGTAGCCGTCGGAGTTCTTGGCAATGCGTTCGAGCGATTTCTCGATGGTCTCGAAACCGACGAGCAGCGGGCTCGAAAAGGGCGGCACGCGCGACATGGTGATGTCCTTTCAGTGCAAGCGACATTTCCGGCGAACCCGTTATGGCATTCACCGGCGCTCCTGATATGGTCCGGCGAAAAACCGATTGCAAGCAGGAGCCTCCATGCCTGATCGCCGCGCCATCATCATCGACACCGATCCGGGACAGGACGACGCCCTGGCCATATTGCTGGCGCTGGCGAGCGACGAGTTCGACGTGCTCGGCATCACCGCCGTCGCCGGCAATGTGCCGCTGACGCTGACCGAGAAGAATGTGCGCAAGATCTGCGAACTGGCGGGCCGTCCGCAAACAAAGGTCTTCGCCGGCTCGTCGCGTCCGCTGATGCGCGATCTGGTCACCGCAGAATATGTACACGGCAAGACCGGGCTGGACGGGCCCGACCTGCCGGAGCCCGTGATGGCGCTGCAGACACAGCACGGTGTCGACTTCATCATCGAGACGCTTCGGGAGCGCGCTTCCGGCGAGGTGACGCTGTGCACGCTCGGGCCGCTGACCAATATCGCGCTGGCGCTGATCCGCGCGCCCGACATCGCGCCGAAGATCCGCGAGATCGTGATGATGGGCGGCGGCTTCTTCGAGGGCGGCAATGTGACGCCGGCGGCGGAATTCAACATCTATGTCGATCCGCATGCGGCGGCGACCGTGTTCCGCTCCGGCGTGCCGATCGTGATAATCCCGCTCGACTGCACCCACAAGGCGCTGACGACACGCGACCGGATCGCGGCGATGCGCGCGCACGGCACGAAGGTGACAAAGGCGGCGGCCGAGTTGATCGATTTCTTCGAGCGCTTCGACGAGGACAAATACGGCACCGATGGCGGACCGCTGCACGATCCCTGCGTAATCGCCTGGCTCTTGAAGCCGGAGCTTTTCTCGGGGCGCGACTGCAATGTCGAGATCGAGACGGGTTCGGAGCTGACGATGGGCATGACGGTGGTCGACTGGTGGGGCGTGACCGACCGGCCGAAGAACGCCCATGTCCTCCGCGACATCGACGCCGACGGCTTCTTCGCGCTGCTGACGGAGCGGATCGCGCGGCTTTAGGCGGCTGTCCGGGCCGGGCGGATCGAGCGAATTGAAAAATTGTCACAAATTCCGACCGGAAGCCCCGCAACGCCGTTGACTTGGTGCGCGCGTGCTTCTAATGGGTGCCGCCTAGCCAAACCGTGCCCAGATGGCGGAATTGGTAGACGCGCACGGTTCAGGTCCGTGTGCCGCAAGGCGTGGAGGTTCGAGTCCTCTTCTGGGCACCATCACTCTCTAAGTGATTGAAATATCTGATGTGCATGGTCTTTTCGCCGCCCACTAGCATACAGGGGTGGCATACATGGGCTTTAGAATGGCGCATCCGGTCCTGATCGGAACGACGTACTATTTTCAAAAGAGAACGCCGAAGGACGTCAGGGATCAGGCTCGAGGAAAAACAGCGTTCTTCGAAATCAAACCTGGGCAGTCTGGGACTGGGTTTTTCGGATCCGCTAGAATCGGCGAGTTCATAAAGCTTTCCTTGAGAACTTCGGAACCACTTGAGGCCAACGCGAGAATGGCGCAGGTGCTTGTTCAGCTGGATCAGCAGTTTGCGGCGATGCGCCGTGAAGAGGGTTCGCTGACGCACAAACAGATCCTTGCTCTCGCTGGCGAGGTCTATCGCTTGTATGTGGACCGGTTCTCGGAGGAACCAGGCAGTCCCCATGATTGGGCAATTTTTAAGGCCTTTAACAGGGCAGCGCTCGAAGGTAGGATTCTTGGCGTCCCACCTCTGATCGCAGGCTTCCAAAACAACGATGTAGCACTGGCCCAAAGCCTGGGCAGCGACTTGACGACAGGAATTAACGCCCTCCCGATTGGCGCGGAAAAGGCCGGTATGTCTGTCCGATTTGGCGATCTCGCAGACTGGGTTCTTGCAAAGAATGGTCTCAACGTGGACCGCGAGACGCGGCAACGATTGCTGGCCGCTGTTGGCGAGGCGACGACCAAAGCCGGTTGGACATTGAAGCGATACGCTCAGGGTGACTACTCCGAGGACAATACCGCAAAACGCTTTCCAGCCTTCGAGAAGAGCGGTCCCACCTTCGAACACGTCATGGAAGCATGGAAGCTGGAGCGCAACCCCTCGGCCAGCACACGCAGCGGCTGGAAGACTGCGACCCAATCGCTCATCAAGTTTGCAGGGCATGACGATATGGCGAGGATTTCAGAAACCGATGTAGTCGCTTGGAAAAACAGCTTGGTGACGCGGAAGCTCAAACCCAAAACAATAAACGGGGGCTACCTGGCCGCCGTAAACACGCTCTACAGATACGCCGTTCAGAACCATATGCTTAGGATCAATCCAGCCGAAGCTGTAGGTGTGTTGGATCGCAAACGGCCCGAAGATCGGATGAGGGGCTATACAGATCGTGAGGTAGCACAACTTATACAGCTTGCGCGTTCGAGTGACAGGAATGAACGCAAGTGGCTGGTGCTGCTTGCCGCATCAACGGGTGCACGGATTGGAGAGTTGGCTCAGCTGTGGAAGAGTTCCGTGGAGGTACAGGACGGCATCCCAGTACTGCTGATTCGACCGGCACCGGATGGCGGCACGATCAAGAATGCCAATTCCGAGAGAGTCGTCCCAATTCACCCGACGCTCCTAGAGCTTGGTTTCCTCGACTATGTCCGCTCGAAAGCGGAGGGCCCACTGTTTTACGGGAAATCGTCGGGGGCCCCTGAACGGAAACATGCCTCAAAAGGCGTCACCAATCGATTGGCAAAATGGATCCGATCACAAGGTTTTACAGATACTCGCAAAGCGCCGTGTCACGGGTTTCGGCATTGGTGGAAAACAGCGGCTTTGGAGGCAGGCATGGCATCTAATATCGCCGATCATATTCAGGGGCATGCCGGGAAAACTGAAGCGGACACTTACAGGGAATATCGCGTTGAACTCCTGAGGCGCTCGGTCGAACAGATCGTGCTCCCGGTAGCAAAGAAATCGACCTAGACAAGACCAAGACGTTTGAGCGTCCACCGCCAACGAGCCAACATTCCAGAAAAGGTCGGCGCCAATATTACTTCGCACGCAATTCCGAGATGGCGGGGGACGGGACGCTACCGAACATCATCGCAACCCGGACAACGAATCGTCGGGACTGCGGTGAGATCGTTCCTCCCCATCCAACTATCCAACCTTCCAACCTTTTTTGTCTGAAAATAGAAATAAAGAGAGAGCATGTGTATGTCGTAGTCGACGGGCTCCGCCCGGCCGGCTAGTTGGCTAGCTGGCTAGGCGGAGAAAGGTGTGCCGCAAGAAAGGTGGTAAGCCCCTCTGACGATACGGTAATCGGACGCTCAAACTCGACCTGAACATCCTTGTTCGTCGCGGTCTCCGTCCAGAATTCGAGATTCTGCCAAACCCAGACATGGACCTGCTTTCGAGTCCCAAGCGGCCCGCGCTTCAAAGTCGGCTTGCCGTGGATCTTCTTGTCACCAAGCTTTTCCAGGATCGGAGTTACCGACTGGGTGGTGATCGTTCGCTTCATCCGATCACCGAGCGCCGTCGCAACATCTTCAGCGACATAGATGGGCTTGTTAAAGGGAAAATGACCCGCGTCACGCATCTCAATCAGGAGTTGCTCAGGTATCGGGCGGCTCGCAGCGATAAGATCTTCCTTGGCCTTCGTCATCGGCGGGCGCTCATTCGGGTCGAAATCGGAAAGATCATAAGCCAATAAGTACGCCTTGAAGGCGGCGATTACAGTATCCGACATGCCTTCCGCGCTCAGCCGCTTATAATATTCCCTTTCCCGAGGTGCGGCATCAACTCGGACCACGAAAAGGCGACGATCCCCTTCATCCGCCTTGATGGGAACATCGTGGTTCGAGAAGATAAGCATGCCGCGAGGGGTACGAACGTCATAGCTGTCGATGCCCTTGCGTTCGACCTTTCCCGTTTCTTCAGTCGCCCAGCGCTTCAGCGCGTTATACGCATTCTTCAACTCATCAACCTGAAGTTCGTCGAGAACGAGCAGCAGGCAGTTACCCATATCCGACTTCCACCGGTCTGCAAGCACGCCGCCATAAAGCTCGCGCACATCGTTCTCGTGAAACATCCGCTTCAATGCGGTCACCATGATATTCTTGCCAACACCGGGCAGCGACTTGATAAGCGGAATGGACCGGATCTTGCGCGACGGGTGCTGAACCAGGTGCGCAAGGTACTGCGTGAACCAATGCCGTTCGCGCTCATCGGGGATGAGATATGCAATGTGATTGATCCAGAGTGATGCATCCCCCGCCTTAGCCTCGACACCGCCGGGCTGCCACGTATTCATAAAGAGGTGGTCGTTCACTACTTCGAACTTGGTGGCGTCTCCAGGCCGATAGTCCAGCTCTTTTGCAATCACAGAAACAGCTGAGTTCTGAAGCGTCGTGCTGGCCGAAAGCTTCCGGACCATATCGCGGGTATAATGGCGTTCGAAATCCTTCCAGCTTAGGAGCTGGCCAGTCTGATAGTCGTAGAACAGTCCGGTTTTCGACTCCAAGACATAGCGCCGCTGCAATCCTGCAAGGCCGGGTTCGCTTGCCTTAAGTGCTACAGGGCTGCGGAACGCGCCAGAGCACCTGAAGATACAGCCTTCGCATGCCGAATTCGCCCCCGCGATGGTTTCGCAGAGCTTTGGGCCGTACTCACGCGCCCGATCGAGCTTTTCCTGAGTCTGCGTCTCGTCGTACCGCAAATCGGCGGACGAAAGGAGATGGAAGTAGCGGTCTCCCTCGTCGATATGGGCGAAGATGTCAGCAGCGTCTTTCCACTCGGGTTCGGTGAGATTTTCTGCGTTCTCGACGCAATGCTCGATGAATGCACATCCTTCGATAATTGCCAAGGCGCTCGATGCCGCGACACGCTTCTTGTCGGCCTCTCGCTTGTTCTGCTTCACGTCACCGTCCGAGGGAATTTCGGTCCCGTAGATTTCGGAATTGAGGGTTGTCTTGAGCGCCGACCTGCCCTTGGACTTGGATCCTTGACCCGATGCTGCCTTTGGGGTCTGCGGGACGTACTTAGCAAGTTCAGAAATAGAAAACCGCTTGCCATTGTCAGGGCGATACAACCGGACCAACCTGGCGGGATCGGTCTTGATATTCAGGGTCCCGGGAACACGCAGGATGCGCGCAAGGTCAGATATCTTGTCTAGCCTGTATCCCTTAGAGTCAAAATACTCCCGAACGCGTGCTTCGAAACCGACCCAAATTTGTGAAACCCGATCGCGGTTTTCCGGCGTTTCGATTTCGAAACGCTGATCCAGGAGCCAGACCGGGTAGAGGCCACCGCCAGAGTGAATAATCAGGCTCGGTTCGGGTACACCCGAGTCACGAAGCAGCTCAAGTGCCTTATCTTCGGTCTCCGGGTAGTTGTCCGCAGCGTGCTTGCCGTTATCAAGGTCAACATCCAATGCGATAAAGTTCAAGGCTGTCGCGGTATCATTCGTTCGGGTTTGCCGCGTACGAGCGTCCTCGTCATGATAGGCGACAGAGACGTAGATGTGCTCCCCCTCCGGCTGAGTTTCTAAGAGATGGATGATGCGTTCGGTTTCATTGGCCGGCACGACCGTATGCCGAATGCGATTTTTAGCCTCGCTACGATAGACCAAGGCGATGTAGTCCTTGTCAGAAGCGGGATAGACAAGGTTGATGTATTCGCGGATTGCAATGGCATCCGTCGTCATAGTGATGTCTTTCTCAATTCCAGGGGTTGCGGGAGTTGTATTAGGTGGGCAAGACCGATTTCTACAAAGTCATCGCCCTAAAAATGGATCATGAGATAGCGAAAATGATAAGTGACAGACAACAGTGAAATTGATAAATCTTCTTTCGCGGCGTTCATCAGAAAGATGATCTCTGTATTATGATCTTTTTATACGGAGTAACCTTCCGGCAGCGAAATGCGCCCTTCGAGAACTGCTAGGACAAAATCCCGAGATGGCATATAGAGGTACTCTTCCGGCGGATACACACAGTTGCGCATGATGATATATGCACAATAATCTGCGTCATCCTCCGAACAAGTATGTATCCACTCAAGAAATTCGGCCGCAGCAGTGCTCATGAAGTAGCAATTGAACTCGCACATGGTTGGCCGTAACTGCGATCCAAAGCCATTGTCGGCGATTTCAATCAAGGTATCGGCTGGCAAGTTCAGCTGTTCCGCGAGCCGATAGTCGACAATCAGGTCTGGATTATTCATTAGATAGCCGCCAAGCCAGACGCGTGGCCGACGGTAGCTGCTGGATGTGCGCATGATGCATATGTCTCTCTGGGAGTTGGTGGATGAAAGCACGTGGCCTTCGACCATCAGATAGTAGAGGACCTCGTCTCTCACAAATCGGTGCTACAGGAAGGCTCATCGTTATGAACCGCCTAGAATTTAACGGATGTTGAGACCGCAGCCGACGCCATCAATCCGATCTAGTTCACCCCGGTCAGAAAAGCCCGGATGTGAGGCTAATGGTTGGCCCTACGCCCAAGAGCGACCCGGCATCGGCATCCAAAACTGGGCATGATTACTGAGCGATAAGTCGGTGTCGCATACTAGCTTAGTCCGCTTTACGATGCATTTCAGTCGTTCCGCCGGAAAGCAGAAATTGGCAGCTACGTGCCATTTTCAGTCATCATGGCCTCTACCTATTGACGGCAGATTTGGGGCCGTGAGTTGCCTGTCCGCTTCGTAACGAGAAGTCGTGCAAGCCAACTTTAGAGCGCACCAAGGATGCGGTCAGCGGCTGCTACTTTCGCAAGAGCCCGTTCAAGTGCTTGAACGCCGCCTCGAATCGGTCCTTCGTCTCGTCCGACACCTTCGGCCAAAGTGTGGCTAGCTGCTCGGTGAAGTGGCGCGCGGGCCTGTAGTGGCCGAACGAACCTGACTTCATGGGGTTGTCTGCCAGCCAAGCGTCAATCGCTCGAAGAGTCCGCGGCACATTTTGGTTGAGCTTCGCAAGCGTAATCTTCGACGCAAGCTGCTTGCCGTACTCACCGTTGACCAGCTCTAGGTAGAACGACCGGTCAAACATGTCCTCCACATCAGCTTCAGCAGTGCCGGTGAAATCCGCGTAGGTCGACACCTGCTTCTTGTTGAGCAGATTCTTCTTGTACAGGTCTTCGATGAGCTGTTTGTCGCTGTTCTGAATGTCTAACAGCGTGGCTACGTTGATTCCCTTCTGCGAGCCGAGGAGCGCCACAAACGTGGGCACTTTCCCGCTGCCGCCGACGGGCGTGATGGTCCATTGCTCAGACAATCCCTCGCGGCCCTCGCGCTCCATTTGGGCCGCCACCGACCGCAGGTAGAGCATGTCGGCGACACCCTCGACGATCAGCGAGTTCGGCCCGATGAAAAGCGTCTGCTGGATTTCGTAGCCGAGCGCGCCCTGTAAGGGGAACAAGCTGTCGTCTGTGGCGTCGAACACATTGGCCAGCACCTTGGTACCGTCTTCCTCCTTGGGAAGAGCCTCGGGGGCATCGATGCCCAAATCCTGCACGATGCGGACCCGCTCGAACTTGGCCGGGTCGATCATAAACGGTGAGTGCGTGGTGTACAGGAGTTGGTGGCCCGACAACTCGGCGTCGAAGTAGCGCAGCAAGTCGGCCTGAGCGCGACCGTGCAGCGACAGCCCAGGCTCGTCCAGCAGCAAAATGACGTTCTGCCCTTGGCGTTTCACGTCCTCGTACCATGCAAGGAATGAGAAGAACCACACGAAGCCCCGCGAGCGGTTGTTCAATGGCGTGGTGGCCCAGTGCACGGAGTCGTACACCTCGCCCCATACGTTAACCCCCTGCTGCATCCCCTCAGGGTCTCCAGCTTTGGCGTCACGCACGTCGAAGCGCATCTGTATGTGCCTGTTCTGAGACCAGTACTTGACGATACGCTGGGTCAGATGGTTCCCGGCACCTTGCAGCTTGTTCTTCAGTTCCACCGTGTTGTTGGTGGCCACGAGCTTGCGGTGGTCGAGGCGCGCGAGGTTGATGAGGCCGATGAGCGGGTAGTCCGAATCGAGGAGCTTGTCGTCGTCCTCGCGCGCGATGAGGGAGTTGAGGTTGGCCTGCCCTTCCATCTGGTAGTACTCGTCGAAGTACAGGAACTTCGGCGCGCGGGGCCAAATGAGTGAATAGAAGATGTAAGAGCGCAGACCATTTTCGCGCACCTTCGTCACAAGCTTCTTGAGTGCCACAACTGCTTCCGTGGCTTCCGCAGCGTCGAGCGCTGCGTCGAAATCATCCCAAGTTTCCGCCGCTGCAAGCTTCGTCTTCAATTCGTCCGAAAGTGCGGGGTTTTCCGAGAGGTGCTTGCGAGCACCGGAGTCACTCACGTTGAGAAAAGCCTTGCTGTTCGCCTTGCCGTAGTAGGTTTCCCGCCTAAACGTCTTGTCGGTGCACGCCTTGGGGCCGAACACTTCTTCAATCACCCTGAAGTCGGCCCCCTCCAGTTCGTAGGTGCATTCGACCACTACAGCTTCTTCGCGCTCGCCGTTCTGGACGGCGAAGCGGTAGTCCTCGACCTCCCGCTTCGGGTAGTCGTAGGTCTCGTCAAAGACGGCATCGGCCTTGCGGATCGGGTTGGTCCGGTAGAGCGCGGTGAGCAAGGTGGTCTTGCCCGCCTCGTTCTTGCCTACGAAGCAGGTGGTCTGGTCATCAACCTCAATCGGCCCGCTATCCCAGATGCTGCGGAACTCACGGACCCTGTACTGCTTCAGCCTCATCTTAAGCCCCCTGTTGCTTCCCCTGCGCGGTGATCGCACGAGCATCTATGAAGGAACAGAAATCGAACGGCAAGACTTACGACTTGCTGACTTGTGGCCAGGTAAGTGGAAGAATCGCAGGAAAATCGATCCGAGCAACAGACAACCGCTGGTTATAGTATATGGCGGGCTGTGCCCTCGGTGGGCGCTAAACCTTAAAGAACTCCCGCTGCCTATAGAGCGCTTCCAGCACCGAAACGCAGAGGTGCAGCACATCGTGCTTCTTGCCGTCTGGTGTCGCGACCACGACAGTATCGCGTGCATCTGAGTGCGTCGAACCATCGGAGTAGTAGGACCCGTCGCTGAACGCCGGCCCTTTCCCTCTGACTAGGTGCTCAGCACGCAACCCCACCAGTTCAGACTTCGGATGGCGTGTAAGCTCTACGTGCTTGCCCGCGTTGGCAATTGCCCGGATCGTGTGGAAGGCTGGGACCTTCGCCGCAATATCCTCCGCGACGTCATGCGACTTTCCGCTTCGAACGTGCGCCACCACGTCAGCAAAGTGGTACAGAATGATGCAGGTAGAGATGGCAAGGTCGTATGCAGTCGGCTCCGCCTCGAAGCGACGACAGAGCGGTGCCGCGAGCTCGTCCATGTACACTTGAGGGTTTGAGAAGGCCATGGCTGAGGTATACTCGGACCCGACCAACTATTCCACCAGTAAGCACCACCGCCGCTCCAATCCCGTCAGTCATGCTGTCCGCTTTCAGGGAGTGGTAAAGCGCCTCGAATGTCCGATACGGGGCGCAAAGCGGTCGCTATCCGCCGAAATGCCCACCGGCGGCTAGGGGGTCAAAAGCGGCCGGTTTCGTCCGATCGATTTATGTCCGCTTTTTGTGCCAGTTCGGACTGTTTGAGAATGGCCGCGAACCGGCAGCTACGTGCCAAGAGCGGGCAAAAGGCCACGATGTCGGTGGCCATGTTCAGTCGGATGACGGCTTCCCGTGTACGGACTCACGAAGCGCGCGCATGGCGGCGGTGAATCCGCGAAGCGAGACCTCGGCGGTTCGTTGAGACCCGTCCAAACTCAGCGAGGCGACCTTCAGGTCGAGCCCGTGCAGAAACCCGTCCATCACGGAGCTGTCGGGATTGAACGGCGCCAGGCATCCGTTGTTGGAACAGGAACGGAATGGCACCTTCACGCCGCGGCGGCTGTCGACCTGAAACACGACACCGGCCGTCAGCAACGTATCCTGCGGCGTACTGAAGATCACCAGCGCCTGCTCCTTCCTGCCTTCGCCATGCAACTCCAGGGCCATTTTGATCGGGTCCCTGGCCTGTTCATCGGAAACGATGCGCGGCGCCATGACACAGATGGCGAGCGGGCCGTTTTCGGACACGGGACAGATGACCCGCCAGTCTTTGTAGACCGTCTCGGTCGTTTCGGCCTCATCGGCGGTTTTTTCGCCGGTCCGCGACGGCGGCGTGTCCGCCGTTCCGCCGTCCTGCGCGCGCGCCATTGCCGGCAGGCAGAGCGAGCACGCGACGACGGCCGCTCCAAACGCCCGCAGGCGGATACTCCCGGACCGGCGGCTATTGTCTGGAAAGCTCATCGATCAGCGACTCCACCTCCTGTGTCGACAGGCTTTCGCCCAGAATGGAATTGAGGTCGTTCCCGGCGTTGGACACAAGCTCTTGTATTGCGGCGTCGTAGGCCGCCTGGGGGTCGGCCGCATTGACCAAATCGACCGTGACGCCGGCCTTTAGGAAGATCGACTGAACTTCCGCGGGCGTTGGCGTCCGGCCGCCGGATTGCGCTTTCTTCAGTTCTGCCGAGAAGTTCGCCGCGTTCTGCACGGCCGCACTCTGATTGACTGCGATGGATTGCTCCTGCGTGACACTGTCGCCGACTTTGCTGGCCAGCACCGCCGACGTCGCGCTTGCCCTGTTCGCGTCGACTATGTCGCGCGACGCAGAGGCCAGTTCCTCTCCGCGCTCCACGGCGTCAGCAATGTCGCCCATTTCCTCTGACCGAAGCTCGATATCGTTCGTGAGGTCCTCCTGGACCGCCCCTCCGGTCTCGATGCTCGAACCGATTCGCGAGTTGAGATCGTCGATCGCATCCTGGGCGATATCGCCGGCAAGCACGTTTGTATCCTTCAGATCCAGTTCGCGGTCCTCTCCGGTCGTCGTTACGGCCGTTTCCACAACCCGGTTCGCCTCGTCAAGCTCGTTGGCGCCGGAGCCGGTGACAGTCACATTGCCTTCGCCAATCGTGCTCCTGACGGTCTGATCGAGTTCCGTGCTGTCACCTTGGGCGTCGGCCTTTATGAAGCCCTGTTGCTGGAAGGCCGTATCCTCCGTCGTATCCCAGTTCTCGGCGATCTCCTGAACATCCGTCGCCGTCGCGGCAAAGCGGAAATTGAACATGTCCTGTGTCTTCGACCCTTCCAGATCGTCGCCGACCACCAGTTCCCCTGTTGTCACATCGAGCGTTCCGTCTTCGCCAGCGGCAATCTTTCCCGCGTTGAGGGTTGTCGTGCCGCCCACATTGACGGTCAGATTGCCAGTTGTCGTTATGCCGCTCTGTTCGCCAACCGTCGTGTTTTCCTTCTCCGACCGGTTCAGATCGATGTCCGCGCCTGTATCGAGGACGCCGGCGAGGTCGTAGGTCCTCAGCGAACCGTCTTTCGTCTGAGGCGTGTCGGCATCGTTGTCGGTCGAGCCCTTGTCGGTATCGTCGCCGGGAGGGGACGATGGAGCGGGTGTCGACGGCCGTGGCGGGGGGCCGTTTTGCGTCGTGGCCGTGCCGCCACTCGGCGCGGGGGTCGTGGTCTTGCCGCCGTCGCTCGGCGCGGGCGACGATGGCCGTGGCGGGGGCGCGTTTTGCGTCGTGGCCGTGCCACCGCTCGGCGCCGGGGTCGTGGTCTTGCCGCCGTCGCTTGGGGCGGGCGTGGATGGCCGCGGCGGCGCGCTGTCCTGCGTCGTCGTCTCGCCCGGCGAACTGCCCGAGCCATCGCTGTTTGCCAAGGTCGCCTTGGAGCCGGACAGCTCAATACTGTATTCTTCGGCTACGACTTTTTCGGAGTCGGCAACGGACGTCACTGTCAGACCGTCCTCGACAGCCACGGCAATGTCGGAGCCCTCGATGGTACCGCCCTCGATCGTGATGTTCCTGGCGTCGATCGTGGCGCCCTTGTCTCCAAAGTCGATCGAGGCGTTTTCATGCGTCGTGTTGTCCACATTCACAACGGAGACCGACACTCCGGTTCCGACGGAAGTCGAGTCGCCGACCCGTCTGTTCTCGATAGCGTCGCTTGAGGAGTCGTCCGCGGTTTGGGTCTGATCCGTGTCCTTGCCGTTCGGTGTAGTGTTCTGGGGAGACTTGCCTCCGTCACTTGGAGCAGGCGTCGACGGCCGTGGCGGCGCGCCGTTCTGTATCGTGGTCGTGCCACCACTCGGTGCGGGCGTTGTGGTGTTGCCGCCATTGCTCGGTGCGGGCGTCGACGGCCGGGGAGGCGCACCGTTCTGTGTCGTGGTCGTGCCACCACTCGGTGCGGGCGTGGTGGTGTTGCCGCCGTTGCTCGGTGCGGGCGTCGACGGCCGGGGAGGCGCACCGTTCTGCGTCGTGGTCGTG